>Ga0209488_10004244_pt1 | contig 11267 bp, 13 predicted proteins | sample Rivendell_Oct201_8_FD_188349 | JGI IMG/M metagenome (GOLD analysis project Ga0209488, IMG submission 188349) | Vadose zone soil microbial communities from the Eel River Critical Zone Observatory, Northern California, USA -... | ecosystem: Environmental > Terrestrial > Soil > Vadose zone >... | reverse complement strand
TTTGACTGACCCGCCAGGTTGAATGACGGCCTTCGCGCCGGCGTTGGCGACGACGTCGAGGCCGTCGCGGAACGGGAAGAAGGCGTCGGACGCGCAGGCTGAACCGGCCAACGAGACTTTCGCGTCGCGAGCCTTCATGACGGCGACGTTCGCGGCGTCGACGCGGCTCATCTGGCCGGCGCCGATCGCGAGCGTCCGCGACGCGTCAGTAAAGATGATGGTGTTCGACTTGACGTGCGCGCAGATCCGCCAGGCGAACCGCAGCGCAATCCACTCCTCCGCTGTCGGCTGACGCTTCGTCGGGACGCTGAAGCCCTCAGGCAGCGCGCCCGCGCTCCACGGCGTCGCGGCTTCCACAACGACATCGCGTGCCTGCAGCAGCATCGCGCCAAGAATCGACCGCGCATCGACACCGCGGGCGGCCGCCGCCAGGTCCGCCACCACCACGCGCATGTTGGTCTTCTTCGCCAGCACGGCTTTCGCGTCGTCGTCCACGCCGGGAGCGACGACGGCGTCGATGCGCGTCGATGCGATGGCGTCGGCCGTCGCGCGATCGATCCGGCGGTTGAGGCCGATGATGCCTCCAAACGCCGACACGGGATCGGCCTCGCGCGCACGGACGTAGGCAGCGGCGATCGACGCGCCGATCGCGGCGCCGCACGGATTCGTGTGCTTGATCACCACGGCCGCCGGCTCGTCGAACTCGAGGACGATGCGGGCGGCGGCGTCGAGGTCGAGGAGGTTTGTGTACGAGAGCTCCTTGCCCTGGATGATTTCGGTCCGGCTGAAGCCCGACGCTACGCCGGAGCCATACCAGGCGGCGCGCTGGTGCGGGTTTTCTCCGTAACGAAGATCGCGGATCTTCTCGAGGGTGAGGTGCGCCTCTGGCGGCAGCAGGTCGGCCTTGCCCCGCTCGAACGCGGTCCCACGCAACGCGATGTCGCCGAGCGTCGCGGTAATACCCGTGTCGTACGACGCGGTATGCGCGAGCGCCTTGCGCATGAGCTCGAAGCGGAAATCGAGCGACGGCGTGGCGTCGAGGGCGTCGAGGAGCCGGCCGTAGTCGTCGGGGTCGACGACGACGAGCACGTCCCGGAAATTCTTCGCGGCGGCCCGGACCATCGACGGACCGCCGATGTCGATTTCCTCGACAAGTTGATCAAATGTCGTCGCGGGGAGCGCGGCGACGGTGGCAAACGGATACAGGTTGACGACGACGAGGTCGACGAGGCCGACCCCGTGCTGTTTGAGCGCCGCGAGATCGTCCGGGCGGTCGCGCCGGGCCAGAATTCCCCCGTGAAGCTTCGGGTGCAGTGTCTTTACGCGGCCATCGAGCATTTCCGGGAATCCGGTCACGTCCGACACGTTGGTCACCGGGAGGCCGGCAGCCGCCAGCGTGCGGGCCGTGCCGCCAGTCGACACCAGTTCGAAGCCGCGCGTCACGAGGCCGCGGCCCAGTTCGACGATTCCGCGTTTGTCCGAGACGCTCAGTAAAGCTCTTGGCATGGGCTCCAAGTTCCAGTATTATCTTCTGGACGCCGGGCGGGCCTGGCGCCGAAAGGGAAAGGCCGCAAAGTTTGCGGCCTTTTTTTTTGCCTTTGGCAACGGTTGCCGGGGCAAGGTCAACGACGCGCCGAATTGACAGCGTCGACGTAAGGAACAAGAACGATGCGCATCACAGGAAAAGTCAAGTGGTTCAACAACGCCAAGGGTTACGGATTCATCGAGCGTGACGGAGGCAGCGATGTCTTCGTGCACTACTCGGCAATCCAGGGCGACGGTTTCCGCTCGCTCGAAGAGGGCATGGCGGTGGAGTTCGAGATCGTTGACGGTCCGAAAGGCCCGCAGGCCGGCAACGTCACAAAGATCTAACTGAGCCAGGGCAAAGGGCAGAAGGCAGAGGGCACAAAACCCCACCTTCTGCCCTTTGTATTTCTGCCCTGTGCCCTGTGCCCTCGTTAGTCGCCGATCCCCCGCATCGCCCGCGCCGTCAGACTCACCTTTCCATCCTTAATCGCCACGCGGAACGCCACCTCGGCGTCGCCGTCTTCGTTCAGCTTCTTGACCTGGTTCTTCACCAGATCCGCGAACTTGTGGAACGGCACCGGTTCCATGCCGACCTCGTGCCGCGCCTCGGCGAGCGACTCGTAGAGATCGTGCAGCTTGTCCTGCTCGTGCATCGGGTCGCTGAACGCCGTGACGTGGAGAATGCGGTTCTGCGGCCGCTTGGGCTCGTCCTTCTTCGACTGCGGATGAGCGAACGGGCCCGGACGGCCCTCTTCGCGCGCGCGCAGCCCCTTGTCCCACAGCTCGAGCAGCGTCGCGAACCGCGACTGCAGCGTCTGAAAGCGAAAGCGGTCGGCGTAGTTCTGGATGAAGCCGCGGTCGTACCGCTTGACCAGGGCCTCGACGGCGCTGCGCGTTTCCCACGGCGGTTTCGGCAGCCGGCCCGCGAAGTACATGTTGTATTGCGCTTCGAGGTTCTTGAGGCCGGTTTCGAGCTTCTGCAGGTCGCGTTCGACCTCAGGGACATGAGTCGGCGGAGTCTTGGCCACGGCCTAGGGGTTGGTGCAGAGGCTCACGAGCGGAATCCACAGCTCGCGTCCGTACGGCACCGACTGATCGTCCACCAGGACCTCGAGGTCGGTCGATCGACTGACGACCTTGAAGACGTCGAGCAGCCTCGCGGTGTCCGCAATCGGGAACGTCGCGCGGTACCGCGCGAGCGCACCGGCGCCCGTTTCGGCAAAACCCGGCGACAGACGCGCCAATGCCAGGGCCTGCGAAAAGTCGGGATCCTCGAACGCCGGGAACACCAGCGTGATCGAAAATGGCGGATTTGGCTGCGCCAAGGCGCCAATAGTATTGCAGAATTGCAGACATGAAGCGCGCCCTGTTGCTCGCTGTTTCACTCGCCGTGGCGCTCGGCACCTCTCAAGCCCGAACGGCTACGCAAACCGTAAGCACGTTCGCGGCGCTCAGCCAGCAGCTCTCCGAGCCGAACGGCGACTTCGACACCGACAACCTGATCTCCAACGAGAGCTCGTACCTGCACGTCATCCCGGCGCTCGAGCAGGGCGGCGTCACCGGCGGCGTCTACATCGGCGTCGGACCCGATCAGAATTTTTCGTACATCGCGCGGATCCGGCCGGCCGCGGCGTTCATCATCGACATCCGGCGTGACAACCTGCTGATGCACCTGCTGCTCAAGGCGCTCTTTGCCGCCTCGCGCAGCCGGATCGAGTATCTCAGTCTCCTGACCGGCCGGGTGGCGCCCGATCGCCCGCAGGACAACGTCGCGTGGCGCGACGCCAGCATCGAGAAGATCGTGATGTACCTGGACGGCGCGAAGCCGCTGCCGGGAACGGCGCTGACGGCGAACACCGATCGTCTGCACGAGCTGATTAGAAAGACCGGCCTGCCCGTGTCCGATCGCGATCTGGCGACGATCGATCGCTTCCACGGGCAGTTCGTCCGCCAGGGCCTCGGCCTGCAGTTTCAATCGACCGGACGGCCGGCGCGCGAGTACTACCCTACGTACCGCGATCTGCTGCTCGAAACCGATCGCCGGGGCCGCCAGGTCTGCTACCTGGCCTCGGAAGACGACTTCCAGTTCGTGAAGGGGCTCCAGACGAAAGATCTCATCATCCCCGTCGTCGGCAACCTCGCCGGGCCGAAGGCGCTGGCGGCCATCGGCCAGGAGATCTCGAAGCGCGGCGAGAAGGTCTCGGCGTTCTACAACTCGAACATCGAGAACTACCTGTTCCGCGACGGGAGCTTCCAGCGCTACATGGAGAACGTGAAGAAGTTGCCGCACACGGACAAGAGCGTCATCATCCGATCGCTCTTCGGGGGGTATCAGGTCCCCGAGTCCGTGCCCGGCTACTACAGCACGCAGACGATCCAGACCTTCAACGAGATGATCGCCAACTGCGGCGCCTCACGCTGCCGCAGCTACACCGATCTGCTGAAACGCTAAACGAGAGCGTAGACGCGGACCGGCCCTCCCGAGGCGCCTTCGTGTTTCGGTCCGCCGATGACGATCGTCGCGCCGGATGCCGGCACGGTGTTCAGGTTCGCCATCAGCTCCACGCCGTACTTCCCCGCGCCCAGAAACGCCAGGTGCGCGACAAACTTCGGCGCCGCGGCGATGTCGAGGCTCAAGGTGTCCACGCCGGCGCCGACAATGTCCCGCTCCTTCGCCAGAAACTTCGCGACGTCTTCACCAAATCCCGGCGCGTGCATCGTCCCCTTCGCGTCTTTGTTGAGGAAGCGCTCGGCGTTGGCAATGCGCGACCCCCAGCCTGAATACATCGCGACGAACGCGCCGGCCGGCAGACGTCCATGCTGTTTTTCCCACGCGAGCACGTCGTCGATGGTGACGACCGCGTCGGCGTCCTTCGCGGCGCGGCTCTCGATCGAGATGACCGCCAGCGGCGCGATGAATTTCCCGGCCGGCAGCCTGTCGGCCGTCAGCCCGCCCTGGACAAAGTGCGCGGGGCCGTCCATGTGCGTGCCGGTGTGTTCGTCGAACGTAATCTCGTTGGCGAAGAAGCCGTCCTTCGCGATCGAGAACTTCGGCTTGATTTGAATCGGCTTGAACGCCGGGAAGACCGGGGTCTTCGCCGTGAAGGTGTGCGTCAGGTCGTGGACATCGCGAAAGCCCTTCGCGAGCCGCACGGGATTCTGCTGCTGCGCAACCGCCGGCGTCTGGACCGCCGCGGCCGCCACGGCTCCGCCGATGGCCGTGAGAAATCCCCGGCGCGAAATCTCTTCGCGGACTGAATGCATGACAGTGGGTGCGCACATGGCAACCTCCGGCAGGCCTGAAGGCCTGCGCTACGACCGCAGGTGGCGCAGACCTTTAGGTCTGCCTCGGTAACGGATTCTCCGCCAGATCGCCGACGACGGTCGTCCACTCGCGGACGCGCCACTTCGTGACGAGGCCGTTCGTCACGTACGGGTCATTTGTCGCAAACGCCTCGGCCGCGGCCGGCGACGATCCCTTGAACAGCAGCATCGTGCCGTCGATCGGATTCGCGAACGCGCCGCCGAGAACGAGATCGCCTGCGGCGAGCGCCCGCTGCGCGTGCGCGAGGTGCGCCGTGCGAAACGGCACGCGCCGCTCGGCGTAGCGTTCGACGACGTCATAAAACAAGAGGTAGTGCATCGTCAGTCTATTTAAAGATGTTCTTCGGTAGACGAACGTGGACGCCGACATTCGGCCGGTCAACGAGCTGGGTGACGGCCACGTTGCCACTGATGCTCACGAGCTGGTAGGCCTCGTGTCTCGAAAGGTGTTTCGCCGCGACCAGAAAGTCGACCATCTCCTGAATCGCCGTGGACGTCGCGACCTTCAGGTCAGGATCGGCGGCCATGCTGATGAACTCAGTCGCGGTCTCGGCGCGCGGCCACTCGAGCTTCATGTCCTTTCGGACGGTCAGTTGCACGCGGCCGCGCAGTGAGGTCTCAATAGCCGTCTGATCGACTTCCCCGTCGCCCTGCGCCGCATGGCCGTCGCCGATTTCAAACAGCGCGCCCGGCGCAAACACCGGAATGAACAGCGTGCTGCCGGCCACGAGCTCCTTGTTGTCGAGATTGCCGGCGTGTTTTCCCGGCGGGTTACTGCTCACGCGTCCGGCTGACGACGCCGGGGCCACACCCATGCTGCCGAAGAACGGCCGAAGGGGAATCACGATGCCGGGGCGGAACTCCGACGTCAGGCGTTTCCGGTCGATCGGAATGATCCTCGCCGGCAACGCGCGATTGCAGTTCTCCGGAAGAAACCCACTGCAGCCGTTGTAGCCGTAGTCGATGGCGAAGTCGATCGAGACGATTCTTACCTCAAGGACATCGCCTGGCTCGGCGCCTTCGACGAACACCGGGCCCGTCAGAATGTGACCGCCGGGGCCTCGACGATCGCCGGTCACCTCGGTCACGATGCGCTTGAGCGAGTCCTGAATGCGCGACGGCGCGACGCCGGCCCGCTCGAGCCCAACGGGGGTGTTCGTCAGCAGCGTGTCGACGTCGATGATGTCTCCCGACCGGACGCGCAGCGCCGGCTTCGCGTCAGCCCAGTAGTACCCGTACGCGACCGTCGACGGCGTCGCTTCGAGTCGATGTGTTTGTGCCCCTCGACTTCCGCTCGGGGCGGCCTGAGCGAAGCCGAAGGCCGGGGCGCGGACCTGGCCGGCGATGGTAGCCGTACCAATGAGGACGCTCGCGGCAGCCGCAAGAGTGCGCCGGCGCATCACGCGAACCGCTCGGCCATTTTCCGTATTGTACTGATGCCGCGCATGGTTGAGGGCTCGCCGAGGGTCTTCTCGAAGAGGGCGTTCGAGATTTTCGACTCGCCCTGTCTGACCCTCGACAGCCAGTACAGCTCGCGGCCGCGGATGTGAAAATCGTCTCCAGCTGTCGTCAGCGCTTGCACGGCTTTCTTGCCCTTGGCGTCCGGGGGCCTGCGAAGAAACGCCACGTTGAACGCGACCGACTTCTTGACCGCGGCCGGCGTGAACGGCTGATGTCCGGCGACCGCACGAAGCTCGTCGACGGTCCGCACAAACGTCGCCACCTCGAAGCCGAAGGCCTCGAGCAGCATCGCCTCGATCGCGCGCTCGAGCGCGTCGGCCTTCTTCGACGCCGGCAGATCGAACACGACGTTGCCGCTGGCGATGAACGTCTCGACATTCGTGAATCCGGCTTTCTCGAACGACGCGCGAAGCCGGTCCATCTTGACGACGCGCCCGCCGACGTTCACGGCGCGGAGAAACGCGATGCCTCTGGTGGCACTCATCGTCAGTTGCCGCCGGCGACGTCGAGAAACGCGCCGGTCGTAAATGACGCCTCTTCGGACAGCAGCCAGAGAATAGCGCGCGCGATCTCCTCGGGCTGTCCGCCCCGCTTCATCGCCACGAGCGACTTCACGCGCTCGACGCGATCGGGTTCTCCTCCGCTCGCGTGAAGCTCGGTGTAGACGTGGCCGGCCCGGACGGCGTTGACCCGGATGCCCTCCGCCGCCACCTCCTTCGCCAGCCCCGTCGTCATCGTGTCGAGCGCGCCTTTCGACGCCGCATAGTCCACGTACTCGTTGGGCGATCCGAGCCGCGACGCGCCCGACGAGACGTTGACGATGGCGCCGCCGCGGCCGCCGTGGGTCGTGGACATGCGCCTGACGGCTTCGCGCGCGCAGATGAACGGACCGATCACGTTGGTCGCCAGCACCCGGGTGATGCGCGCGGCGTTCATGGCTTCGACGCGCATCTGCGTTTCGAGAATCGCCGCGTTGTTGACGAGCGCGTCGAGCCGCCCGAGCCCGCGATCGCAGGTCTCAAACAGCCGCACGACGTCGGCTTCGACGGCCATGTCCGCCTGGACGGCTATCGCCCGACGCCCTGCGGCTTCCACATCAGAGGCGACGCCGGACGCCGCATCCTTATTACTGCGGTAGTTGACGCAGACGTCGTAGCCGCGCGAAGCGGCGAGACGGGCGGTCGCGGCGCCGATGCCGCGGCTGGCGCCCGTCACAACCAATATCACCTGAGGACCTTGATGGTCAGATAGCTGATCGTCGGCGTGGTCAGTTCCTTGAACCAGTGCGGCGTGCCCGCCGGAATCGTGACGACGTCGCCCTTCTTCAGCTTCTGCGTCTGTCCACCGGTAATGTCGGTGCCGCGGATCTGACCAGGCGCGGTCGTCTTGCCGCCAACGACCGTACCGCCAACGACCAGCGTCGCTTCACCGTCCGTGACGTAGAAGATGTCGGTCTCCCGGGCGTGCACTTCCACCTCTCCCGGCTTGTTGCGATGGCTTCCAGCCACCGTGAAGTCTTTCGTCGCGACGAGCGACCCGCCGCCGCGTCCGCCCGCCAGCGCCGTCGCCACTTTTTCGCTGTCGACATGAGTCACAGCCCGGGATTGTGCCATAAGCGGAACGGCGCCAGTCACGAGCCACGCGGTCAACATCCAACGTGAAGGTTTCATGAACGCTCCTCTCCAAACGGCCATTCGTTCGTCGTGCGTGCGCGCCACAAGTATGCGGTAATGCCGGCGGCGACGACGAGGACGCCGGCGACGAGGTACCGCCCCCCGCTCGTGGAGATGATGAAGATCCAGCCGGCCATCGCGATGACGCTCGGTATGGGATACAGCCACATCCGGAACGGCCGCGCGACATCCGGTCGCCGCAACCGGAGCGCCGTGACGGCTGTCACCATCGGCATGGCGGCGATGAACAGGTAGATCACCATCACCGTGTTGATGAGCGCGTCCAGGTCGATGAGGCAGCAGATTGCCGACGCGACGCCCATGTACAGCACCGAAAACGACGGAAACTGTCCGCGAGGGTGGAGGCGTGCGAAGACGCTGAAGAAACGGCCGTCGGAGGCGGCCGCGAACGGCACACGCGAACACGTCAGCATGTTCGCGTACAGGCTGGCCAGCGCGATGACCAGAATCAGCGCCGTCATCACGCCGGCCGCTCTGGCGCCGTACACGCGGGCGATGAAATCGGAGGCGATGAACCGCGACTGCACGGCCTCACCAAACGGCACGACGCCGATGATCGACAGGTTCATCGTGATGTAGAGCGCGCAGACGATGGCGATGGCGACGAGGATCGAGCGCGGGATCGTCTCTGCCGGCCTCACGACCTCGCCGCCGACGCCGCAGATCGTGTTGTAGCCCATGTAGTCGTACGCGGCGTAGAGCGTCGCGCCGCCGAGGCCAAGCCAGAACCCGCGCGACAGCTCGAACGCTCCCGGCGGAAACGCCACGGCCGCGAGCGAACCATGCGTGACGCCCCCGACGACAATCCACCCGCCCGCCCCGAGCGTCATCACTCCGAGCGCCAGACTCCAGCGGCCGATCGAGTCGATGCGCCGGTAGATGCAGGCGGTCGCGATCAGGCAGCCCGCCACCGCCAGCCCCTTGGACTGCCACACCGTCATCGCAGGAAAGAAAAAGCTCGCGTAGTGCGCGAAGCCGCTCGCCCCCGACGCCATGACGAGGGGCATGCCCGCCACGGTCTGCCAGAGAAACAGAAAGCTCAGGAGCCGGCCGACGCCGTGGGATCCGTAGGCCTCGAGCAGATACTGATAGCCGCCACCCGACCGAGGCAGCGCGGCGCCGAGTTCGGCCCACACGAGACCGTCGGCCAGGGCGATCGCGGCACCGACGAGCCAGCCGATCATCGCCTGCGGCCCGCCCATCGCGCGCAGCAGCAACGGAATCGTGATGAACGGACCGACGCCGATCATGGCGAGGACGTTGACGGCGGTGGCGCCGCTCGGGCCCAGCCGGCGCTCGAGTTGTTCAGGCATCTGAGTCAGGCGTGTGGGATCTCGATCGGCGGCGGCGCATCCTTGTATCGCGCATGCTTCCCGAGCAGGTAACCGAGCGCGTAGATGATTGGAAAGACGATCGCACGCACCGGCGCAGGGATCTCCAGCAGCTCGAACTCCGATCGATAGCGCGTCGTGAGATACACGGCGTCGAAGAGGCTGGGACGCGTGCCGCCGCCGCGGCGGGTTGCGTCAAAGATGGCGGCAAGAAAGAACTCGATATTCAGCGGCGGCTTGGCCCAGCCGGTCGTGTGCAGATCGCCGGATCCGGCGTTCCACCACTTGTGGCCGACACCGGGGGCAAACACAACGCGCTCGCCGGGACCCGCGTACTGCGGCGCCCCGCCCACCACCTGATATCCGAGCTTTCCGCTGACGACGGCGATCGCTTCTTCCTGAAGGCGATGCACGTGCATCGGCGGGCCGGATCCCGGGGTCGCGAAGCCTTCCGCCTCGACTCGCGCTGTCTCACCGTCGGGGACGACGCGAAGAAACGTCAGACGCTCGCCTGAGCCGTTTTCAATCGTGTGGGGATACGCCATGGCTGCTACTCTCCTGCAAGCCGCGCGGCGAGCGACCGCGCGCCGAATGACGCGTACTCGCGACAGCCCTGGGGATCGATGAAGTCGTGTTTCGCAATCTTCTCGTCCAGGCCAGTGAACTCCGGATGGACGGAGATGACGATGTCACAGGGCAGCGACGCGACGGTCTCAATGCTCTTGCGGAAAAGCGCGACGCGCGCGGGATCGTTCGAGTACTTGAAGCCCGGCGCAGCGACCGCCGTCAGGCTGTCGGCATAGACAACGTCGAGGCAGCGTGCGCCCTCGCACGATTTCCACGTCCAGGTCGTGCTGCCCGGCGTGTGGCCGGGCGTCATGTGCGCGGCGATCGCCAGCGGACCGACGCGCAGCACCTCGCCGTCCTTCACGACGCGCACTTTCGGGACTCGCGGGAATTCGGTCGCCTCATGGCCGAATCCGTACTGCGGGTCGTCGGTCGTGTTCTCGCCCCGCTTGAGTGCCTCCGCCCCGGACGCGCTCGCCGCCACCACCGCGCCGCTCGCATGCTGAAGGGCATGAATGCCGCCGGCGTGGTCGAAGTGCGCGTGCGTGTTGACGATCAGCTTGATGTCTTCGGTGCGAAACCCGAGGTGCCGGATGTTCCGGTCGATGATTTCCGCCGACTGCGGCAGCCCCCCGTCGAGCAGGATGTGGCCGCGAGTCGAAGCAATGAGCAGCGACGACAGCCGCCCCGTGCCGACGTAGTACGTATCGCCGAAGAGCTTGAACGGGTCGATCGGCGCGTTCCAGTCGGGGCACACGCTGCACATGACCGGCGGATCGGACCTGAACGGCCGGCGAATCTGCGGATTGGGCGCAGCGATCGCAGCAGCCAGGGCCACTCCGGCGAGGAGTTTCATGTGGCGAAATCATAGCCTGCATCGCCGTAGCTTTAGCGCTGGCGTAGCCTGCATCGCCGTAGCTTTAGCGAAGGCGTGTGGTATTCTCCGTCCGCTCGAATAAACAAGGAGCGGGACTGATGCGTAATGTAACCACCCTCGCGTTGACTGCCGCGTTCTCTGCCGCCGTGCTGGCGCAGGGACAGGCGCCGCCAAATCCGACCAACAAGACCGGCGTCATCGGCCTGATGCACGCCATTCACTCGACCAACGACGTCGACAAGACCCTCGCCTTTTATCAGGCCGTGTTCGGCACGGGCGGCCAGGTGCGGCCGTTCGCGAGCGACGGACCGCAGATCCTGACCAACTCGCCTGGTGCGACGCTCCGCGTCGCGATGACGCAGTTCAAGGGCGCCTTCAACTTCGAGCTGACGGAGTTCGGCAACCTCCAGCGTCAGATGAACAAGCGGCCCGATATTGCCGACCCGGGCGCGCCCATGATGAAAGTGCTCGTGCGCGACATCGACG
>Ga0209488_10004243_pt1 | contig 11267 bp, 12 predicted proteins | sample Rivendell_Oct201_8_FD_188349 | JGI IMG/M metagenome (GOLD analysis project Ga0209488, IMG submission 188349) | Vadose zone soil microbial communities from the Eel River Critical Zone Observatory, Northern California, USA -... | ecosystem: Environmental > Terrestrial > Soil > Vadose zone >... | reverse complement strand
TCCAATCGATGTGCACGATGGGATTGAGCGAGACGCGCCCGAGCAGCCGCGCCGTCGGATCGCCCAGGCGATCGGCGGTCCACGCGTGGGCGGCCTCGTGCACGGTCAGCGAAAACAGAAGAACGATGAAGGCGAGAAAAATCGATGTAAAGTCGAAGCCTGACAAGGGTTAAAGGTTACGGCCGACTCGCAAAAAACGCAAGAACCGCATCGGCGACTTTCGGCCCGACCCGCGCGCTCAATTCTTCGCGCGTCGCGCGCCTGACGCCCGCCACGCTCCCGAACGTCGTCAACAGCGTCTTGCGCCGGCGCGGACCGATGCCGGGCACGTGATCGAGCTCCGATCGCAAGTCGCGCATCGTCCTCGCCCGCCGGTGAAACGTGACGGCGAAGCGATGCGCCTCGTCGCGAATCTGCTGCACGAGCAGCAGGGCTGGATCCTGCGACCCGAGCGCGATGGGATCGACGTGCTCCCGCGTGTAAAGCAGCTCTTCCTTCTTGGCGATCCCGACGGCCATGAGGTTGGCGAGGCCCAGGTCTTCGAGTGCGGCGTACGCCGCTTCGAGCTGCCCTTTCCCGCCGTCGATGATGATGAGGTCGGGGAACGGCCCGCCCTGCTCGAGCAGCTTGCGATACCGGCGCTGCACCACTTCATGCATCGCCGCGAAGTCGTTGTTCATCGGGGCTCGCGGCTCGGGACTCGTGCCTCGAATTCTGAATTTCCTGTAATCGGCACGCCGCATCCTTCCGTCTTCGCAGACGACCATCGAGGCCACCGTCTCGCTGCCTTGAATGGTGGAGATGTCGAAGCACTCGATGCGGCGCGGGAGCGACCGCAGCGTCAGCACCGCCTGCAGCGTCTCGAGCGCGCTGTACTGCGCCAGCGCGGTCTGGTTGAACCGGGTCTCATACGCCAGCGCCGCGTTTCGCGTCGCGAGGTCGACCATGCCGCGCTTGTCTCCGCGCTGCGGGACCACGATGTGGACTTTGCGGCCGGCCCGCAGCGACAGCCAGCTTTCGAGCGCGTCGCGCTCGTCCGGTTCGCTCGGCACGTGAATCTCCGGAGGCGCCACGCGCAGCTCATAGAACTGCTGCAGCGCCGCTTCGAGCACTTCCTCGTCCGAGGTGCCGACGATTGCGAGGTCGCCTCCCAGCTGGCTCCCGAGCTCGATGCGTTCGACGACACGGCCTCTGCGGACCTGGAAAGCCTGGACGACCACGCCGGCCGGGCCGCGCTTGAGGCCGAACACGTCGCGGTGGCCAAACTCGGTCCCTTCCATCTTCTGCTGGCGATCCTGCAGGGTCTGGACGGTCCTGACGGCGTCCCGCAGCTGCGCCGCTTCTTCGAAGCGCTCGCCGTCTGAGGCATCCGACATCCGCGTCTTCAAGCTTCTGAGCAGCTCGTCGTTTTTTCCCTCGAGGAAGAGTCCGGTGAGCTGCACGGCCCGTCCGTACTCCTCCTGCGAGCATACCGTGTCGACGCACGGCGCGATGCAGCGCTTGATGTCGTATTCGAGGCATGGCCGATCGCGTTTGCCCGTGATCACCTCGTTGCAGGACCTGATGCCGAACAGCCGGTGCGTGAGGGACATCGTCTTCCGGGCGAGCTGCGCGGGCATGAACGGCCCGGCGTACATGCTGCCGTCGCGTTCGACCCGCCGCGCGACGAGCACGCGAGGAAACGCTTCGTTCGTGGTCAGCTGCAGGTACGGGTAGGTCTTGTCGTCGCGCAGCAGGATGTTGTACTTCGGCGTGCGCTGCTTGATCAGGTTGTTTTCGAGCGCGAGCGCCTCGACGACCGAGTCGGTGACGATGACTTCCAGGCGCGCGACTTCATCGAGGAGGGCGTTCGTCTTGGGGTCGGGGCCGTACGCGCCGAGATAGTTGCGGACACGATCGCGCAGGGCGCGGGCCTTCCCCACATAAATCGTGTCGCCAGCCGCGTTGCCGTAGATGTACACGCCAGGCTGCTCGGGCAGTCGCGCGATCTGCTCCTTGAGATCCTGGATGGCCATACGCTACTCTAACGCGGACCGCATGACCTTCACCGGCGCCATCGGCGCGGCCTGCATGTACCCGCTGCGGGCCATCATCAGACTCTGCGTCGCGCTCCGGATTCACCCCAATACGCTGACGCTCATCGGCGTGCTGATCAACGTCGCCGCGGCGTGGGCGCTCGGCTACCACCATTTCCGCTGGGCGCTCCTGACCCTCCTCGCCGCGAACATCTTCGACTTCATTGATGGCAAGGTGGCGCACGAGCTCCAGCTGCAGTCGGAATTCGGCGCGTTCTGGGACTCGACGCTTGATCGGTTTTCGGATCTGGCCCTGCTGACGGGCCTGATCTTTCTGTATTCGAAGCTCGGGCGCAGCGACTACGTGCTGGTGGCGGCGCTGACGGGAAACTTCTCCATCATGACGAGCTACGCGCGGGCGCGCGCCGAGTCGCTCGTGGAGAAGTGCAAGGTCGGGTTCATGGAGCGGCCCGAGCGCATCGTGCTCGTCATTCTCGGCGCGGCCACGAACCGCATGGCCGCGGCGCTCTGGGTGATCCTGACGCTGTCGATCATCGCAGTCTTCAACCGGATCTACTACACGTACCTCATGCTGAACAAGCGGCCGATGCCGACGCGTGAAGGCGTGGCCGGCTTCTTCAACCGCGCGTTCTTCTGGACCGACGATCGCGCCACGCTCGCGTACGACGTCTGGGTCGTCGCGATCCTGGCGTTCCTGTGGCTGACGCCGCCCGGCTGGCTCGGCGATCCCACCGCAACCGGGCCAAGCTCGGTCCAGCGCCTCGTCGGCTTCGTCGGCTCGTACTTCTAACTTCTTACTTCTAAGTTCTAACTTCTACTGACACGCCGGGTGCCGGCAGTTGCACCGCAGCTCGGTGTGGGCGCCTGACTTCTTGCAGTACTCGCTGCAGTATTTCCCCCACTCCGCCTTCGGGGGAACCTGGCATTCACAAGCGGGATGCGCGCACTTCGCCGTATCGTTCGCCATAACCGCCTCCTGTAAGCACGGATAATACGCCTCCAGAAGCGGGATGTAGCGCAGACCTCAGGTCCGCCAGATCGGGGTCTAAGGCGCCATGAAGCTATTCAATGCCCTCCTGTTCGTCGCCCTATTGGCTGAGCTTCGGCCGGCGGGCGCTTCACGGCAACGAATACTTTTGCGCGCGACCTGATTGCGTTCGCGTACGGAGTGTCGCAGGACAGCGTCAGCTTCCGCATCGTCGGCGGCCCGAAATGGATCGACGAGGATCGCTTCAATGTCATGGCGACCGTCACGGGCCAGTGGACGTCCCAGCGGATGCGCGAGATGGTGCGGACGTTGCTCGCCGACCGCTTCAAGCTCTCCGCCCACGCGGAAACACGCGAGTTGCCGACGTACATGCTCGTCGCCGGTCCGAATCAGCCGCTCAGAATCCGGCGCTCCATTGTCGACGAAGCCGCCTGCCAGGCACGGCGCGCAGCCGTTCAGCGGCGCGAGCAGGTCCCGCCGCCGGTGCCCGGCGCGCCGCCGATCTGCGGAAGCGGACGAACCAGCCCCGGCACCATCACGGCCGTTGGCGGATCCATGTCCTCGCTCGCTTCGTCGCTCGGACAATTCGTCAGCCGGTCAGTCTCCGACCGCACGCAGCTGACCGGCCCGTTTGATTTCGAGTTGAAATGGACGCCCGACGTGCTCCCGCAGGTGCCTGCGGACACGCCGCCACTGAACATCGACCCCAACGGGCCGTCAATCTTCACGGCCCTTCAGGAGCAGCTTGGGTTGAAGTTGGAATCCACCCGCGGCCCAGTCGATATCGTCGTCATCGACCGCATCGATCACCCGACGGAAGACTAGCGACCAGAACGTCGGCGCGTCACACTGCCGAAATCGAAAGCCCAGCGGGTGGCCGCGAACGGGCGCCCGCCGGCAGGGTGCGACTGACAGGCGGTACAGGCAGGCCTAAAGGCCTGCGCTACGATCGGGACGGGAGATCTAGGCGCGTTTGCGTTTGGCGACGGCGGGCTTGGCGATGACCTTTGCGGGCGCCTTCTTCTTCGCGCTCACGCGGTCGAGGCTCCTGCGGAGCGCTTCCATCAGGTTGACCACCTTCGGCGGCTCCTCGACGTGCGGCGCGACGACTTCGCGGCCGGCGATCTTGGCGTCAATGATTTCCTGCAGGCCGTCGCGGTACTCGTCCTTGTAGTCCTTGAGGTTCAGCGGCGCTTCAAACGTCGCGATCACCTGCTTGGCGAGCTTGATCTCCTCGGGCTTGACCTTCGACGGCACCGAGTTGAGCTCTTCGACCTGCTCCATCCCGCGGATTTCCGCGGCGTGATGCAGCGTGTGCATCACGATGCCCTTGCCGTGCGAACGGACGGCGACGAGATACTCGCGGCCGTAGAGCGCCAGCTTGCCGACGCCGACCTTGCCCTTCATTCCTTCGCGCATGACCGCGAATGCATCGGTGGCGACGCCGCCGTCGGGCGCGAGGTAGTACGTCCGATCGACGTACATCGGATCGATCGACGCCTCGTCGGCAAACTGCACGAGGTCGATCACGCGAGTCGACTCGGTCTTGACGTTCTCGAAGTCTTCCTCGGAGAGGACGACGTAGCGGCCCTTTTCGTACTCGTAGCCCTTGACGATCTCGCTGTTCGGCACTTCACGTTCGCACTGCGAGCACCACTTCTTCTGGTTGATGCGCGTGTTGCACTCGCCGTGCAGCTGGTTGAACGAGATCGTCGCGCTCGACTCGGTCGCCGGGAACACCTTAATCGGGATGTTGACCAGGCTGACCTTGAGATAGCCCTTCCACGTCGCTCGTGCTGCCATAGACCCTCTTATCGGTAGCTAGACGTCGTCTCTTTCATCATGCGCCAAAAGGTCGAGTCCTGTGCCACTGAAATGGATGTCGTGCCTGGCGATCTTGTCCCGCAGCAGCCGTCGGGCCCCCGCGTACTGGGAGCCGGGCACCATGAGGCGGCGTGCAAGGTTGCGCAGCCGCGACGTGATGACCAGGGTCACGTCGTGCTCGCCTTCGCGCCACGCGATGCCCCCGATCTCGTTGTATGGGACGAACGCCGCATCGGCCCAGATGCCGTCCGCGTAGAACCCGCGCTCGATGTTGCGCGTGATCGGAAACAGGTAGCCGTAATACAGGAACATCATCGCCTGGCCGAAGAGACGCCAGTCGGCGCTCACGCCGCGATACAGGCGGTACACGTTGTACAAAAGGATGAGGCCGAGGAAGACGCCGATCGCAACCTGCATGACGTAGTACGGGGGCTTCGGTCCGCGCCAGGTCTGGAGCGCCGTCCGACGCCGCGCCAGAAACCGCGAGTACTCGAGCGCGAGGCGCGCGTTGGCGGCGAGGTAGCCGACACCGAGGAAAAGAAACGTCGCCGAGATGATTCCCTGAACGTCCGCCGCGCCGTTCACGCAAACAGCCTATCCCACATCAACGCGCTGGTATAAGATTCCGCGGGGGTTTTTCTTGGTCCTGTCCGATCGCGACATCCGCAAGCACCTCGAATCCGGCAAAATCCGCATCACACCGGAAATTGATCTCAAGACGCAGCTGGGCAGCTGCTCGGTGGACTTCCGGCTCGGCACCAAGTTTCGCGTATTCGAGCACAGCCGCTTTGCCTACATCGACCTCCGCAAGGGCGCGGACATCGACGAGATCATGCGCGAGGTCGAGATCGGCCCCGAGGAATCCTTTACGCTTCATCCGGGCCAGCTCGTGCTCGGGATGACCATCGAATCGCTCGAGCTCTCCACCGACCTCCTCGCGAGGCTCGAGGGCCGCAGCAGCCTCGGCCGGCTCGGCATCATCGTACACGGCACGGCCAGCGTGTTCGATCCCGGGTGGATCGGCAACCCCACGCTCGAGCTCGGCAACGTCGGCATCCTTCCTGTCTCGCTCTACGCCGGCATGCGCATCTGCTCGTTCACGTTCGAAACCCTCTCCTCGCCGGTCGACGTGCCGTACACGAAGAAGACCGGCAACAAGTACGCGCACCAGACCGGTCCCTACGCCAGCCGCTTCGCGGCCGAGAAAGACATCAAGCCGTGAGCGACGTCCCCCCCGCCGGGGCCGAACGCCTGACCCGCCCGCGCGTCGACGCATTGGACTCAGTTCTCGGCGTCGCGTTCCCGGTGCTCGACGACGGCTTCATTCGCGTCGTCGACTACATGGGCGACGACGGATCCGTGGTGCAGGCAGCCCGGGTGTCGTATGGCGTCGGGACCAAGCGCGTCCACGAAGATCGCGGCCTCATCCGGTATCTCCTCCGCCACGCGCACACGACGCCGTTCGAGATGTGCGAGATCAAGTTCCATGTCCGCGCGCCGATGGACGCCTGGCGCCAGTGGATCCGCCATCGGACGGCCAACGTCAACGAATACTCGACGCGCTACTCCGTGGCCATCGACGCTGCCCAGAAAACGCCGCCGGACAAGTGGCGCCGGCAGTCGGCCGACAACCGCCAGGGCAGCGCGGGATTTCTGCCCAAGGATCAAGGCGAAGACCTGACCCGGACCGAAGCGCAGTTGCAGGATTTCGCCCGCAGCACGTACGACGCGCGGCTGGCCGCCGGCGTCGCGCGCGAACAGGCGCGCAAGGATCTGCCGCTCTCGACCTACACCGAAGCGTACTGGAAGGTCGACCTCCACAACCTGCTCCACTTTCTCCGGCTGCGCATGGACGACCACGCGCAGGAGGAAATCCGCGCCTTCGCGATCGTCATGGGCGAGCAAATTGTCGCCAAGTGGATGCCGCTCGTGTGGGAGGCGTTCACCGACTACCGCCGCGACTCGATGTATCTGTCGCGGACCGAAATCGACATCGTCTCGGCGATGGCCGAAGGGCGCGCGGATCGGGCCAAGGAAGTGTTCGACGCGGTCGCCTCGAAACGCGAGCGCAACGAGATCGAGCACAAGCTGATGAAGCTCGGGTTCACCGTTCCCTGGTCCGGCTGAAGGCGGACCCTACCTACGGACTGCATGCAACTCAAAGTCAAGAAACTCAATTCCGCGGCGACGCTGCCCTCCTACGCCCGCGAGGGCGACGCCGGCCTGGATCTCTTCGCGGTGAAGGCTCTCGTCATCGAGCCCGGGAAGTCTGCCCTGGTCCCGACGGGCATCGCCATCGAGCTGCCGCCGGGCACGGAGGCGCAGGTGCGGCCGCGCAGCGGCCTCGCGCTCAAGCACGGCCTGTCGGTGCTGAATACGCCGGGAACAGTGGACGAAGGGTATCGCGGCGAGGTCGGCGTTATTCTGATCAACCACGGCACGGCGGCGTTTGCGGTTGAGCCGGGCATGAAGATCGCCCAGATGGTCGTCAGCCCGCGCATTCAGGTGTCAGTGGTGGAAGTGGCCGAGCTCAGCGACACCGCCCGCGGCGCCGGAGGATTTGGTTCAACCGGCCGCTAGGTCCGCCTGAAGGCGGACCCTACCGATACAAGGCGTCGTTATAGAAAGGCGCCAGAGCGGCGAGCGTCGCGGTGAGCAGCGCCTGACGCCGGTTGATCAGGTCGCGCGTCAACCATCCCCAGGCGCCGCGCGTGCCGCGGATGTTCGCGCCCGCCATCTCGTCGATGACATCGCCCAGTTCGCGTCCCGCCTTGACCTGCTCGACGATCCCCTCTGGCAGCACGATCCGGCCCCCGGCGCCAAATCCCCAGCGCGTGCCGTCGGTGACGGCGACCCACGACGTCAACGTCACGAGCGGCTCCGTCGTCAGTCCGCCTTCCAGGCCGATGGCCAGAAACGGCGCTGTCGCCGTGCGCGCGGCGGCCGCGGCGCGGGATTTCGCACCGGCCAGCGTCGCTTCGTCGTTCATCGGCATGGCCGGAGCGACGCCCTCAGTCGAGAGCGTTCGGAGCGTGGCCTTCTGAAACGACGGATCGATCTTCTCGACTCGCTCGAGGGCCGAGCGAACGGCATCAACCTTGGAGGGGCTTGTCGATGCGACGACGACCAGTAATGGCGTGCTCACACGCGCGACTGGTATTCGCCGGTTTCGGTGTTGACCCGGACCTTGTCGCCTTCGTTGATGAAGGACGGCACGTTGATCACGAGGCCGGTTTCGAGCGTCGCAGGCTTGATCTGCGCGCTGGCGGTCGCGCCCTTGATGCCGGGCACGGTTTCTTTCACGACCAGATCCACGGTCGGCGACAGTTCGATGCCGACCGGCTCTTCACCGTAGAACTCGACGCGGATGAGCATCTCGGCGATCAGATAGTCTTTCGAGTCGCCCAGCGCCTCGGAGGAAATCTGGATTTGCTCGTAGCTCGATGTGTCCATGAAGTAGAAGTGGTCCGTGTCGTTGTACATGTACTGCATCTCGCGCTCGTCGAGCGACGCGCGCTCGACGTCTTCTTCCGCGCGAAACTTCTCGTCCATCAAAGACTGCGTGCGGATATTGCGCATGCGCACCTGGATGTGCGCCCGCTTGTTTCCCGGCGTCAGATGGTGCAGTTCGAGCAGGCGGTACAGCTCGTTGCCCAGCTTGATCAGGTTGCCTTTACGAAGTCTCGTCGCTTGAACGTATGTGGCCATTGTCTATGTCCGTATATCCTTCTGATCGTATCATTACTGAGGAATGTTCAGGAAGCTCTTCGCTGCCGTCGTGCTCCTGACCGCGGGCGTCACCTTTGGCCTGCTGCTCTCTTCACGTCTGCACATCAGTAACGACTCGCTGGCGGACGAAGTGACGGCCACCGGACAACGGCCTGCGCCCGCTCCAGCCGCGGCGCCGACCGCCGCGCCGGTGACCTCCGGGTTCGCAGGCCCCGGCCCGGATTTCACGCACATCGCCGGCCAGGCCGTGAAAGGCGTCGCCAACATCTCCTCGCTGCAGGTCTCGCGCACGCCGAACTCGCCGTTCGCCAACGATCCGTTCTTCCGCTACTTCTTCGGCGACGGCGACGAGATGTTCGGCAGCCGCGACCGGCGCTCGCTCAGCCTCGGCTCGGGCGTCATCATCTCGTCTGACGGCTACATCGTCACCAACAACCACGTCGTCGGCGAGAACATGCAGACGATCAAGGTCACGCTCCCGAACAAGCGCGAGGTGACGGGCCGGCTCATCGGCACCGACCCTGGGACGGACATCGCCCTGATCCGGCTGCAGGTCAGCGGCCTTCCGACGGTGCCGTGGGGCGACTCGAGCAAACTACAGATCGGCGAATGGGTGCTCGCGATCGGCAGCCCGTTCCAGCTCAGCGCGACCGTGACAGCCGGTATCGTCAGCGCCACGGGACGCACCAACGTCGGCTTCGCCGACTACGAAGACTTCATTCAGACCGACGCGGCGATTAATCCCGGAAACTCAGGCGGCGCGCTCATCAACGCGCGCGGCGAACTGGTCGGCATCAACACCGGCATCTTCTCGCAGAGCGGCGGCTATCAAGGCATCGGCTTCGCCGTCCCCAGCCAGCTCGTGCGGCGCGTCGTCGACGATTTGATGAAGTACGGCGAGGTCCGCCGCGGGTCCGTGGACTTCCGCGTCGACAACATGGCGTTCGGCGACGAGCCGGCCGGCGGCATCGGTGGCGTCGGCCACGGGGCGCAGGTGACGCAGATGTACCGGAACTCGGCATCGTATGAGGCAGGGCTGCGTCCGGGCGACATCGTCACCGGCCTGAACGGACGGCCCGTCGAAGACGCGTCGCAATTTCGAAAGATGGTCGGCGACTCGCGCGTGGGCTCGACCGCCGCCCTGCGCGTGGTGAAGAACGGGCGGACGGTCGAGATCAAAGTGCCGATCGAGTCGAGCTCGACGACGGCCTCACGCCGTCGCCGCTGACGCCTTCCGCGACTCGAACCACGATTCAAATTCCTTGAACCCGCGGCCGAGATTAACCGACTTGAGCATCCGGTCGTCCATGACTTCGGTCGTCTTGTAGCCGTTCCCCGTGATGCAGACGACGACCGACTCATCGCGATCGATGACGCCGCGGCGAACCAGCTCGATCGTCGCGGCGAGCGTGGTGCCGCCGGCCGGCTCGGTGAAGATGCCTTCCGTCTCGGCCAGCAGCTGAATAGCGTCCAGGATCTGACGATCGGTCACGGCGGCGCCGGATCCGCCCGTCGAGCGAATGGCCTGAAGCGCCTGGAAACCATCGGCGGGGTTCCCGATCGCCAGCGACTTGGCGATGGTGTTGGGACGCACGGGCTCCGGATGCTCGAGGCCTTCGTTGAGCGCGTTGATGACAGGCGCGCAGCCGGACGCCTGGGCCGCGTGCACGTGCGGCAGATCTCCGGACACCAGGCCGACTTCCTTCAGCTCACGCAGGCCGCGGAGAATTCTCGGCAGCAGAGTCGCACCCGCGACCGGCGACACGACATGCGTCGGATATCTCCAGCCGAGCTGCTCGACGATCTCGAAGCCCATCGTCTTGGCGCCCTCGGCGTAGTACGAGCGCAGGTTGATGTTGACGAAGCCCCAGCCGTAGCGGTCGCCCACCTGCGTGCAGAGCCGGTTGACGTCGTCGTAGTTGCCGGCAATGGCGAGAATCGTCGGCCGGTAGATCGCCGAGCCGAGGACCTTGCTGGCTTCGAGGTTGTCGGGGATGAAGACGCAGCACTCGACGCCCAGCCGCGCGGCGTGCGACGCGACACTGTTCGCGAGGTTACCGGTGGACGCGCACGCGAGCACCTTGAACCCGAGCTCGAGCGCGCGCGTGGCAGCGACGGACACGACGCGATCTTTATAGGAAAGGGTCGGATGGTTGACCGAGTCGTCCTTGATGTAGAGCTCGTTCAGGCCGAGGCGCTCGCCGAGGCGTGTCGCGCGGACCAGCGGCGTGAAGCCTGAGTTGAATCCCGTGCGCGGCTCACCGGTGATCGGGAGCAGCTCGCGATAGCGCCAGAGGTTTTTCGGCCGGCGCTCGATCTCCTCGCGCGTGACCTTGATCGACGCGTAGTCGTACATCGGCTCGAGCGGCCCGAGGCACTTCTCGCAGACGTACAACGCTTCAGCAGGAAATATGGCTTGGCAAAGATGACACTGCAGACCGGTAAGAGCGCTCACACGTCCCCCTCACGCTAGCACCCCGCAAAATACCTAAGAGGATGGGACTGTCGAGCAAGTCTCCCTCATCTGCAGGAATTGGCACCTAACCGCGGGCGGGATGATCGTGATGTTCCGCGTGGTTGCCGTGGCGTCACAGGGCCTGTCCCTCAGCCACTCTTGATGAAGCGCGTATTCGGTTGTCCAGCGGACTATACCAAAGCGGTCGCCTGGAACGCAACAACCAGGCATCGAT
>Ga0209488_10004242_pt1 | contig 11268 bp, 10 predicted proteins | sample Rivendell_Oct201_8_FD_188349 | JGI IMG/M metagenome (GOLD analysis project Ga0209488, IMG submission 188349) | Vadose zone soil microbial communities from the Eel River Critical Zone Observatory, Northern California, USA -... | ecosystem: Environmental > Terrestrial > Soil > Vadose zone >... | reverse complement strand
TGGCAGTCGCGCTCGCCTTCGCGCAACTAGCTGTTTCTATGGCGCGGTCAGGTACGGCTCTTTTCAAAGGCCGTAAATTTACGGAGATACCGTTCCCTCAGCTAAGCTTGGCCGTCCGTCCGGTCTTAGGGTACGCTTCGCCCGAAGCGAGGCCCGATCAACGCTAAGTAGCGTCGGAAGCACCGGCATGACGCCTATTTTTGTTCATTTTAGAAATATGATAATCGGTGCCGTCGTATTGATGCTCCATGGTTGGTCAGTCAATGCGCAAGAAGCGCCGCGTCGCGTACTTTTGCTTTATCCTTTCGACAATACGCAGCCTGCTACTGTAAGCGCCGGTGCTGCGATCAGGAAGCGACTGATTGAAAGATCGCCTTCAGAAATGGAAATTGCTGCCGAATTCCTGGATCTCGCACGATTTCCCGGCGAGACGGACGAACTCCGCTCGGCACGTTATCTTGCCGAGAAGTACGCCGGCAGATTGCCCGAGATAATAATGCCGTTGAACTCGGAGGCACTGCGCTTTGCGATTAAATATCGCGGCATCATTGCGCCTAATGTTCCTATTGTTTTTTGTTGTGTCACTCCTGACATGGCTACTGCCGCGGATCGACCGAAAGATATTACAGGCATCTACAGCAAATTCGATGTCGGAAAGACCATAGCCCTTGCGCAGAAACTTCAGCCCGGGGCTCGCAATCTTGTCATCATTTCCGGTTCATCGGAGATTGATCGGCGTTGGTTAGCGGCATTGCGAAAAGAAATCGATCCGTACGAAAATCGCTTTAAAACGGAGTACTGGATCGGCGTTCCCTACGAGCCTCTGCTCGATCGGGTCGCGCATTTGCCGCGCGAAACGATCATTATTTTCGTCACGGTCTACGACGATAGTACAGGCAAACTACTTTTCCCCGCTCAAGTAGTGGAGGCTCTCGCTCGGGTTGCCAGTGCTCCGGTTTATGGACCTTCTGATACTTACCTCGGTCGGGGAGTCGTAGGTGGCTACATGGACTCTTTCGAGTTGATGGGCGCTAGCGCCGCCGACTTGGCCCTGGAAATACTTGCTGGCAAGAACCCAATCTCCATCGATCCGCAGTTCAGCGCAAATCGCAGATTTCTCGTTGACGTCCGCCAATTGCTGCGGTGGAAGCTTTCCGAAAGGGATTTGCCCGCGGATACCGTCTTGTCCTTCAAGCAGCAAACAATCTGGGAAGAGCATCGCTACATCGTGCTTGCAACTATTTTCGTCATCTTATTGCAGGCGATGATGATCACAGCGCTGTTGGCTCAAATGTTTGCGCGTAAACGGGCAGAAACTTCGTTGAAAGAGAGCGAAGAGCGTTGGCGATCTGTATTCGAAATGTCGACGGCAGGTGTTGCCCTCGCGGATCGCAATTTCAGGTTTCAGGCCACTAATGCCGCTTTTCAAACCATGCTCGGCCGTACAGACGAGGAACTCCGGGGACTTTCGCCGCTCGATATCTGCGCAGACGAGGATCGCGAGCCGCTGAAATTGCTTTATGAGCAGGTTCGAAAAGGCAAACAGCAAAGTTACGAAGCGGTGCAGCAGTACAGGCACAAGAGCGGCGCAACGGTATGGGTACAGGCCTATGTATCCAAGATGCAAAGCAACAAATTCAAAGCGCCGCTCTTCCTGGCCACCACAATCGATATCACAGGCCGAAAACGCGCAGAGGCTGCCTCGCGAGAGGCGCTATCGGAGCTTGCGCGGGTCGCACGGCTAACGACGATGGGCGAGATGACGGCATCGATTGCTCATGAGATCAATCAGCCGCTGGGTTCTATTGTTAACGATGGTTCAGCCGCGCTTCGTTGGCTGGCGAACGCGACTCCCGATCTCGAACAAGCGCGTACCTGCTTGAAGCGAATAGTGAAAGACGGTCATCGAGCGAGCCAGGTTATTAGCGGCATCCGGGCGACGCTGAAAAAGACCAGCGAGACAAAGGAGACGCTCGATATCAATGAGTTGGCCCGCGAGGTTTTGATGTTTGCTCACGGCGAAATCGAGAACCAAAGGATTGTGGTTCAAACTGAACTAAAAGAGGACCTGTCGGAGGTTCTTGTCAACCGAATCCAGTTACAGCAAGTCGTGCTGAATTTGGTGATGAACGGTATCGATGCCATGGCGGCCCTGAATGACCGCGCGCGGGTATTAAAGCTGCGATCGGAGCAAAGCGGGCCTACTAGCGTAACGCTGACGGTAGAGGATGAGGGAACGGGTATCGACAAGAACATTATCGGCCGTATCTTTGAAGCGTTCTTCACGACGAAGGAACACGGAATGGGCATGGGTCTCTCGATCTGCAGGTCCATTGTCGTGGCTCACGGCGGGCAACTTTCTGTCTCACCCGGTAATCCCTGCGGATCAGTATTTCAACTTGAGCTTCCGGCCTATCAGTCGGGGACCGGATGATATTGACTGTTTTGGAGATACAGTGGCCGATCCTGTCCGCGGGGAAAAGTAGGAGGTGGAGTTGAAAGAGACTGTGGAGGAGCAGAAGGTCGTCTATGTGATCGACGACGACACCTCGACGCGCGAGTCGCTCAAAAGTCTATTTAGCTCCGTGGGTTTGCATGTTGAAGCGTTCGGTTCCGCTCCGGACTTTTTCGGAAAGAAACTTCCCGACGCCGCCATATGCCTGGTTGTAGACGTCAGATTGCCGGGATTGAGCGGACTGGATTTTCAGGTCGAGTTAACCAAAGCCAACATCGACGTTCCCATTATATTCATCACCGGCCATGGCGACATTGCCATGACCGTGAAGGCCATGAAGGCGGGCGCTGTCGAATTCCTCACCAAGCCAATTCGGGAGCAGGACCTGCTGGACGCCGTGAAGCTTGGACTCGAAAAAGACGAGACAAGGCGCAAAGGCCAGAAGACAACCTCAATCGTGCGTTCTCTGTTCGAATCGCTGACACCGCGCGAGCAGGAGGTGATCCGACTGGTGACGGCAGGTCTCATGAACAAGCAAATCGCAGCTGAAATGGGTGTGAGCGAAATTACCGTGAAGGTCCACCGCGGCAATGTTATGCGCAAGATGAAGGCAAATTCGCTCGCGGATCTGGTTCGGATGGCGGATATGTTGGGTATCCGACGTACCACGGCGTAGCAGATCTATACCGACGTATAATGTCCTGAACTTATTTGTTTTGAATCATTACCAACGTATGAAGGCGCGATGGCTCCGACTCGCTTATTTGAAGAATCGGGAAGTTTAAATGCGGAGCGCGCCCTTGATCTCGATTGTCGACGATGATGAATCGATGCGTGAGTCGACCGAGGGGCTCGTTAGATCGCTCGGTTACCAGGTCGCGACTTTTGCATCGGCCGAAGAGTTCTTGAAATCGGATCGCGTGGATAGCACTTCCTGTCTGATCGCCGACGTGCAGATGCCCGGCTTGAGCGGTGTCGAACTTCAGCGCTGCCTGATCGCTCAAGGCGTTCATATGCCCACGATTTTTATTACGGCTTTTCCGGAAGAAGGAACGCGACTTCGCGCAATGACGGCTGGCGCTGTCGGCTATCTTGGTAAGCCCTTCAGCGAGGAGAGCTTGGTTAGGTGCCTCGAAAGTGCGCTGGGATGCTCCGACGAGAAAATTCCGCAGCCGTAAATTTCTCGTATACATATTAAAAGACAAAGATCGGATCTTAGTTGCTCTGCGGCATCTTTCGGAGAGCACGTGTTACGCCCATCAAGCACTGACCTAACCGGGCACGCCCATATTGGCTCGATAGCCGCAACGCGCGAAGCAGCAAAAAGCAACGAATTGGCAATCGCGAAGCTTGGTCGGCAATCCCACCCACCGAAGAGTGCAATTTGGATCTATACCAAAGTATCGATCATCGATTCCTTCCAGCGGCCAAACCTTCCGCAAGTGCTATGGAGCAACCTCCGGTTTCCGACGCATGTTGTACTCACCTTTGGACCCTCAATAACAAAGAGGAGTGTTCGTATGCATCTCGTGGATAGTAATATGGTGTTCGGCCGGTTTGCACCTGCCGTAATCCACGGCGCGGCGTCGAACGATGCGTCGGTGGACGAGCTTCTGGCATTTGAGCGGATGCTCGCCGATCTCTCCGCGCGATTTGTAAACGTTCCTGCTGAAAGGGTCGAATCCGAAATTCAAATCGCCCAAGTAATACTTCGGCAATTTCTCGGATTCGATCGCAGCACCTTTGCCGAATTCCAGGAGGACGGCTCGCTTGTCGTTCTGTCTTCGACCGCCGTAGAAGGGGTCGAGCCTACGCCACAAGGCCCGCTTCCTTCCCAACTTTCCTGGTTTCTTGCCAAACTCCGCGCGGGCGAGGTCTTCGCAGTCCAAAATCCCACCCTTGATCTTCCGCCAGAAGCAGTCGGCGAAGCTGAATATTGTCAGCGGACGGGCCTTCGTTCGCATTTGAGCATCCCACTTCGCATCGGCGGCCGTATCATCGGTGCCATTGCTTTCGCAGCCTTCAAGGAAACCCGTGCCTGGTCGGGCGATTTGATTGCAAGGCTCAAGCTCGTGGGTGAGGTGTTCGCGCAGGCTATCGCGCGAAAGCGCGAGCAGGAAAAGCTTCTAAGCGCCATGGCTGAGATCAAGATCCTGAAGGACCGGCTCGAGCAGGAGAATTCCTATCTTCGGCACGCCGCGCCGGTCAGGCCGCCGCAAGGGCTTACCAGCCGCTCGCCGCGCTTTCTGTCGGTGATCGAGGAAATCGTGCAGGTTGCGCAAACCGGCTCAACGGTTCTTCTGCTCGGCGAAACCGGTAGCGGAAAGGAGGTCCTGGCGCAGGCTATTCATGATGCGAGTGCGCGTAAAGGTCGACCGATGATCAAGGTCAACTGCGCAGCCCTTCCGGCGAGCCTGATCGAGTCCGAGCTGTTCGGCCGGGAAAAAGGCGCCTTCACCGGAGCGCTGGCGCGGCAGCCGGGCCGTTTTGAAATCGCCGATGGTTCAACCATCTTTCTCGACGAGGTTGGTGAACTGCCGCTTGAGTTACAGCCGAAACTCCTACGCGTGCTCCAGGAGGGCGAGTTTGAGCGTTTGGGGGGCTCAAAGACGATCAAGGTCGACGCCCGTGTGATCGCAGCCACCAACCGGCCACTCGCACAAGCCGTGCAAGAAGGAAAATTCCGGGAAGATCTTTTTTACCGGCTCGATGTGTTTCCGATTGAGGTGCCGTCGCTACGCGAACGGCGCGAAGACATTCCGCTGCTGGCGTGGACCTTTGTCAAGGAGTTCAGCAATTCGATGGGCAAGCCGATTGATGAGATCGCGGAAGAATCGATGTCGGCGCTTCAGGAGTATCACTGGCCGGGCAATGTACGAGAGCTTCGAAATGTGATCGAACGCGCGATGATCCTTGGCCACGCTCCGACGCTGCACATCAAGCTTTGTCATACGACGCTGCGACCGATTGCCGTAAAGGCGACGGCAGGTTCACTCGATGAAGCTGAGCGCGCAATTATTCTGCAGGCGGTTGAGCAGTGCAATTGGCGTATTCGCGGGTCAAATGGAGCTGCGGCGCTTCTTGACGTCAAGCCAACGACACTCGAATCCCGTATCAAGAAGCTCGGGCTCGTCCCCAACCGGTGACCTCCGAAAATTCGGAGGCGCTCCGAATTCTCGGAGAATTTGATTGAGCTGGCCGTGCAGCTGCTCGCAGCCGGCTTTCAATACCCCACTGATCCATCGAATGTTTCGCCTCAAACGCGTCGCGTCCTTCGCGTTGGCCCGCTTCTTGCGATGAGAAGCGAGAAGACCGTTTCTCATTTTGCTGGCGGCGACCGAAAGATATGAACCTTGATCGTATTCTCGATGCAGATCGTGGTTCCCGATGAGAGACGAACAGCTCTGCTGCGCATTCTTGGCTCCATGCTCGGTCCAACGCGGGTCGCGCCGGGCTGCCTGGATGCTCGTCTCTATTCGGATCTCGACAGACGTAAGACTTTGTTGCTGGTCGAAGAATGGGAGTCTCGTGAGCATTTCGAGAGAAATCTCGATATGGCCAAGCTCAATGCGATTGTCGCCGCAATCGAGCTCTCGAGCGAAGCGCCGGTGGTGCGTATTGACGCAGTCGAGCGGGAGGAGGGTGTCGACGCCTTGGCGCTTCATCGAAGTGTCACCTTAGGCCCTGCCCGATGAAAAATCTGTAAGTCGCAGGCAAACCGCGAGGGATGAGCAAAAGGCATTTGGATGATGCCGAATGCAGAAGCGAGATTTTTCTTGCGGTAAACAGGAGAGATGGAATGCGTAAGATCTTGATTTCAGCGACTATCGGTCTCGCGATCACGCTGGCAGGTTCGGGTGCCAAAGCTCAGGTCGATCTCAGTGCTTATGCGGACCCTGAGGGATTTCTCGATATCCAGGCGTTGACGTGTGCTCAGCTCGCCGGAACCTGGCAGGATCAAGCGGACCTGCTGAGTTCTTGGTACAGCGGTTGGTACAACGGGCTCGCAAAAAGGCACTACATGGATATCAGGAAGGGAAGGGAAGCCGAGCACGAGTTGATCGTGTATTGCAAGGCAAACCCGCAGCTCAGAATTATCCAGGCCATCGATGTGGTTTTCAAAAGCATGCGGGAAAGAATGGGCATCAAAGTGCAGTAAGAGAGGATTCAGTGCGTCAGCGCGATCTTCATTTTCGGGGATCGCGCAATCACGAACGATCGCGCTCCATTTCAATCCCCAAATTGTAAGCAGTAGCGGTTGCAGTCACCGTGCGCTCCAACTCTCGCATTCGGCGCAGACAGCTAGTGGCCAGCACACCATTATGATCTCGGTCTTATCGAAGCTCTAACCTCCGAAGTTTCGGAGCCTCTCCGAAAATTCGGAGTGGACTATGTGTAACCCATGTACCGCAGCTTGCGTCGCATTTGGGTTACCCCACTGATCCGTCGAGCATTTCGTTTCAGCCGTCCTGCGCATCGGGCAGTGGCCCGCTTCTTGCGATGGGCAAAAGGTGGCTTTGTATTGATGTGGCTATCGTGAGGAGAAGCGGTATGATTAGAGTTGCGACGACGCTGTCATTGGGCATCCTCCTTGGTACAACCCTTTCGCCCGGAGCGAATGCTCAGCAGATCAACGGCACTCCGGGTTCGCCGAGCGCGACGATTACAATCGATGGCAATCAACTCCCGCCCCCGCCCCCGAAATTCGGCGGCGTAATTAAGGAAAGCGCCAAGGATTCCACGCCGTGGTGGCCGCCGCGCGTGGTACCGCCGAAGGGCGCCCCCAACGTGCTGCTCATCATGACGGACGACCAGGGCTATGGCGTCAACGGCACCTTTGGGGGCGTGATTCCGACGCCAGCGCTGGATCGGATCGCAAAGGCGGGGCTGCGTTACACCCAGTTCCACTCTACCGCCCTGTGCTCGCCGACGCGAGCGGCGCTAATCACTGGCCGCAACCACCACTCTGCCGGTTTCGGTGTGATCTCGGAGCTGTCGACGGGCTACCCGGGCTATGACTCGATCATCACTCCTGACAAGGCAACGATCGGCACGATCCTCAAAGGCAACGGCTACGCCACATCGTGGTTCGGCAAGAACCACAATACGCCGCCGTTCCAGTACAGCGTGGCGGGCCCTTTCGACCAATGGCCGTCCGGGATGGGTTTCGACTACTTCTACGGCTTCATGGGCGGCGAGACCGACCAGTGGACGCCGTACCTGTTCCGCGATCACACCCAGATTTTCCCGTGGATTGGGAAGCCCGGTTATAACCTCATCACCGACATGGCGGACGAAGCGATCACGCATGTGAAGCAGCTCAACGCAGCAGCACCGGACACGCCGTTCTTCGTCTACTACGTTCCCGGCGGAAGTCATTCCCCGCATCAGCCGACCAAGGAGTGGATCGACAAATTCAAGGGCAAGTTCGACATGGGCTGGAATGTCATGCGCGAACAGATTTTCGCCAACCAAAAGCGATTGGGGGTTATCCCCGCGAACGCCGAGCTGACACCCTGGCCGGATGAGCTGGCAAAATGGGAAACTCTGTCGGCGGACGAAAAGAAGCTCTTCGCCCGGCAGGCGGAAGTATACGCTGCCTACACGGCCTATACCGACAACGAGATCGGCCGCGTGATCCAGGCGGTCGAGGACATGGGTAAGCTCGACAACACGCTGATCATCTACATCGCCGGCGACAACGGCACCAGCCCCGAAGGCACACTTCTCGGCACGCCCAACCAGTTCACCTCGTACAACGGAATTCTGGATATTCCGGTCGCCGAGCAACTCAAGTTCTACGACGTTTGGGGCTCGGAGGCGACTTATCCGCACATGGCGGTCGCTTGGTCGTGGGCGTTTGACACGCCATTCAAGTGGACCAAGCAGGTGGCGTCGCACTTCGGCGGCACGCGGCAGGGCCTGGCGATCTCGTGGCCAGACCGTATCAAGGACGCCGGCGGCGTTCGCTCCCAGTTCCACCACATCATCGACATCGTGCCGACGATCCTTGAGGCCACGGGTATCAAGGCGCCGCAGACGGTCAACGGCATCACGCAAAGCCCGATCGAAGGCGTGAGCATGGCGTATACCTTTGACAAGGCGAACGCCACCGCGGCCTCGGCTCGCAAGACCCAGTACTTCGAACTGATGAGCAATCGCGGGATCTTTAACGAGGGCTGGTACGCCAACACGACGCCGCCCGTGGGTCCGTGGGTCCTGAACGCTCCGATGCCGGACGTCAATGCCTATAAGTGGGAGTTGTATAACCTGAACGCGGATTACTCCCAGGCCAACGATCTCGCGGCTAAAATGCCTGACAAGCTCAAGCAAATGCAGGCGCTGTTCGTGCAAGAGGCAGCCAAATACAATGTGCTCCCTTTGGACAACTCGTCGTTCGCGCGTGCGATATCGCCGCGGCCAAGTGCCACCGCGGGACACACCGTCTTTACTTACTCGGGTGAGATGGCCGGCATTCCAACGGAGAACACACCGAACATCCTGAACAGGTCGTTCAAGATCACCGCAAACGTGGAGGTCCCGGAAAATGGCGACGGCATGATCGTCACCACAGGGGGCCGCTGGGGCGGCTATGGGCTCTACCTGCTTAAAGGGATACCAGTGTTCAACTACAACATGCTCACGCTGTTGCAGGCCCGATGGGCCGGCGATCAGCCGCTCGCCACGGGTAAGCACACCATCGTGTTCGACTTCCAGTATGACGGCCCTGGCATCGCAAAGGGCGGCACCGGAGTGCTGAAGGTCGACGGCAACGCGGTCCGCACGCTGCAAGTCCCCAAAACGGTCCCGTTCCTGCTGCCGGCGGACGAGACCTTCGACGTCGGGGTCGACACCCGCACCGGCGTGAACGATCAGGACTACCAAGTGCCATTTCGCTTCAACGGCAAGATCGACAACGTGACCTTCAACCTCGGACCGACGCAGCTAACCGCTGTGGAACAGATGAAGGTGCGAGAAGCGGCCGCCCGAGCGCGAGACTAGGACGGTCGGCCGAAAAGCCAGCCGGAAAGGTGGCGCCGCACGATCGGCGCCACCAGGGACCGATGACTCTCTATAGACGCCTGACACATTCAGCAAGATGAGGAGCGCAACATGAGTAGATCGATCGGTGCTGCGGTGTTCGTTTCAGCCTTGATCGTTGCAGGCGCCGTGGCCGCCCAAGGCATGCTTGTCGACGCTGCGGCCGACAAAGTAATCAAGAAGTACCAAGCGGCTACCTGCGATCAGTTGAAGGCGCAGAAGGCAGAGCCGCCATCGGAAAAGGAGAAGATAGCCCTGGATCTCCTGCGGGACGATCCGAAAGCGCGAGTGGCCTTCGTCGATAAGATCGCAGCGCCAGTACTGAACAAAATGTTCGAATGCAGCATGATTCCGTAAGTCTCGCAGGTTCATCAATTACTAGGCATGAAAGGAGGCTTAACGTGAACAAATCAATTGGCATAGCCGTGGGAATTTCAGCCCTGGTCGTCGCTGGCGCGGCATCTGCCCAGGGCATGCTCCTGGACGCTGCGGCTGACAAGGTGATCAAAAAATACCAGACGGCAACCTGCGATCAGTTGAAGGCACAGAAGAACGAGCCGCCATCGGACAAGGAGAAGGAAGCCATAGAGTTTCTCCGCAACGATTCAGAGGCGCGAATATCTTTCATTAATAAGATTGCCGCACCGGTTCTTAACAAGATGTTCGATTGCGGCATGATCCAGTAAATGGTGTCGTGACCGGCAGGAAGCGAGATGGGTCCAGGCTGAGACATCAGCGCCGGCCTTCAATCTCCAGCGATACCAACCTTGCGAGCAAGGTTGCGGGATAAAGCTGACCAATTATGGTTTCCAGATTGCAGAGGCTGCGTGCCACGGGATGTACTGGAAAAACATCGCCATAGCCGGTTGAGGTCAACGTTACAAAACTAAAATAGATCACCTTGCTGGCCAGCGCTGGGTTATCTTCAAACGACATCCCCGAAAATGCATTGGGAACAAGCAGACCAATAATCGTAAAGAGTGCGGTAAAGGTCACGGCAATGCTCAAATAAACCAGGATAGCGCCGATAATTCGATGATACGTGACAGGTCCTGGAGCAAACACCGTTCGAGCAACGACCCAGACCAGCGCAATGCCCATGATGAGTAACGCGCCGGCAAAGAGATAAACATCGAGAACCGACGGCGCGCTGAGGCGAGATACGGCCGCCGTGCCAGCCATGATGAATGCCGCCAGCAACGCAACAACTACCGTCGGACTGCCCGACATCAGGAAAATACCGCCAATGAGCCCGAGCGCGGATGCGAATCCAAGGACTTGAAATAGCTTTATGCCAACGGCCTGAAGCGGCGCAAAGACAAACAACATCAGTATCAGCAGCACCGTGAGCGTCGTCAAAAGTGGATCGCTCCACCGCCCTCGCAAGCGACCAAGTGAACTATTCATGTCGCATTGACCATAGCTGTTGTTTCCGTGGGCCTCTCGATGATAGCCTTGGACCACTGCCGTCAAGGTCGGCCCGCGTGGTTGACGGCATCACGCTCGGGGACGATGGAGACGAATTTTAGAAGCCTAAGCCTCCTATGAACCTTCGTCGACCCCGCTTGACACCTGATTCAAATCTTTGCGCAAGGAAGCTTGGGCTGCACTAGCTCAGCTTAAGGGATGACACTTGGTGCAAATGTGTCAAGTTCTGCGCAAAAGCGCAAAACTCCCTTTCTCCAGCGCGACGCTTGTCGCGGGAGGCCCAGTAGTTGGTAGCTTCAGGTGAAGTCCACGTTGGCGCTCGAACACATTGAAGCCGACGGCCT
>Ga0209488_10004241_pt1 | contig 11268 bp, 11 predicted proteins | sample Rivendell_Oct201_8_FD_188349 | JGI IMG/M metagenome (GOLD analysis project Ga0209488, IMG submission 188349) | Vadose zone soil microbial communities from the Eel River Critical Zone Observatory, Northern California, USA -... | ecosystem: Environmental > Terrestrial > Soil > Vadose zone >... | reverse complement strand
GGCTGGTTGACTTGCTGTCCAGCCCGCCGATGCAAGGATTTGACTAGTCTTGTTATAGTACTAATCATTTAGTTTATCGTTGTTTACCCCATCTCCCTTTTTGAATGCCTGTACTTGTACTTATTACATTGTGAGTTTGTGTCTTAACTTGTGTGCGACGACTCGGAACAACTTGGGCACTCGGTGTTCTAGATTTGAGAAGGGCTTTCACGATTAGCAGTCATGACTTACCTTTACGGGTTTCACCTTCATGTTACAATATTACTCACTGGGATTCGACTTTGGCTTGTTCAACTTCGTTCTTACGACTTCACTCTCATGGCTCTGCCATATTCGTCTCCTGAGGATGCGAGACAGATATTGAACTGTAGTTATATCTCAAACATAGGTCTCTCATACCGCCCATGACTCACAGCGAGCCGCTTTTAGTATATAATCATGTAGTCTCACATTCACATGCCAGTAACCCTAACTCCAATGGGATATTCGGAATTTGCTACTGCAAGACATATGAGTAGTGGGGAGCACGCTCCTGCGGTTGCGAAGTATTCAAAACCATATCCATTACGTCTTGCTAACCTACATGATATATAGTGTAATAGAGCCCCTGAGCTCCCTGTCCGTGCGCTCGGTCAGATTCTCTCTCAGAGATGGACACCCACGTACCCTGAATGAAATCCCAATGATCCACTCCCTGTCTGCGACGACTCCGATGTAATCCAGATCCTTCGCGACGAGGTCACGATATGGCAGGTGCGTCTCGACTTTACCCGCCACCCAGTGCTCCCCAAACACCTCGGTGGACTTGAACACCGGCGGCTCAAAAAGCGACGAGGACGCGTCCTCCGTCGCCGACCGCGTGGACCGCGTGCGCAGTCGGTCGTAGTCACGTATCACCAGCGGTGAGGACCCCGTGATCCAGAACGGGCCAGCCGGCTTTGGCAGCCTGCCCCCGTAGGTATTGAGGAGGACGCGCGTCGCGGGCGGGCCCCACTCCGCCCAAGGCACGGTGCGCACGTGATTCGTTTCGACAGAGCAGATGAGGGAGAACAGCGCCGCGACGCTGACGGTCATCCAGCAGCTGGGAAGTTCGCGGACGCTCGCCGAGAGCATCTCGTGTTGTACGAAAAGACCGATCGTGCCGACTTTGGAGGACCGGAAGGGAACGAAGCGTTTCCGAGCGTGTTGAGACTGAGAACGCGCGTCGCGCCCCCCGGTTGGGACCCACTCTTTGTCGACGATGGACACGACGGAAAAGGCGTAGGGTTCTAATGTCGGTAACTCGAGGTGACCCACGGTGTGCAAGCGTGGCTCCCGCGAGGCAAGCTCGAGCCTACATATTTCCAGGCTGTTCATGGTGCAGTTTGCGAGCATGATCAAGTCGTCGTCGATGTCCACCAGCCTCGGCACCCACAACGGCATCCGCCTATTTGACAATTCGATTTCGCGGAGCTGCAGAAAAAATCCACGTAAGCCAGGTAAGCCACTAGGGTCGAGTATGACTTACAAGAGTCACAGCTCCTGATTTCCACGAAACGAGATAGATTAGACAGACATCGCGTCCAGACATCACCGTAGTCAGGACATGATCTCCTAGGATCTCCACCGCTGCGTAGGACACGTCGAGGACCGTATTGGATGGAAGTCTCACGTTTGGCTTGGACGAAAGGGGATGAGGCGTGCCTGTTTTGAACTCGAGGAACGTAAGGTGGACGAGCGAACCGGGTCTGACATGTCGAGTCCTGCGAAGGATGAGATATTTTACCCAGGGATGTGTGGAAAAAGATGCGTCACCTGAGAACTACGGCTAGATTATGGTCCACAGCAAATACGACGCACAGCGGTAGGCGAATATCTTCTCTCAGAACATGTACCCAGCACAGCTCTTCCTTTGGAGTGGCGGAGAGGAGGTCTACGTATCCATATTGCAATATGCCGGCGATTTTATTGTAGATTAGATACCCGTCTTGAAGAACGTGTCGATCCGGGATGGTAGAAGAAAACTCATGAGAAATCTTGAGTTTCAGGCTGCTCCATGAATGTTCGTGACACCTCAATAGCTCGAGGCGTTCAGAGAATGGGCAATCGGGGGGTAGGAGGTCGTCGACACCATTAATCTGGGCGCAAAAAATGTACTGAAGATGCGAGCTCTCGGCGACGATGCCGTGGATCCTGTGGCACGTCCTCTGGACAGCACACAGTTCTACGGCGGGAAGGTAAGAAAAAATGAGGATGAGTAGCTCGGTGGGAAGGCTGAGGAATGTCCGCGTACAGGAGTCGAGCGACATGTTGTCTGGTGGCACTGACCCTGCCCTGCCCGGTGTGTTGTAGTGCCGTGGCCGTGACCATCGATGGCAGTGCGCCCCGCCTCCACTTCCCCGTTTTTTTACCTTATCATACCCATAACCTCCTCATCTCTTCTCAAACGTCAACAGTTAATATACCAACGATAATCGCCTCCTCCATAAGCTCTAATTTCTCGTCGGGCACCACCAAGTTTGCTTTCTCCGATGCCACCGCAATGGGATAGCGGATTAACGGCACGAAAGTGAGCCAAGTCGATTGAGGGGACGAAGATGATGTACTCTGCGGAATAATCTAGGGTAGCGGCTTGGCTGCTGTTCCAGGGTTTCTCCCGACCTCCGTCAGGTACAGGGCCCAAAATACATGAAGTATACGTATGCTTCTGACCCCTTATAACAAAACCCAACTCATCTTAAAGTGAGAAGTGAGCATCATGTGCGCTCTTGGCCTGGCAGATTAGGAAGCTTGGACAGTGCTTGGCTTCGATGATATCGTCATCCTGGTCTGGTAGTGATGGGGCCCTCAACACTAGCGCTGGAGTTGCGCACAAATTGCAAGGATTGAACCTGGCTAGTAGAATCTTCGGAGATGCTGACCGGCCCACCAGTCTAAAGTCGGATTCGTGTTGTATAAACAACGCAACGTACAAAATGCATTTTCAAATGGTGGAGTCAGTTTATGGCCAATTGACTTTCAAAACCTTCAAAACTTCACGGTGGTTGAGTCTGGATGTTGCGCTTCCAAAAAGGAGCCGCGATCTTGGACAATCGTGACAATTGACCACAAAACACTGGCATATCGTCCCTCGCAACTTCGGTAATCACTTTAATGCTTTGGCAGAGCCTAATCTACATGATACACGGCGACGGAAGTGTCCTCTTCCTGTCGGCGCACGTGATGAGACTGAAGTCATGGATACGATACAAACAGGGTAACGTAAAACGCACTAAGGCCATTATCCCAACTATCCATTCCCTATCCCCCATGATCCACGAAAATTGACGGAAATCCAGATCATTCGCCACGACGTCGCGATATGGTAGTCGTGTCTCGACCTTACCCTCCACCCAGTGGTCGCCAAACACTTCGGTTGAAGAGAGCACCGGCGATAGAGAGTGCAACGATGACGTGTCCTCCGCCATCGACTGAGCGTACCGCGTACGCAGTAGGTCATAGTCCCGCACCACCAGGGGCGAGAGGTCCGAGATCCAGAAAGGACCAGCCGGTTTTAGCAGCGTGAATTCAAATATGCGCGTCCCCGAAGGGCCCCAGTCCGTCCAAGGCACCGTGACCGCGACGTTGCGCACGTTAGAGTCAACGGCAGAGAGGAGCGCCGCGACACTGATGATCATCGCGTATTTGAAAGGATGGCCAACGCCTCTTGCGTACGTGCGATAATCGAAAAGAAGCCCGATAGTGCCGACTGTACATGAGTAGAAGGGACCGCAAGCGCGACTTCCCCAAGAGGACGTGGGCTGTGTAGTTGGGATCCATTCCCTAACGGCCGCAGACAAGACACCAGAAGCGTCTGACGTCAAAGGCGGTAACCCAAGGAAGCACACCGTTCGCAGGCGCGGGACTGACGCCGTGGTCTCAAGTCTACAGATCTCTAGGCGGTTTGCGCTGTCTTTTATCAGCGCGATAAAGTTGCTGTTGATGACCGCAAGCTTTGGGGCTCCGCCCCACAGCGGTGTCCACTTTTCCGATAACTGGCGAAGCTGGGGTCTGTCTCAGTCCGTGACACGACAAGTCCTGCTAGGCCCACTCACAAATGTTACAGCCCCTGTTTTCCACGAGACTAGGTAAAGAGATGCCCGACCTCCCTGACTTCGCACAGATACCAAGATGTGGTCTCCCACGACTTCTGTGTCTGCACTACCAAAGTCGAAACCAGCAATCGAAGGAAGCGAAACAGTGTGACTTGATGTGAGGGGATGATGTGCGCCCGTCGTGAACTCAATGAAGCAGAGCTCAAGAAGAACATCGTCGATCTGTTTCCTGTGACTCGTCAGATCTTGCAAAGTAATAGTAAGGAGACAAAACCTCATGGCGACCACCAAGTCATAGTCTACCGCAAATACAACCTTTGATGGGAGGGGAAGATGCATGTCATCCACTACGATATGGACCCAATCCATCTCCTCGTTCCAAGCAGCGGAGCAAAGGTCGGTGTATCCATATCGTAGCACAGCACCTGTGAGGTCTTCGTAGATTAGATAACCGCCTCGAAGGAGGTAACAGTCCGGGTGGGGGATATTAGTCGTAAATTCATTAAATAAGTTGAATCGTAGATTGTTCCATGACTTTTCGTGACGTCGCAAGAGTTCTAAACGCTCGGGGTACGGGAGTTCTGGAGGTAGGAAATCGCCAACGCCGTTTATTTGGGCACGGAGGATGTACCGTAGGTATGCACTTTCTTTGACGATATCGCGGATCCTAGTGCAAGTGCGCTGGATAGAGAACAGATCTACGACTGGAAGGTAAGTCAAAATCTCTATGAGCAGTTCCGTCGAAAGATTGAGTAGGGGAAAGGACAGATACATAGAGGTAGTGGCAGCGACTCGATTCGCGGGCGTCTGACACGGTTATAGAGCGCTGTGAGAGGTGTGGCGGTGTGTCTCGACCTTGTTTCCAATATAGTAGTGCCATCCTTGTCTCCCTAAACCTTCTGCGCTCCCAGGCTTCTCCTTTGGAGCTGAAGACGGACTTGATGAGGGGGAGGTACAAGCACAAGTCACGCATCACGACCTATCTGATCAAGTCACCTTCAATTTAGTTCCGTAACTTTTCAAGACCTGGCAAGGTCCAAGTCATTGGCCCCGCCTGGACCGTCAGGGACCTTCACACGGCTAGCGTTGATCTTACCGTGTCAACGAGGAAGCCAGGGGGCTCATTCTCGGAAAATCGAATTGTTGCCATATAGCATTGGTATGATATATTACGCGACTGAAGCTCATCAGAAGAGAACAGCCATCATATGATAGCCTATAAATAACGAGATCATCTTAACTCACAGATACAGTTGGATGAGAACGTATCAAGTCTCGTATTTTTAACGTCCAGGATGGTGATCATAACAATATGAATGAAATAACGTTACGAGGGCCTGCTATGACATATACACGGATGGGGGAGCAATTGGAACATTATACTATCCCGCGCAACCGAACGTTAAACAAATTCAGAGAGAAAATATGCTCACTCACCTGGAAGATCATCGTGTTCGGCCATACAGTCGGTAGGTTGTCTGCACCGAGATATTCATGGCGAATTGCGCTGACGGTGGAGACCTCATGGCGTTTGAGTGTGCCTGAAAGGCCTGGTCCACGACGCATGTCGTCAAACTCGAATATCGCGCGGAGCACTTGGCTCACGATCATCGTCGTCAGCTCGACACCAAGGGAGCGGTTAACCCCGTCCCCAGTCAGGTAGAGCACCTTGGACCTGCGATAGATGTCGACAGTCAAAGGGTCTGGGAAAACGTGCGGCTATTATTCTACCCGTCAATGCTGAGGAGTATGCGGGAGGTGAAAGGTTCATACGTCACGGCTGGCAAATGCAAGGTCAACAAATACGCGTTGTCCCTCGACAAGGGCGAGGGAGCCTACATTCTGGTCGATTAAGGATTCACCTGCCCATGGATAAGTGTCTGGCCGAAAGCGGGGAGCACAACAGCCACATACGATAGACACCACGGAAGGGGGGATCAATGCCTACACGAAGTTCGGAGAAATGTGAGTGTCTGCGTCAGGAAGAGTCATAAGACTGACGCATTGCTTCATAGACGTAGCCCTCCGGTGCAGGATTTTTGGGACCACTAGCCCTGAGCTGACTGACTACATCGGGCTTGTCCACATAATAATTGACAACGTTGATGATAGCTTAAAAAAAGGTTCAATCTACACCGTCATGAAAGGACTGCGTACTAACACTGAGAGAGCTCGACGGATGCGCCGATTAAGAGAGATAGGACGTTGTTCGTCGCTCTATCCACGGAGGTACCATTATCAAAGAGAGTTTCCGCGACAGAGAGCACCTCTTTCCTCGGCTTTACGGCGAACCAGGATTGGACGGTGTCAACCAGGCCCGCGACGGAAAGCTGAAACGCTCTATCAACACAGAAGTACCTTGTTGAGAAGTCGCTTGTCTCACCGTCTGGCCTCCATTGGGTAGGATACGAGCCTTGATGCGGCGCTGTAGATCGCCGACGTGCTGCTTCACCCTTTCCTCTATGTTCATCGCTTTCGACGGGTCAACGTCAAGAAATAGGAAGCTATGTATTAATCATAGAAAAAACGCATGCATGCAACGAATGATCAGACCACATACGAGTATATATCAGTAACCATCTCATAAAGCTGAGACTCGGTGTAGTCGCCTCGTGAATTCTCATTCCTTTTTAGCTCCAGGCCAGCCTATTAATCCAATTGAACAGCCTATCAGTGACGTCAGGATATATGGTTACAGAATTACATACTAGCTCCGTTGCGGTCCAGTATAGCGGGACATACCGCAGCACATCACGAACGATGTCCACAAACCTGACCGTTCCATCGGAGAGGGCAAATGACTTTGTTATGATGAGTCTCCGAGTCTTTTGGTAGAAGTAATAGGCGACCCTCTCAGGCTGTCCCGGCGATCCCAGCAACACACGCAGAATCTCGCGTTGATCGCGTCTGCTTTCTGCGTCGTCATTTGACGCCAGAAAGAACCTGAGGTAATATGCTGAGCAAGAGCGGTACACATCTTTATCAGTCACATACCCTTCGCCGGAGACAACGCGTAAAGCTTTGTCAATATAACAAGGACGGAGCTGGGCGCTGAGCAAGATATGTAAGACATCTTCGTACGCGCGCGCACTGGCAGTTGCGGTCACACTACCGGGGCGGTCGAAACTGTAACGATCACCAGTGCGCAACTGTCCAAGGAAAACCCTCATTGACTCGGGAGTCTGAAATGGGAACCACGTATAAGTACTATTCTCAGAAAACTCTCTCGGCAGGGTGCGGAGGAAGAGACGGCCAAGGCTGCTCCCGTAACCGGGCCCATTCACGTCACGCCGGCTGTCCGCGAAGCCCCATGCGGTGAGATTGGACGGAGTATGATCCGCGGTGAAGTAGCGGTCCCCACGCATCAAGGCAACAATATCGCTAAGGATGGCGCGGCTAATGGTGTATCCTGCGAGAACGATACTGAACTTCCTACAAGATAACAGGAGACCTGAACACACCAGGGCACAGACCAGCGCCATCAACGACGGGCTTCACTTCTTCAGCTTGTAATCCAACATACAATTCAAGATTGTCAATATTATTGTAAAGATTGTTAGCCACTTCCGCGATCTCCGGGTTGGAATTCCATTCCAAGAAACTGGAATAAGCTGAAAGAAACGGAATTAGCATGTCAAGTTTTGAAACGAAAGTTTGAGATTCACGTTTAAGGCCGAGGAACTACAGCGAAGTGGAGATAAGACGCCTTTGAGGGAAGAAATTGAAATTACGTACCTTTCGGAATTCATTGAACGAGCAGACACCCCAGCGGCGACTGGACTCGATCCCCATGATCTCGTGCAGCTTCATAGCATGGGGCGTGCCACGCGCCCCAAAAGCGGCAGCCGGATACTCGATTCTGCCATGTAGTTAGTTTATTATCACATACAACCTGGGGGTGCTACACACGCATTCTGGATGATCTCAGCGAGCTCGCTGTCATTGAACCTTCCATCTTCTCCTCGCTTCAAACTACCAAAGCATTAGTATCGAAACTAGTAAAGTACCTTTGACGTTGACACTCACTTCCCAAACGTCCACTGAGTTATATGTGGCTTTCCTTCCTGGATCCTACAAACAGCATCTCTGAAATCCTCGACAGTAACCTGTAGGCCACACTGCGTAAATGGGGCAATGAACATGTCAGGAGGGTGACTTACATCCTCCACCGACCGGTCAGGGAAAATGCGGTTCAGAGATTGCTCTACCCAATTCGCATCGGCCTCGGATGTGGTCGCATGCCACCGGTACAAACAATTGAACTATAATAGCATGACATATCAGAAGATACGACAGACATTGACAGAATTACTCACCTCAACACTGCAGACATTTCCACGACCACGTTCAAACACCTTGTGATTCGAGTCCCGGATTTCCTGAGCTCAGAAAATCAACTAAGGAATTGAATGATCAGAGAGACTACGGACGTCAAACATGTTCAAGGTCCAGGTGCTACCTTGGCGAACCAGTCCGAGAATACTTCTTAAGTAATCGGAAAATATTACGTTCGTAAACCAGGAGCAGTTGATTAAGCGCGCAGTCTGGAAGATGTCCTCGTCCTGAAGGTCGAGCTTCTGTGCGCGCCGGGGATCCTCCAGGGGGATATCATCTGGTTCGGTGTAAGTTCTGCGTTCGTTAATCTCTAGTAATCTGTTGGCAATGTACTAAGCAGCAGCGATCAAAATCTTCAAAGCTGTCCTTGGAAGATCAAGAACATACGTTGTGGTTTCGACTGAATAGCACGATCAAGGCGCAGATAGCAGGCGGAAGCAGCAGGAGACGCTCTTCGGCAATTATATCTTGAAAGAGAAGCCCTCGGCCATCACGGACGCGAATCTTGTCGACAGTCTCTTCGTCACTGCCGTACAGTGGGGCCAGATCAAGATAGGAGGATGTCTCATTAATATTCACGTCCCTGTGAGACGTGCGGAAAATGCTTTCCGGAGAGTTCAAAATAAGCAGATAAATAGATGAAATAGTAATCAAGCTTACGTATGGACGACAAGTGCTGCAAATGAAAACATCATGCTGGACAGTCCTGTTGGGTGCCTTATGAACTGGAACTTTTACATCAACGACGGATGAGAATGCAAGAATTGCAGGGGTTCTCAACCTTTTCACGCTTGAGGAGGAGGTCAAAAACAAGGCCAGCATCGGGAAGCATGTTGCGTGGGAGATGGTATGTCTGCTGCACACTACGCGCGTATGGCTCGTGAGCCTTGCCCATATTGGGATCACTGAGATTATTAAAAGAGCCATCTGGCATGCGATACGAATATTTGGGCCCAATGTACGTTGCTGGAGGATGTGAGAGGTCGTCATAAACTGCGTCGAACGGTGCATGCTTTTAGGCAAGGCGCACACGCATACTACAGAGAGCAGCAACGAACGGAGCTCGACCAGCTTATTCTGGAACTTGTGGACTCTATTCTTCAAGATCCCATCTGAATGTCTCGAGATGAACGTTACGACGTGCTCGAGCTGTGCGATGCGATCTGGATGTTAGCCGACCAAACAAGTACAACGGCACAAGACATACAGCCATCTTGCGGTCATCGAGCAAGTTGATATTGCGAAACGCATCGATAGCTGCCGCCTATCCTTGTGTCATTAGAGAGGACGTCTGCGCCATGCATTAAGGCACTTACGAAGGCGGAGGGCTCATGGTACGATGCGGCGCTCTTCTTGAACTAGTGGACGGATCATACACGAGACTGAGCCAAACAGTGCGGCCTACAACGATGCAGGGATAATGTGCGTGCTTACCTCTTCCTGGAACTCTTTCACAGCGACCTCTTCGCTAGTAAGCTGTGAAGCAGCACTAGACATAATTGGGTCAAGGACCTGACCAGTGGCCGTGAGCAGGCGTTATAGATGATGTGAGTTGACCTACCAGGACGTGGGCGAGAAACGTACACGGTCTTCTGGAAGATGCGACACTTAAGTAGACAAACAGTTCGGTGTGAGGGGGAATAAAGTAGAAAGAGGAGCGGGAGGCAGTCATATATATGACGCTTCGGCAGCGGCGATGCAGGCATTATCAGTGAGCTAACCGCAGGGTGTTGAGATAATCATTCAGCAGAGCAAAACATGCCCCACGCCAGGGCAGCCGAAGAGGTTCGAACGCGGACAATTCTTTGCGCTACAGAACAGAAAGTTGATTCACCGTGCCCTGCATTGATAGTCTAGGGGCGGCTCACAATCACAATTCCCTGCTGGATCCGATAGCTCCATCACCACCACAGCCCATCCCTCTTGGTGCCGTGACAGTCCTGCAGCCGAGCGCTTAGCCTCGCTTAACACAGAATGAATGAACCTCGGAGAACTACTGGTGGGTAAACTTGACAAGAGGATAGCTCATTTCATAGCTTTCCGCGCTTTGGAATAATACCATCTGAATGCTAAATCCGACTTGGTCTTCATTGTCAGCAGTTGCCAGTGACTGCCACCATTTGAACATATATAAGGTTTAGAGTAACTTTGGCGGAAGCCGAAAAAAAAACTGGTGAGATTTGGCCTCAAGGCTGGCCTAGTGAGGCCGAGGATACCAGCTGGCAGCGACTCTTTATGTTGCCGCAGCAGAATATTCCTTCCACTGAAGGTTTGACTGCCTCTTCCGTGCCTCTCACTCCATCATGTCCTCCCAGGAGCAATAATCCTGCGGATCTCTGTCAACCTCCCGCCCACGGTACTACTTCACAACGCCCTGGGGAGCGCACTGTCATAATTCGGCAGGCGCCGTCGACGCTCCTTCAACCACAATGCCTCAGCCAACTGTGCCGTGGTGACTGCCGCTATCCTCGACACGGACTCATCGTGATTATCAGCGCGTGAGCGCGACAGTAGCGGCTGTGGTGGCTTCCCTCGCTCCCTCAGTGGTGCTCTGACCGAAAGCAATCGCCAGGTACGGGTGGTCTGCCCGCCGTTGCTGTGGCGTTTATTGTTCCACTGGGGGCCAGCACTGGTGAAAATACAATTGTGCGACTCTCAAGGGACGGTATGTGTGTGTATTATCGCTAACTTAATCTGAAACGAGTGTGGGACACATACTCTCTGTGCCACTGCGCCCTGGCATGTGTGCGCGCCCCTGTGCGCGCCCCTGGCTTGCTCCTTGCCTCACCCCCATCGCCACCGCCGCCTCGCAGGCACGCGCGCATGCCCCACTTGGCACTGCTCGAGTGCCCCTTCTTCC
>Ga0209488_10004239_pt1 | contig 11270 bp, 18 predicted proteins | sample Rivendell_Oct201_8_FD_188349 | JGI IMG/M metagenome (GOLD analysis project Ga0209488, IMG submission 188349) | Vadose zone soil microbial communities from the Eel River Critical Zone Observatory, Northern California, USA -... | ecosystem: Environmental > Terrestrial > Soil > Vadose zone >... | reverse complement strand
TGCCGCAATACTGGCCCATGGTTTCGCGGATGCGCTGGTAGCGTTCTTTGTCCTGCATCTCCATGCGGCGGACGTCGGCGGGAATGCTGATGTGGTCGGCGACAAATATCAGGAGCGCGTCGGGATTCGGGTTCTTGCAGTAATCTTCGATGGCGGCAAGTTTTTCTTCGTTCGAGCCGCGGCCATAAAGACTCTTCACGCCGCGCACGAAGAAAACCTGGAAGGGCGCCATCAACGACGGAGTGCGGGCGCGGTCAAGAACTTCGGCAAGGTCGGTTTCCGCCAGGTCGAATTCAAACAGGCTGAAGTCGCGCATGTCGACGGGGACGAGGTGCTCGAGGATGGCGTCACGAAAGCGTTTGCGGAAGAAGGCTTCGTCGCCCACGAAGATGTACGCCGGACGCAGCTTGCGCGACTCGAGTTCGCTGACAAAGCGGTCGGCTTGGGCGAAGGCCCGCATCAGAAGTTCTCCATATGTCTCTGCCTCAGCGGCTGAAGCCGATCACATCTTCTGCAACTTGCGGCACGATTGAACAGGCTGCGGAAAAAGTGGCATTGCAGGCCGAGGGTGCCCTCAGCGGCTAAAGCCGGTGTTGATTTTGCGGCACTTACGGCGCGGCTGAAGCCACGCCCTTTCAAAACAAAATCAAAATCGGAGTTTTTTCCGCAAGCTGTGAAGTCGTGCCCGGACGCGGATCTTGCGACCTTATGCTTGGACAAGGATCCGAAGTGTTTTACGCCCCAGCTGAGCGTGTGACTTGCGAAGCTCCACTCCTGAGGGTACATCTAGAAGCCCTCCAGGATGTTGGAGACCAGGGTGCGGGCGAAATCCTGGGAGAGGCGGTGGAGTGCGGGCGAATCTTCCTCGAAGAAACTCGAAAGATCCTGTGACACTTCGTACTGCTCGCGAAACACATACGAAGGATTTTCGTAGAGCACCTTACCGCGCCGGTCCACCAAGGAGATTTTTACAGTGACTCGGACTAAAACGCTGGCCACCTGTACCGTCGCCGTCGAAGTATTGTAGGCAATCGGCGAACTTATGGCTCCGAGAACGGTGCCGCGCAGGGTGGCATCCGCAGCTTCGCTGGGATCGTTGAGCAGGTGGTAGTGAGTACGGGTGGTGAACTCGCGCACGACGGAGGCGGTCAGTAGTTGTTCGATCCGGTACCGGTTGCTCTGGTTTACGAACGCCGGAATGGCTATGGTCTTTACGTTTTCGGGAAGCTGCACGGCGTGGCCGGCGGTGTGATAACCGCATCCTGTCGCCGCCAGAAGCAGCGCGGAGCACGCCCATGCCGTCCACATCTTCATTGGATCTTGCCCATGGGGCGCGTGGCCGTCATGCTTTCCGCGCATTCGACCGCGGCCAGCGCGGCAATGCGAAGATTGTCAGCGGCGGCCCACAGCCAGAAGCCGTTGGGTTGGCTTGCATCACTCTTCACGGACAGCTGAATCTCCGCCTGTCCAGCCGAACTCACATTGCTCGGGGCGTCTTCTTCCGCACCCGGAATGGTAACGTGGTCTCCCGCCAGCGCTTTCGACAAATCGCCCACATCCAGCGCCTTCTCCATTTCCACGAACAGGCTGAATGCATATCCATGAAAGGTCGGAGCCTGCACCAGAAGCAAAGATGGCTGAGGTGCGGCGTCACCAGCAATCTTGTTGTAGTGACGAAGTATGAGTGCCTCAATCGATTCCAACTGCGGTTCTGACTTCTGACCGTAGCGCGTAATCAGGTTAAACGCTACCTGGACATCGAATACATCCTTGGGCAGCGGCTGGAATGAAAGCAGATTCACCGTTTGCTGGTGCAGTTCGTCCATGCCCTTCTGTCCGTGTTCGGAAGCGGGCTCGAAAATCTGGGCCACAGCGCGGCGGATCGTACCAGCCCGGCTGGCACGCAACAATAACAGTGCGATGGTGACAGCTGCAGGATGGGCCACGATGCACGGTCCCGGCTGCAACTCCGGAGGGGAAATCTGTCCCCGTTCGCGTTCCACCCAAAGGGAACGAACGTTAGCGCCAGGTTCGTTTTCCAGAGCGGCCGAGAGATCGATGATCGCGCTGCCCGCATCCCGGGCGCTCTTCCAGTTCTTGCGAGTAGCGCTCGGGTTCGAGGCGAAGAAGGCGAAGTCTACGTGCTCAAACTGTTCCGAGTGCACCCGCTGAATAAAAGTGATTTCATCGCCCATCGCCTCGAGTTGACCCAGGGACTCGTCATCGTCGAGCAGACGCACGTCGACGGCAGGGAAGTTGCGTTCATTGAGCATCTCGGCAACTTCTTTCCCTTTAAGCGAGGCGGCGCCCACGATTGCAGCCCGATACAGGTTGCCGCGGGCGCTGGGGGCATGTGGCGCCAACGCGGACTTAGGAGGCATAGGCGCACTCATGAGGTCTGTGAAGCCTCCTTGTAGGCGGGCGGAGGGCCGCTCCGGCGGCGGCGAAGCATCCATTGCAATCGCCAGAAGACGCCGGAGAAGGTATAGAGAATCGCTATCGCGAAAAGTACCTGCCGCGAGAAGAACCAGATGGAGGCGAACAATGCCGCGAAAAAAAGGATCAGGCGGAAGGGATGCCGCGAATGAAAGTCAATATCCTTAAAGCTATAGAACCGCCAGGTGCTGACCATAAGGTAACCAACGGCCGCAACCATGGCGAGCCAGGTCAGCGCCGTATACCAGGATTCAAGCGGATTCCCGCGCGCCAAATGCACCACGGCTGCAATCACTCCCGCTCCGGCGGGAATCGGCATTCCGACAAAGTACTTCTTGCCCGGACGCCCTGGGTTTGAAGGCTGGGGATTACTCGTAATGTTGAAGCGCGCCAAACGGCTGGCCCCCGCCATCAGAAACAGGAAACTGGCTATCGCACCCAATTGAGTCAGCTTGATATTCCAATCGGTGAGCGACACGGGAGGCATCAAATGAAATCCCCAAGTCCAGGCAAGCATGGCTGGAGCCACGCCAAAGGTAATCACGTCGGCCAGAGAATCCAGTTCCTTACCGAAGTCGCTGCTGGTTCCCGTCATGCGGGCAACGCGTCCGTCGAGGCCATCGAACAGTACGGCAAATCCAATCGCCTTGGCCGCATTATCCAGGTGCCAGAAATCAAGAGCGTTCGCGTGGACAATCTCGAGGATGGCGTAGAACCCTGCTGCCATGTTGGCGGTCGTGAACAGCGAGGGCAGAATGTACATCCCTTTGCTCAAACGAGCGCGGGGCGGCCTGGGGGCTGAAGTTCCCATCAGCGCGCCCTTCCCGTGGCCGAGGCACTGCCTGCGCCGGCCAGTTCCGCCTGGGGCTGCAGGTAAGCGAGTATGCTGGCACCCCCACGCACACGGTCTCCGACCTTGACGTTCAGGCTGGCCGCGGAATCGATCAACACGTCCACGCGCGATCCGAATTTTATGAGGCCAACGCGCTGGCCGCGTTCGAGCCGGTCTCCAACCCTGGGATAAAACACAATTCGCCGCGCCAGCAGGCCGGCAATCTGCTTGAACACGACAGTCCGGCCCTCGCCTTCCAGGGTCACAATATTCTGCTCGTTGTGCTCGGCGCTGGCTACGTTCATGGCGTTCAAGAACTTTCCCCGCTGGTAGCGTATATCACGGATCGTGCCCGCAATCGGTGAGCGGTTCACGTGGACATCAAATACGTTCAGAAAAATACTGATGCGCGTTCGCTTATCGTTGCCCACCGTTACCGGCGATACGTCAGTCACTTGTCCGTCACCGGGAGAAACCACTGCACCGGGATCCTGAGGAATCGCCCGATCCGGATCGCGAAAGAACCACAAGAAGAAGAGTGCCAACAGAAAAGGCAAGATCGCCCAAGCAGGGCGGGTCAGCCAGCCAAGAAGAAAAGCGGCGGCGAGCAGAGGTCCTGCATAGAGATAGCCATCGCGAACCATGGGAAGAAACTCAATTATAGTGCAGCGGCTGCTCAAGCATCGTCAGATCCACCCGGAAGAGCCGCAAACACAAATAAAAAAAGGCGCTCTATCGCGCCAGGCTCAAGATAGGCTAATCCCGACGCGGCGATAACCGCCCCGGTTCGTGCATGAATCCTTACGCTACGTGAACGCTGAGCTGTTGCCGGAACTGCCGTTCAATGGACTCCATCTGGTCCTTCAGGCGCAGTTTCAGCTTCTTCAGCCGGACCTCTTCCAGCTTTTCGTCTTCGCTGAGATATCGTTTTTGGGTAAGTGAATCGAGGCGTTTCGCATACTGCGTATGTTCCTGACTTAATCTGCGGAATTCATCGTGGTGAGTCAGGAGTTGGTCTCTCGAAGTCAGCATCCAGCAGACCTCCAACCGGGATATGAACTCAACTTAGCACAGGCCTAAAACCCGTTCAATGCCAAAAAAGGGTAATAATATACTTGACTCAGTAACGCCTTCCTGCTATCGTTCGGTACATGGACGCCGGACCTAAAACCCTTCAAGAAGCCATCGTTTACTTCTCTGATCCTGACCGATGCTTTAAGTTTCTCTTGGCACGTCGTTATGCCGAAGGAGCTTATTGCCCTGTCTGTGGCGCGAAGGACGTTCGCTTCATCGCTACCCGCAAATTGTGGGAGTGCAAGACCAAACACCCCAAGCGGCAGTTCTCCATCAAGATCGGAACCATCTTCGAGGATAGCCCGATTCCCTTAGACAAGTGGCTCACTGCGGTCTGGATGATTGCGAACTGCAAGAACGGCGTGAGCAGCTACGAGATTCACCGCGCTCTAGGCGTGACTCAGAAGTCCGCATGGTTCATGCTGCATCGCGTGCGGCTGGCCCTTCGCATGGGAACCTTTGACAAGCTAGGCGGCGATCCTGATAGCGGCGTCGAAGCGGACGAAACCTACATCGGCGGTCGCGTAAAGAACATGCACTCGCGCAAACGCAATAAGCTCGTGAGAGAAAGCGGGCGATCCTAATGCGACAAAGACCATCGTGATGGGAATGCTTGACCGCTCTACGCGGACCATCCGCACCGTAGTTGTGCCTAACACTTCGCGCATGACTTTACAGAATCAGGTTCTAAAGAATGTGCGCTATGGAACCCGCGTCTTTACTGATGAATCGCGCTCCTACGCTGCGCTGGCGGACAAGTACGTCCATGAGTTTGTGAATCATATGGAAACTTACGTCCGGGGCCAGGTTCACACCAACGGCCTAGAAAACTTCTGGAGCTTGTTCAAGCGGCACCTGAACGGCACCTACGTAGCAGTAGAGCCTTGCCACATGGAGCGGTATCTGGATGAGCAAGTTTTCCGGTATAACAATCGAGGGACCAAGAAAGAACCGAAGAGCGATGCAGACCGCTTTGATCTTGTGCTGCGAAATCTAGTTGGGAAGCGGCTTACCTACAAGGAGCTTACCGGGAAGGAGGGCGAAACGGCGTTCTAATCTGTATCGTGGAAAGCGTGGCCGGAAGAAGCGCGTGTCCTCTGCGTTCGTTTCTGCCGTTTTTCAGCGTCGAGTTCCGCCTTGATTTTCGAATGCGGAACTCTCAAAAGTCTGTCGAGTAGTCGCGTGAAGTTTCCGAATTCACTCTGCTCATTCTTGGCGGAAGGTTTAGAGTGGTTCGACATGCGATTCATACCGCGTCCCTGCCGTGCTTGTATGCATATTAGCACGGGAGGGATGTGGTATGTCCGCATTTTGTTGGGTTCGGTCTGTTGACATGAGTCATTTGAGGGCCGCTGAATATCGGGAAGGCGTCGATGCCAGAGAGCTTGCGGAGTACACTCCGGCGGACGCTTCTCGTTTCCTTGGCATCAGTCAAGCAACCATCAACCATTGGCTTTACGGGCGCAAAAACAAATACAGCGAATTCCGGCCGCTGATATCGCCAGCCGACCCGACAGCAAAATTGCTTTCCTTTTTCAATTTGGTGGAACTCCACGTCTTGGCGGCGACGAGGTATAAACACAAAGTAAAGTTTGACGCGATACGCATCGCCCTAGATACAGTCCAAGAAAGGTATCCTTCTGACCACCCGCTGATCTCACAAGATTTTCACACGAATGGCAAGGACCTGTTCTTGAAGACGGTTAATGAGAACGAGAATCTTTCAACGGTCGGCCAAACGAACCTGAAACAGGTGATGGACATGTTTTTAGTTCATATTGACCGTGACAAACACAAACTAGCAGAGCGCATTTATCCAGTCATTAAGGGGCAAGCTAACGACAGAGTAATTTCTATTCGACACGGTATTGCGTCTGGTCAGCCCGTTGTAGGGCCACGTGCCGTACCCGTGTTTATTGTCTATGGTCGAGCACAGGCCGGAGAGTTGCCCAGGTCCATAGCGCGTGATTTTGGAATGTCCGAAGCCCATGTTAGGAGGGCGATAGAATACGTTGAAAAAAGACCGATCAAAAAAAGAGCCAAAGCAGCCTAAGCTAAACTGCACATTCTTTCTCGATAGAACTCACGGGAAGGCGCTCTCTGCATCTATGCGCCGCGTTGGGTTCAAGGTTAGATCTATCTATCAGGTATACCCAAAAAGGAAACACGATAACACCAAAGACCCAACTTGGATTGCTAGGTGCGCGGCAGAGAAATGGATAGCGATAAGCGGCGACAAAAGGCTAGAAACAAACGTTGAGAACCGCAAGGCTGTCATTGACGCAAAGTGCAGAATATTCCTCCTAGAGGATAGCAACAGTCTGCCGGAAGAATGGGCGGCAGCAGTCATCGCAGGACGGCTCAAGATCGAAAACATTATCCGCAACGAGCCCGGCCCGTTCTTCGTGAATATTGGCAAGAATGCTCGGAGCCATGTGACCGATTTGCGGGTTCCAAGCTTAACCCCTATCGGTAGACCATCCAATGTCGAACAAGCCAAGGAATCGGTAGCGAGCTAACCGGGGGCGTATAATTCGCGGCGCTATGTACCTCGACGAGAAATTCTGCGTCACCCTGCTTAAACTGATTGACTTAGTGGAAACCCTAGGACGCGACAAGTTCACGTGTGCCTTGATTTTGGACCAGAACCTAAACCCTGCCTGGCGTCAAGAGTTTGAGCGCCTGCGGGCCGATGCGGAGATTCAGAAAGGCGTGACGATTCAGCTAGTAGAGGTGTTGGAACTACGCCACCAGATGGTTGAATTAGTGGCGGCACTCCGCAGAGGCGACCAACCGCAGATACCAAAAGATCGAATAAACTAAGAAACTTCTCTGTCGCAGCGTCTTCTGCGTGAGCCATGCAAAATAATTAATTTTGCACAGAGGTACTGTCAAACCACAACCTATTGTGGTGTTTTGGGGCTTTGAGATAAAAGCTTTAACCCTGTCACGGTGGCCCAATTCTTGCAGTCAGCCGTCTCCTGAGTCAAGTATATTATTACCCAAAAAAGTGGTGCAATCTCGTTTTGAGATAGAAGGGATGGACAACGCGTCGGCAAAATCTGGCCTTCCGAAATTGCCGTAAGAGTGCGTTCCGCTGCCGCGGATGGCCATCCGAATCCAAACTCGGAGAAGCGGCTTCCCGTCGGATACTTAGGGCAGACGCCTTAAACGTCTACTCCGGATGCTGTACAGCCACCGACGTCCGTTTCTGGCATCCTATCTCGTGGCGATGTCCTCAGACGACCGAATCAGGGAACTGTGCGCTTTCATGGCTACGGCGGAAGGCGATGAGTTGGATGCAGCGATGGCGGAGCTTCAGTCCATTCTGCGAACATCCGTGAATGACCTTCACAATGTCACGACATACAACTTGATAAACTTTCCTGCCGCGCTGGAAAAAAGAAAAAAAGCCTAGGAGACGGTTGGGTTTAGCTGGCCTTGGTCTTGGGTTGCTTCGGCCCATGCACTCTTCGCTCCAGCAGGTCGTTAAGCTGGACTACCAGTTCGTGGAACTTGGCGGGGTCTTTTTCTTCGATGACGCGATTGCAGAGGGCAGTGATTTCGTCCTTTTCCTCGGACGCCATAGCGACTGACTGTTTAACACAAACGTTATAACCGGTTCAAGAATAAAAAGCGCAGTCGGCCGCCTCAAAGTCTCGGGCGGACCCTGGCTCGTCTTCGCCCGGCATGGGACACTACGGCCGTGGGAGGTTCCATTTTTTCGAGAGATCTTTGGAGTGTGAGCAGTTCTTCCCGAAGCCGCTCCACGTAGTCGATTATCTCTCCGATTGTTTTGGGCGCGTCATTGCTGGCCATGGCTCCGACAGAGTACCCTTTTTTGCGGGAGGAGGTCGGTACGCTAGCCGCCTCGTCGGGACTTTTTTTCTAGGAAGTCTCGTTTTAAGAAGTAGTTAAGAAAGGCTCCGACGGTAGAGAATCGCGTCTTCCGGCGGATTGGTGTAGTACCCTCTGCGGCGACCGTTCTGTTCGAATCCCCATTTCAGATAGAGTGTCCGGGCTGCCTGATTCGACTCTCGAACTTCCAGAAACACCGACTCAGCCCTGGTCTCCCGCGCCCGGGTTAGGAATTCGTTAAACAGCCTTGTTCCAATGCCTTGGCGGCGGAAAGTCGGCTTCACGACGACGTTTTCCAGTTCCCACTCCCTTTCCAAGTGGTTGGCGACGAGGAAGGCGAGCAACTGGGGTTCTATACTCGATTGTGGCGCAAAGTATGCATGATGATCTTCTTCAATTACCAGAGCTAGGCGCTGGGATAGGTCGCTTTCACTGCTCTGGAATAGACGCTTGTACTGGCCTTCCGCCCAGTGTGCGGCTACCGCACACTGCCGTTCAAGATCCATCATGGCGGGAATGTCGGCGGCAGTAGCGGTGCGGACGCGCAAGCGGTGTAAAGTCCTCCAAAGAGCGGGCTCCAGCCTGTTTCATGCTAAGAGCCAACAGCCAATAGCCAATAGCCAATAGCCAATAGCTAAGAGCCGATCTTGGCCAGGATTTCCGCGTCCGTGCGACGAATGTAGTTGGCCTCTAACTGCTCGGGCGAAACCGTGTCACCAGCGCGGATCTTGCGCCAACCTATCCGGGCGATGTCGGCGGCGTTAATCGGTTCGACGACTGGGAACGACAACCCAGCGGCCTTTGCAGCCTCAGCAAAGGCACCGTCGCAGGTAACCACTTTTGCGCCTCGCACTCGGGCCAGAAATTCTTCCGTGGTTAGCAATCGCTCACCCAGGCATCGTGCAGCGCCGGGCGAAGTCTCGTATTCTCCTGCATACACTTCCCCGCGGCCTGCATCGAGAACTGCTGTCACTCTTCCCATGCATCCGGTGCTGTGGGCAACCGCCTCTAATGTCGACACGGTGGCGATGGGCTTGCGCAGAATTTCCGCGAGCCCTTTGATCGCCGCTAGACCCACCCGCAACCCGGTAAACGACCCCGGTCCGGAGGCGACTGCAAAGCCTCCAATGTCATTCTTCGAAAATCCGTGCTTGGCCAGCGTTGCTGCGACTTGCGGCACGAGTTGCGCCGAAAAAGTGCCGCCCGACAAAGCGACAACCTCCAGAATTTCTACCTCGCGGAGGTCAATCGTGTTGGACGCTTGCGCATCTTCCTTCGCGCGCGCCAGGGCGATGCTGCCGTGCCTGCCTGAAGTATCTGTTGCGAGAAGAAACATGAGACGAATTATCTTATCCCTCGACCAGCTCCAGGAGCACGCCACCCGCGCTCGACGGGTGGACAAACACATAGCGATGACCGCCGGCGCCGATCTTGATCTCATCGGACACCAGGCGCACGCCGTCCTGCTTCAAGCGCTCGACTGCAGCAGCCAAGTCCGGCACACGCAGGCAAATATGATGCAGCCCTTCGCCGCGCTTGGCAATGAACTTCGCAATCGTCGAATCTTCTGACGTTGCTTCCAGCAGTTCCAGCCGGCTCTCGCCGACTGGGACCATCACCAGCCGCACCTGTTCCTGCTCTACGATTTCTTCCGGTGAAACGCTCAGACCAAGCTTTTCATAGATCGTTCTCGCCGCTGCCAGCGACTTGACCGCGATGCCCAGATGATCGATCCGAACATTTTCTTTATGAACAATATGTTTCTGATCCATGATCTTCTCAACCGTGAACTAGCTCTTCCCCACTCTGGCGGAGATCTCCTCCACCAGCGTATACGGATCGCGCTTGTGCTCGGCGACTTCCGCCGCAAAACGCGCCAGGTCGCCATCGCCCAGCTGCTGCCGCGACTTTTCGAGCATGGCGTCCCGCAACATCTCCACCAGCCGCTCCTGCCAGTTCTCCGCACTCTTCTTCAGCGCCAGATTTTCCTTCTGCAGATAATTCTCGTATTCCGAGATGGCGGCAGCCAATTCCTTCACCCCAGTGCCCTCGCTGGCTACTGTCTTGACGATCGGAGGCGTCCAGCCATCGTGCCGCACGGCTAGCGATTGCAGTGCATGAATCTCGCGCTCTACCCGTTCCGCGCCGTCATGATCGCTCTTGTTGATCACGAAGATGTCGGCAATTTCCATGATGCCGGCCTTGATGGTTTGCACATCGTCGCCCATGCCGGGAACAAGAATCACCACCGTGACATCGGCCAGGCGGACGATGTCGACTTCGTCCTGTCCCACGCCCACGGTCTCGATCATGACCAGGTCACGCCCCGAGGCATCGAGCACGGTGGCTACATCGGCTGTGGTGCGCGCCAGCCCGCCCAGCGATCCGCGCGTCGCCATGCTGCGAATGTAAATCCCCGGGTCAGAAAAATGCTCCTGCATCCGAATGCGATCGCCGAGGATCGCTCCACCGGTATACGGGCTGGTGGGATCGACCGCGATGATTCCCACGGTGCGATTCTCTCTGCGGTAAAGCCGCGCGAGATGGTCGACCAGCGTGCTCTTCCCAGCGCCCGGAGGGCCGGTCAGCCCGATGATTCGCGCTTTGCCACTGTGTGGGAAGAGCGCTTTCAGCAGCTCGGACGAGCCGGGCTCACGGTTCTCGACCGTGGAGATGGCCCGCGCTAAGGCGCGCGTGTCGCCCGAGCGCAATTTATCGATCAGGAGTTGGAGGTCAGAATCCAAGCTACTCAGTGTAAAGCAGAGAAGGAACTGATACGCAGCAAACGCTGGTTGCTGGGTACTGGGGCCCTATCCGCATGGCAGATGTGGCTAAGAGCCAAAAGCTAGAAGCCCAGAGCTAATCCTTCAGCAACTGCCGGGCAATTACCAGCCGCTGAATTTCGCTCGTGCCCTCGCCGATTGTGCAGAGTTTCACGTCGCGATAGAACTTCTCGGCGGGATAGTCTTTGATGAAGCCGTAGCCGCCGTGGATCTGCACGCCTTCATTGGCGCACCTGACGGCCACTTCGCTGGCGTAGAGTTTCGCCATCGAAGATTCCTGCGTCGTC
>Ga0209488_10004238_pt1 | contig 11270 bp, 12 predicted proteins | sample Rivendell_Oct201_8_FD_188349 | JGI IMG/M metagenome (GOLD analysis project Ga0209488, IMG submission 188349) | Vadose zone soil microbial communities from the Eel River Critical Zone Observatory, Northern California, USA -... | ecosystem: Environmental > Terrestrial > Soil > Vadose zone >... | reverse complement strand
CCAAAGTTCGGGCGCACGGTCGTAGCAACATGGGGGTGCGCCGGCCACGGTGTGCGATATGACATCCCAAGACTATACTGCCAAAGGAAGGTAGGAAAAGAATACGCCCGGATGAGGTCCTACCGTACCAATAAAAGAGTGAAGGTCCGGAAATGAGCGCGGAAGGATCAAGTTCGCGGGGGCGCGGCACGGGCCGTTCCTAGATGCGCCCGAGCCGCCGACGCCGACGCGCATTGGCCCGGGCTTGCTGAGGCCAACTCTCAGACAAATGGCTGCCAGTACGGCCTCCAGCAATCAAATATTCTCCATCAATCCATACGAAGGCCATCCAAATTTAACCCAACTTGAGGCAGACGTGCTCTGGGAGTATGCCAAATTGAATCAACACATCAAGGATGTGCGTATTCGTCTGGGCGCGATAGTGTCCTGTTCTCTGTTCCCTCTTAGCAGCCAGCTGAACGCGTTCCCCCAAAATTACAGTTGGTTATTCAGACACGCTCTTTGAGCGAAACTCCAGACGAGGCGATGTTAAAACGGCTGAGGATCTTGGAAAGAAAGATGGGCCTTGTCTTGACATTGGTGCGTGATACGTTGTGCCCAAGTAAAGCCTATTTCTAAACGCGCCATACGTAGTTCAAGGCTTCCGTCTGGGGCGTCGTGAACGAACAGACATTTTCGGCGCACCCACCTGAGAGTAGTGTCGATAACATTCATTGACAGGCCGGGATACATCGCTTTCGTTCAGTAATTGTGTATTTAATACATTGTAACATTCCCATCCATCAACCCACGCGCAACGCCTTGAGCTTCGTCCCGAGTCCGCTAACGACGTTAACCTGCCATATGACAAGCTTCCCGTCCACGCCGCTCGTGCTCACACGAGTCACGGCACCCGGGGCGCCCTCGTACGCGCGAATGTCCGTGATCGTGTTTTGATGCACCGTGAATAGCTCTGTGTCTGTCGCGAGTGGCGTCCCTCCACCAGGGCTGCTGCCTAGACCGCGCGAATCTGCATTACGGAACGTGTTGAATGCGGCACTGTTGAGGCGGCCTACGGGTGACGACCCTCCTGGAAGTGCGCCACGCGGACCGACCGATGACTTGGGCGCCGTGGTGTCGTCAAGCGAGCCGACGGGCTGCCATCCAGACGAGTCACCACTGAAAAGGATGGGCTGGCAATCGTGGCCTGCAGCGACAATCGAGTCTTCGGTGGTCCACGTGAGCGAGACGTAGGGGAGCGAGTTGGAACGAATCGTATAGATAGCCGGTCCACTGGGATACACGACGCTAACAGTGCTGTCATGGCCTATAGATCTCAGTCAGCAGAGATGAGACATGGCAAGGGCAAGGGCGACTAACTCGCAAAGGCCAGAACGTCGCCGGAAGGCGAGAAACTAACAGAATGCACCCAACCACCAGAGGGGCTCGAGTATTCGCCGCATACGGTGTTGAACGGGAGTTTCTCTCCCCATACAGAGGGGGGAGGCCTTGTAACTTTGTTTGGAATCGCACAGAGAGAAGACAACATCACGAAATGCTCACCTCTTATCGACGTCTTTGATGTAGGCGGAAAACACCCGTGCCTTCATATCTGCGCTTCCAGCGGCGAGTAAGACATTGTTCGGGTGCCAGTCGACAGAGAGGACAGTAGAGCGGATCGGCTTCTTGAGCTGTTTTGCAACCCACCAGTTGTTGTCTGGATCAAACGAACAGACAGCGATTGCTCTTGAAAATCAGGGACGATTAGCGTAAACAAGTAATCGCATTTTTCGACGAACAATCACCTTGCACCGCTCGCGACAGCGAATTTGTCCTCGAAAGGGCTCCAGCGGACAAACGTAGCCGCACGATTGATGCGCAGCAGCACAAGCGTCGGTTTCCAGACTTCGCGTCCAGTAAGCGGATCAGGGGCTTGCTGCCACACGTAGGCGTTTCGGTCCTGTGAAGCGGTCACGATGCGGTTTGAGTTGGGTGCCCAGTCGATGGAGGTGATGATTTTATCATGCTACGGCAAAAAAGTAGAACGGGTAAGAGATAAGCCCGGGAAGATGTGAGATTAAAGGAAGACCCACCTCTGAGAGAGTCTCCGTCGGCGTCCAATCGTGTCCACTACGTGATAGGATCTGAAATTGATTCGAATTCAAGCTGACCGCGACCTCTAATGTGAAGATTCAGAACAGTCATTTATCAATTGATCTGAAACTGACGGGTACGGTCTGCATTGAAAGCATGACTAGTAATAGGAGATTGCGAGACGTTATATACTTCAGGAGTAGCCATAATCGCAGAGGACGAGCAGTCAACTACTGCTTACTGGCAGGTGTTGTAGGGAGATACAGACAACAGACAGAGCGACTGTCGTGGCGTCGACCGGCCCGGTTGTCACACCACACGTGTTCAGCCAGACATGATCTCCGCGCACTGTGCGACTCCCACGATGCTGATGAGCTGGTCCCCCTTGTCGAAATATAACAATATGGCTGCAGGTCTCAAAAGTGCGTACCCCCAATCCTACTTTCTTACTTTCAACCGTGCTAAACATTCCGGTGGGTGGGGGGAATATGAAATCGTTCGTTCATCAGCTGTGATCCTGCTCTCCTTCGTTCTCGCAGTGGGGTTCTTGATGATAATCCTCTCCTGCGCACTCTGGTCAAACTGGCTTCCTCTCTTCGTCGGTTCGTTTATCTTCCTGCGACTAGACTACCCTTTTCCTCTGCTCCTTTGTCTGATACGATCCTGTGCGTGGACAGCGTTGACCTTCATAGTCGCTCCCCTTCCCAACGCGCTCTTCTCCCACTGCGGTGGCGAGGACTTCTCCACCGACTACGGCGAGGGCTCGGGCCCTATCGACCTCGGCCGTTTTATCACCGCGTTTATCGTGGTTACCGGCTTCGCATTGCCACTCGTACTCGCACATTCGGAAATCATCAAACCTGGCGCGAGTATCATGTCCCTTATAGGTGGCGGGTACGTCCGCAGCTACGTAGCTGTTCACAGCCTTCTTTCTGACAATCAGAACTCCACATATCTATAGTCTCGTATATGGGACCATTATAGCGTATACCGCAGCTTTCAGGCAAGATGATTCCGAATTCGAATAGTCCTTTCGCCTCTAGTGCCTGTCTGTATCACTTAGTCATATAATATAACACAGCTCTCCGGCTTGCTTCCATCAACGCCCAATTACTTCCCAAGTATGGGTATCCTTGGTCTTTGCCTAAAAAGGAGCCATCGTCTGCGTACCAACTCCATCAATCAATTGTTGGCTGTCTCAGCTGTGCCCTCGTCAAATCGATTTGATTCGCAAGTTCCTAGGAGCACACAGCTATCGAGCATTGTCCTCTCGCACGACAACTTTGAGTATTGTGGACCCAACCTTCACATGTCGCGCTGCGGCACTGCTGGCTCGCGCCTCCACGTGTATCCGGAACTGCCCGCAGGCGACAAAACATAACGGTGTCTCAAGCTCACGCTCTGCACCGGGCTCGAGGCGTCCAATCGGTATACCCAACTGCGTGCCCTCTTGGAGTGCGTGTTCCGTCGGATCAATGATGGCGTCCGCAGTCAGGACCAGCGACTGGACTGCACACGTATTCAACCGATCTCTTCGTCAGTTCAAGCGATTGGATTGCCAAGGGAATCAACTTACGGGAGAGGTTCACGAAGCGCATCCCGAGATAGACAAACTCGTAAGGTACAGGATAATATGCCCCGCCTTCTCGTAAGACAATTGTCCGTTCTTCGGCTGCTGCGCCGCCTCGACGGAATAGTTCCAGGTGTATCCGTGTTGATTCCGTACGAAGGGTCTCAAGCATGGGAAGTGTCATCCGCTGTTGTCTGAATGACAGTTCACCTGACCGACTCCCATCTGCCTGTTCCATACTTTATCAGCACAATAACACCAGGGAAAAGGCGACAGAGACCGACCTCCCGCCAGTGCCCGTGGACGCACTTGAACAGTTCTTCTCGGTACCAGAACAGTTCACGCTGTAATTTGTCCTCCTCTAACGGCAGCTTCGTTTTCTCGACCACAAATTGACGATCAGACAACATGGGAATGGCCTGAGAAGTGACCCCTTCGGGTAGCTGGATTTTCTTGAGGGGCAACACCATCCTGTTGTGGGTTAGCTAAAGGTGATTGGTCAAGATCCTGAAATTGACGCACCGTGTTGTAGCTCCAGGGGCCACTACACAGCTCGTCGATGTCGAGGCAGTATCTACAGAGTAAATTGTAAGTTAAATGCCACTCTCTGGACACGTCTCCCAACCTTTCTGCACCCGTTCAAGAGTGACCTCAAATGGCAAACCATACGTATTTCGCACGTCGATGGAAAAGAGACACCACCCCTCTTCTTCAACGTCCTTGAATAACAGCCGCCTCGCGCTCGCTGGTGTCTTCTCGGCCTCGTAATACCCTACGCTGAGCGGAAAGATGTCCACGTTGTGGCACTCCAGCGCGTGATACACGGTGACAAGGACCGGATATGGGACCTGCCGTGTGTGGAACATTTCCGGGGGTCGAGAGAGGTTGGCTTGAGGTCGGTGGAGATAGCCATAAGAGATAAAGATGCACCCGCTTGTGCTACTTCCCATTAATAACGGGATAACAAAAATCGCCATGCAGGGACGTACCACCCCACTTTTCCGGTGCACTTAACAGCGACAGTTACCTTCCTCTCCGATGGAATCTCAAGATCTTCCTGTTCTCTGTCCCATGAAAAGACAGGCCGGTTGACGAGCTGGTACTCTGTTTCATACGTGTCGAATATCGAGAGGTCGCCCTCAGCCAGGGCCGCCTGTGCAGGGGCGATCGTAGAGTCATCAAAGGATAACCTTAGAAAGTTGATAGGCAAATTTGAGATGTTCTCTAACGTCAATCGGAGTGTAGATCTGGCCACAAGTCAGCCAATACATGAATCATGTCGCAAACTGGTGGTCTTACCTCTCTCCGTCGTATAACATTACCGCGCTGTGTGTGAGCGAGCTCCATCGTATGCGCAACAAGGGCTGCTCAGGCACAACAGTGCATTCCAAGAACCTGGGGACGGTCCGCTTGTTTGATGAGGAAGTATTGAGGATACTATTCCTCTTGCTAAATTTTCCCGGTCGAGAGTCAAGGCCGCCGTATTTTGTCCGCCCGGATTCGCAGGCGGCAAGGCTCCGCCGCCGTGATCTGTCCTCTTCTTCCTCGGCCGTTTCCAGCGGAAGAAGGAATTCACGCGAAGCGCCACCAGGCGCTTGAACGTGGAACCCCTTGACGACAAGAGGTCCTTCCTCCAAGGGACGACCGGATAGTGTAACTGGATGGTACGAGTTTGCAGGGATGGTCACTTGGATGGGCTTCGTGTCGAATGCGACACCCGAAGTACTAAGGTAAGGAACTCACGCTCGACTACTGAGACAGATGATCAAGCAGGAAAGCGCCTACCTAAGGGTCAAGCTTTGAATCTCAAGATCGAATACGAAGGGGTTGTATAGAGTAAGAACGAATTCTAACGGTTCACCTGTCACGACGAGGATGCTACCCTGTGAGTGACCTATGAGAACTGAGTGCGTGAACAATTATCGTTGTCGCCTCACCCTCATAGTTAGAGATTTCCTAGGATTATAAAGGAATGGGCCTGTCGTTTGCGGTAGCCTGCCAGCGTCTTCCGACCTTCGTCGAGCCAGTAACGAGATGGGGTTCTCAACCAACGATCTTGACGGGGGAAGCCTACAGGAGATCGCGTCAACAATCCCATAGGAATATTCTTCACGATCACGCACTGAAGAAGTTCAATGCTGACGACGGGTTTGCCGGACCAGTAATCTATCAGGCGTGTCTCGCCTCTCCGCTTCGCAGCGGTCAACGCCTTTCTGGACGTGTGATACATGTAGTGTTGATCATCGTCACTGAGCAGAGCATGCAATGCCTTGAGCGCCGAAAATGAAAACTGGGCCGCAGATGGCGGATCTGCACGACGGTCGGAAATGAGCAGGCTCGCACTGGATCTACTTACCTGGTAGCGCCTCAGCGACAGCGAGGGCTTCTCGGATGATGCCAATTTGCAGCTCCGGCCAGCCATACGGGTCTTCCAGTAGGTCATCCGAACCGGTATCCTGAGGAACACCTCCCTCCTCTTGGGTACCCTGGTCGGCGTTCATAAACCTGACTGTTTCCAAGTTGACCCCATGAACTTCGCATATGTACTTGACGAGTTTGAGTACACTCCCGTTCCCTGTCGATCGTTGAACCCCCTTGACGGCTATGGTATCCGAATCACTCAGCCCTGTTCCGTTAATTGTGGTTCCGGAAGAATATGAATATGTTGGCTCGTTATCCTCGCGGGCGCAAACAACCAGATCCATGATACACCCCACCACCTCGCGCAGTATATACGCTTCTTTGCGGTGATAGCCCAACGAAGAGTACAAGTAGGCAATATTCTCGAGGATGGCAATGCGCTCCCGGTGTCCAAGGTGTAAGAGCCAGGGACCGTGCGCCTGAGTTATGATTGCTGCTATTTGCGAACGCGTGACACCAGAGATAGAGGAGAGGCGATCGCGGTTACTAGGTAGGTGTGAGTCGGGGTGTGAAAGGGTGGGAGGGATGTATGTTGCAGGTCCAGCGTGCATCAAGGCCGTAAAAGCAAGAGGGCCCCAACCTTTGGCAGCCCAAGTTGCAAATAGAAGGAAACTGTGTCGGAGGATTGCTACTGTATAAAGATAGGCAAGTAGGTCATATCGTTGGTCGGACTCAGACAGGGGCCCAGGTCTCGCATAAAGTGAGATCGCTTGCTCGAGCTTTTCGGAGATGTCACCCCAAGGCTCTTTGCCTGAGCTGATGGAGGAGTGCTGTGTGCTCGTTGGTAAGCATCACCTATACGGGCGAGAAAGCGACTGCGAAACGCACGAGACCTTGTCCTGACCATGCCTCGATCACCGCAACAGTGGCGAGTCCTTCCAGTGCAGAGGCATACCAAACGGCGTCATTGGCCGTCTTGAATAAGGCGACAGCTTCTGTGTACCTAGCAATATTAATCAAATGCTGCATGCACGAAGGGCTGCTAAATGACACGGACCAGACGGATGCATCCTCCGTCCGCCCAGCAAGTATGAAAAAGTCTCCGAGAACTTTGAAAAGTCTTCCGTGTGAGGACGCGGCGCCGATGAGACTTTGGCGCTTGCGCGCTGTAGGGAGACCTAGAGAACTCTGGCGAAGGGATGGTGCCAGACCTGCAGATGGAATACGTTTCATTCCCACCATCGGAGAAGTACCTCTCCGGATGAGACCTGCAGAAAGCTCGGGCTGGCTGTTATATGACGGGAGACGCGATAATGACTCGGGTTCCTCATCCACGAGTGGCATGGGGAAATCCGAGGCAGAGGGCAAGGACGGGAATAGCGACGCGTTCAAATATTCGTTTCCGAGCGAACTTTCGAGGGTGCTGATCTGGATGGTGTCATTCTTCAGAACACAAGTGTGTAAAGCGGAAGAGCAGTAGCCTGCACGCACCACCGTTGAGAATTCGGTGAGGATGTTTGAGCACAAGTTGGCGAGTAATGTCTCGATGTTCTCCTTCTTGTTACCCATCATACTCGGGATGATCACGAGACCAGGGAGATGGTCGCCAAGGTGTAGGTTGGTAGTGCCATCACCTTCCTCGAAGACGAAGCAGTTCTTCGCGAGAGGGTAAATGGAGTCAGGTGGAAACAGGTCTTTCACTGCCGCATTGAATTCTGCGATTATGGAGGAGAGGGAGTCTGTCTGTGAACAGCTTGCGATGCCGATGACCCCGAGCGGAAAGTGAGATGGCCGGAAGAGAGACAGGGCGTGAAGCATCAACGATGGAGGATGGGTCGGGTAGCATAGGTGTAAATAGCCCTTGGACTTTGGGCTGGGCATAAACCGGGCTGTGTGACAGCGACTCAGTGCAAACGAGGTACAGAGGTGGAAGTATACGCGACTGACCTTTCTCATCTTTGGTACCTGGTGGAATATCGCTCAGACGAAGATTGTCTAAGGTTCGGATCACAGCTGCCCATTGGTCGAATGTTGTCCTAGAGATGGAGCCTACAGGTAGTAAAAGGATGCGAAAGTGAGCAAGAGAGGCATAGGCGTTGTATTCCATGAAAACAAGCGAACAAGCGACTCAGCTCAACTCGATGACGAGGGAAAGCAGGTCAGGCACAAACCACACAAAACTTGCTTTCCTCCATCATGGTACGCCCAATCTTCCTACAACCTCGCAAATTAACCTCCAGGAATCATAGGCGATTTCAGATAAAGCGCTAGGTAGTGCCATGATGGCCGCTGCCGCAACGGTCTTCGTTTACTACACCATATGGGCCATCCTCGTCGTACGTACATCCTCGCCTATACGAATGTTACTCTCACACTGAAGACGTCTAGCCATTCTTTGACGCTTCAAGTCCAATACACGCGTGGTTTCCCCCACGAGAATGGGCAGTGCGCCTTCCCGCCTTCATTCTCGTCGTCGGTTTGTCTGCCATTGGCGCATTCATTGGATCCACTATCATCCGAGAGAACCAAAAGCAGGCGGAGAAAGCAAAGCTTCGGGCTGCGTGATGCTCCAGCACCAGTCTTTTATAACATACATGTTACTGATAATCACCGAAGCCATCCCCGCTCACACCATTTCCACGTCATCTCAGCGCATACCTGACAAGGTCTTACATGTGGCATTCTCTATGATAGGATGGAAGGACACTCACATTTTGACCATGTAAAGTTCTTTTGGTAATCCATATTGCACCCTCTCGTGTAACAGACTCAGACCGGCGTTGCGGAAAATCATCTTCCAATACAGGTCGGATCTAGACCACGTCCTTAGACCCTCAAGAGGTAATGCAGACGATAAGAAGTACCGTGTTACGCTGGAGTCTTCGTCGTCAAAACGGATTTCTGGGACACCACCCTCACCGTCTCGGCACACATTCTCCTTCACGACAATAACACCTGGACCTTCCTTACGCAGTGCCGCTTGACTGCGCTTGAGAAACGCGATAAGGTCGTCATCCTTCATATATAAGAGGCACCATTGACACCACACTACATCAAATCCTGACTCCTCATCGGGTGAAGGGGGAGTGTAGCCGACGCGACCAAGAAAGGTTGCGGTTCGCGTGAGACTTGCAGGGTCACAGGCTTGTAAAGTACCCTGAAAGAAGGTGACGCTCTTGGAACCGTCTGCGATACCTTTCCATTTCTGCTTCTGTAAAGGTAACTTGCTCTCATTCCTTGAGCGTGCCTCCGCAGCGCTTGCTTGGCCCTTGGACAAGGCAGCTTGAATCAACGATTCGACAGGCTCTAGGAGTACGACATCAGAAAAGAGGGGTAGAAGTGTGTCGGACGTGACGCGTCCAATGCCGGCCCCCACATCGAGGGCACGGAAACGGCGTGGTGGGGCAGGCTTCAGTGGTCGCACAGCAGATGGCACGGTGGAGAGTTCTGGAAAGAGATATAACAAGAAATTCCTAGAGCCAAGAGACTCGACGCGGGGAAGTGACTGGATGAAAGTTTCAGATTGACGAACGCTGAGTAGTAGAACGAATGGCGTACACCAGTGCCATAGCCGCCTGTCTCGGTTGGGGTTTCAGTGCCACCGAGAGCCGTGAGAAACGAAATCGTACACACCCAAAACGCCATCGTATGACACACTTTGCTTTCCCCAATAACTCAAGCCATCTTGAAGCACTGGCTCTGCAACCTGAGGCAAGTCCGAGGCCAGCTGAGAGGTTGTTGAAGCCATCTGATGACGAAGGCAGGCGAGATCCTCAGGCTGGTGAGTCCCCATTCGATCACGTGCACTAACACGCGCAGCTTCATGGAGACTGACATCGATAACATCTGGGATCTCCCAGTCGAAACCTCAATCCATCATGCTTCAGTAGACCGACTCGAAGGCGAGGGGCTTACCTCTCACCCACACGCGTCAAATGCGCCACTATTTCTACCTTCCGATGACGAGGAGGAAGATGGTCCTCTCGCAGCTGGTACCGCCACCACCACTGCGGGACCTAGCGCGAACAAAAACCCGGACATCGACGCGCTTTTCGAAGGTTTGGACGACATAGATGACACTTTTCAAGAACTTGGTCCCGCGCTCGACCTCGACGCGCTCCGTCGCGAAGCAGACGCGCGCAACACGCGTGCCGTGCGTGCAGAAATCAACGCCATGATCCCGACCACCGAACTTTCGGCGGCGGCGGCCAAGTCCAAGGCGGGGAAAGCCGGCCCACTGGACGGTATTGACGGCGAAGGCGAGGATGGTGAGAAGAAAAAGCGCAAGCCTATCCCCAAGCTGGACGAGGCGCGCCTGCTTGACAAGAATGGACTGCCGCAGCTGGTCAAGGACACGAAGAATTTCAAGCCGATGGGGAAGGGTCATGAGGTCACTTTCATTCTCAATGCGTGGACGACTAATGCGACGTGACGCCCCCAGGCAACGGACTTGGATCGCGTTCTCCAAGTGTACCAATTTTGGGCGCACAAACTATATCCTAAGACTAGATTCAAGGAGACGATAGATCGGGTGGAGAAACTCTGCCACTCAAAGCGTATGCAGGTACGCCTGGTTTCCACTTTCGTGCCTCTCGGATACCAAACGGGTTGTTCTATTGGTAGGTCGCACTTAGCGTGTGGCATGATGAAGCCAAAGGACTCGTAAACGGAGTCCGGCTTCCGCCAGAAGACGACGATAACGACTCGAACGCAGACTCTGACGCCGACGGTGCTCCGCGTGGTCATGCAGCAGGCCAAGGTGCCACGTCTTCCAACCCGCCATCTCCTGCTGCTGGGTTACGACTACGCCGCGGTGGCGGCGTCTCGGCCACGAGCGATTCAGAAGGGGACAGCAACGATCTGCGTCTCTCGAGCGATGCATCGCAACCACCGCCGTCCTCGCCCGAGGGAGACGAAGCTGCTATCGAGCTAGATGCGCTTCTCGAGGAAGAAGCGTTACACGCGGCGTCTGCTCACGCTGGCTCAACGGCTCACGCTTGGAAATCGTCGAGCGGCGGCGACGCTGTGGCCATGGACGAGGACGAGGATTTGTGGGATTCCCTGGACGCTGGCGCACCGGCCTCTGCGCCGACGGTGACGGCAGCAGCACCCCCTGCTACGGACGATGATGAAGACATGTGGGATATTATGCACGAGTTGGAGCAGGAAAAGGAAAAGGAAGCTTCACGCCAAACAAATCCTGTGCAAGGGCCACCAGCGGCAGATGATGTCCAGGCGGATGATTTGGACGATTTGTACCTTTAGG
>Ga0209488_10004235_pt1 | contig 11277 bp, 12 predicted proteins | sample Rivendell_Oct201_8_FD_188349 | JGI IMG/M metagenome (GOLD analysis project Ga0209488, IMG submission 188349) | Vadose zone soil microbial communities from the Eel River Critical Zone Observatory, Northern California, USA -... | ecosystem: Environmental > Terrestrial > Soil > Vadose zone >... | reverse complement strand
CCCCCCATCATCCATGACGATCCCATACGTGCCCGAGGCCTCGTCTACGACCACTCAGGTCGATAACGATGCCATCGTCGGTGGCCATGCCCACCAATTCGCTCGCAATCAACTGCGTCTTATCAACACTCTCCGTGACATTGGGCAAGTACCGCTGAAATCGCACACACAGCCTATCTAACCAACAACCGAAAGGCTTGACGTCGATATTGATCTTCCCAGCATTGCCGTCATTGGCTCGCAGAGCTCGGGAAAGTCGTCCCTGATTTATAGCATCACAGGAGTTCCACTCCCGAAAGCACCGGGAGAAGCGTGCACAAGGTGGGTATACCCTCCTTTCCGTTTTTACTTGGCTGATTTCGTTTCTCCTAAGGTGTCCTATTGAATGCCGTGTGACGCGTCGAGATGCACCGTGGTCATGTGCCATCTTTCTACGTCGACGTCAAAGATCCCCGTCAGGTGGACAGACCTCTTTCGGTCTGCCCAAGGAGCCGTTTGGCGGGGTCATCATAGACAGCGGACTATTGACAGATCGCATTTTACGAGCACAGCTGGCCGTCCTCAATCCCCAAACCCCCTCTCACACATTCTTGGATGTGAATGCTGACTTGAATGCCCCGACCGAAGTGTCATTCACTTCAGACGTCGTCTGTTTGGAAATCACAGGTCCTGACTACTCCGATATCTCGTTCATAGACCTTCCTGGTGCGTCCCTCTAATTCGGTCATGGTATCCTACTCCTTCGCTGATAGTTCTTACAGGCTTAATTCGTAACGTGGGCACAACCGGCAACCGCGAGAACATACGACTTATCGAGGAATTGGCCACCGAGTACATCTCAAAATTGAATTGCATCATCCTTATGACCATCACCTGTGAAAGTGCGTTGTGGTATGTTCTGTCAATGCGAAGCCACTGACGCAAGACGTCAGCGGACTTCGCAAATCAAGGGGCATATGACCTTGCACGAACTTTTGACCGATCTGGAAAGCGCACCGTCGGTGAGTAGCCTTCGCGTTTACCCTCTGAAATTCTCATTTATACATGTGATCTCTTAGGTGTATTGACCAAGCCGGACAGAATTCCGGACGCTGCTCATGAGAAATGGGTACGGTATATTGATGGCGAGATTGAGTCACTACACCACGGGTGGTTCTGCGTCAAGCAGCACGATTCGCAGAGCCCCAGCCCACCAGTGAATCTGGCGCAGGCTCGGGAATACGAGGAAAATTACTTTAACAAGAACTCTGCTTGGCGAAGTCTTCCTCGGCAGGGTCGGGACCGGCTAGGAACAAGAAATCTTGTACGCCACCTCGAAGATATCTTGTCCCAACTGATATCATCCACGTATGTCATAATCTATATCTACTCAAGCCTTGTAGCTAATAGTCCGGTAGACTTCCGGACTTCAAGTTGAGAATCCGAGAACTCCAAGATAGGGCCACTCATGATCTGGAACGGTTGGGCAAGTCACCGTCCGATGACAGTGTCGGGGAGATCAACACCTTAGTTGATCAACTTGTTCGTGACATAGAGGGCGGGATAGAGCGAAGGTCGCTGGAAGATGATCTCTTGCGTAGGATTGAGGCTGAGGCGGTGATATTTATAAGTGAGCTCAGGGCAACGTGCCCTGAGTTCTGCGCGTGGAACCGGAATACCGAGGAGCCCCCTTCAGTCATCCCCCTCCCCGAACTCTTGCTCGAGAACGGAGATTCTTCTGTTAATCAGGGAAATCGCGAGGTAATTTATCTAGATGACGTCCTCAGCAAAAAGACTCGGTACGAGAAAACAGCGCATTTCATTTTCTTGTACCCCTTTTGACACCACTGTAGCTCATCAGTCCGTGGACTTCCGGATGGCGAGAAAAACGAAATTGCCGAGGAATACCTCAGGTCCTTTACAGCGAAATGGGATAAGCCGACAGACCGTTTCGTCAAGAAAGTACACATCTTGCTCAAAGGGTTTATCCACAAGAAGATTGACACACGATGCGGTAATTTCTCGTACGGTGGATTGCCTACCTACTTGCGGTGCGGACGTATTTCCATCTAGTCTTGGCATGTCATCTTGACACTTTACCAGCGAAGCGATTGAGGTTCACTTAAATGAGTGTCTTGAGCAAACACAGAATGCTATGAGTCTACTCTTCAAATTAGAGCGCACTGGGCACACTCGCAATGAGGACTATTTCCGACAATGCAAAGACAAATTCCTGAACCACCTCAGGATGCAGCGTGAACTGGCGTTAAAGAATATAGTCCTACGGGACTTGAGTCGAATGGTGTCTCAAGAGAAGCCTCCACCACATGCTTCATTCGTTTCGTCCATCACTTCGGCAACGGCGGCTCTCAGAAAAGCCGGAATTCCTTTGGCCAATGAACTTCAACTGGCCAAGCTCCTCCCGTCTCATCCCACTGACTCTGCGCTGGAGGACATGGCCAAGGCAAGCGCTGGGTTCGAAGGTGCGCCTCGTCGTCTTATCTCCCTTCTGTATGGTAGAAAATTTTAACCACGGACCGTTAGTGGCATTACGTCGTTTTGTCGACTACGTCCCGCTCGTTGTCGATACGGAGCTCGTCCGTGGGGTGTGTCAAGACCTGTCGGCCACTCTTCGTCGGAGCTTCAGGTTCAGCGAGCCCGGCGCTGCCGGACGTTGTAGTGAGTTACTACAGGAGCCACGCGAAAGACAGGCAGCGCGCCGGGAGCTCAGGCAGAAGTTAGACCGCCTGGCCCGGGCCGACGACGAGCTCAGATTTTTGGATTTTTGGGGTCCGTGATCCTAGGTCCGTGAACCATGGGGCCACTCACATCAAACTGTGCCAATTCCGCATCTTGTACAATTAACTGTACTATTAAAATCTGTACACAATCGCATCTCGCGTAGTTCTGTAGATTGCTTAAGAAACTTGGAAGCTTAACGAAGTCCCAGAAAATGAAGAGACGGGCCCACTGAAGGAGGCTTGTAGTCGCCGAAATATACCAGTCAGTCGATAAGTTCCGCCTTGGGAGGACTAACCAGTACAGATACGCGTCAAAAAGGACTCCACAGAGCACCGAAATGTAATGGTGCTAGTCCCAAATAGCCTTCGAATCATCAACGATAGGTTTAAGTGGGTGATTTACGCCGTTTGTCCTCTTCCATCGGTGTATGGTCGGCGGGCGCGAGTCCGAATGCACCGCCTCCTAGTTGCTGCCGACCTAGTGCTCAACTGAAAAGGACGTGCCCTCTAGCCTCAAGTTACTCTACAGTTACAGTCAGTATCGGCCAACAGGTGGATACGGTGCCGGCGGAGCCGTGTCATACCCGAGGATTTAGCCTCAACAAACTGGACTGAAACGGTTTGGCCAACTGTGAACGTTAACCCTGCAGGTACATCAACCAGGAGATCCCCGAACTTCTTGCCAGTTCCCGGGCTGTCGAAGACGACGTGAGACTGAATGACACAGCGACTGGCGTCGGCGGAACAGAAGAAGAAAAGAACGCCAGACGCGCGCACGCGCGATATGACATCCGAATCGCCAGGGAAGTCCAAGTCGGGAGGCGCCGGGTCGGACGGTGGCACGGCCCCGGTCGTTTCATCGTCAGCCAGGTAGGACACCAGATTCGAATATCGATGTATGCGTCGAGCGTATCTGTAACATCTGACGTGAAGCATCCGTGATGACCTTCGCGACGCCAGAAATGTACAGGCGGCCAACTGGGTCCGAAGGTGGTGGCGCCTTCGTGCCGTTGTACACCGTATTCGTATCGTAACGTAGCGCGTATGTGTTTGCGCGCCCTGCAATAACCACGTACGCGCCCTCTCCGATTATTCCATTAGCGGTGAGCCGAGCCCGAACTGCGTTTCTGTGTAGATAAAACCACGTACGAGCCACAGGGACGTCTTGAAAATTGACTCAATAGCAGAAGGCCCTAAATAACGCCATTGTGGGATGTAAAACGGGTCTTCGGACATACCGTATCCGTCTGCCTGCCATTGTCATCATTTCTCCCGGGAGGATCAACATAACGAGGTTGCCAACACGGAGCATCTGGATTCCACAATACTGTCGTATAGGACATGGGCATATTTATCCCTTGAATAGGCAAATGAGCACGGGGTAAAGTCTTCACCGGTTAGCAACAGCTCTGCGAACGATATTCAAAAGAATCGGTTTCGGGGACTGACAGGCGACTTGACCCTGATTGGGTGGGGGCATGACGGCGCCTAAGAGGCAAGAATCAGAAACATCAGCGAAGAAAAGACAAAGATTCGGCTGCGTCTAGCGAATCTGGACGACTCGTAATTGCGCCGAACGATAGGGCTCTACCGCTAACGAACTCCTAAAAAGGATTTCTGAATAAAGCCAATATCAGAGCGGCGCTGGATGTCAACTGGTGGGAATTCCTGAGGTCTGCTGCCGTTATTGCCCTGCACGAAATCAAATGACCTGGCGCTGCCACTATCACATAACGGGCATTGATTAAGAAGCACAACTTGACGGCAAGAGAAGCCCAAGGGAGAACGTTGTTGTTCCACCCAAGAATGAGTACCATTTATGAACGCCAATTACAATCAAATCAACATCAAAGGAGCAAACAGATCTGTTGGGATCGATCAGACTAGTAAGTGCCGCTGGGCAGGTTTGCACCGTCGTCCCGTTTGGAAGTGTAGATGAGTAGGATGACCTTGAAGTCCAAATCAAGTATCTTGTATCTGACTGGAGATGAGCCGGTAACGCACATGTTAACATACGTGTGGATGCTCCGTACAACGCCAGTCACGGGCGCAAGGTTGCCGTTCATGAGCTTGCGAGCACCATCAACCTGCAGCCGGGCTATGGTGCGATTGGACTCGAAGTCCGAAATCCGGAAACCAGGCCCACGGAATGAACCGTCACTTGAACTTCAAACACAGTATTGCTCTTCATAGGTGAGTACTTTGTATTATATTATTTAGACAGAGAAGAAGTTTACCTAGTACAAACTGGCCCCACCTACAGCAAAAAAGCTCAGGAGCCCTCTCGCAGTTCCATTGGCGCCCTTAAACAAGGTCAGCCCTGTATCCTGATCGCTATCGTATTGCGCTCGTCCTTCCGCAGGATTCGCCAGGTATGCGCTCAGACTGTGATGGCGGTTACGTCCCCGAACGAGAGAGAGCCAAGAGAAAGGCTTCGCGCTGCACAGCGAGCACGGTACCCTGTACGATAGCATTTGCCAAGCGAAGGTTCTCGCGGTCGGGGTATCCGCTGACACCTGCATGGAAAAAAGGCATAGCACAATCAAACCCCCCATATTTGCACATCCCTTCAGAACGTGTAGGTTTGAATGGACAGAATAATCGTCATATTGGCCCTTGCCTGGCAACGCAACTTGTGTGATGAAGCGAGTCACGTGAAGTATCTTACATCATCAGACTTCTTATTCGGGGCTCTCTGGTCAGCCTGTGCCAATGGACTTGAGCAAAATGAGTTTGCGGTGTCATTCACCGCAAATTGGACTACGCCGACGAATCACTTCGTCAACAGAGCACCCACCTCGCCACAAGAAGATCGACAAATTCCTCGCACAGTGGGTTATCGAACTACTTGCAGTGCGGCCATGTTTCCATCTTGTCTTGGCGAGGAGAGAATGTAAAAATCGAATTTCTGAACCACCTCAAGTTGCAGCGCGAGCTCGCGTCGAATAATAATCCAGTCCTACAAAACTTGAACGGGATGTCCTCTAAGTATGGGCCTCAACCGCATGCCCCATTTGAGAGTCAGGCAACGGCGGCTCTTGGAGAAGCCGTCTTTGATGAGCTTTAATTTGTCAAGTTCCTCCCATCTCATCCCGCCAACGCTGCGCCCGACGACATGGCCAGGGAAAGTCCTGGCTTCGAAGGTGAGCCCCATCATGCAGTCTCCCTACTATATCGTTGAATTTCTTCCCAACCACGACCGTTAGTCCCATTATGCCACTTTGTCGACGATGTCCCACTAGTTGTCGACACAGAGCTCGTCTGTGGGACTTGCCAAGAACTGTCGAGCATGCTCCGCCGTATCCTCAAGTTCAGCGAGCCCAGTACTGCCGAACATCGCAGCGAGTTTTTACTGGAGCCGCTCGAAGTTTAGGCAGAGCGTGAGGCCTGAGAGTTCGGGCAGAAATTGCACATCTTGTCCAGGGCAGAAGAAGTGCTTAGGGATTCCTGGGTCCTAGGTCTGTGAGTCACAGGGACTGTTTCGTCGCACAAATCAAACTACCAATTCCACATCTTCAACTTCAACTTGTACAATTGAACTGTACTATCAGAGTCTGTACACAAACGCATCCCGCATAGTTCTGTAGAATGTTTAAGAAACTTGGAAGCTGGACGAAGTCCCAGAAAATGAAGAGATAGATCCAATGAAAGGCTTGGAGTCGCCGTAATATACCAGTCGATAAGTTCCACCTAGGGAAGATCATCAGTTAGAAATCTCCTGACGCGAAGGCTTGTGGTCAACGTACTCGGTGTCCCAGATTCGATAGTCCTGTACAGATACGCGTCAGAAAGGAGTCGACAGAGCACCCTCTCCCACTTACCATGAAATATTGACGGAGCTAGTCCCAAATAGCTTTTGAATATTGGGATTGAGTTGAGATTCAATGATCGGTTTAGTTGGGTGACTTACGCCGTTTATCCTCTTCCATCGGTATATGGTCGACGGGTGCGAGTCTGAACGCACTGCCTCCCAGCTGCCGCCGACCTGGTGCTGAACAGACAAGAACGTACCCTCGAGCCTCAAATTATTCTATAGTAATAGTCAGTATCAGCTAACAGGTGGGCATGACCACAGCGAGCCGTCGTCGCATACCCGAGGATTAGCCCCAACAAATTGTGCTGAAACGGTTTGGCCAGCTTTGAACGTCGACCCTTTAGGTACATCGACCAGGACCTTCCCGAACTTCTGGCCTGCTCCCGGGCTGTCGAAGAAGACGCCAGTCTGAATGACGCGGCGACGAGCGTCAGCGAAACCAGAAATGGAATAAGAAAAGGACGACGCACGCGCAATGCTATCGCCTTTGAAGTCAAGTCAGGAGGCGCCGGGTCGGACGGTGGCACAGCCCCGCTCGTTGCGTCGTCAGCCAGATAGGACACCAGATTCGAATACTTGTCAATGTATGCCTCGAGCGTATCTGTAACATCCCATGCGGTCAGTGATGACGTTCGCGACGTCACAAGTGTACGGGAGACTAACGAGGTCCGAACAGAGTGGAGGCGCCTTCATACCGTTGCGCCCCGTATTCTTCAATTGTCGTAACGTAGTGCGCGTATGTGTTTGCGGGCCCCGCAATGACCACGTATGCGTCCTCTCCGATTATTCCATCAGCGATGAGCCGAGCCCGAATTGCGTTTCTGTATAGATGAAACTGCGTATGAGCCAGGGACGTCTTGAAAATAGACTCAATGAAAGGAGGGTCTCGATAACGCCATTGTGGGGTGTAAAACGGGTCTTCGGACATACCGTATCCGTCTGCCTGCCATTGTAGTCATTTCTCCGGGGATGATCAACATAACAAGGTTCCCAGCACGGAACATCTGGACGTCCACAATGCTGGGCGACCAGTCGTATGGAATCTTGGCATATCCCTTGAACAGGCAAATGAGTACGGGACAAAGCCTTCACCGGTTAGCAACAACTCTACGAACGGTATTCAAAAGAATCGGTTTCGGGAACTGGCAGGCAATTTGAGCCGGAATGGGTGGGGGGGTAATGGCGACTGAGAGTGGCAATAATCAGAAATATGAAACAAAGATTCGACCGCGTATAGCCAATCTAAACGTCTCGTAATTGAGCTAAACAAAAGGGCCCTACATTTAACGATCTCCCATAAAGGGTTTCTGAATAAATGCCGATGTCAGAACAGCGCAGGGTGTAAAACAATCGGTGGTAATTACTGCGGTTTGCTGCCGTTATTGCCCTGCACGAAGTCAAACGCCCCAGGACCATCACTATCACATAACAGGCATTGATTAAGCAGCACAACTTGATTGAAAGAGAAGGTCGAGGACGAACGTTGTTCCACCCGCGAATGAGTACCCTTTGTGAACACCAATCAACAATAAGGAACAAACAATAAACAAAGTTGTTGGGATCAATCATACCAAGTGCCGCTGGGCAGGTTTGCACCGTCGTCCCGTTTGGAAGAATAAACTCGTGGGATGACCTTGAAGTCCAGCGTCAAGTACCTTGTCTCTGACCGGAGATAAGCCAGCAACGCACATGTCAACATACGTGTGGACGCTCCGTACAGCGCCAGTCACGGGCGCAAGGTTGCCGTTCATGAGCGTGCGAGCACCATCAACCTGCAGCTGAGCTATGATACGATTGGACTCGAAGTCCGAAATCCGGAAACCAGGCCCACTGGATGAAGTATCACTCAGCCTTCCAACATAGGTCAACAAAATATGAAGACATGCCGTCCGTGACAATCCTGGGCGGTGCCACCGCATGTTGAGGACTCAAACTCGCATGGTTGTCCATTATAAGGTTTACCAGGACTCTCGCAGAAAGCACCAAGGCTGCAGAAATTGAACCTATGCACTCATCTGATGGCGGAGAGGAACATACGTATTTGGACTGGTATCTCCGACGTTGGCTGGGGATATTGTTACGGGTTAAGCCCCGCGTTGACGAAAACTGATGGAACTCACATTGAATAAATCCCGCAACGAAACTGGTCTTGCCGGGCATCGCATTTGGTTCCACAGAAGCTACGATATAAGACCGCGATAAAAAAAGACATGATGACGAGTTTCCCAACACTCACACTCGTACAGGTACGCAGCCATGCCTTTGTTGTCGCTGCTGACCAATGTATTGTTCTTCGTCGATGAATACTCAGCATTATATTATTTGGGACAGAGAAGAAGTTTACCTCGTACAAACTAGTCCCATGTACAGCAAAAAAGCTCAAGAAGCCTCTCGCAGTTCCATTGTCATCCGTGAACTTCAGAAGGGTCGACGTTTTGTCTTGATCGCCATCATATTGCGCTCGTTCTTCCGCAGGATTCGCCAGGTATGCGCTCGGGCTGCGATTGCGGTTACCGCCGTTGACCGTTACATTCCCGAGCGAGAGAGAGCCAGGGGAAAGGCTTTCGTGCGCGCGCTGCACAGCGAGCACGGTGCCCTCCACGATAGCATCTGCCGTTTCGCGAACATAGCCAAACGACGTGAGCTGCGGGAGAAGGTTCTCGGGGTATCCGCCGACACCTGCATGCTGATGCGTGGTGACAATCGCGACATTCCGTTCATCGTAGACACCGGGAAAGAGACTGGCGAGGCTGGCGATAATGGAACGCCGGATGCCGGTGTCTCCAAAGGCGATGTCTAAGCGCGCCAGAAGACATCACATGTGCACGTGACGGGAATTAGTCTCATTTTCGGAGACCCGGGGTAGTGAACTGACCGGCGTTGATGAAAACAAATCGATTCGACGAGTTGGATGCGTCGGCCACAATAAATGCGCGGCTCCGCTGACGCATATGGAGGCCCGAGTTGGTTTGGGGTAGATAGGCATAACCCTAGTTAAATGAAACGTCAAAACTCGATGCAATTCCCACTAGTGTGAAAAAGTCTTGAAGCGGGATCCACCTCCACGTGCTTCTCTTTGCGGATAAATGAAGCGAACGCGTGGATGACCAAGCATTGGCCGGTACTTCAACCAGTCCTGTCGCCTCCATTAAGGCATTGGAAGCGGGAAAGCCCCCAACGTGAAGCCCCCATGTGAAAAGTAAACATTCTAGGCGAGTACGACGACGACGACTCGGAACTGGATAGGAAGGATATCAAGGATCGAAAATCGAAGACGAACCATCATGTTCGTTTCCACCACGGGTCTAATTGAGGTTTCGAGAATGGTCAACTTAGAACCGCACTATGGCGAGAATTCCCTACCCCGTAATATCTCCAATTCCTGTGATTAGATGGTGAATGGCTCAGAATCATAGACATACGGGGGAAGACACCAAGATAACTCACCAACGCCCAATAGATATGGAGACGCAGTCTGGGGTGCGGCGACGACTGTCATTGGCACTTGCGAGACACTTGACGCAAAGAGCGCAGTCACACACAGCCAGGCACGAATGCCCGCTTCTCGCATCTTGACTAGGGCATCCGGTTGTGAGAAAAAGAATAGATGGGGTGGCATTGAAAGAAGAAGAAAAAGGCAGATATTGTAGGCAGCTAGGGTGAGATGAAGCAAGCGGACGCGGATACCTGAGGTATCCAAGAGAGGCGCAACGCTCAACGCTCAAGGCACACCTTGCCCATTAAAGTGGAAGGCGCACAGTATATGAAATAAGAGCGCCTTACTCACCTCGACGTCCTCGTTCGACCGTCAACTTTGTACGTGGCTTCCCGAGACTGGATATCCGTGACTAAATCAGAACCAGAATGCCACATGTATTTCTTGATCCTCGGCAGAATATATCATCCGCGGCGGGTCTCAAAAGCTGCTGCAACGTTTCCGGCACGTTGTGTAAAACGATCAGAGTCGCGCGACGGTGAAAAGATGAAGCATCTCATCGCAGGCCCGGTTCAGTGTCTTGTCGTATACTTTGCGAGGACGATGGATGAGTCGACGGCAATCACAAATACTGTACTGGAGATGTGTTTTTTTATCATGATCTCGACAAGACATTTGTAGACTGCACCTCGAAAGATACGTTCACATTGTCAACAATGTACCACTGATATGTTCGAACACTGGCAGTCGCAGTGTACTTACGGGTCGTCATGTTACCAACATGTCGGACGCCGCATATCATTAACACCTGTTGAAGAGTCCCCGGAGATGAACCCTCCCTGCAACCCAAGGACGGCATACCAGCCTTCTACTAGTGGGCCATTTGGCCAGCGAAATGGGACGCTTTGCGGGAGGGAGTCAAGCGACGGTCAAACGGAAGCAACAGCTACGGTACGCCTTGTCTTCTTACCATCCTACGACGGTGCCACAAACACAAATCGTCCGTCTCATATCGTTTGGAGCGTTCGTCATTGTCGAAAGTTAGAAATTTGACAAGGTCGTCTTTCGGTGCGTCATAACTCGCAGGTAAACGATCGATCGAACTGCGTCGCATAGCACCCTGGTTGAACAACCCGACCCGGAGTCTCGGACACTTGGGGGGTCCCTCATCGATGACATCCCTGACTTTTCCGTGCTCTCGAACTACCACTTCGCCCATTCACGAGTCACCTTCGCGTTCGCCGCGGGATTTCGACATCTTTCCCCTCCTTATTCTTCAGCCCCGACATTAGCCCCGCCGCGACGAT
>Ga0209488_10004233_pt1 | contig 11280 bp, 8 predicted proteins | sample Rivendell_Oct201_8_FD_188349 | JGI IMG/M metagenome (GOLD analysis project Ga0209488, IMG submission 188349) | Vadose zone soil microbial communities from the Eel River Critical Zone Observatory, Northern California, USA -... | ecosystem: Environmental > Terrestrial > Soil > Vadose zone >... | reverse complement strand
TGCCGCCCGGGAAGGTCATCGCGACCTTCACTTCCTTGCCGGCGGCTCTCTTCTTGGCAAATGCCTCTTTGAGGGGGGAAGCGTCGTTTGTGACTTTCAAGTCCTTGTATTCGTTGGCGACCGAAATGGCCTGGGCGTCGAGGTTGAGCCGCGCCAATATGTACATCGGCATCGGCACGTTGTTCTGTGTCACCTTGCCGGCCGAGATGAGATACGGCATCGGCGTCAGGATATGGGCGCCATCGATGCCGTTGTTTTCGGAGCCAAGCAGAACATTGTCGCGGGTGGCGCCCCAGGAGGCCTGTTTGGCCACTTCGACATCCGGCATTCCGTGTTTGGCGAAGAATCCCTTTTCCTTGGCGACCACGAGCGGCGAAGCATCCATGAGCGCGATGTAGCCAAGGACCGCCTTCTTGATTTCAGGCCCGGCCGCTTCGGCGACGTGAACCCCGCCCGGGAATGCCACGCCGATGGCGTTGGCGAGGGCTGCGGTCGATGTGGAGCAAGCCAACTGTTTGATCACGCTACGTCGTGTCGGTCCACCGCGTCCGATGGTTTCAGGACGTTTGCAGTTCATAGTGCGTGATCTCCGCAAGTGGTTTCGAAGGTCACACAGCAAACGACGTGCCAACTCGCAGGGAATTTCGAATCTCTTTGATATCAGCCACTTAAACTAATCAAACCTGTGGAATGCGTGCTTGAAATTTGGGCGCTGCAAGTGTTCTGGGCGCGGCCTGCACATAAATTGTGCAGTGCAACATAATTAATCTTCTGCGCAACATTGAGGCGCGGCATGATACACGACGACATCAAAATAGTGGGAGGATCGCGATGGCAATCCGGCGGCGCTCTATCAGTTCTCGCAGCTGCGCGGCGGCTACGGGCGCATCTTCGAAATGCCGACGCGCGACTCGATCACGGCAACTGTACTTCGCCCTCGTATGATAGTGAACGGCCGATATATGGACCCCTCGATTCGCGATGTCATCGCCAACGCCATCCGCTACTGGGAGCGAGGGCGAATCCTTTACAACGCTGTCTTGGCCGCGATTGTCATCGGCTATTTCGTCGCAAATTGGCCGGTATCAGGGGTCCGCTTCAGCTTCGATCTTGCCCAGTTTCTATTTGTTCTTGCCGTGCTCGCGAATATTGCCTACTGCGCTGCGTATCCGGTTGATGTGTTCGTTCAAATGTCTTCGGTTCGTACCGCTTGGCTACGCGAGGTCGTGCGCCGGCTGAATGAGGCCCTCAATCAGACGCTGGAGACGACAAGCATCAAGCAGCGTTTCGCCGACCTATCCATGCCCACTAAGATCATGACACCTGAAGAAACAAAATCGTTTGTCGAAAACGAAGAGAAGCTTTGGTGGCCGATGGTTCGCGAGCTTGAACCGAAATGAGGTCCTGTGAATTGAGGATCGCGCCGAGACTCGCCGCAGGCAAACCGCAGGTAGCCTGCGGTGCTAATCCAAAGCACCCCGATTGAGGTTTTCTCGATGCGCCAATATGTCATGTCGGATTTGGTCAAGGAACGCCTCCTGCAACGACAGGGCAGGCTGACCAGCCATGAGCGCATCGAGGCCCAACGCACCGCGCTCGTCGTCATCGACATGCAGAACCACTTCGTCGCGGAGGGGTTTCCGAACGAGATTCCGCTCTCGCGAGAGATTGTCCCGACCATCAATGTCTTGGCGGAGGCGATGCGTAGCGCCGGCGCAACGGTGGTGTGGACACAGACGACGTCCTGCGGCGCGCTGCAACAGTGGAACAATCACCATAAATACATGCTCACGCCCGAGCGCATGAAGAAACGCCTCGCGAGTCTTGATGAATCCGCGGTGGGCTTTGAGCTTTATCCCGCGCTCGACACTCGCCCGCGGGACCTGCGGATCACGAAGATAAAATATTCTGCCTTCATTGAGGGTTCCTCGGATATCGACGCCAAGCTCAAGAGCCGCGGCATAGATACTGTGCTGATCGCTGGAACGGCGACCAACGTGTGCTGCGAATCGAGCGCGCGTGACGCGATGATGCTTGATTATCGTGTGATCATGCTGTCCGACGCGACCGCGACATGGACCGATGCGGAACACACAGGCACGCTCGACAATTTCCTGCTGTTCTTTGGCGACGTGATGACGGCCGCCGAGGCGATTAGCCGGCTCGTCCCGGCTCACTGTCGCGGGCGAGGTATGAACGGCGTCGCGGCGCCGTCATCGGACGCCGGATAGCGGCAGGTGCTGCCGTCTTGCATTGATGTTCTGGATTGCGATGAATCAACAGGATGACTTCGATGAACAAGTTTCGATCCGTCATCTGCCGCGTCGCAGGCATTATGCTTGCGCCTTGGCTTAATTCCGCGCCCGCCATCGCGCAATCTTCCGACGTCTACGCCGGCAAGCGGCTCACCATTATCATCGGGCTTGAGGCGGGTGGCACGGTCGACACGCTCGCGCGGGCATTCTCGGTCTACTTGCGCAAACACATTGCGGGCAATCCGACCATCGTGGTGCAGAACATGCCCGGCGCCGGTGGCTCAACGGCGACCAACTACCTCGCTGAACGCGCGCAACAAGACGGCATGACGATTCTCTACGGGCCGTGGGATCCGCTGGCGCAGGCGCTGGGCGATCAGACGTTGCGCGCGCGCTATCAGGATTTCGAATATCTGGGCGGCACCGGTGACATTCGCGTCAATTATGCGCGCACCGACAGCGTGCCGGGCGGCCTCAAGGCGCCGCGCGATATCATGAAGGCGGAGAACCTCACGCTCGGTGCGCTCAACCGCACCGACATTTCCGGGCTGTTGCCGCATCTTGTCCTCGATACGCTTGGCATCAGGCACAAGATGATCGTCGGGTATCGCGGCGGGAACGATGTGTTCCTGGCGATGCAGCGCGGCGAGGTTGCGTTCCACAACACCAGCATCTCTACCTATCGGGGACGCAATGCGGCCTTCGTGGCTTCGGGCGAGGGAATGGGAATTGCCTATCTGGTGGCTGTCGATCGCAACGGTGCCTTCGAGAAGAGCCCGCACATTTCGGAGATGCCGGCGTTCCCGGACCTCTATCGCGAAATCCACGGTCGCCCGCCGTCGGGCGCGTCATGGGATGCGCTCAATTGGCTGACCAGCCAGACCGGCGAGATGACTTACGTGGGATTTGCGCCGCGCGGGACGCCGTCGGCCGTCGTGGCGACACTGCGCCAGGGGTTCGCTGGGGCGTCCAACGATCCGGAATTCATCGGCGAATCGACGAAGCGCAATGGCGTGCCGTTTACCTATGTGAACGTCGAGCGCGGCAAGGCGATCTTCCGGTCGCTCGCGGAAGTCACGCCGCAGGTCCTGGGCACGTTGCGGGCATCCATCGCGGTGCAAAATTGATCCGCCGAATGGCCGATGGCGGATACATTCCTGGATTGTTCAGTCATTAGATGTGTATCGCGGATTGCGCATGCATGCGATGTGCATCCTGGCCACAACCTGGGATCAAAAACGTAACATGTGGAAAAGTTGATATTCGCCCACCTCAATCCTGTGAGTGGCCGGCAGAAAAGAGTGGAATGTTGCTTCCCGGGTACACCAATTGAAGCAATCATAAGATATTAACATCTGGTGAATATAAATAGGATATCGAAGTATGGTAAATATGGTGGCGCCATAGGTGCATGTGGCAGGGTACAGTGATGAAGAATATCTCGGTTGCATGCAAGGTTGCAGGATTGGCGATTGCTGGAATCGTGTCCTGTCAAGCGGTTGCGGCTGACCTGCCGCCGCGACCCGATTACGCGCCGATCGTGAAGGCGTCTGTGGCACCGTTCTTCAGCTGGACGGGCTGTTATGTCGGGGCCCAAGGCGGCTTTGCCTGGTCGAATACGGGCTACGATCTCGACATCCCACCGACGCCGAACACTGGGTTTAATTTCCAGTTGATTGGAGGCGTTGCGGGCGGCCATGCGGGTTGCAACTATCAATTTAGCAATTTCGTGGTCGGCATCGAGGGAGATTTGGAAGGGACCGGCTTGCGTGGCCGCGATTTTGGACTAGGCGTAACAATCGACGAAATAAAGGGTAAATGGGACGCCTCCGTTCGCGGCCGAGTTGGTTATGCCGTGGACCGCCTCTTGGTCTACGGAACGGGCGGCGCTGCCTGGCTGGATGTCAATTATTCGCGTCCCAACCTCGATAGCCAGGCGATTAGCAAGTTATTGAATGGCTGGACAGCGGGTTTGGGCCTCGAATACGGCTTCACCCGGAATTGGACGTTTCGGGTCGAATATCGATATGCCCGTTTTGGTTCTCAAGCCTTTCCATTTACGACCGGTAGCGAACGTACCCTGCGCGAGACTGAGGTCAGCACGATACGGGGCGGCGCCACCTACAAATTTTAAGAAACACACAGCCTTGCAAAAGCCCCGGGTGCAAACCCGGGCTTTTGCATTGTGGAGCCGCGTCGGGATCGGAATTGACTGCGCGAAATCCGGCATTTCCGGGTGGAACCGTCCTAGCCAGCGGGCCTGTCGGCAATTCGCAGGCGTGCCCTGGTCCCGCTGCGACCGGTGGCTTGGCCGACGATCACGTCCTATGATAGGCGTCCAACATCGGCGGCGATCATAACGCGCCAGATCATCACCGCGGGAGAAGTGAAATGTTCAAGAAGTTCATGCTGGCAGGGGTGATTGCCGGTTTCCTGTCGGGAGCCACGCCGGCAATAGCGGCCGATTACCCCACACGGCCGGTCAATCTTGTGGTTGCATTTACGCCGGGGGGCCCGAGTGACGTGTTGGCGCGCATCCTGGGAAAAAAGCTGGAGCAAATACTGGGGCAGCCCTTTGTGATCGAAAACCGGCCGGGTGCCGGCGGCAACGTCGCGGCCGAGCAGGTCGCGCGGGCGGCACCCGACGGCTACACGCTGCTCAACGGCAACAACAGCATCCTGGCCACCAATGCGGCGCTCTACAAGACCATCAATTTCGATGCGGAGGCGGATTTCGCCCCCGTGAGCCTGATCGGGTCGCAGGCCAATATCCTGGTGGTCAATCCCAAGATTCCGGCGAAAACGATGAACGAGTTGATTACTCTTATTCGCGCCAATCCGGGCAAATACAATTTTGCCTCATCCGGGCACGGTGCCGCGGCCCATCTGGCCGGCGAACTGTTCAAGACGGCCGCCAAGGTCGATATCGTGCACGTGCCCTACAAGGGCGCGGCGCCCGCACTCCAGGATGTCATTGCGGGCCACGTCGATATGATGTTTGCAACGGCCGCTTCCGTGGTCGCGCATATCCGTGACGGGCAGGTGCGCGCGCTGGCGGTGACGACGCCCACGCGCACTGCCGTGATGCCGGAGCTTGCCACCGTCGACGAACTTGGTCTCAAAGGTTTTGATGCCACGACCTGGCATGGGCTCGTGGTGCCGGCCAAGACGCCCAAGGACATCGTATCGACGCTGCATCGTGCCACGGTTGCGGCGCTCAACGATGCGGGCGTCAAGAAACAGCTGGGCGATCTCGGCGTCGATATCGTGGGCTCGACGCCTGAAAGCTTCGCGGCCTATATCAAGGCCGAAATCCCGAAATGGACCGCCATCGTGAAGGCATCCGGCGCAACTTTGGAGTGACCCGCGCATGAACGTTGTGGAACGAAAGGCGCCGCCGCTCGCGCGCAATGTGAGCCGGCTCGGCCACATCGATCTCGCAGGCGCCGGGCAGGTGACTGTGTCGGGCAGCCACGCCTATGTGGGGCATATTCCCAACAAGGACCATCTCGGCACGTCGATCATCGATATTTCCGATCCGCGCAATCCGCGCACGGTTGCGACCGTCACGCTCGATGACCACGATTCGCACAGCCACAAGGTGCGCGTCGTCGGCGATATCATGATCGTCAACCACGAGCGCAATCCAACTGCGGTCGGGCGGCGCGCCGATGAATTGCCGCGCGTGCGGCGGGAATTGACCGAAGCGCTCAAGCGCGAACCCAACGCCGGCGAGATCGCGGCCCGCCTGGGTGTGTCGGTGACCGATGTCCAGGAGATCGAGGCAGAGGCAAAGCGCGGCTATCAGACGGGCGGCTTCAAGATCTACGACGTCTCCAATCCGGCGTGCCCGCGCGAGATCGTGCATCAGAAGACCGGCGGCATCGGGGTGCATCGCTTCGATATGGACGAGCGCTACGCCTATATCTCGACCGAGATGGCGGGCTTTGTCGGCAACATTTTGGTCGTCTACGATATTGCGGATCCGCAGCACCCGCGTGAAGTGTCGCGCTGGTGGATACCGGGCCAGCATATCGAAGGTGGTGAAAAGCCGAACTGGCCGGGGCGCCAGCATCGTCTCCACCACGCGCTGCGCCGCGGCAGCGAGATGTGGGCGAGCTGCTGGCATGGCGGTTTCTGGGTGGTCGATGTGTCCGACCTTTCTAGACCGAAGAGTCTGGGGTCATATAACTATCATCCGCTTTTCCCGGAGCCGACGCACACGATCATGCCGGTGCCGGAACGCATCAACGGGCGCCGGATCGCCATGGCGATCGACGAGGAGGATCAGGCGCAGAGTGCCAACGAAGAAGAGGCACGGCGCGGGCGCGCACATGCGTGTATCTTGACCTTCGACGTCACCGATCCAGCAGCGATCCGCCCACTCGGGCAATTCCAGGTCAGCGAACTTGATTCACCCTTCAGCCGCGTCGGTGGCGCACGTTTCGGCGCGCACCAATATTCCGAACGGATGAGCGGAACGATCGTCCATGCGGTCTGGTTCTCGGGCGGATTGCGGATCATCGATGTCGGCAATCCGCTGGCGCCGCGGGAGGTTGGATATTTCATCCCTGAGCCCGTTACGGGCCGCAAGGCGCCGCAGAGCAACGATGTGACGCTCGACGACCGGGGATTGATCTATCTGGTCGATCGCTGGGTCGGGTTTGATGTTCTGGAGTTCAAGAAGACGTAGGATGTGATTCGATGTCCCATCGGCGCACTCGGTGCGACTCCCTCTCCCCTCCGGGGAGAGGGCTGGGGTGAGGGGGGACGATCGGTCGATTGAACGATGGCAGCCCCGACGCCAAGCTTCCCCCGAGCGCAAACCTAACTTGTCCGACTCTGTCACGCAATTGAGTGAACGAAGTCGGATATATCCAACTTGTGTTGGAGCACGGGAATCAAGCGCAACCCGGGCCCCCCTCACCCCAGCCCTCTCCCCGAAGGGGAGAGGGAGCCGACCGAGTATGCCGACAGGTCAGCGGCTCACACTCGCTCCTCAGCGGCTCACACCCGCTCGGCTTCCGCCTCCGCGTTGTTGTACTGGAAATAATTGTCCCAAATATAATCGAGCCGCGCGAGCGTCTTGTCGGGATTTGGCACCGAGAGCTTCTCGCCGTCGCGCCGCAATAATCCAAGGCGATCAAGCTTGCCAAGCGCATCGTCGACTTCGAAATCGAGATCGATCCCGAATGTCTCAAGAAGCCAGAGTTCGATGCGCTGGTCGAGTTGTTCCTGCGTCAGCGGCGCGGGCGACGTGATCAGGAAATAATAGGCCAGGAACGCCTCCTTGCATTCCTGATCTTCGGCGGACCCGATGACGGTGTCAAAAATGCCGGCATTGTTGTTGATGTTGCGGAAATAGACCTTGTCGGTCACTTCCATCTGGTGCTGGAGCGCCTTGGCTTTGTATTTGAACCACTGCCGCGCGACAAATCCGCCAAGCGCGAAAAGGCCTGTGAGTGCCGCGAAGGCAGTCTTGAGGTGACTGTCCTCGATTGCGGCCGAGACGCCGAGATAAAATCCGATGACCAGGAACAAAACCACCAGGGTCGAGGACAGATTGAGGAGAATCGGGATGGCGCCGGCAATAGCCGGGATGGTGAGGAACAATTTGTCAAACGTGGTCATGACCACGCGCGCGTTGGGATAGAGCGCAGTGAGATCGGCTTTTGCAATGTTGCGAAAGTATTTGATAATGACGGAGCCCGGCCTGATCTTTCGGCTCAACAGGCGATCTCGTTGACGCTTGGAGGAAAACTCCGCGAGTGATTTGATAGCGACGAAAAGGATGACGTCGTCATAGATTTCGGTCTCGACTTCCCGCTTGCGAAGGCCGTACCAGCGCTTGACCGTAACAGTTTCGTGGTGGTGGCCGCGGCGAAAGAAGCGGACCTCGCGGAATTCCTCCATCGGCGTGGAGAGCGCGACTTGGACGACAGCCGACTCGTCATGCGCGTGCCCGATTTCTTCCAGCGACACTTCTACAAAGTTGGCTCCCTTCAGGACGGAACTCAGCGAATCGACCAATTCCCCATAGGCTTGATCGAGCATCGCGGGTTCGAAATCCGGATGTTGACCAAGTTCGGGATCAAAATAGAAATAGGCATGGCGTAGTTTTTCGAGGAGTTCGAAATATTCAAAGTGATAGATCGCGGCCAGCATACGGCAGATTTCAATGAACTTTCCACGTTCATCTGTGCCTGCAATCGCGCCGTGGTCGACCAGCGCGCTGAGGATGTCGACCTTGCGGACCGGGATGAAGCGGTCCCGGTCGTCGGGCACGCTGTCCGGAGAGGAGGATGTTTCGATCATCTAGAAATGCTTATTCCCGGCTTCTGAAAATCTTATCTCTCGACGTCATAGAAGCGCCTCACATCGGTCGTGAATGCGCGGCGCGACGCGGCGTCGATGTAGAACATATGTCCGCCGCGATAGATGGAAAGTTCGGTGCGCGAGGGATCGCCGATCGGCGGCAGGTGATCGAGCATGTACCGGCTCACCGTATAGGGCGTGACCATGTCGCTATAGCCGTGTGCGATCATAAGCCGGAATCCTGGTTCAAGCGACAAAAGCTCCCGGATATCGTCGGCGATACTGGCGGTGGCGCGTCCGCCGCCTTCGCCCCAGTCCCACTTGCCGGCAATATCTGATGCAAGCAGCACATAGGTCATGTCGGTACTGAACTTTAGTTCCTCGCGCGCATAGGTCGAGAAGGCGCTGCCATAGGCGCGGGTCAGCCCATCGAGCATCGGGTCGGGGCCGCGTGGCGTGCGTTGATCCGGATAAGGATCGTCGGCCGTGAAGGTTGCGTCATAGCGGCTGACGATCTTGCGTTCGCCGGCGCGTAGATTCTTGACGTAACTGTCGCGGATAAATCCACGTGATGTCGTGACCACATCGAGCGGCAGGCCGGTCATTTCGGCAATGCGCGTGTAGAAAACGCGCGCCGCTTCGCCCCGCGGGGGCGGGCCGGCGAGCGTCGACAAATATTCCGTCATGGCAAAGCGCTCGGCCTCCGCCATCTTCTCCTTGCTGAAGGTGCCATTGCGCTCCAACTCGCTCGCCGCCAGCGGCGCCAGTTGCAGCGCGGCTCCGAGCGCAAAGCGCGTGCCGTTAAAGATGAGCCCGGCTTCCGTCAAGGGCGACACCATCACGATGCCGGTCACCGAAATCCCCTGATCGCGCTTGAGCGCGCGTGCGACCTTGGCGGCCCGGAACCCGCCATAGCTTTCGCCCAGGATATACTTGGGCGACGCAGATCGCGCGTTGCCGGAAACATAGAGTGCGATCGTTTTGGCGAGCGACTCGGCATCGCGGCGCACGCTCCAGAACGCCTGTCCGCCATCGGGTTTGGCAGGCCGGCTCCAACCCGAACCAACCGGATCGATCATCACGAGATCCGTGAAGGCGAGCCACGTGTGCGGATTGTCGGACATCTGCGCGGCAGATGTGTCGCGGTTATTGAGTTCGGCAATGCGCGGGCCGACAAGGCCGAGATGAAGAAATGCCGATGCGGCGCCCGGGCCACCGTTGAACACGAAAGTGAGCGGGCGCTTGGCGGCGTCCGCGTTCTTGAGGACATAGGCGGTGTAGAAGATCCCCGCCACGCGTTCGCCGGACTGGTCGAACAGCGACAGGGTGCCGGCCGTCGCGGTGTAATCGAGTTTGCCGGCCGGCGTATCGATCGCGTGCTCGGTAACGGCATTGCCCGGCAGGAGCCGCAGGACGGTCTGTTCTGATGTCGTTTGCGGCTGGGTCTGGGCGGTTTGCTGGCCCTGTCGGCGAGGACGATCCTGTGCGACCGCAACCGTCGCCGTGGCGACAACCAGGAGAATGAGGAGCGCCTGGGTCCAGCGTGAAAGGGGGATGTGCATCATCTTAGGGATCCTGTGTATGCCTCGGTCGCCGCCCCGTAGGTAGAGCAAAAGCACGTCGCAAGACGCGCAACTGCCAAACCCATCCTACCCGAGAGGGGTCGAGCATTTCAAATTGTGTCGGGTCGAATCACTCAATTGTCATTGCGGCCGAATGACGGTCTTTTCCCAAAGCGCGGTCCATTTCTTGCCATTGTCGAGCATCTCGGTCGGGCTCATGAGCGTGATGTCGAGGCCCTCGGGCAGCGGCTTGACCTTGAGATTGGTCGGCGCGATGTCACGCTTGGCCAAAATCTCCTGGCCTTCCCGCAACATGAATTCATAGAACAGGACCGCCGCATGCGGGCGGGTGGTACAACGCGTAATCGAAACCCCGGTGGCAAGCGCCACCACGGGCGGCAGATAGAGCGCGCGGATCGGCGCGCCGGCGCGGGCGAGTTGTTCGGGCTTGTAACTGTAGACCGTGAGCGCGAAGGGGACTTCGCCCGCCGCCACCATGTTGGCCAGAAGGGTATGGCCGGTGCGGGTCGACATTGCGTTGGTGCGCACGATATCGCGAAACAGGCCGACGGCTTTTTCTTCGCCAAAGTTTGAGCCGAGTTTCGTTACCACGGCTGCGAACCAGTCGGTGTCTTCGGCCTCGATCGCCAACTGGCCCTTCCACCTGGGAAGTTTGAGGTCCTCGTAGCTCTTGGGCACATCGGCCGGCTTGACCAGGTTGGTGTTATAGGCGGCCGAAATAATGTTGACGCTGATGCCGACCCATTCGCCATGGGGCAGGATGGCCTGCGGCATGAGTTCGCTCTCAATCGGCGACTTCACGGTGGCGAGCATTTGCTCGCGATGCAGCGGTTCGAGCGCCGGAGTGCCGGAGGAAACCACATCGGCGGCACATCGGCCGGCGCGACGTTCCTGCACGACACGTTGGAGCACGGTGCGGTTGGCGGCCCGCCAGACCGAAACATCGATTCCATATTTCCTGGTAAACGCGTCGATCACTGGGTTCGTATCTTCGGCGACACGCGATGTATAGAGGCTCAGCGTCCCTTCCCGCTTGGCGCCTTCGATGAGCCGTGCTGTGCGGTCCGCGCCCTTGTAGGCGGCGACTTCGGCGGGCGTCCTGTTCTGGGCCGTGGCGGGAAGTGTGG
>Ga0209488_10004232_pt1 | contig 11282 bp, 10 predicted proteins | sample Rivendell_Oct201_8_FD_188349 | JGI IMG/M metagenome (GOLD analysis project Ga0209488, IMG submission 188349) | Vadose zone soil microbial communities from the Eel River Critical Zone Observatory, Northern California, USA -... | ecosystem: Environmental > Terrestrial > Soil > Vadose zone >... | reverse complement strand
AAAAGCTGCAGGGACTGGGATGAAGAGGACAGAGAGGAAGAAGGAAGGACCGCAGTCAAGATGTACCCTGCATGCAGGAGAACAAAACTAAGGGAGAGTCGCATGGTATTCAGGAAGAGGAAGTGGGTTTTGGACAGTGAATGGGAGGGAACGGTTAGAAGGGCATGCACTATTTATCAGCCTGTTATACTTGAAGTAGCCCGGGAGAAGCTCCGAGGTGTGGAGTGTCGAAGGATGAAAGAGAAGGGAAGATTATACTCCATGTGCTATAGATCGAACTTGTGTTAGAGGTAGCAGCACGGCTGCCAAGCAATTACGCATTGCCGGTTTGACGGTGGCTGCCGTATGCCAATCATGCCCGGCGACCCTTGTGCGATTTTTGTGGCGCATGGCCAGCCCTGCATGCATGTCAGTGTAACTAAATCGCTAATCCGAACCGAATATCAAATTATTCTAAAAGCGTACTATCTTCACGGGATCTTGTATTTTCGATGCATAAAACTGAAACTAGATCGACCGCTAGAGCCGGACCATGATGCAGTTGCAAAGTCTGTCAATGGCGGATCCTCCCCACAGCCACCCATGTAGAATTAGCGAGGCGAGAGCAGTAGTAGACCAGAACGAGCGCGAGCACCTGCGTCAGGGCCGTTCGGTAGCCCATCAAATGGATAATTAAGTAGCTGATGGTGATTGTCGCCCGTGGGACTTCTCAGTTGCTCTTCTCCCGACCCATTAGGCACGCAGTTACCAAATGTTCTCTTTCAGCAAACGGGAGCGCTAGTCCCACGAGGGAAGGGTGAGATGGCTCCAAGTCCGCCAGCGTGACCGCGCGTTCTTCTTCGCTCGACGTGAACCCTACACGATTTTTTGTTGTGTGATATTAGTACCATGCCAACATTATTGTGGGTGGGACGAACATTGTATTGAGCCTGGCTGGATGTCGTTCTGGCGATCATGGACCCTGGGCGCGTAGATCCTGATCCGAGTTGAGCGGCATTGACCTCTCTTCCCCTTCGCCGAGTGGGTCACGGCTTCGTGCGCAGTGTCTGCGAATTGTGCAATCTTCTCGCCTTGGGCCCTGGAACCTAAGTAGCCACTGTGCGGGCCGCAGGGTCAACTGTTTTTACGCCCGGACTTATCCCCGGCCGTGACCAGTCCCATCAGACATGTGGCCAAGGTAACCCAGCCGGGCCAACTCGTCTCACAGTCAAATCCGCTTACGAGGCACACATCCGTGAATGCTCAGGGCTCAGGGTCGCAAATTGAAAGCGTGCTGTTAAAACAACATAGCGAAATAACCGCCGGCGCGGGCAAGATCTCCTATTTTTTATGAAAGAAGAGTACTCAGTACCCACACAATGTCCTGTCAGGGCAATTCAGAGCCGTTTGAGCGCCTTCTCGCCTGCACCGCCTTTGCAGGGCTCAGGACAGCACCTGGATTAATCATAGGCGGGCTTCGGGTCGAGTCGCCGGGTCCGCAGTGGTGCGGGAGAAATACCACAGTCGTCCTTCTCTCCAGTCGACGACGAAACAGACAACGTGTTCGATGCCGACTGCTGTAACGGAATCGTCACCGTTGTTGCCAGCGCCTTTCTGGGGCAAGAGGTGCGGAAGAGATAAATGGTAACGAGGAAGTGGACGGTACGGACGGCTTGAACGCGTTAGCCAGAGTGGACTGTGTATTGTCAAACTCCGGTAGTGGGACCTAGCGAGAGAAGAGAGAAGAATTGACAAAAAACAAAAACTGCCCGGGAAAGCCCATGTCACGGGATGTGCATTGTCACGTGGTCACTCAACGCAGATCAAGCCTCCGTTTCCAACAACTCATACCACCCACTGGCAGATGGGAGCTCCTCAAAGGTATCTACTAACCAGGAAAAGGAAGTTTAATTGGACAATATTGCGACTGTATCTCACATCGCGCGTAAGCTAGTAAAGCACGGGGAGGTCATTCCTCATCTCTGATAATTTACTCCCCCTTGCACCACTTCCAAGTCAACATTCGTCATTTAACACTAAAAACTTGCTTAACTATCTAAGTCACCATCGCTGCCACTGCTTTCGAGCTCAAGCTCATCCCAGCTAGTCCCCTCAGTTCCGCTGTCGCCATTCGGCTCGGAGTTCCAGATATCAATCCATCTTCATCGACATCGTTGTCTCCCTTTGGCCCCTCAAGTCCAAGTCCGTGACGAACGAAGGCAATGGGACGGATGCAGCCTGCCTCTTTCCCATTACCTTCGTTCATCACGACTCGTGCTTTGGCGCCTGCATCCTCCGACTTCCAGAAATTGGCGCAAGCAAGAAAGATCGTTGAATTTCAATTTCTCAAAGATGACCGGCGTTGTAATAGCCGCTGTGCATCAATCTGCCTGGCTGCAGGATCTTGACTTTGCTTTCTCGCTCCTTGTTGGGGTATGGGCGCCGAGGATTCGGAGGCCACTGAAGTAAGACTTTTTCACGCAGTCCAAGGTGGCCTCGTGTAATGCGTCAAAAAGTCATACTTCAGTTCGAGAGGCTGACAAACGCTGCCACCGGGGAGGCCACCAATGCTCTCTTCATGGTATGGTACCACTTTCTCCGCCGATTGTCAAGAGCGGCGAGTGGCAAGCTAGACACGGGGGTATGAAACGACGTCGTCTGCCACCGTATAATCAGACCATCCCCTCACCTGGAGTGTTGACTGTGTTGTTGGACGGCAGCTGACATAAAGCACTAATAAAGGAAGTACTACACGCGAGTTAGTACCGAGGGATAAAAGATAACGTGAGGTATTCTACTCACCTCAGTTATCGTGTGGGTCACGATCACTGAGGTGTGTCTGTACGAAAGGCGTCCTTAAATACTGTAAAGTACTACGAGACCTAAATGTGTGAAACACGAACTAAATAGCTGACAGGCTAAGTACGAGAAGACTAGAAGTACGACCGCGATATATGAGTTAAGGAAGTCTCTACGGCGGAGGACAAGTTCAAAGGTGTCTGTAAGATGACATATCATGTCCGAGAAACTAAGTAAGAGTCCGATCGCGAACTCAAAGCCCCAAGAACATGTGCACGTGCTCCAAGTACGCAGATCTATACCGATTATCTTGCCGCGTTCCGCAAACCATGGCTTCGCGGGCGCTCCAAAATACGACAGAGAGCCCACAGTTGGGGGTGCTATCGTTGGAACAGGTCCGAGGGTGTCATCACCTGTCTCATCAAGTGCGTTTGGGGCAGTCACGGTACTAGTAAGGGTGGTGGTCGGAACTGCCTTGGATGCCCTCCCACCTGTGCCACCCAAAGCTGGTAGTCGTGACGGCAAATACCAGGAAGACATCGCCAACCTGAGCCAGGAAGCTCGAGAACCTCCGTGTAGTGGTGATGGAATACGAGGGTGTCGCCATCCAGAGGCCATACTCACGGGCACGGTCTGCGATGGGGGTGATGGTAATGCGGGAGGTGGGTGGTGGTGGCGTGCGTGTGGGACTCAGTAGAGGGCACTGTGACTTGTGTTGTCGGATCTGCTGCGGCCTAACACTGCAGTCGCGGGAGAGAGGTCGGCCCTGTAACTAGCGTCGTTGGGGTCCCTGAGCACGCTACAGGAAACTTGAAAGTGCGTAAAATTTGAAGCGCGAGTTGGTTAGAAAGACTCTTCGACTTCGTTCTCGAGAGGCGCAGACAGAGTATGCAGCAGCTGTAGCCTCAGGCTGGCTGCTACACACTGGCACGGTCTTATCCATTCCACCTTCAGATCAAGCTTCAATGTCTCGAGTCTGCGTTGAGAAGCGCTCTCCTCTGTTCGGTCGGATCCAGTTGTTTTGCGATATGTACATGTTGATTTGGCCCAGCGCAGGCGGAAGGGGACCACTAATATATTCCTTTGCCACTACTCAAGAATCATCATCATCACATGGCCGCGAATTATGCACTGTGTAGCGTTCAGGAGTGTCCCTACTTCAACCTTCCAACACCGTGAAGACAAGCCATGTGTGCCACGTGCGCTTCCTAGAATGACTAGAGTACGTAAAGAAACAGTTACTAAAGAAGTTAGCGTAAACAGCAAACATGTACAACTCCCAAGCAGTTCGACGCGCAGGTGGACGCGGCATTGCCAGTAATGAGTGCGTTCGCACTGAAAGAGAGCACAAGATAACCCTACCAATCAGATATAGGCCAGATGCCAACTGTCGACCATGAAAATATGTTCGTCAAGAGCCAGGACCTGACCCGTCAGGGTACAAAACCCCTGGAAAATGCGACAGCAACCAGGACAGCAGGAATGGCAACGACCAACAGTGCAGGGAAGAAGATACGGCCCAAGTCGCGGGCCAAGCGAACCCAGATACGCACAGACCGCGCAAAGCTACATGCCGTCCCGTCACCGTCGTCGTAGGAATGGCCGTCAGCATCCCCGGGCATTCACGACCAAGGTGAAGCTCACCCATGGACACGACGGAGGCGCTTTTCAAGAAGCTCATATACGCCTAAACGAAGCGCCTCCTTCTCGACAAGTATCACAGGTCCGTCATCGGGTAGCACCCACGGACAGCCGCTTGTAGCGACGTCCGGATCCGTCGCCGCACGGAAGACTGCACCCGCTATTCGGGGAATAGGTGTCAATGGGAGGCCTGCCAAAAGAACCTTTTCGGGGAGTCCAAGGATCGAGGTGTCTTCAGAAATGTCAGTTACACGTCGAGGGAAACAGGACAGAAGAGATAACTACCTGCGAACCAAGGGTGGATAACGGCAGTACGAATATTGTCCTTCGAGACGATAGGGTCTAGCGAGCGCATGAGACCCAGCACGCCGTGCTTTGATGCCGTGTATTGTGGTGCATTCTGGATGCCTTGCCAGGATGCTGCACCATGTTGGTCAGTCAGCCTGTTCTGCGAATGGGCCTGAGTAAACGAAACCTATTGAGCCTATCATAACGATCGCTTTCCACGAGTCAGGAGTGCGGTTGCGCTGGACATAGTGCATGCCGAGGTGGACGGCTGTGCGTCGGTGATTGAAGAGTGAGTGCCGCATCCTGCAAACTGTATAGGTAACCAGGGGTCACTCACTATAGAAAACGCCAGTCAGATTGACCTCCAGGGTCGCGAGCTTTGGCGCCACAGGCTTTCCGTTCACCACAACAAGGTCCCCGCTGCATACACCACGCCCGTTTTCGGTAATCCCTGCATTTGGAATCTGAGTATATTGATAAGTTACACCCTCGAGAGTTGGACAAGGCGAGAGCATACACACCACAATGTCAACAGCACCATAGCGCTCAAATGCAAGTTCAAAGAGAGCGACTTGATCGTCCCAGTTGACAACGTCGCAGCTGATAGACGCAGCCTCGCTTCAGTAAGAGAGCGAGGAAACGAAAACTTCAGTATAGGCATTCGCCTCTTAGGTAGTCCAGATCACGTACCCGCCTTGTTTGGTGATAGTCGCGACCACAGCCTCTGCACCACCTGCATTCACGTCCCCAATGACCACCTTGGCACTGTAGGCAAAGAAGGTGAATGAAAACGTCGTCCTTCACTCAATGACATAACAGTGGCCACACGACTTACCCGTGCTTCGAGAAAGTCAAGGCGATCTCCTTCCCGATACCATTCGCGCCTCCTGCGGGGTGTTTCAGTATGTGACCTCGGCGATGAGCATATGTGCAAAGGATCAGGGAGGTGTATCACGTACCCGTAAGGACAACCACCTTTCCTTTCACGCGCTCAGCATACTTGAACAGCGCCTCGTCGTGGATGACAGTGGTCATGGTAAAAGTTGGAAGACGAGTAGCACGTGCCTGAGATTTGTCATCCCCTAACCCCAACGTGTCGCGTCAGACTTACCTGATACTACTGTAGGACTCGCGCTTGAGCGCAGATGTTGGTTCCATGCATTAGTAGGTAGCGTAAGACGACTAATTAGTACTCGCCCTTAATTCCTACGTAAATCATAACATAACTAGAGAACAAGCTCAAATGTATGCTACTCCGGGCACAGGCTATCAGGCGGATGTGAACGGACGATTGACCACAAGCCGGATGGACCCGGGGGTGTATATATCCTGCCTCCATGGGGCAGAGTGCTGTTTCGGTTGTTCTGCGAACGTTGCGCGAAATCTCGGGATAAATGAAGCGACGGCGACGCGCGAAATTGAGAACTTTGCCGAGAACTGGTGTGGTTCACACCACATCGGAACAAGAGCGGTGAGGTTGGTCTGTTAAAGTCTCATTCCTGTTCGAAAGAGGGCAAATTCAGCAAGGTGAGGCCGGTGGAAGCAGACATTTCTGCTGACTAAGCTGACGCCGTAGCGTAAATGAGACCGTATCGTGTGTGCGACGAGGCCCGCGCAGCACAAAGAAGAGTTCTTAGGTACTATCAAGATCCGTGTAAGTGACTAAATATACGAATACGATTCCGACATGTGCCCAGCTCCAGGCTCATATACACACATCCACGATCAGCGAGCGAGAATCGCGATCAGTGCCCCGAAGTGCATCGGCAGCAGCCATGACCTACACAAACACAAATACAACTGTCTCGTGACCCGAGAGCAAGATTGTCGGAGCACGTGCCGCGCGATCAAGTAGGTATACCCGATCCCTGATTGAATAATTTTCCCCCTACTCTACTCTAATATATAAGTACAACACTCCTACTCCGTTTTCACACCTTTCTCTTCTCGGCAGAAAAGGTTTGTAGGAAATGGAAAAAAGGTCCAAGTGAGCAAGAGACAGGTCTGGTTGATTCAAAGAGGTAATGTGCCCTTCAACCTAAAATCCCGACTGCTTGCGCCTACTGAAAGCGAGTATATACCCACGGAACGCACCCAAGACTGGCCGACGACGTCCCAAATCGACAGATCATATCTAGAGAGAGTGATGTAAACGACCTTCAACTCTCCGGGCTGCAGCTCCACATCCGTGAACCCGCGCAAGACTGACGGCGGCTCGCCTGCCTCGTTGGGGAAGTGCAGATAAAGTTGTGCTATCTGTCCTTCTTCTCAGGAGGGAATACAGACATGTGAAAGAACAAGCGCACGCACCTCCGTTCCGGCGACCTGCCCTGTATTCTGCACCGTGAGCGAAACATTGTACATGGGGTGGTGCAGCCACGACGCAGTCGACGCGCCGACGCCTTGCGGACCAGGTTTACCTGCCAGCCAATCTGCCTCCAGTTCCCAATCTCTGTCTAACCCACCGACGACCGGAGTGATGACCAGGCCCGAATACCCGAACGAGGTGTAACTCAGCCCAAAACCGAATTCAAAACGCGGCACAATCTCCGCCGCATCAAAGTGGCGATAGTCAACGAACAAGCTACAGATAGTTAGCCATTTCTTGATGCCAGTGAAAGAACGCACCCCTCCGAGTAAGTGATCTCCAAGATTTCTACGCCATCCCCTCCTTCCGCCAGCTGCGCAGAGTAATCGCTAGGCGACTTGGCGATCGTATACGGCAGACGGCCACTCGGGTTCACCTTCCCATACATCACATCCAACAACGCGTTGCCTGTCTCGGTACCCCCCAGACCAGCCCAGACGACCGCAGTGACATTTGGGTGGTTAATCCATGGCTCGAGAATAAGCGGGCCAACAGAATGCACAACGACGATAGTGTTATTGTTTTGTGCTGCGACCGCCCGGACGAGAGCATCGCCATTAAGCCACGCAGTGAGGTTATTCCTATGCGACAGGCAAAGTTGCTTAGACTCCTTTCGGAAGAAAACGGTGGCGACCTACCTATCGCCTGCGTTGTCATGCACTGTAATGTAGCCCTCGCCTGAGTTGGACTGCACGAACACAATGGCTGCATCTTGTTGCACGGCCGCCCTGGCTGCACCCACAAGGTTAAAGTCGTCGAAATACCAAGAAAAGGAAGTATGATCAACACGAGCCCGTTGCTGGAATGCCTCGTATGGCTATCCCACGAACTGTAATCAGCGCAGCTCCTCGCTCAAGCAAAATGAACTCAAGGCGGACCGAAATTTTGTAGGTGAACCATGCAGTTCTGCGTTTTCGGTGAGCAGAAACCGGCAGAACCGTGTCTAATAAGCACTCACCCGGATCCCCACCCCATTGCCAAAACGCCGTCTACGCCACCCTGATCCTGATCGCTAAACCCATTAGGTCCCGCGATATGTGCAGGGCCCGCATCAGATCCGATCAACACCAGCCTACGAGGCTTCTTCAACGGGAGCGCGTCGTTGACGTTCTTCAACAGCACAACGCTCGCCGCGGCGATCTCACGCACGAGCTCTTGGTGGTTGCCTTGTACGTCTATGTGTTCGTTCGTTGCTTCGTCTAAGAGATCGAACGCGTTGAAGTTTGTCGTCGGGTAGTCTGGCGAGTCTTGGTCAAGAAGGTACCACGATGCGAGGATGCGCGTCGCCATGTCATCCACTCGCGACTCCGGTATCGTCCCATTCTGCACGTAAGCAGTGAGGTTCGCCCCAAAGTACGACGTGTTCGAATTGAGGGTGATATCTCCGGGCATGGTCATATCCAGCCCGGTCATCGCGCTCATCGTCGAGTGCCCTGCATTCCAGTCAGACATGACGAATCCTCGGAAACCGAGCTCGTTCTTGAGAATCCCGTTGAGTGTGTCGTCATTATCGCATGCGTACGTCCCGTTGACGAAGTTGTAAGAGCACATGATCGAAGCGACACCAGCCATGACACTACGCAAGAACGGCGCCACGTAGATCTCATGCTGTGTCCGATCATCAACGTTTGAGCTCGACATGGTACGCTGGTTCTCCTGTTCGCTGTCGCACGGCTCAGCCATCGGTGTATAGCCCTACACCGACAATGATGACTTACTTGTTGATATAATGCTTCGCACAAGCCTGCACTCCCGTTGACTGCATTCCAAGGATGGTCTCATATGCTCCGACGCTAGCCAGGAATGGATCTGCACCAAAGCCTTCCCAGTTGCGTCCGCCTTGAGCGACACGGCCGATATTCATCATTGGACCAAGCGCAATATTGACACCTTTTCCGACGTGTTCTTCACCCATCGCTACTCCAAGAGCGCGGATTAACGAGCGCCTCCATCTGTGGTATCACGGATTAGAAAATAAAGCCGAAAGTCGCGTCAAGACTCACGTGGATGCAGCATTGATCGCAGTCGGGAAAGCGGTGACGAAATCTGCAAAGCGGACTCCGAGGGGCGAGTCGTCAAGGCAGAGACCAGGGAAGTCGTCTATCGGAGGGATATTGCCGACGCAGCGGCCGTTCTGCCAGCCCACTCCAGTGGTGATGTTGACCTTTTGCTCAAGTGACCAGGTAGCAACCTAGATCAGACACGCGTCAACGCGACACGTCGCACTGATGTGATGTCATTACGGTATCTTCTTTCTTCCACCAACTCGGTTACCCACCCTCCTCACCAACACCAACAGCGGCAATGTTGACAGCACCTTTAAGGAAATCGGACCACCCACCTTGGCTTTTGCCCTGGTGTAAGCCTCGGTCCACGCCTGCGTGAAATCTGGGACCAGCGTTGGGTTCTCAACGGGTGGAGGATGTTCGGGCGAGTATGCTGGGCACACGCCCAGGATGGGTGACTGAGTGAACAGCGACGGGAAGGGGACGAAGCAATAGGCCCATGTATGCGGCGAAAGCGGGGACGGGATGTGGGAGGACGGAGGAGATTGTGGCGATAACGTGCCCGAGTTGGTGGTGGTCGGTGATGGTGGTGGCTCGGGGCTAGAATATGAGAGCAATGGCGACGGAGAGGACGAAGCAGTAGCTAGAGCGCGCCCCGCATGCAGGAGAATGAAAATAAGGGGGAGCAGCATGGATATCGATGGCGATTGGGGCGGCGCAGGATGCGCTATCGCCGGCAGGGAGGAGAAGAAACGCTCTGGAAGGATCAAAGCTAACCTTCAACTGTCGCTTGAGGATCAATCGATTATAATTGACCAAGGTCGTTATTTCGCGTGACAGACCTCTTTTCGCCCCTGTCGAATCGCAAATCGGGAAGTGACTGAAAATCCTTGGATTTAATGGTAAGTTAATGTGAAAACAATGACATTTATTATACAGCTAGATCGTGTTGAGATAAGCAGGGGAGAAGGTCGCGCGTATTTTCGACGATGCGAGCAGTTTGTAGTAAGGTTAAGGTTAACCGGCGTCGAAGGGGGTCGACCAAGATGCCAGTCGCGCGATAACAATCGAATATCTCCCTAACGAACTCCTTCACACATCGACTGCTTCCGGTGGAGGTAATCGCCCGCCGCCGGCTGCTTGGAGATGGCACACACTTGCTCACGTGTGCCAACGATGGCGATATCTCATATTCGCCCAAGACGCCATTGAATTCCTGGCCCGCTCTACCTCTTTCCGTCTGGTACGAGGGAAACAATAACTACGTTCCGGGAGCACAGGAAGCCGATGTGGCCGCCGCATTCGAACACTCACCACATACGCGAAATCTCTCCCCATGACGATGGGCTATTCACTTTGGAGATCAATGTGCAACAAATCGTTCCCGGAATTGGAACACCTCACGCTTGTAGGGCCAAGTCGCGTCACCCCTCCCCCTGAATTCTTGGGTTCGACCACTCCGCCCCCCCGGCTACGCCGTATCCTTGGTCGGTTTCCACCCTCCTGCATTACCCCAACTTCTCTTGTCCAGCCGGGGTCTCGCCTCTCTTCACCTTGGCCTTTCCACCCTCACTCGTTATGGGCTCATTTCACCAGAAGTCCACTCCACTGCATTGTCCTCAACAACCCAGCTCGAGTACCTTCGTATCACGTGTGATAGAGTCCGTAGTGAATCCCACCTGGAACTGACGAGCCCAAATTCGTCTCCACATGGACTCGTCGTTCTCCCCGCTCTTACCTATTTCAGCTGCGGGCGTTTCATCGAGTACCTGGAAAACTTTGTTTCCTGGATTCATGCACCCCATCTCATGAGGCTCAACCCACGCATCTTCTCGATGACCGACTGGTATATCGGTAGTGCAGGGCGATCGATCTCCGTAACAATCTACAAAAGGACGATCAGTCCGAAGGGACAATAACAAGAAAGAATTACAGCTTTTCGAGGTCTATCTTGGCGTCAGAGGCCGTTCATGTGTCGCAGATGAGGTTAATATCTTTTGCCTTCATCTGGGGAGAGGTTGAGACCAGCAAAGAAGTCACTTTTGGTATGCTGGTCAGCTACCACTTTTCGCGGTGCGGGAAGGGAAAACAATATACGCGATGTTGATGAACTTGTGTGGTTCTGGAGTGCGCCTTAGTGCGCACTGTGTTTAGCAGATGAAAGATAATTTATTAAGGAGGTAAACTAGGCTTTAAGTACG
>Ga0209488_10004230_pt1 | contig 11283 bp, 10 predicted proteins | sample Rivendell_Oct201_8_FD_188349 | JGI IMG/M metagenome (GOLD analysis project Ga0209488, IMG submission 188349) | Vadose zone soil microbial communities from the Eel River Critical Zone Observatory, Northern California, USA -... | ecosystem: Environmental > Terrestrial > Soil > Vadose zone >... | reverse complement strand
TTCTGGGTACAGCAGCGAGAGCTACGTGAAGGAGATTGAACAGCGGCATGAGGCGGTACGCCCCTAATACAATGATTTCCCCGTCGAATTAACGAAGCACCGCAGTACATGGAGGCGGCCGCCTTCCGGCACATCCTCAAACACCTTCGCTCGCGTCGCCACGTGGCGTCATTCAAGGCTCTCACCGCCAGCGCAGGCGTCCAACTCGAGCACCCCCTCGTCACGCGACTCTACGACAGCGTCGTGTCCGACGGTAACTGGGCCGACGCCGAGTGCGTGCTGCAGCTCTCCGCCGACGCAGGCCTATTCGACGAATATGCGCGCGAGGCGCCCGCGCAAGTGACGTGGACGCGTCTGTGCGGCACGAGCGCGGACGGCGACACACCGCGGCAGCGCGGGGGGCACGCGATGTGCATCGATGAGGTCGAGGAAAAGATATACCTCTATGGCGGGTGGGATGGCGAGCGCAGCCTGGACGACCTCTGGGTGTACCCGATCGCGGAGGGCAAATGGCACGCCGTGCCACGGCGCGAGGACGCGGTGTGGCCTGGCCGGCGTTCGTGCCACAAGATGGTATTCGACGAGAAGACTGGGTGCATATACTTATTGGGGTGTCTTGGGGTTAGCGATGATGACTTGAGGGAAGCGGAGCCCTCGCGGACGCGAAGCTCGGGTGCCAGCGGTGGTGAATCGCGAGCGCCGACGCAGCGCGCTGATTTCTACGCATACCATACCCGCGGTGATGATGCGGGGACTTGGGAACTGCTTTCGTCGAATACAGAGGTACTGTGAGCTCTTCTCTCGCCGGTTACGTTCCCTGATCGTGTCTGTAGGCGTCAGGTGGGCCACCATGGATAATTGATCACCAAATGGCCATGAACTCGGCGCGCGGACGCCTCTATGTCTGCGGCGGCCGCGTTAATGATTGGACGTCCGAGGTTCCCAAGTTCTCAGGGCTTTATTGTTATGATGTGGCTAAGAGAGCGTGGAGTCAACTACCGTGCGCTATCATTTCCTCTCTCCCAGGGCTCCCGTTGACGAGATGTGGACAGGTTCAAGGGCACACCGTCTACGTTGCGCTTGCTCACACACAGATTTGGTGTGTTCGCATCCACCCGCACTTGATTTAGGCTGAGATGGTCGCGCAGGTCATTCCATGGTATTTGAACCCAACGAACATGCTCTTTATATCTTTGGGGGTATGGAGGACAGCGCAAGCCACCTCTCCGACATGCACGCGTTCAACCTCGACACAAATACCAGCACCGAACTGTTCTCAAACTTTGCTGCATCCAGTGGCCCTGACAAAATGTTTGCGCAACGGGCGGTGATCGACCCAACCCTTAAGGAAGTTTATGTGTGAGTTTACGTGCTTTCTTCTTACTCTCCCGCCGATCACGGTATATCTCAGGTTCTGTGGTTTGAAGCGCAACCGAACAACTCTTGTACCACGGCTTGATGGGGAGCACTGGGTGTTCCGCTACTCCTCAAAACCCGGCCCCTGGACACGTACACAGCCCGCACTCGTGCAACCCGACGGCGTACCCCCGGCACGCTATGCCCACCAGGTCGTCTACGACACGCGGACACAGATCGCATACTTGCATGGTGGGAACGCGGGGCGCTTGCTCGAGAATGGTGCCTTGGGTGACCACGTCCATGGAAACGATGCCTTGACGGAACAGAGGTTGGACGACTTTTGGAGTATGTCACTGTCGCGGTGAGCTGGCCCCGTTCTCACCTTGTTGTGCCTTGCAGCCTGTTAAGATTGCTTGTAGACCGGCGCGCGAGGAGATTGTACGACGCGGCACATTTCGGATACGATGTCAACAGTATGCGGCCCCCTCGCTTTCGTCCTCGTCCTCTGAGTTGTAACGAATTACTTATTGTCGGACGAATAGGTTCCGTGAAGCATGCACGACGCTACCTGCCGTGCAAGCGCTCCGATTTCTTCAGACGGAGGTTGCTGAGGTTGCGGACCACGCCTCTGCAGAAGGCGATGTGCTGCGCGGGCTTCTGGCGCCTCTCATTGGGCGCCCCACTACCTCCCCGACGACTCCGGCAGACCCTCCCTCAGCCAGGTCACCTGAGACGTTCAAGGCGCGAAGGGAGGTGTTCCAGCAACTGATGGAATTTTTCCCTCAAGAGGCAAAGGAACCTTCAGCGGACTTGATGGAGGTGATTAACTGGTATGAGGAAGGCAGGGGGGATTGATGGGTGAGGTTCGAGTTGTGTTGTGTTGTGCGTATGACCGTTGACGGGTGCGAGAGTTTGGCAAGGCACAAGAGGGAGTGGGAAAATACCCGTAGATTCTGTGGGGGTGGCCCTTCTGGGGCGTAGGCCTGAAGGGCTTTGGGAGTTTCTAAGCTTAGGCAGATATGAGTTACTGATGCGAGTATGTGCCCAGCTATCGGCGGAAACCGGCTGGATTCGGGCCATTGCTTGATCGACGATTGCAAACAAACACAAATGCATTCGATAGACACATTCGTGCTGCAAGGTGCCAGTGATATCATCTGCTCGTTTCGGCGAACCTTGAAGCTGTGTCCGAAGTCAGCTCAGAACAGCTAGGAAAAGCGGAGAACGACTTTCTTTGGGCTGGACGTCCCGGTACTGGTACTGTAGTGCCTAAATCAGACGAAGACTCTTGCTGTCACCACTCCTCAGACTCTCCGAGTCCGTCTAGTGCGAGAAAAACGAAAACTGTAAATCCTTTCAGGCTGCAACGCACGTGTTATAGCACTGGCACAGCGGTTTCTACAACTCCACAGCTCAGCTCGGGCCGGCTCACGACCGACTCCCGATATTAGTACTGCAATATGCATCTCTCTGACGAATAATGACGCTACAAGCACGTTCGAACGGCCACCTATGGAACTCTGCTCGGCTTGTTGAACACGCACGTGTGGCTTGCCTCAGGCGCATTTGCATTAGATCTCCTTCTTTTTCACTCCACAACAGGTCTTTTTGTTTCTACTATTGGGGAAGCCTGCTTGATATTTCAATCGAGCAAAGGATTGAAGAAGAACGAGGTGCGTTCGATGTTGACAAATTGTCGCAAAATCGGGAAAATGGGAATAACGTCATTATTAGGTCAATGTGGTCGGTTATCAACATTAGCTCATTCCCAATTTTGCGACATTTCTGCGATTGCTGATGAAGACCGAGCAACTTGGTGATGCAAGGGCGCTATATCCTGTATTCAGCCAAGCGTGACTACGAGAGGCCGAGTACTACAGTAGTTCCTTGGGTAGTTCGACGAAGTTCAATTATCCAAGAACTGAGGAGGGGCGGATTCCGCAGGATATTGATCCCCGAAATCTGGTTGCTTTTTCCAGGTCTGTACTGCGGTGAGGCATGATAGGCGTGATTGACTCCGAGTCTCTGGTATGGTATGGCAGGCCCTCGGGTAGGTAGGTTCATCATACGTCCGTATTACACCCATCAAGGAGCCGCGGTTCCCATTGATAACATGTTCCTAGATGCTACGGCTTGGGTGCGGATATAAAAGCCCTGCGAAAACCCTGTACGCTCTCTAGCTCCTTTGATCACTTCGACATTCTCGGTACTGGCTAGTGCGTGTAATCTTTTCCACCGCCCTCGTCTTGCCAACTAGCTAATTCATCCCCAATCGTAGCCTTCTTTCGTTCTGACCCCAATCCGATCTTTTTGTCTTGACGATTGCACGCCCCCCTTGGTTCAACCAACTAACAACTTTGTCCAATCCACGTTACTACGAAAATGCGTTCATACAAGACAGGCGCGCAAATCCTCCTCATCGCCTCCGTCGTCAGCCCCACGCTTGCGGCTCCCGCGCCAGCACAGGAGGTTCATGTCGAACGCGCTTTAACAGCCGCCGAACTCAAACCCCTCTTGAAGGCTGGTGTCCTGACGGGTCTCATTGGTGGCGGTGTGACCGCCGCTGGGACACTATTGCAGAAGTTGTTCATCCATAACCACATCAACAATAGCACGTGCGTTTCTACTCCCTCCCAAGGATTCGACTACCACGTTCATCACCCCTCTGATTTATGATCCCAGTTCACTTTCCAGGAGCCTTGTCGCTCGCGGCCTTCGTTTCCCTCTGGAAGATTTGACTTCTCACCAACACCAAGAGGCATCGCGTAATCTCGCTGGTCTGAGCGACGAGAGTCTCCGATTTTTGAGTGGGATTGCACGTAGGGCGATCGAGGATCTTGATTAGGCGAGGAGCCGGTGATATGGACCAACTAGGCCTCCGTTGTAGAGCTTGTAGTGCATCGCTGGTAGATCGTGACCCTCGGGGTTGGGATCTTCGATAGACGCTCATCTACAGGAGTCAGCAGACACCCCATCTTTCTGACGGGGATCGAAATCAAGATTCGGACCTGCGAACAATATCTGATGAGGGATATGCATGAGAGAGTATCTATGCATTGCCGCCACGTGCGAAGAAGAACCTTTGCTTTGCAAACGTCACTCAGAGTGCCTTACTGGTGCGATTAGAAGCAAGAAGGACCCGGGGGACTTTGCAGGCTCTGTTGATGGCAGCGGCATGCGACTCTAGGACCAGCCCCGCCGATAGTTATATCTGTATTCGTCTTAGACTACCTCCACGTGAAATGAGATCGCTTGGAAGGTGAAGATACACACCTTAAAGGCGATTGAACACCTCATGTGACGTATCCACACAAATTTCTAATCTGCTTGTGCGATGGCGATGGTTGTTGCCATACCGTCCATCCTTTTCATTGTATTGACTCGGATAAGATTCTCACCCTTGATTCGCTTCTGTTGATCGGACTCCCATGCACGTTCCAAAGCACCATAAATCACCGCAATCAGCCAATCCTTGCGAGCGTGCCAGACCCAGAAAGGGCGTCAACAGAGCCCATCACGGTAGTTAATCCGTTCCTCCCTCAATAGAACTTTTATCCCTGCTCCCTCGCCATGAGCTCCGACTGACTTGAAACAGGGCGGCGGGGCAACCGGGAAGATTCGGTGTGTTTGAGGAGTCTCCACTCGAATCCGGAGTTGATTAGTAGTAAGTGCGAGTTCCGCAGAAGCGACGCTCGGGGTTTGAGTCCTCGCGTTTTCTCGACAATGGCAACCGCGACGATAGGCATACTCGGCTCGACAACGTCCTGCAGGGTCGATGGTCTCCATGACCTTGGGGTTGGATCACCGTCGGCCAAGTCGGTAAGTTTGCTAGCGACGGCCAGCACTCAGGCTCAGGTCAGCTTGCCAGCGTAGATTGAGGACGTAGAAACTCGGTCAGCCACCGCATAGTCGGCTGGTAATAACTGGGTAACACCCAGACATCTACAGACCCCTCTGAGTCACTCAGTGCTGGCTTGCACTGACGTCATTACTGACGCTGTGGTCACAGTCACCTGGCTTTGGAACATGTGACCTGCACCGGTGTTAGCCTTGCGCCTCTTCCGCTCTGGGGTTATTCAAGTGTCCACCATATTTCCAATTGGATCAATCTGCAATAGAACAGACACGTGATGTGGCACCGATGGATCCGGACTCCCCATTCCGCCACTGGCAACGTCGCGCGGCTTTATGTTCCCGCGCGCTCGTGAGCTGGCAGTTGAAGGTGACGATTCCTCCGTAGGGTATGCCCCTAGGGGCTGTCTAATAACCTGACGCGGGAGAAATTCGATTTGATGGCTGCTTCCCTTTCAATGGCATTGCGTGGGACAGGGAACATCTACCCTTCGCATTCTGAATGTCTAGCGCCGAAAGCGTTCCTGTAGCTTGTGCTGTACGCTGTACGTAATACTCACTCTCACTCTCACACTGTTTCCTCTTAGCCTTCTAGTGTGGCCCTCTTTTTCAATATGCCATTACTGACGACTTCTCTCCTCCTGGCTGCTGGTGTAGCCGTCTGTGCTTTTTTTCTTAATAATGGGGACGATGACAAACCCGTTGATAATTCGGCCTCTTCGCCCCGTTCCGCTAGTAAGACCAAGCCGCCTGTCGCATCACCCCCTCCCGCGTCCTCTTCTCGCAGCCAGACCACTGCCAATACCCCTGCAACATCTCATAATAATCACGATCGCTACTACAGGAGTCATCCTCCAACACATGATCGGACACCTTTAGCCTCCACCCCCACTCAACGTTCCTATCAGCAGCCATCGACCCACGTCCGCCCTGTTCAGGCTGAAGCCAGGACCCAGGCAAGCCTTGCAACCCCAGACGACGACCTTTCCGCGTATTATTCCAGTCTCGCCTCAGCTCGTGCTCAGGAGTCTCATCTAGCTCGTGTTCAGGCGTTACGTCGGGCCCTCCGGAGTTCTAATCGTTCCTATTCGGCTCGACAGACCTCTACCCACGGATGGACAACCTACCAGGAAGATGGTTCGTTTAGTCCTGTCCGGGACGACAACCTTGGGGGAACTATTCATCAGGAAGGTCGTGGGTTTAGTGCTGTCCGTGACGACAGTCTTCATCGCTCCAAACTTGCCTCACCTTCTGCTGGAGAATCTCGTCAGGCCCACCTGACCTCCACACATTTGCCGGCTTCCTACCTGGCTCCGCGGGAATCCACCAGGGTCCACCACACTACAGTCACAAGCCCTACAACGGCTGACAACTATGTTGGCTGTCAGTGCCCCGGTCTCGACTCACTTGACGTAGAAGAGTCCCATCCGGCTTACTTGCCCCCCTCTCCTGGGTCGCCTTTCTATTCCTACTGGGACTCCCCCTCTCCTGATTCCTCGAGCGCAGATGTTTTTGGATCATCCAATTCTCCTCAGATCCACTCCCGCACGCTGTCCTCTTCATCTGATTCGGATTATCGTGGTGCAAATTTATCCCCCCGAGCCATTCCGCGTTCCGTACCGGATGGCCTCCATGACCTGGAGTCTGCCAGAGTTGCAAACAAACAAAACATGGAAATGGCCAGGAAGCTACGGGAGCAAGCGCGACACAGTCACCGCGAGATGCAGGCAGCACGCGACCGGGCCAAGGGCGCACGCAAGAGGAGGGATTCCAAAGCCGAACGTACATATAACGGAGAAGCTCGTTCGCACGAGAGCGGAAGGAAGATCCTGAATAAGAGGGCAGCCAAGATCATCTTCAAGGAGAACAACAAGGTATGCAACCATTCTATCTATCGAGGTTGAGGTGGCCGTGTCATGCTCAGGCTTCCATGTTAGGCTCATAGGGAAGGAACTGTCGATCTTCACGGGCTGTATGCCAGTGAAGCTGTCGAATATGCAAAGGAGGAAATTCAATCTGCCATGTGTAGGAACGACGAAACAGTCTGCTTCATCACCGGTACGCCTTTTAGCAAGCACCGTATGGTATGTTGACGTATTGATTCCACTTCCATCCCTAGGCAAAGGGTCGCACGCCGATGGTGGCGTGTCGAAGCTCCGGCCAGCTTTGGAAGAACTCTGCGATGAGTACGTTTTGTATCTTACATCGCATCATTTTGTATCCTCATTCTTGTCGACGTAAGACGCCAGCTGGCGTACTCGCTAGATCCAGAGAATGCTGGAAGGCTCATCGTTTATTTGGGCTGACGAGAACGGCTTTGAATGTTGTTGTATTTGGTGTTTGCATGTACGCATCGTTGTTCCATGTCGTGTGGTAGCTGTTGTACCACATTGTTTTACATATCGTCTTGTTGTCGCCTCAGTGTCAGAATATACTGTATCGCTTATTGCGATGATCGGGATGGTCATGACGGAGTTTTCTGCACTCCTGCCAGTGGTGGCGTGCGCGGCGTCGTGGGTTCTACCTTTGTTAAGTTATTGACTGACTGATTGCTTACAGTAAGTATATTAGGGCTTTTTCAAATAGACAGATAGCTGGCTCAAAGTCGACGAGGAACCTAGAATCTAGAAAAAAGTTGATTCCCAAGTTCATTTTCAGGAAGAGTGAAGCACAAAAAACCCCTCTTTTTTTTTTAGACAATGATGGATATTTTCCTGATGCGGACGCATGAGGGTCGGTGGACACGTCCTACAACTGGCATGACCCTACGACCTCGGCAAATTTCTGAGGAGTTTCAGTGAACTTTACTGCACACATTCCAGGCATGCCAACAATAAGAGGTTCGACTAAATACAGAATTTGAGTTTGATGGAGGTGCAATAGAATCTCACACGGAGCGCAAAGCTACTTTCGGGTGGGCCCCAGCACTGGCCGACGCGGAGGGTGTATTCGATATCGCTCGACCTGATCAACAGTGCCGCCTCTTCCACTGACAAGTCGCTTCATTGCCAACATTCTCAAATTCTTCAATTTCTATCTACACCCTTGTGCTTCAAGTTGGAGGTAGCCCAGATGTCAAATGGACCAAGAACTTTGGGTAAGTAATTATCTATAACATAGACACGAATGCTTTCTAATTACAGAACATTCTATGTCTACGAGCAGGTGGTAGTGGGGGTGGCGGCGGCGCTGGTGGTTCGGCCCACGCGGTGGTGAACTTCCACTACCACCCTAGGAAGTCTAGGAGAACGTATGAATCGGACTCGGATGAGAAAGAGGAGGCGGAGGAGAATCAACGTGAATTGCGGGAGAGCATTCATAAATGGCTCTCTCCACCGGACCTATCAACGAACCACAACATTGCGTGTGCAACTTATCTCAAACGCACCGCATCCTGGTTTTTTCAAGGGAGCATCTTTCGGGCATGGAAAGAAAAAAGAGGGGATTCGTTACTTTGGATCCATGGCAAACGTGCGCCATGTTTAACTCTACTATCCCTGACACATCTCATGCAGTATTGTATTTGTAGCTGGATCTGGCAAGAGCGTCCTCTGGTTCGTCGATCCTTCTATAATTCTTTCAGGGTTACCAATCTCGTCTGTCAGTTCCACAATAATCAAAGATATTGCGGTCATGTGTGAAGATGGACAGGCCTCAATGGCTTATTTCGATTTCGATTTCAGGAATGTCAACAAACAACACCTTCACGACTTAATCCCTTCCCTCCTTATTCAACTTTCTGCTCATCCACATCGTCACCATGACATTATATCGTGCCTTTATCAGGATCACGACAACGGCAAGACACAGCCCAGTGATCCTGATTTAGTAAACGCCCTGAAACAGATGCTATCCAGTCTCCCAGATCGACACCCAATCTACCTAGTAATGGACGCTCTGGATGAATGCCCCGATACCTCTGGGATTCCATCACCTCGAGAAAGTGTTCTTCAATTTGTGAAAGAGCTCATCGACCTTCGCCTTCCAAACCTTCGTATCTGTGTAACGAGCCGTCCGGAGGTCGACATTCGAGATGTCCTTAAACCTCTGACGTCTTTCCGAGTTTCACTTCACGACGAAAGCGGGCAAAAGCAAGATATTGTGGACTATGTCAAATCAGCTGTCTACTCTGACTCGGAACGAATCATGAAGGCATGGAAGATGGAGGTCAAGGATCTCGTGATCGAGACGCTGTCTAAGAGAGCTGATGGAATGTAAGTTACTCACTTAACGCTTGCGATACTCGCTCAAATTGCCAATCAGGTTTCGATTGGTCTTCTGTCAGTTGGAAGTCCTGCGTCACTGTCTTCCATCAACTGTCCATCGTACCCTGAATGAATTGCCGGAATCTTTGGACGATACATATGAGCGTGTACTGAAGGAAATCAAGAAACCGAACCGAGATAACGCTCACCGATTATTGCAATGCCTTGTTGTCGCTATTCGCCCGCTTCGAGTGGATGAGCTTGCAGAAGTCCTCGCCATTGACTTTGATGATCCAGAAGGGATTGCAAAGTTGAACCCGAGTTGGCGATGGGAAGATGAAGAACAAGCTCTTCTGTCATCATGTTCCAGCTTAATCACCATTGTCGAGTCACGTCATTCACGGGATGTGCAGTTTTCACACGCCTCGGTCAAAGAATTCCTGACGTCGCCCCGGTTCACTGCCTCTGGCGGAGATCTCTCGCGTTATCGCATTGCTCTGGAGCCTGCGCATACAATTTTGGCGCAGGCTTGCTTGAGCGTTTTGCTACGGTCGAACGATACGATCAAGAAAGACGTCCAGAGGAGAAACAAGAAAGGCGCCCAGACGATTTCTCCCCTGACCAGATACGCAGCTCAATACTGGGTCTCCCATGCACAGTTCGAGAACGTGTCTTCGCGACTTCAAAACCCAATGGAAGCGCTCTTTGACCAGGACAAACCATATTTTGCAGCTTGGACTGAGTTGCACGACATAGACACCGATCCTGAACTCGGTTCACCTTTTTACTTATTCTATCGCATACCACGCACAAGTCGCCTTTTCACCTCCACACGCGCAACTCCCTTCTACTATGGAGCTCCCTTGTACTACGCTGCTCTCTGTGGATTTTACGACTTGGCAGAACACCTCATCAACAAGTATCCCCAACAGGTGAACGCCCGTGGCGGCCTTTATGAGGTACCGCTGGTGGCGGCGTTGGCAGGGGAACACTTTCGAATTGCGGAGTTACTCATTCGTAACGACGCAGGCGCCAGGGTGAATGTCCGGGGCAGATGCAAACGAACTCCATTGCATTCAGCAGCTTTCTACGGATACGTTGAAGTGGTTCGATTCCTGTTGGAGCGCAATGCATCCGTCAATTCCCGTGATTCCGACGGCTGCACTCCATTACACGATGCGTGCGAAGGCGGCGGCGCACGCGAAGGCCCTAATGTCCCTAGACAGTTGGTCGACGTTGTTCGATTATTGCTTTCGTACGCAGCGGATGTAAACGCGCGACGGGATGACGGCCAGACCCCATTACATGTAGCGGCAGCGGCAAGTCGTGGGACACTGGAGGTGGCGCGCGTGCTGCTCGAACATGGCGCGACCGTAGTTAAAGATGACGAGGGCAGGACCCCGGGTGACAAAACATCAAAGACGACCAACAGCGAGGGGAAGATATAGGCACATAGATGCACAACATGGCTCAAACAAGGAATGTCTGCCAATATCCTTTGGCAAGACTTTTGAATGTGACAAAACACTGAAATGCCACTCGTCTATACTCTGGTGTCTCCATGCCTTCATTGAATGGACGGTTGGGCCCCAACAATGTGACACACTTCACAACCTCGGTCGGAGTTTCGGGGTATTGGCCAGTCATAACCGCAGTGCTGAGCGCTCGAGTGATGGGGACCAAATAGAAGGTGGGTCGTGTGCCAACCATGATGATGCAAGGGATAGTCATGGCATCAAGAGTGGGGAGCCCTATGGTCTGCCGTTTATCGTTATTATATTTGTACACAGCAATGGCTTCTGCGATAATTTGTGGTTCAGGTGGTGCCATATCGAAGGCGGTCTTGTACCCTTGCAAAACGAGCAAG
>Ga0209488_10004229_pt1 | contig 11283 bp, 9 predicted proteins | sample Rivendell_Oct201_8_FD_188349 | JGI IMG/M metagenome (GOLD analysis project Ga0209488, IMG submission 188349) | Vadose zone soil microbial communities from the Eel River Critical Zone Observatory, Northern California, USA -... | ecosystem: Environmental > Terrestrial > Soil > Vadose zone >... | reverse complement strand
TTCCGGGATCGTCTAATCGGTAGGACATCAGCCTTTGAAGCTGAGTATCCTGGTTCGAGTCCAGGTCCCGGAACCATTTTGTTCGCTTGCTCTAGATTTCTCCACGCTTCATCGCTCCCATCAGGTAGTCGCACGATCTCACGCACAGAGTCATGATCGTCAGCGTTGGATTCTGGCAGGGGTTCGAAGTAAATCCCGATGCGTCCATTACGAATAAGTTTTTCACGTCGTGCGTCTGCTGAAATTGACTCAGCACTGACTTTTTGGGGTCGCTCCCCATGCGTGCTGTTCCGGCTTCATGCAGCGCCCAGCGCGGCGCCGAAGGATGCGCGTAGGTGCGAATATTCTTGGCACCCGCGGCTTCTAGCATTTCGCCGGCCGAATCCCCTATGTCCTTTATCATCGCTCGCTCGTTGTCGCTGTCCTTCATATGAATTTTCAATACCGGAATTCCGTAAATGTCTTTTACATCAGGATCAATCTCCACGCGGTTTTCCCAGCGCGACAGCACCTCTCCAAACCCGGTTATGCCGAATCTCGGACGCGGTTCGCACAACGCTTTTTTGTATGCCTCCCCGAATCCCGGTGCGCTCCAGTTGAAGTCAATGTTCGATTCGCCCTCATATCCGAATCCGCGCAGGAACTTTTTGGCTGGCGCTTGCCCTTTCAGATTCCGGAACCGCGCCACGTAAATTCCTACTGGCTTAATGGGCCCGCCCAGCGAGGCTTTTTCGCCGAACGCTGGAAGCTCGCCGTTCCCGCCGCCGCTGCGCACATGCGCCGTCAGATAGTGCCCCAGCACGCCGCTCGAATTTGCTAGCCCGTTCGGATATTCTCGCGTCGCGGAATTAAGCAGAATTCGCGTGCTCTCCTGCGTTTGCGCGCACAAAATCACTACTCGCGCAAGAATCTCGCGCGTCTCTTTCGTGTTGCGGTCTACGTAAAGCACACCCCGCGCACGATTTGCCTTTTCATTCAGCAATACTTTGTGAGCCATCGCGTTCGAAATCAGCGTACAGTTGCCTGTGCGCACCGCGTCCGCTACCGTCGTAAACGCCGAATTGAAATAGGAGTGCGTAACGCACCCTCGCTCGCATGGACCGCAGTAGTGACAGGGTCCGCGCCCATTCTGAGGCCGCGTCAGATTCGCCGAACGCGCCAGCGTTACTGTCCGCCCAAGTTTTTCCTTCACTCGATTGCGAACCAGCGTTTCTTGGCACGTCAGCGGCATCGCCGACTGAAATTGTCCGTCCGGCAAATGTTCCAGTCCTTCCGCCATTCCCGTAACGCCAACGTAGTTTTCCACCAGGTCGTAATAGGGCTCCAGGTCCTTGTAATTTAACGGCCAGTCCTCGCCGAATCCGTCGTGCGAAGCCGCTTGCAAATCCCAATCGCTGAAACGCAGGCTCACTCGGCCCCAAACATTCGTCCGACCACCGGTTACTCGCAGCCGCCCCATCCACAAGAATGGCTGATCCTGCGGAGTGGTGTAGGGCTCTTCCAAATCGTTCACGAACCAGTCAGAGGTGTATTCATTGCAGACCTCAAAAACAGACTGCACCGGCCGCGTCTTGCGAATCATCTCCGCCGCTCGATTTCTGTATTTGAGTTCGAACGATGCCTTATGTTCGCTAAAATTCCGGTCGGATTGCGGCTTACCGGCTTCCAGCAAAGCGACTTTCAGCCCGGCCTCCGCCAGACGCTTACACGCCCAGCCGCCGGACGCGCCTGATCCCACCACAATCGCGTCGTACTCGATTTTTTTCTCTCTCTGCACGCGGCACATTCCTTTCTATACCCGCGGAATGGTAACATTTCGCGCCGGAGGAGTGAGAGCTTCCATCATGCAGTCCGCCGACAAACTTCAGGTTCTGCAGCATGACGAAAGGGCTCCGCGCCGCATCTCGCGCCGCGAACTTGCACAAACCCTGCTCGCAGGCGTTGCTGCCGGTATGATTTCTCCGTTTTCTCCCGCGGCCCATCCCATCTACAAACATTTCTTGAATGCCGCGCTCCTTGATTCCGCGGACGCAAATCTTTCCGCAGCTAACAACAAACTTTTGTTCCTATCGGCGCAACGATTTGCGGAGCTCGAGATTCTTTCTGAAGCGATCGTTCCCGGCTCTCGCAGAGCGCGCGCAGCCGGGTTCATTGATCTTCTGTTAAGCGCGGACACGAAAAACGTCCAGCAGGAGTTTCTCGCTTCGCTAACTGCGTTCGAATCAGCTTCGCAGTTCAGCTATCATGCGGAAATTATCGCCCTCACTCCGGCACAGTTGCACGATCTATTGGTCGCCGCCTCGCAGGCCGACTCTGCCGACCATAAGCATTTCAATTTTCTCAAGGAATGGATTGCCGGCGCCTATTACTCCTCCGAAATCGGTATGCGCGAACTCGGCTGGACACCCGATCGCGTCTTCTCGGCTTTCCCGCCCTGTTCGCATGTAGAAGGCCATTCTTGACTTCCATCATCAAAGGAGAAAACTGTGAACAACCCCTCGAATCGCCGCGAATTCCTCAAAACCAGCGCTCTCGCTGGCGCTGCGGTCACATTTCCGATATCTCCGGCTGCACCTTCCGCGAAATCTCTACTCGTCTTCACCAAATCTTCCGGCTTCGAGCACCAGGTGGTGAAACGCACGGACGGCAAACTTAGCATTTGCGAAACGGTGGTCAGCGAGTTGGGCAAAAAACACGGCTTCCAGGTTGAGTGCTCCAAGGACGGCAGGATTTTCGATTCCTCTGAATTTCATTCTTTCCAGGGCGCATTGTTTTTCACTACCGGCGATCTCACCGAATCCGGCACCGACAAAAATCCCGCAATGTCATCGCAGGGCAAACAAAAACTTCTCGACTCGATTCACGACGGCATGGGCTTCACAGGAGTCCACGCGGCCAGCGATACATTTCACACCCAGCCGGACTCCAAAGACCTCGCAACCCGTTACGTCGCCTACGGCGAAAAATCCGATCCCTACCTGCGCATGCTCGGCGGCGAATTCATCATTCACGGTAGCGACCCGCGCCTGCAAACCACCGATCTCATCGTCAACGATCCGAAATTTCCTGGACTCGAAGGCGTCGCTTCTCCCGTCGAATTCAACGAAGAGTGGTACTCGCTGAAAGATTTTGCGCCGGATCTTCACGTGATTCTCAGTATCGACACCAGCAAGCTGAAGGGCGCGTGCTATCAACGCCATTCCTATCCCGGCGCATGGGCGCGCATGCACGGCAAAGGCCGCGTTTTCTTCACGGCACCAGGTGACCGCCCGGAAAACTGGCAAAATCCATTTTTTCTGAATCATCTGGCAGGCGGAATCCGCTGGAGCTTAGGCGAAGTAAACGCCAGCATCCCCACAAATCTTGCAACGGCAACTCCTGGCTACGCCGACATCCCGCCCCAACAACCCAAGAAAATTTGATCCAGCAGCAAGGTCGGGTCGATTTTTGTGGCACAGGCTTTATGCCGCTGCTCTTGGTTTTTCTTTCGAAGCAACCGCTGTCTGCTAAGCCGCAAAACGGCTGGGCAGGCGCGCGGTTTGTTTGGCCCAGAAAATGTTATTTGCTCTCGATGCAACACAATGCCGCACCACCCGCAATCCCAGAATTCTCCCCGTAATGCGCCGGAACCAAAGCAATCTCCTCATGCCTCGCGTTTACGCACCAATTCTTCATCCGCGCCTGAATCTCCTGAAAATGCGGACGCAACATTTCCGCCACGCCACCGCCCAAAATCATCACCTGAGGCTCTAGCAAATCCACTATATTGCCCAGCCAGACCGCTAAATATTCAATCGTCTCGGACAAAATCTCCCGCGCTAATTCGTCTCCCGCGTCAGCCGCGCGCGCCACCATCTCACTTCGAATCGCCGCTGCATTCCCGCCCGCAAGCGCCAACAACACCCCGCCACGTTGCGAATTCGCAGCAATCGCTTCCCGCGCTCGCCGCGCAATCGCTGTGCCCGAAGCCAACGCCTCGATGCACCCACGCTTTCCGCAATTGCAACGCGGCCCGCGGTAGTCAATGCTTACATGCCCACCCTCCGCCGCCGAACCGGTCCGTCCGTGAAAAATCTTTCCATCAAAAATAATTCCAGCGCCGATACCTGTTCCAATGCACCCGTAAAACACGTTGCCATATCCCTTGCCCGAGCCCCACAAAGTTTCCGCAAGCGCCGCCGCGTTTGCGTCATTATCCACCCGTGCGCTCACGCCATAGCGCCGTTGAATTTCCGCCGCCAACGGAAAATCCCGCCAGCACGGCACATTCGGCGGATTCAGCACCACACCGGTCCGCGGATCAAGCGGCCCCGGCGCGCAAATCCCAATCGGAAATTCCGTGCCTTTGCTTAAGCCCCGCTGCCGCAACAATCCATCAAGCGCGGACGTCACCGCCGCAAATCCTTCTTCCGCCGTCCCGCGCGGATTCATCGCCACGCGCAGATGTTCGCCCATTTCGCCGCAGCTATTCACGAACCCGGCGGCCACCTTGGTGCCGCCGACATCCACGCCAATCATCCAGCGAACACCTTCGCGCGCGTTCATCGTCACTCGATTTTCACCATGCCATTCTTTTCCCGATCAGGCAGGAACTACCGGCCTCGACCCGCGAAACGCGTAGTACACGATATAGAGATAGCAAATCACCGGCAAAATAAATGCGTGATGGATTCCGATGCGGTCCGCGATCGCTCCTTGCACCACCGGCAGAATCGCTCCCCCAACGATAGCCATAATCATTAATCCCGAGCCATCTCCCGTTAGGGGTCCAAGTCTGGCAATACCTAGCGTGTAAATGCTCGGGAACATGATCGAATTGAAAAATCCGACCAAAATCACGCTCCACATCGCAATCATCCCCGTGCTAAGCATCGTCGTGCATACCAGCAGCGCCGCGACCAAGCCAAATATCCCCAGCAGCGTTCCCGTCTTTATCTTCTGTAGTAACGCCGAGCCCACGAACCGCCCGACCATCGCGCCACCCCAGTAATAAGCAACATATTTCGCAGCCACAACCTCGCTCAAGTTCCCGATGTTCGGCTGGCTCAAATAATTAATCAGAAAACTTCCAATCGAAACTTCCGCTCCCACATAAACGAAAATTCCCACCATGCCAAGCACCAGGTGCGTATATTTCCAGATACTCGCGGCGGACTTCTGATGGGCTTCTCTTCTCGCTTCGGGCATCGGCGGCAGTTTGAACATTCCAATCAACACCGCGAACAGAATCAGCGCGATTCCGATGATCGTGTAAGGCAGCTTTACTGACGACGCTTCTTGAATCTTGTACGCCTGCAACGCGTCCGTAGACATTTTCGCCATGGTCGCCGAAGAACTGGCATTCGCATTCAAGATGAACAATCCGCCCAGGTACGGCCCGATCGTCGTCCCCAACGAATTGAACGCTTGCGTCAAATTCAGTCTGCTTGATGCCGTCTCCGGCGGCCCCAGCACCGAAACATAGGCATTCGCAGCCACCTGCAACGCGGTAATCCCCGCCGCCAGCACCATCAACGCGCCCAAAAACAACGCAAACGAAGGCACACTGGCCGCCGGAATAAACAAAAACGCTCCCACTCCCATTGTCACCAAGCCCCCGACCATGGTCTTTTTGTAGCCGATGGTGTCAATCACCTTCGCCGACGGAATCGAAAAAATAAAATACGCCGAAAAGAACGCAAACTGGATCAGCATCACTTTCGTATAGTTCAAATCAAAAATCGATTTCAGATGCGGCACCAGAATGTCGTTCAGCACCGTCACAAATCCCCAGAAGAAAAACAGCGTTGTGACCATCGCCAACGCCGCCCGGTAGGTTTGCCCGCCCGATTGCCCGCTTGTTGCCGGAGCACTCCCTGTCGTCACCATCACCATAGGTCCACTCTCTCCCTGAAAGCCTCTCCGCAAGATTCCCTAAAGCCACTTTCGTCTCGCCTACCCTACTCCAAATTCCGCTTCATGTATCCCGGAAATTCCTCGTCTGTCCCTTTCACGTCCACGTCCTTTTCCTCTGTAAGTTTTCCCCGCAAGTCCAGTGCATCGGCGCCCTTCCTGCATCATTCCTCTGCGCGTCAAAAAACTACAGCAATTTGCCTTTGCAAATACGCCCTCATCCCGAGGCTTGGTCGTCCTGCGACGGCAAGAGTTGCATCGTTACCCGTACGAACGGCTCGCAGACGCGGCAATTTAGCCCTGTTGCAGACCACCGCCTCTCGTTGATTTGAGAAACGAGTTATTCGGGCAACGAATTATTTGGCAACCAGATCGGAATTATAAAAAGGAGAATCCGCCATGGAGATCTTCAACAAAGAATCTACCAGCCAGCAGCCGTATTGGAATCGCTGAAAACCGCGCGGCCGGAGCCAGTTCCAGCTCGGGAACCGCCGCGCGCATAAAACTTGCTGATAAGGGAGCCGATATGAAAGATGGCGTTACCGCCGCAAAACCGTGAACAAACTCGATGATTCCCGCGAAACAGCTGCAGGCGCTCTCGACGCCACAGCCTCAACTCTCCATACTCGCGGCGATCCAATTTCCTGCACCGCCCAGTTGGCCGCCAACAAGATACACGCCACCGCCAACTACCTTCGTCAGACCACCCTCAAGAGGATGGTTAATGACTTTGAGGACTCTGAAGCGTTATCCGGCGCAGACTTTGGCGGCGGCCGTAGGGCGCGCTTTTCTCCGCTACGATTAATCGCACCGCACCAGGAAGCGCGCCATAGTCATCGCTCCTGCTTTTCCTGGCTTTCGGGACGAATTCATGAAGGTCAGTGCTGCCGGTTCCGCCTGTCATTGAAATTGCGTTCGGTCAGATCTCGCAAAAAAGCAAAAGCCCGGAGAGGATCACCTCGCCGGGCTTTGCGCTTTGCTGAGGGGCTGGCCTTACTGACCGAACTGGATAACGCCAAATGTGCCGTTACCGTAATTGTTGTTGCCCGCGGTGAAAAACAATTGATTGGGATTTCCGTTCGCGCCGGCCGGACCGCCTTGACCGAACTGGATGGCCCACACATCGTCAATTTCAATCGCCTTCCCGCTCTGGTCACGCAGCGGGCCAAGGAACGCCCCGCTCTTCGGATCAAACGCGTTGATCCGTCCGTGTGGCGTATTGTTCGTAATCAGCAGCGCATTGCTCATCGGCCCGAAATCGCTGGGCGCCAGGGCAACACCCCACGGGGAATGCAGCGGTCCGCTTACTGCGAAGTGCGTCTTCAGAACACCCGCCGGCGTAAACGAATCGACAAAACCGCCCTGCGACTTGTCAAGCGCCGTATAGGTGACCCAGATCGTTTCGATACCATCCGCGTCCGTGATGGTCTGAATGCCGTAAGGTGCGAATTTTTTCGGAATTTTCGAGTCAACAAAAGCCTCCGGATTCGATTCCACGAGTTTGAAATTGGAGTCAAACACATCGATCCTGCGATTCTGTCCATCGTCCGCGGCGTACAAGAACGGTTGCCCGTTGTTGGTGGCAATCGCCAAGCCTGTGTACGTGGCGCCGGCCGAAGACCTGTCGGCGGCCAGCGTTGCCGTACTCGCCCCGGTGGCGCTGATACCGTCGACCACGGGAGTCCATCCCTTGATCGTGCCATCCAGCGTCGCGAAAATGAAAATCGATGACGCTGACGCTTGCTTTCCGGTAACCGGATTTACTCCCGAAACCGTGAACGCCTGGCTGCCTGCCGGGAGTTCTGTCGCCACGATTCCTGTTGGCGTACCCGGACCGCCGGCTACTGACGGAACGCTCACGACCAGTCCTGACGGAGTCGCCGCGACCGTCCCACCCGCGTTGCTAATTGCGTATAAAGTGGAAAATCCCGTTCCGTTGTCGCTAACCCAGAACGGACTCGTCGATGTGGACACCAGGCCCCAGCCATTGATCAGGTGGAAATCTTGAACTGTGCCTCCCGCGCCGGAGTTGGTCACTAGATCCGTGCGCGTATATTGCGCCGAAGCCAGACTAGGTATCAGAGTTGCTAGTGCCAGCACTGGCAGAGCTTTCCATTCAAATTTCATTTTTTCCTTCTTCCTTCCATCGTTTGATATGAACTGTCTGAAAGGTGGCCTTGCGGATTGCAGCGAGGTGGCACGGGGCTCTGCAAGGAGCCAGCTCGTTCGCTCTCGTCCGGCAGACTACCCGCCTCAATCAGCCTAGGGGCGGAGAGCCGGCGAAGTGTCATCGCCAAGTCTCGTTCCTGTAAAATTGCCGCAGCTCTCGGGTTCGCCCTTTTTCCCAGCATGGTGTCAGCGACGCGCACGGCTTTCCATAGATTTTTGCCTGCGGGTGGCCGACACATTGGGAGGTCTACAAGGTGGACGAAACAGGGACTATCAAAGACATCGCACTACTGGTTCTACCGTCGCTGGTTTGGCTTCAGGGCTTTTGGACAAGTTGGGCATGGATATGCCAAAGGCCGGTTGGTCGAGACTTTGACTGGTTGATCGCATTTGGGTGCCGGACCCCTCGGGTCGTAAGTGTCCGGGTGTAGAGTCAACTTCGTGCGCGGCGTTGAAGACGAGCCCGGTAGGTCTGCCCGTCCGAACTCCCGCTGGTCACCGGTGCACTCCCCGTCGCCACTGTCGCCATGTGCCTGCTCTCTCTATGAAAGCTTCCACCCAATCAAATCACGCCACTTTCGCCTACCCTACTCTAATTTCGGCTCAGTGTGTCCCAGGAGGTTGCCTCGACCGTCGCGCGCTCCCGCGACCCCACAACACCAGTAGTCACCTTCGCCGTTGACTTTGTTCGATGCCGACTTCTAAACTATCCCACTCCGTTACTAAAATGCTCTCTCGCAAACTCCTCGTCAGGTTACTCATCGCCATCGCCGTTGCTGCACAGGCGCTCGCGCAATCTCGCCCCGACAGCAAAATTTCCGTGGTCCATTGCAAAGGCCTAAAACGTTTCACGGAGTCTCAAGTTCTGCCGCTCCTTGACCTTCCGCCCGGTTCACCATTCGACCCAGCGCTTCTGCAATCTGCGACGCAGACCCTCGCCGCCACCGGTGCCTTTGACGAAGTCCGCTATTCCTACCGCTCCGTTAGCGCAGGCATCGCCGTCGAATTCCAAATCAAAGAGTCCGTACGCTTCCGCCGCTGCACATTCGATAATTTCCCCTTCGCTTCCGACAAAGAAATTCGCACCTTCATCGCCGGCAAAGTTCCCCTCTACGACGGTTTCGCGCCCGATTCCGGAAACATGCTGGACGCCATCTCCACCTCTCTCGAGGCGCTCGCGAACTCCAAGGGCATATCGGCGACGGTCACCCATCTCCCGTACACCAAACTCGGTAGCGGAGATTTCGAATACCTTTTCAAACTTTCCGGGCCTTCCATCAAAATCGCGAATGTCCGCTTCACCGGCGCGCAAAGTGTGCCCGAATCAGAGTTGCTTCGCGAAGCCCAACCTCTCCTCGGACGCGATTATTCGGACGTAATCTGCCGCGAATTTTCCCTCAACTCGTTTGTTCCCTATTACCGTGAACGGGGTTTCCTCAAAGTAAAGCTGGCCGATCCCTCCGCCAAGTTGCTGCCGCAAACTGTCGCTGACACCTACGCCGTGCAAATCGATTTTCCAGTTATCGAAGGTCTCGCCTATCTGTGGGAAGCCCCGCAATGGCAAGGTAACAAGTTCCTAGCCGATGACCAGCTCACATCCTTCGTCGCGCTAAAATCCGGCGAAGCCGCCAACAGCAAAAAAATCGAATCATCCTGGGAATCGATTTCCGCCGAGTACGGCAAGCATGGCTACGTGCAGGCCGACCTGCGCCCTCGCCCCCTGTACGACGACGCCAACCGCAAAGTCCGCTTTCAGGTGCAAATAGCCGAAGGCCAGCAATTCCACATGGGCGCATTCTCAACTGAAGGTTTTTCCTCAGCGCTGGCCGAACGCCTGCAGTCGCGCTGGAAACTGAAAACCGGCGAAGTCTTCGACGCTTCCTACCTCTCGGACTTCCTGAAAAAAGAACTGTCCTCCGCCCTGGCCAACTCCAAAGGCCGCCGCGCCAAAATCTCCAGCACTCTCGTTCCCAATCCATCTCAGTCCACCGTGGACGTGGTCCTGCTCTCCGAATAAGCTCGCGATCTTCTTGGACGTTTCCAATGCGCATAGCGTGCCCGCTATGGCGCCAGCGCTTTTGCGATTCCCGCTTCGACCAGGGGCGCCATGACCGCATAACCGGCTGGCGTTGGATGCACGCCGTCCTGGCTAAGATTCACCGGTAGGCCGTCGCGCTCATCTTTCATCGCCGAGTGGTAGTCGACGTAAATGTATCCATGCTTCTCGGCGTAGATTTTGATCCATGCATTGATGGCGTTGATCTTCGGAGCGGGCGTGAGGCCCGGCTGCCACGGGTAGTCGAGGGCCGGGAGCACAGAACACAGCACGACTCGAATGTGGTTGACGGTGGCCATTTCGGCCATCGCGGCGAGGTTGTCCTCTGTCTGCTCCAGCCTCATGGGACCGGTGTTTCCGGCGATGTCGTTGGTCCCGGCTAGGATCACGACAACCCTGGGCTGCAGCGCGATCACGTCCTGGTGGAAGCGCAGCACCATCTGCGCAGTGGTTTGGCCGCTAATGCCGCGGTTGATGTAGGGCTTTCCAGCGAAGGCAGGGGACCCCCCATCGAAGCGCCAACCTTCGGTGATTGAGTCGCCCATGAACACAACGCGGGTTTCGCCCGGCGCGGGCGGACCCAGGTTCAAATCAGCCTCCTTGAATCGTGCCAGCCACGGAAAATCAACTAAAAGTTGCGCATCGTGCTTCCGCCAATAATCGTTATCGGGATGTGCCAGCGGCGCGGTCGGTTGCGCAGCGGCAGGGGCTTTGCTTTCGGGCGCGTTCTGTTGTGCGCCGGGCGCCTTTGTTTGCGGCGCGTTCGCGGGGTCTTGAGCCGAAAGTTTGGTCGGAGCAAACATGCTGGCCAAGGCAAGGCTGGCAACAGTAGCGCGCAAAGCAATTCGATTCACTGCGGTTCTCCTAGTGTTCCTAGCAGACCTATCTGGACGCTAGTGATGATAATGCGTGTCAGTGGACCAAGTCCTCCCGTTCCCGCGCGGCCATAAAAGAATCCAAACTCTGCCAGTTCCCTATTCGCAACGCCAATGCTTTCGCGCGCATCGGCCGCATCATGCTCGGCACTATTCCCGGCCTGCAGGAAGAGAATCATCGAGCGGAGTCATCCTGCGCTGGCGCTCATCGCTCACGGTGCGTCAAGATTCGACGCGTGGATGTGCGCAATTTTCCATTGGCCACTCTCGCGCTTCATCACCAGCGTCCGC
>Ga0209488_10004227_pt1 | contig 11289 bp, 12 predicted proteins | sample Rivendell_Oct201_8_FD_188349 | JGI IMG/M metagenome (GOLD analysis project Ga0209488, IMG submission 188349) | Vadose zone soil microbial communities from the Eel River Critical Zone Observatory, Northern California, USA -... | ecosystem: Environmental > Terrestrial > Soil > Vadose zone >... | reverse complement strand
TGGATTAGCGTTGCGATCTTCAGTTTCATCGACGAGGTTACAGCTCGGTTTGGTGGCCAAGCTAAGCATGCTGTGCTGTTGGGATAGTTCATACGCATACGCAGATGGTTTAGCGGCTACACTGCAAAATTGAACTTTTGAGGGCCACGCAGTGACAAGGCAGGACTTCTTTTGACCGAGAATCTGAAGGCAACAACACAGTATTTTGTTCTGATTGATCGCTGGCCTTGACTCGGAATCAAGCGGGTTACGTGATTATTACGCGGGGTTGCGCTCACGTGAGCCCTCGGAAAGTTTTGGCTGATATACGACGCGACGAATACTTTGAATTAAAAAGTTACCCCGTACGGCGACCGAGACACGTACCTGGTCGGACCGGAATCGCTCCGTCGACATCCCGTCCCACGAGCCATCTCGAAGAACGCGGTCGATGATGGGTGCGGAAACACGAGCATGCACCCGCCGGGCGCGATGAAGTTCTCGGCTCGCGCCTGGTCCAGATAGTCGGTCGGTGAGGCCACTGGCATCAGGGAGAAGCTCTCGCGCTGGCGAATGACCTCAGGCCCTCCGCCTTCGACAGACCTGGGCGAGCTTGTACCACCAACGTTCGTAGTTGTACACCTTCGAGTCCCTTCGGAAGGGGGACTCGTCGTCAGAAAGAACTTGCCGACAGAAGTAAAAGATGTGGAGAAGCGAGTCGTCATCGAGGATGCGAATGTTGCTAAATCCCGTAGGCCGTATTTACTCAGCTAAACTGAAAAGATACGGCAACGGCAAGGGGCGTACCTCTAGTGTTGGGACTTAAGGCTCGGTACACCTCGGCCTATGCTTGTTGTGGATCAACGGAAAGAGATAGGTGGTAGGCTGGGGTACATGTCAAGGGAGTAGCTATCCATGATGTTGTGGTCGATACTGTGGGTGACCAGTTCGGAGGCGACTTGGTCACGTGGGAGACGCTCGGCTCGGCTTAATTTGCGATCATATGATACCGCTACGTCCTTGTCATCCTCGTCGACTCGGCGAAGCTAACAGTACTACCACAGTATCCTTATCCTTTTCAATTCACTAATGGGCTCATCCACCCTCATCCCTTCACAAACGCGAACGTACTGGCCCTCTGGATGCCCACCTCAGAACGTCTTTTAACCCTCTGTAGCATGCAGAATCCTAGTGACAGGCGATGCAAGTGCAAGTTGAGAGTTGAAACCAGCACTGTTGAGGCTGCTGAGGCCTGAAGTTGAGGGGCAGTGGGTCATGCAAACTTCAGTTGGGCCCACTGACCGTGACAAAGTAGGCGTACTGCATACTCCTCGTACGACTCACAATCACCGTCATTCAGTCAAGTCATCGCTATCATACCAAGCCCGATCACAACGAACGCGAACGCGAATACCAAACACACCAGGCAAACACCACCCAGTGTCGCCGAGCGCACCACCGAACTTCCTATCACTACAAATCAACATGCCAGCCAGTGAGTGAACGGTCACCAGTCAGAGCCTATGCCGCCTTCAGGTGTCTCCACAGTCTACCATGATGCACGCCATGCTCAGACGTCATCTCCGACGTCCCAGAGTCTCGACCGTGAAAGTGTCGACCACCAAAGGTCACGGTCCCCTTGTTCCTAGTATCCCGCTCGCGCTGAGCTCCAGACCCGAGCGACGGCAATGACGACTCTCCACGACGCACATCTTCCTTGTCCTTCTTTTCTTCCTTGTCTTCTTCCAAAGAGGAGGGGCCAGCCTGAGAGGACGCGTGCGGATGCACCTCCACCTCCACCGCCGGCGGACCAAACGTCGACGCCTGTATGGCCCTCATAACCCCCCTGTTCAAAATAGATCAAAATAAGTATGATAAAGGAAAAGGTACGGAGGGGTAAAAAAAAAAAGCGCACCGCTGCGTCGTATCCAAATACCGCTCATAATCCATCTCCCTCTTCCTCTTCCCCATAACCGACACGATCGTCCCACCACCACCAACACCATCACAAGCGCGCGCCTCGCGCACCTCGCTCGACACCACCCACCCTCTCTCTTTCAACCTATGAAAAAAAGAAAAACACTGAGTACCAATGCAAGCAAGTGGAAATTTTGGATGGGAGAAAAAGTGACACACGAGGCATTAGTGGCGTCGATAAGCGCGCGACATTTACGCAGGATGAGTGCCGTGCCCAATACGGCGCCTAATACGATGGCGCTTGTCTGTTATCGTGATTCGTGATGTGATGATGATAATCAAAAAATCGGTGTTTATAATTAGCATGTGCTGTAGTGACGCAAAGACGCATAAGGAAGGAAGGCAACGCACGATCAGGAGAGATAATACGTCCAATCTGTTCCTGTCAGTGAGCGATCCCGAAAAAATATATCAAAAGATAGATAGTTGACCGTACAGTCCTGCCATGATGTTTTACAAGCTGGAGCCCCTGAAGAGCTTTTTTTAATCCAGCGAAAAATATGTCAGCCCGCACACCACCGCTCCACATGCCAAGGGGATTTCTTCATTTCATTTTAAACATTTCCCTTTTACATTGATGGATAGAATACATACACATACGCAGAAGCCATGGACTGACTGCATATCACAACCCCCAACGAATGCGAGGACAAAAAAAAGATAGGGAACAATCCTGGAATCAACCAGGCGGGATCCTAGGAGTGGGGCGTTCTACTCAACTCACCCAAGACAATACACCAACTCGCGCACACTGGAACGTCAATACAAGCCGCTCTCTCTCACACTCTCTACCATCACTTTCGCATCGCACATCTCATACAAACGCAAGAGCGGACCACGCGGCAACCGCACCAACGACCGCCGCCGTCGTGACGTGCACCGCCGCACGTGCATATCGGCGGGTTCGCTTCCTTGCCTGTACCTTGGGGCGGCACGCAGGGACGGCGTTGTTACCTTGTTCATCTCCTTCACCCTCAGCAACATCGTTTCCATCTTTGCCATTGTCTATGTCATCCTCATCCTCAGTGCGCTTGCGCTTGCGCGTCGGTGTGGTCGGTGTTATCGTGGCCGCCGCCAGGGCGGCATCCGACTGCACCGAATGAGCGCACAACGCACTGGGCGCGTCCGTGCATCGACTTACCTCACTCGCGACTACTTGAGCCGCCTCTTCCGCCGTTCGCGCTTCGGCCTGCGCCTTGGCTTGGGCAAGCGCCTCTTCCGTAGCAGACAGGCGGCTCTGCACTTCGGCAAGCAGGTTCTCCGCAGCTTTCACGCGACTCCTCAGCCCCTCTACCTCGTTGTCATCGCGCGTGGCGCCACGAAGGTCGGCCTGCACCGCGTCAACACGAGCAGAAAGCGCGTCGGTGCGGTCAGAGAGCATCTTGTGGTCAGTCTGCGTCTTGCGGTGCGCGATCTGCATGCGCAGTACGTTGCCCTTTCAACAGGGGTAAGCACAATGTAAAATAGGAAATGATATGCAAAGCTTCATACCCAGAGATTGACGAGCGCCTCATCAAGCGAAGACAGGCGCGCGTCAATGGTCATCCCAGGGCTGGCAGTAGTGCTGGTGCAGGCCGGAGCACGCGTGTTAAAAGACTGGCCACTAACGGCAGACGTGACCAGTGGATGCTGTTCAAGAGGCGCCGGTGCAACTGTGTCAGCGGGAGGGATGGAGTCGACATCAGCTTCACCCTCCGCATCAACGTCCGAGGCGACATCTTCAGCGAGCTGCTCGGAGCTCTCGGAGGCCTCGGCTACGAGAGAGGACGGGGCAGTCCCCTCAGCTGCACCAGAAAGATTCTCCACCTGCCCAAGGGGCTGGGATAGGGACTCCTGCTGTTGGGGTCGCTCGAACTGGGATATATCCTCTCCATCCTCCCAAGGCGACACGATGGCACTGCGAACCGGCGAATCGGGATAGGCCCCAATAACCGAGGGCTCTTCGATGCCCGCGATGACATGCGGCTCTGTTTGGGCAACAGATGCAAGGGCCTCTTGGATAACCTCATCGGAAACGTGATTCAAAACGTTCGCGACCGGCGGAGAGGTTGGACGGGAAATGTCCATGGGCTCGTCGGCACCAGATTCAATGGCAACGTTAGGGAGATCTTGAGCATTAGGTCTCTGGGTGCTATCAAACAACCATGAGTCGATGTAAGGCCTACGCTCGAGGGGAAGAGATGGGGCCATCTGAGAGAGCATGTTCAAGGGCGTGTGAGGAGCGTGTATAGGAATATAGGTGGGAGGGGCGTGATGCGTCACATGGCGCGAGGCAAGCAGGCCGAGGCCATGAAGGGAGGGCAGAGAAGCGTAACAGGCGCCCGAGCTCTGGGGTTGGGCATGACCACCGAAGGGGATGCTGGGATACTCCTCCGGTGGATCTAGGTAGTCATCATCTTCCTCCTCCTCCTCCTCCTCCTCCCCGTCGATGTCACTCTGGGAAAAGTCTTCATCAAAGGAACCAGGGGAAGACTCTTGCGAAGAAGGGGGAGAGTGCGGGCCGAAGAGGCCGTAGCGCCCTGGATTGGCAGGCTTCGGAGCCTCGGCTTGGTCCTTGCCCTTGATTGGCGTCGCAGGGAGGGAGGCAGGTGAGTCAACGAGGGAGATGACCGGCTGCGAAATGGGAGGACTTAGGACGGCCTCGGTATCGTAGATGAGCATAACATTGGCGGTCACTGGGGAAACGCAGAGTGGTTCTTTACCGACGACCTTTCCAAATGTCAAGGTGTCGCCGTCCTGGAGAGCGATCGGGACATCGGGTACAATAGGGCGTGAGACAGTCTCGTTCCGTCTTAGGAGGTGGGTACCATGATGGGAGTGCAAATCTACGATGTAGACCTGTGTATATGCGAGATGTGAGTCATAATAGGATGGGACCGGGGCACGACACGAGGAAATGTGATGACATACGTGTCCCGAGGAGAACATGAGCTTTGCATGTCTGCGACTTATGACGGGGCAACGAAACAGGATACTATCTGGCGACTTGTCGGCGTCTACGACGGACGAGGATGCCCGACCAATGTGGATAACGGCGCAGCGAGACTTGAGGAATCGGAGGGTCTGGGTAGGCTCGTCACCCGACTTTGGGATAACGAGCATGATTCCTACAAGGGGGTATGTTAGGACAGAGCTGCTGGAGTCATCGACCTGCAGAGCAGCAGCGAACGCACCCGAGGCGGGGGGCTGCATTGGGGGATGCGAGGAAAGAGTATAAACAGGTTTGTTAGGCGAGATTGGGGCCATCATTCCAAGAAACTGAATGTCGTCGTCCATGAATGTCGAGAATGAATTGAATGAAAGAGGGTAAGAGGGAGGGGAAGCTGTCCTCTCCCTCTCCCCTTTATCGCTCTCTCCTCGGAGTCTCAATTTCGAGTCACGTCACGCTCATCTCCTCTCTCCCATGTCCTCCTCATCGTCGTCCTCGTCAACGTCAAAACCTGTCTGCATCATCGCCATTGGCATGGCCGGCTCAGGAAAGTCGACCTTTGTTCAGAGACTAAATGCACATCTCCATTCCCAATCTCCCTCTAAACCCCCCTACCTGCTCAACCTCGACCCCGCCGTTGCGAGCGTCCCCTACGAGCCTAACATCGACATTCGAGACACGGTAGACTACCACGAGGTCATGAAGCAGTGCGCAGTCGCAGTTCCACTCTGCTCTCTTTCCCGCTACGCAACTCTCCGCTGAGGACTCGTCCCTCCAAGGTACAATCTCGGCCCCAACGGTGGCATCCTCACTGCACTCAATCTCTTTACCACCAAGTTCGATCAGGTCCTCGACCTTGTAGAGAAGCGCGCAGAGAGCGTAGAGTATGCGACTATTTCTATTGTTTTGCCGTAGAGATTGACTCTTCTTGGGCGCTCTGCTTCCATCCAGCTATGTGATCATCGACACACCAGGTCAAATCGAGATTTTTACCTGGTCGGCGTCTGGTGCAATTATAACAGATGCCGTCGCGTCTGCGCTCCCAACTGTCGTCGCCTACATCGTCGACACGCCCCGCACTGTCGCGCCGGCCACGTTCATGTCGAATATGCTTTATGCGTGCAGGTATGTTGTTGTTCTATTTTCCCCTGAGAGACCCGTCTGGTTTCGTTTGCGTCGCAGGGGCGATACCTGTTCCTCTTGCCAGGTCACCTTGGACAACCCTTGGCCTTCATCGTCTTGTCCTGTTCAAAAGCCTGGCTCATATCTGCTTTTTCAGTATCCTCTACAAGACCAAGCTTCCGTTTATCGTCGTCTTTAACAAGATCGATGTCGAGCCGCATGCTTTTGCCCTCGAGTGGATGCGAGATTTCGAGACATTCCAGGAAGCACTGGCATCTCACCAAAGCACGACAGACGACGAGGGTGCACCGACGTACATGAACAGTCTCATGAACAGCATGAGCCTTGTCCTCGATGAGTTTTATAAACACCTCAAGGTTGGTCCTCATAGTTTCCCATTTCAACTCTGGAGTTTCACTTTCCTAGTCAGTGGGCGTATCCAGCATGACAGGCGAGGGTGTCGCCGAGTTCTTTCAAGCTGTTGAAGCCTCGCGCGAGGAATACGAAAAGTCCATATTCCCGTCTTGCCTTTCCTTTCGGCTGCCTGACTTACTTGACCCTCGCGCACAGGGAGTATCTCCCCGAGCTTGCGCGCGTACGTGAGCAGCGCGAAGCAACGCTGCAGAAGCAAAAGGAGGACTCCACTGCGCGGATGCTGGCTGACCTCAACGTCGACCGCGCAAGGAACCCCAACTTTGCTGCGCAGGACCAGTGGAACCCCGATGAAGAAGAACAAGAAGATGAGGACGACGGAGGGGAGCTAAATATCATTGATAAGAGTGAGTCCATCTCGGGTGTTATTGTTTTTCCGTCTGCATTCCGTCTGTCACCCCGTGCCGAGTGTTCCAGAAGACACTCCGGCGGCCTGCTGTACGACACGAGTCGACGTGGCCTGTTCAGTGTATCCCCTTTTGGTTGATCCAATCGTGTTATATGGGGGCGACTAGAAGCATCGAAATGGAGGATGAAGGGGGATGCCAGCTCACCGCTGTCAATGCGTCCATTCCGTATTTTAAAATCACCTCACGTGCGATACTAATTAATAATGCGCGGCAGGTGAAGACCCATGGCCAGGGCAGTACATCGACCTGACGCAGCCGCGGCCCAGTGAGCCGACTTGGCCAAGACCGGCATGACGCAAGTGGCCAGAGCAGCATCTTGACGGACGAGGGAAAGAAGACGACAGCCGAGGGGTGTCTGGTGAAGTCGGATGTGTCTCTTGTACGTTTTGTCGAAAGCACAACGATGAGAAGAGAAGATCATATGTGGCACGCGCGCTCGTGCCTAGGTCCGACATCACTGGGTTCCACCGGCTGACTGGGCTAGGGCTGGGAAGCGCGTCAGCCCTTCGCTCTTTAAGCCGCTTGGGGACTAGCCGCTCAGCTACCCCGTCAATGAAGGGTAGTGGCGATACTCCGCTTGGACAGCGGGCGATTTGATGTACCGGAATTGCACTAGTCGATTGTGCCGCAGAAAGCGATTGTTTGAGATTTATGATAATACCGTCATCGTGCATGCGCGGTCCTTGAAATTTACAGCTAATATCGCTCTCAGCGCTACGGCATCTCTCGTTTCATGTTTCTACAATGATCCTTGAATCGCTCCAACCTTTTTTTTCCCTTTTGATTTCCCTCGTATGGGGTGTGAGGAAATGGGGCTGGAACACTTTAGTTTGCTTCTGGGGATATGGTGTTGGTGTTCCCTTGGACAGATTGGGATGCGCGCTCCGAGGAAGGAAGCGCAAATCGGGGTGGGAAAGAGGATTGACGATTGATATATTCTATACTGTGATGACAGGTAGGCGGCACGAAGAGAGGATGAGGATTCACATATTCTGCTCGGATGCAGTACACGTACATTTGTGCGCGTTGCAGTTATCATGAACCGTCAACAATGCGGCAATCATCATCATCATCATCATCATCATCAATCATCACGCACGCGCACTGTACTGCATCATCCCCACCCCTTCCTTCTTATTGGACAAGACAGAAGAAATGTTTGTCAAGGACGCGTCCCTTTATTATTGTCCAACACAGTCGATCTGAAGTATGATGGAAATGTGAAATTAGCTTATATAATCTCAAGGTCTGTCAAAAACCCCATCTGGACGCCCGTAAAACACTAGGACAACTGTGCTCCCCCTCCCTCTCTCTCTCGTTAAATTGTATAAAAGGGCTCTCGCTTCGCTTTTATTTCTCTCCCTCTCTTCTCTCTTCCCTTCTCGCATCTACTACCTTGCTGTCAACTTTTAGTCTCCTCGTTCACGCGAAGACATTGAGAAGAGAAGAAGGGGGACTCACCCGTCGCTATCGCCACCAGATTTCAACGATCGCCTTTGCGGCAAGCAGCCATCAGAGTTGAAGAGCCGCGGTCGGACACTCGGTTTGCAGACACAATCCACCCAAGCACGCACAAACGAGCTTCTTTCAGGTGGCTCCCGTTACCACAACTACCCCCTTCCATTTCCCACTCCCAAACGCGTCTCTCGCACGCCCGCACGCCCGCACACGCAACGCAAGAGGATCTCGTCTATTCCCCAAACTGAAACATGGAGCGGTGCGTGTCTCCCTTCCCCCTCGTTCCTGCTCGGTCTCGCCGTCAGGCTTATCCAAACTCCGCACGCCGCGGTGGCACCAACCCCTTCACTTCACCCTCGGAACAGCTACGCCAAGATTGAGAAAGTCGGTGCGTGCGCGTTCTGTTTCCTCTCTCTCCTCTCTCTCGTCCCTGCGTTTACTAACATCTGCACGAATGTAAAACAGGTGAAGGTGCGTTCTGCGCGTAAGCCTTTTGATCCATGATCGGCGCCACTTACGCGCTCGTCGGGGTTGGGGTGGTATCTATTGTGTACGCACGCACGCACGCACACACGCAAACAGGCACGTACGGCGTCGTGTACAAGGCGCGTGACGTCAGCAACAACCAGATCGTCGCGCTCAAGAAGATCCGGCTTGAGGCAGAGGACGAGGGCGTGCCGAGCACCGCCATCCGCGAAATATCGCTCCTCAAGGAGCTCAAAGATGAAAATATCGTCCGGTGCGCATCACATGCCACTCGCATCCATCCTCGCCGTGTTGGGTGGATTGGGGTTGTTGACGACTGGGCGCCCATGACATTATAGGTTGTTGGACATTGTCCACGCGGATCAAAAGCTCTACCTCGTGTTTGAGTTCCTTGATGTCGACCTAAAGCGCTACATGGAAGCTGGCAACTCGCAAGGTACGCCGATCTCGCTCGAGCTTTGCCAAGTAAGTGGCGTTAGATATTCTCTTCCCCTTCTCTTTCTGGACTTTCTCCATTTCCCCCGCGGCTCCGCCCGTAAAACGACGCGTGATATTTTTATTTGTTACATCGAGCCATCAGCGCTCACAAGGTCGCTTCGCCTCCACCTCGCACAACCATCGATTTCCTGATCCAGATATCGCGTGTATCACGTGACTCGCGCACCGCGTCTGAAATGGGCGAGATCAGAGAACCGGCGTCGTTGTTACCCCGGAGGCTTTGCTCCTCCTCGACGACGGTGGCTTTTACTATTTATTTTTTTTCGTTGACGTTTTCCTTTATTGGTTTACGGTGCTGATTTGGAGCATTTTATCGTGGTGACCGTTGCGACGCGCAGAAATTCACGTACCAGCTGACCTCGGGACTATTGTACTGCCACTCGCATCGGATCCTGCATCGCGACCTCAAGCCGCAGAATCTCCTCATTGACAAAAGGAACAATTTGAAGCTAGCTGATTTTGGTCTCGCGCGCGCGTTTGGCATCCCCATGCGCACGTACACGCACGAGGTACGTTTTGCTTTGTATTTTATTAATTCATTACGGAGCTAACGACGATGGATTTTGTTTGATTGGCGGGGGAATGTGGATATGATTTGAAAGGTTGTCACGCTGTGGTATCGCGCGCCCGAGGTGTTGCTTGGCTCTCGCCATTATTCGACCGCCATTGACATGTGGTCTGTCGGATGCATTTTTGCGGAGATGGTCATGCGCGGCATCCCACTCTTCCCGGGTGACTCGGAAATTGACCAAATCTTCAAAATCTTCCGGTCAGTTGTCCTTTTTTATTTGTGTTCTGCTGCCCAGAGCTTGATCCGTTGACACGTAGCGTACTGGGCACGCCAAATGAGGAGTCGTGGCCGGGTGTCAAGCAGTTGCCAGACTACAAGCCGACGTTCCCACAGTGGTCGTCGCAGAATCTTGCCGAGCAGGTCCCGTATCTAGACGCGGCTGGAATTGACCTACTCAAGGTACGGTTGTCTTTTTCTTTTTGCTGTCGTTTGTGCCGGCTGAATGCGTCCGTGTGTATGTGTACCTCCCAGCAAACACTTGCGTACGACAGTGCTCAACGCATCTCTGCAAAACGTGCCCTCGTGCATCCCTATTTTGCCAATTACCGAGGATAGAATGGAATGTCCCGTTATATGTGTCGCTCTCACTTGTTGTCCTCCTTTTTCGTTTCCGGCATGCATTTTGTCTCTCGCTTGGCATCGTAGCTCGCATCTGTGTTACCTTTAATTACCCATCGTTCGTCCTGTCCTGGCATTACTCGTGCAATTTGTTCAATAAACAAGCAATCTCCCCTTGTTTCTCTCCTATCTTTTCCTTTTTTTTTGTCGTTCTGAAGCTCCCTGCTATCTTGCTGTGGTTTGTATCGAAAGTCCCGTCGTTTCTTATTTTTGGGGCGTGCTTAGCCTTATACCGCCAATTAGTATCCTTGTCTTGGCGCGACCTCTTCTCATCCGTCGTTTCCTTATCCTTGCTTTGAAGGGAGATGTTGTCAGTGGCGTTTCCTTGTAATCACATCTCATCTCTCCCCCACATCATCGTCCTTTTATCGCCATGCCCGTACCATTCGCCCTTGAGCAACAAGTGGCCATCGCCGCTGTGCGTCGGGCCTGCGCGCTGACCACGACGGTATTCAATAAGCTCGTAACGGGAGAGACGCTCGTCAAGGGTGACAAGAGCCCTGTAACTGGTACGTACGCCTTGGCGCGCATACACATCAACGCAGAACCTCCCGTCCTGATAGAGTACTCTTCTCCCCTCCCCTCTCCGTTTCTCATAAACCAACCAAACAACCCAAAAAAAAAAATTGACAATGAAAAAGTGGCAGATTATTCGGCGCAGGCGGTCGTTAATACTATCCTCTCGAACGCATTCCCGAACGATCCTATCGTAGGCGAAGAAGACGCTGCTGACTTGCGCGCCCGCCCAGTGGCGGCGGCGGCGGCGGCAGCAGCAGCAGCAGAACAGACTCGGAACGAAGAGATCGAGG
>Ga0209488_10004226_pt1 | contig 11289 bp, 7 predicted proteins | sample Rivendell_Oct201_8_FD_188349 | JGI IMG/M metagenome (GOLD analysis project Ga0209488, IMG submission 188349) | Vadose zone soil microbial communities from the Eel River Critical Zone Observatory, Northern California, USA -... | ecosystem: Environmental > Terrestrial > Soil > Vadose zone >... | reverse complement strand
TCGGCTTTCCTGCGCAGGTAGCGCAAGTGCTCGGCGCCCGGCTACTCGACTCGAGGCGGCGACGGGCGGGCCAGCTCGCCGCGCAGCCACTGCGCGGTTTCCGCCAGCACCGGCTCAGCCGCGTCCTGCCAGGTGAGCGCCGCAGCCGCCGCGCTCTCCGGCGCGAGTTCGGACGCGGCGTAGAGCGCACAGGCGCGCAGCCAGTCGTCTTGCCAGTACGTGTGCGGGTCGTCCAACAACTCGTTCAACCACGGCTCGGCGGCGCGGCCGCTGGACGGGGCGGCGGCTGCGAGAAGCGCCCGGCGCCCGTCGTCGTCTATGTCCGGATCGACCAGTTCGAGCAGCCGCGTCGCGGTCCTCCGGCCCAGTTCCAGTTCCAGCGTCTCGACGGCCAGCGCACGGTCGCCGTCGGCAGAGGATGCCAGCTGCGCCACCGCTCTGGTGAGCCACTGATGGCCGAAGGCGGCGCCCACGAGGCGCCGAGCCTGCTGCGCGCAAGCGCGGATCTCATCGTCGAGCGCGCGGCGGAGATGCTCTGCCCGGCCGGTGCCGGCGACGGCCTGGGCCGCGGCGGCGGCACGAGCCGCACGGCTGCTCTCCAACGCGACGAGCCGCTCGGCCAGGTCGGGCTCCAGCGCGTGTCCCCTGGCTGCGATAGCGTGCCCGGCGACGCGGGCGAGGCGGCGATCGGGGCCGCTCAGCAGCTTCGTCAGAACACCCAGCGACGCGCCGTCCCGACCCAGGCCAAGGGCCTGGATGGCCCGCGTCGCGGTCTGCTCCTCAGTAACCGCGAGGCGCTGGAGTGCGGCCGCGTCGCAGCCGGGCAGGCCGACGTGCGCGGCCACTGCCGCCCCGATGGCAGATCGGCTGCCCGCGCGGCGCGCTGCGAGCGTCATCAACGCAGCAACGTAACTGGCGTCCGGCCCCTGAGTCACGGCAGACAGGGCCGCGGCGACGACTACGGCGTCTGTCGATTCCAGAGCCGCATTACACAGCGCACGACTGCGATCGGCTAGCGGCCCGTCGCGACGGGTGAGCAACGTGGCCGCGGTGAGCTGCAGCTCAAGGTCGGCGTCATCGAGCAGCACCGCGAGCGCCGAGAGATCCGGGCCGAGGGCCGCGATCGCGTGCGCGGCGCTGACCCGCAGATCAGCCGGCAGCGCCTCGTCGCGCGTGATCTGTACGAGCTCCGGTACGACGGCAGGATCGGCGGCAGCCACCGCCGCCTGCACCCCGATCCGCCGGTGCTCGGCGTCGGGGTGCGCGAGCAGCCTGCTGATGTGCCGGCCCAGCAGCGCGGGATCAGCAGCGGTCAGCACGTCGACGCCGAGCCGGACGTCACGAGGATCCGCGCTGCTGAGCAGCCTCTCGACGGCCGCGCGCGAGGCCGTATCAGTCACCAGCAGGGCCGTGGGATCCCAGTCGCGCCGCGCAAGCGACTCACGCAGCCGCCGTCCGTACTCGCGATGACACAGCGCGGCGACGGCCAGCCACAGCAAACCGAGAACCGCCGTCGCAACGGCGAGCCATATGATGCCGAGCCCGAGCGCGCCGAAGATCAGGACCAGACCACCGACCGCGGCAATTGCCGCAGGTTCCCCCGCCGCCTCTACCGACGTCTGCACCGCGAGGCGTTCGGCCGGGGCGAGCGCTTGGTACGTGGCGTTGATCGACGTGCGGGTGGTGCCATCGGTAAGCGCGATGTCCGTCACCTGAGCGCTGCACACCAGCACAAAGAACGCGGTCGTCGCCGCCCCCGCCACTGCGCCGGTCAGCACACTGACCGTCGCCACGATAAGCACCGCGGCCGGGTTGGCCACGAGCCCGAAGCGGACGCCGAACCGGCGTAGCAGGCGGCCGGCCAGTAGCACGACGAAGGCGATGCTGACGGTGTTCATGAGCGCCCCGAAGCCACCGAGGAAGGTGGCGAGATGGGCCGCGTCCGGGTACCTGACCGCGGCCTGGTCCCACACGATGAAGTACAGCAGCTGGGTCGCTGCGGCCGAGGCCACCGAGTAGCCGAGGACAAGTAGTACCAGCCGCGTCACGCGCCTGCGGCCCAGCGTCTGACCAGCCGTCGGCGCCACCTCGATCGGGGCGGGTATGGCGTGTAGCTGGGCCGGGTAACGGCGTCCGGTCAGGGCCAGCAGCGCGGCGAATGCCGCCAGCGGCACGAGGTCGAGAACGAGCAACTGGCGGATGTCACCAGTCACCCGCACCAGCCAGGCCGCGAGCAGGCCACCCACGGCGAGCCCGATAGTGAAGCCGCCCACCACTCGCGAGTACCTGGCCTTCATCTGCTGTAGGTCGAGCAGTCTTCCCGCCTGCGCACCGACCAGCATGAGACCGATCGGGATGGACAGCGGGAACAGCACGAGCAAGGGAAACGTCACCCAGTTCGCTTCGGCGACGACGAGGAGCACCCACCCGGCGGCCACCGCGACGAGCAACGACGCAAGCACCGCGAGGCCGATCTGCAGCAATGTCCACCGCCGCTGGGCGCGAGACATACCCCACGACGCGAGAACGCCCGACGCTCCGACGGCGAGGTAGACATATGGCAGTCGTGTAGCGCCGTACTCGACGAGGAACAGCGAACTGGCCGGCACGACCAGCAACGCGCAGAACAAACCGAGGGACGTCGTCTGGCCAGTGAGCAGGGTCAGCCGCGCACGCACGTCATGACACCGGTTGGTGCGTCTCGCGCAGGCGGCGCGCCAGATCGGCGATTACGCCGCGCGCGATCTCCGGCTGCGCGTCGAGCGCGTCGTCGAAGACGGCCTTGCGCAGCCGCAACAGCCGGACCGGGCTGAGCGCGACGACGGTGGCCGATCTCGGCCGCGCGTCGAGAACGGCAAGCTCGCCCACCACGCTTCCGACGCCCATGAGCACGCGGCGGTCGGGGCGGATCACCTCCACCTCGCCGTGCTCGACCACGAACAGCCAGTCCTCGACGGCCCCAGCCTCCATGATGACAGCCCCAGCCGGGCAGGTGACCTCCTCGAGCACGCGGGCGATTCCGGCCAGTACGCGATCCGGGGTGCCCGCGAAGAGTTCCACACGCCGGAGTAGCGCGACCCGTTCGATGGTGAGCGCCACAGCATAGAGCGTAGCGGAATGACAAATTGTCCGGCAGACTGGTCCGATGGCGGGCGCACTGGCGCGGCTCATCCGAGACCCGGTGCACGGCTACGTTGAGGTCCCGCCGGAGCTGGATCCGCTTGTGCGCAGCGCGGCCGTGCAGAGGCTGCGCATGATCCGGCAGAACGCGCTGGCAGTCATCCAGTTCCCGTCGATGACCGGCAGTCGCTACGAGCATGCCCTGGGCACGATGCATCTCGCCGTCGGGGCGTGGCAGGGCTGCTGGCACAACCGGATGCCCGCCGCCGAAGGCGTCGATACGTCATCGACGTGGGACGAGTTCAAAACGAGCGTCATCGGCGATCTCCAACGCGCCCTGGCGTCCGGCGCCGAACTCGACCCGGTGACCCGCCGGCTGATCGACGCACCGCCGGGCAGGCTCGAACAGACGGCGCTGTGGACGTCGTTCGAGCGCGTCATCGGCCTAGCCCTCGGCGCGGTCGGGCTGCTGCACGACGTGGGCCACCCACCGTTCTCGCACGTCCTCGAGCCGTTCTACCTGCGCAACGCCGAGCAGATCCTCGGCGCCGGCCGATGTGCCGACTTTTCGCGTTACGCGGCCGCCGCGGCAGGCCGAATCCAGTTCCACGAATGGGCCGGGCTCGCCATCTTCGATGCGATGCCCCCATCGGCGTTCCGGTTGGTGCCGCGCTACCTCATCCGCCGGATCCTTGCCGACCGGTCCGGACACGGCTGGGCGGGCTGCCTGCACTCGGTCCTGGACGGACAGTTCGACGTCGACCGGCTGGACTTCCTCTGCCGAGACTCTGCTGGAGCCGGTACGGAATTCGGGCACCTCGACGTGACGAACTTGCTACGCAACCTCGAATTGCACCGGACCGGCCCGTACGACTGGCGCATCGGCCTGGGCGCACAAGCCCTCTCCTCGTTCGAGACGATGCTCCTGCAGCGAGCACAGCACTATCGCTGGGTCGTGCAGCACCACATGGTGGTCGCGGCGGACGTGGCGATCCAGCGTGCCGTCGGGGCGCTGTTCAGCATGTCGTGCGGCGCCGAGCCCGTTCCGGCGCTGCGCGACCTGGTGCCCGACCTCGACTACCTCACCTCTGCCTCGGCAGGTGGCGGCGACGGGGCCTGCGTCGACGATCCGGGCGTCGTCTCGTGGCTGAGGGCAGCACGCCCCGTACTCGCGGCGATGGCACCAGAGGAATCCCCGGCCGGGGAGCAGGCACGCGCGACGCTGGCCTTGATCCGGATGTTCGATTCAATGTCGATCACGCCGATTCCCGCCTGGCGCGACTACCACGAATACGTCGCGCGCATCGAGCAGAACCGCGATGTGGTCGCCGAACTCGTCCGATTCGCCGAACCGGCCGACGCTCCGGACTTTCTGGCCAGCACAGCGAGCCGGCAGGCGGTGGCCGCGCTGCAGGCCGACCTTCCGGCGCGGCTCAACGCGGCGCTGGATGCGGTCCTGCAGCCCAACCGGGCGGACGCCGCCCTCGAGGATGCCGAGCGCAGGCTCACCGACGCAGTACCGGCATTTGCCGGACCTGGTCGCTGGTTGCTCGCCCAGACCAAGTTCCGTGCGCTAGACGAGGAGCACGCGAGAATCTGGCGCGGTGACCAGACGGTGCAACTCGGCGAGCTCAGCCCGCTGGCGGTGGCGCTCGCGGCCATGGAGGTGATGCGGCCGAGGTACTTCGCCTTCTTCGTTCCCCATGACGGTGAGCCGACAGAACCAAGCCGCGACCAGCGGCGCGAGCTCGGCGCCGTCTTCCTGCGTGAGATGCTGCGGGTGGCTGAGCTCTCCACCTCCCGCGCCGCACCCTGACAATTGAGCGAGGCCGGCGAAGCGGCGCGCGAATGGCATGACACGCGGGGCCCGCGGCCTGGTCAATCACCTGGTGGCAGGAACCTGCGGGGCCGCCGGGCTTGCCGCCGGCGGCGCCATCGAGGGTGCCGCAGCCGGCTCGACGTCCCATGTCCACGACGTGTACGAGTCCGCCATTTACACCGTCAGCGGCGAGACCGAGGTGTGGCACGGCGAGGGCCTGCGGCATCGCGTGGTCGTGACGGCCGCCGTTTCCCTGTACGTCCCACCGGGCACCCCGCACCTGCCGGTGAATCGCAGCGAGGTCACCACGGTGGCCGTGGTCGCCCGCACCGATCCCAGGGAGCAGGAGAGCGTGGTCACCCTCAGCCTGCCCCCGCACCTGGCCGACCTCGACGCCTTCCCTGTGGCCGCCGGGTGAAGCCTGGCCGCCGCCAGGACACCCATTTATCCTCTGTCGGCGTCCGTGACGGGGTGCGGCGACTGGGCAGGCCGGCGCTCCCGGTCCGCTGGCGTCAGCATTTGCCCGGCCGCCCGGGCGATCACCGCCCAGCGGCGCACGGCGATCCTCCTGACCCTTGCGGTCCAGAACCCCTCCGTTCATGGCGGTGCCGATGGGACACGCTGGCGAGGCGGGCGTAGCCATAGCCGCCTCCCCAGTCGCGGGCGGCTATCGCCCGGCGACCAGCGTCGCCTGCTGACGCTCAATGTTGACGAGGACTAGTTCACGGGCAAGACTCGCTACTAGCCGTCGGTGTGACATCTTCGTCAGTTACCGAAGGCGTACGAGCACAAGGGATCGGCCTTGAGGCAGTACACGTGGCTGGCCCGCAGTAAGCCGATCCTGCTGCTGCTGATCGCCTGGGGGCTGTCCTATGCCGGTGACCTGGCGGCATTCACAGCCGCGTCGGTATACGCGTACCGTGCGGGCGGCGCCGGGCTTGTCGCGGTACTCGGGCTGCTCAAGGCGCTGCCCGGGGCGTTCCTGGTGCCGCTGGTCACCAGCGGGTCCGACCGTACACGGCGTGAGCGGCTGCTGATCGCCACCGTCGTGCCGAGGGTGCTGCTGCTCGGCGTGGCCGCCGCCGCGATGACTGGTGGCGGGCAAGGCCTCCTCGTGGTGGTGCTCGTCGGCGTGGAGGGCGGCGTCGCCAGTGCCTTCCGTCAGATCCAGGCCGCCCTGCTGCCCTGGCTGGCTCGCACTCCCGATGAGCTGACGAGCGCGAACTCTGCCGCCAGCGTGCTGCAGTCGGCGGCCATGGTCGGCGGGCCGGCGATCGCCGCCGGCCTGCTCGCGGCGGGCGCGGCGCAGGCTGCGATGCTCGTGTCCTGCGGGTTGGTCGCGGTCGCGGCCGTGCTGCTCGCGGGGGTCCGGCCGCTGTCGTCGGAGGCGCCGGTGCGGGCGGCCGGGCGCCTGAAGCAGCTCAAGCTCGACATGGTGGCGGGTTTCAATGCCGGCGTTCGGCAACGTGATGCAGTAGCGCTATTTGTCCCCGCGGCGGCCCAGACGTTCGGTCGTGGGGTCCTCAACGTTCTTACGGTCGTCATCGCCCTGGAGTTGTTCGACCTGGGCTCAGCCGCCGTCGGCTGGCTTACCGCGCTGCTCGGCGTGGGAGGCCTCCTCGTCGGTCCGCTTGCGGTCCTGTTCGTCCGCGGCAAGAGGGTGGCACGCAGCTTCGCGGCCGGGGTCGCGGGATGGGGCGTGCCGATGATCCTGCTCGGATTCGCCCACGGGGCGTACTGGCCGTACCTGACGTTCGGCGTGATCGGGGTGGCCAACGTCTTCGACGACGTGGGCGTCTACAGCTCGCTGCAGCAGGTGATCCCGCCCCGCTTGATGGGACGGGCGCTGGGAGTGCGAAGGGGGCTGCTGCTGCTGTCGATGGGGCTCGGCTCCGCGGTCACGCCGTGGCTCATCGATGCATGGGGAGCCCCGCGGCACGCTCATCGCGACCGGCCTGCTACTCGTGGCGCTGGCCGCCGCGTTCCTACCCCGCCTGACGGCCATCGACGGCAAGATCTCTGCCCCTGGCCCGGACCTGGCCCTGCTGCGCCAGGTTTCGTTCTTCCACCCGCTGCCTTTCGCGATCGTTGAGCACCTGACCAGCGAACTGCAGTCGGCGACCTACGAACCCGGCGACGTGATCATCAGGGATGGGGAGCCCGGCGAGCGCTTCTACATAATCGCCGAGGGCCGGGCGCGCGCCTCCAAGGACGGCGAGCAGCTGAGAGAGATGGGTGCGGGTGAATCGTTCGGAGAGATCGCCTTGCTGCGACGGACCCCCCGGACAGCCACCGTCACCGCCATGAGCCGCCTGGAGGTCAGGACCCTCGCCCGTGAGGAGTTCCTGGCCGCTGTGACAGGCAACCCGGAGAGCGTGGAGCGTGCGGAGGAAGTTATCTCTACCCGGCTCCAGGCCGGCTGACCAGGCGTGCTGCCGCAGCACACCTCGGGCAGGCGGCGCGGGCACACAGCTACCTGTCGCTTCCCGCGATCACCGTTCCGGGAACAGGCTGATCGACAAATGTCGCCTATGCGGCTGCGGTGATGCCGAGCCTGCACAGGCTCCCGCAGCTGAGCCGACTAGGAAGGCGGGTTCGTCGAACTAGCCGCCCGAAACTCCAGGGCCTCGTCCAGCGTGCGGGCCAGCGGTATCCGGCAGTCCAGCCCCGTCAGGCGCACCAACTGGCGGATCTTCGGCAGGGCGCAGGCCACCTGCAGGCTGCCGCCGTGTGCGGCAGCGCGCTTCGCCGCGCCGACCAGCGTAGCGAGCCCGACGGAGTCGATAAAGCTAACCCGTTCCAGGTCGACCACCAGCGGGGCGCCGCTGGCTGCCACTTCGAAAAGGCGCTCGCGCAGCGGGGTCACGGTGGAAATGTCGATCTCCCCGGCGGCGGTCACGATCGCGCAGCCCCGTTCGTGCCGGACCTCGATGGTCAGTGCCTCGTCCATGGCCAGCCTCCTACCGGGCCCAGCCGATCGTCCTGCCCGGGGCCGGAGCGGCTGGTATTAACCCTTGCTCGCTCTCCGGCTACGACGCGGAACCCCTTCCCGCCGCGTCGCTGCCGAAACCTTAAGCCGCGAAGTTAGCCAACCTAAGCGTTCCGGTTGGGGCCATTCGGTCCTTGCGCCCGTCGTCATCTGCTCCTAGCGTGATAGGGCAGCCTGATCACAAGGAACGAAGTCAAACAGAACCGTCCATACATCCTTGTGGATGGCTGCGGATGCAGAGCGGGGTCCTGCTGACGCGCTCGTACTCTTCGTTGATGCAGGTGAGGGGTCGCTATGCTGAAGGCTGGTTTCACCGTCGCACGAGTCTGTTTCTTGATGCTCGCGGCAAGCATGCTCGGTGCGGGAACGCTCGCGGCACCTGCGGCCGGAGCTAAACCCACCACCTGCGCCTCGTCAGCAGGCAAGTGCTTCGCGGTGACCGTGTTGCCAACGACTCCTCCGGCAGGCGGGACTGTCCCCTTCACGTTCACGGTCACGAACGAAGCGTCGACCCAGCAGATCGGCTCGTTCAAGATCACCGCACCGGCGAATTTCGTGATCACCGGCGCTTCCGTGCCACCCGCGGCCACCGCGTCTTTCACGTCCAGTACCGCGCTCTTCGCCAATCTGTCCGTGGCCCCGGGTGCATCGGTCACCGTGACCGTGAATGCGGTCTTGCCGTGCAGCGGTAGCTCTTATCAGTGGGGGATCGAGGTCAAGCAGTCGAACGACTTCAGCGGCCTCCCCGGCAATGACTTCCAGCGTGATCCCGCGAGCGATGGGAACCTCTCGGGCTCGCTGTCAGGATCATGTTCGCTGGCGTTCACGAGCGACGGACAGCCGGCCGGCACCGGCGTCGGCGCGAAGATCCTTGCGGGCTTCAACTCCCAGGGCGGTCCCGTCAAGGTGGGGCTTCTGGACGCATCCGGCCAGCTCATCACGAGCTCGGCCGCGACCGGGCCCGTGTCCGTAACAGTCAAGATCGACTCGAACCCCGGCGGCGGATCACTGTCGGGAACGACAACGGAAACCGCCAGCGGAGGCGTCGCCTCGTTCCCTGCCCTGTCGACCGATAAGTCCCTGTCGATTGATAAGCAGGGCATCGGTTATACGCTCATCGCCAGTACGACGAGCCCCGGAATAAGCACGTCGGAACCCTCCGCGTTTTTCACGATCTTCGGATCGCTCCAGCACTGCGCTGGGTCGTGCTCGGCGTCATTGTCGTCGAAAACTACGACCGGGGCAGTCACGACGACCTCGTCCGAGCTCCTCGGGTCATCCCTCGGCGGTGCCAGTTACAGTTGCGCGACCTACCAGTCATTTTCGGACCCGTTCGGCTTCGACGTGTTCAACAGTGCCGGTGTCGCCGACCAAAACGCCAAGTTCTCCGCCTCGGTCGATATCAGCAAGTCACTCGTCCAGTCCTCGCGCCGTACCAACGCCTCGGACTGGCAGCTCTGCTACGCCTCCACGGCACCGTTCAAGGCGGTTGACGGCACCTCCCGAACTGAGGTGATCGGTGGTGACACCTTTAACACGGGCCTGCTGCCCGACTGTTCGAGCACCCAGGGTGCGCCCTGTGTGCAGGCACGTAAAAAGGGCAGCGGCGGCGACGTCATCATCACGTTCCTCGCGGTCGGGGATCCCTACGGGCGCCCATGACCTATATCTGCTACGCCGGTTCAGCTGAGCGAGCCCCCACGCCTGCCGACCCGCCGACGTCATAATGACCGCCGGAAGAGCGCAGACGTAGGCTTGGAGCGTGCAGACCTGCCCAAGCTGCGGCGAGGAGAACCCCGACCGGTTTCGGCTCTGCGGCTACTGCGGAACGGTCCTTGTCGCCGCTCAGCCTCCGCCTCAGGAGGAGGTCCGCAAGACCGTCACCATTGTCTTCTGCGATCTGAAGGACTCCACGGCGCTGGGCGACCGGCTCGACAGCGAGGCACTGCGGGAGGTGCTCGCGCTGTACTTCTCGGCGATGAAGCCCGTCCTGGAGGGCCACGGCGGGATGATCGAGAAGTACATCGGGGACGCGATCATGGCGGTCTTCGGCCTGCCCCGGATGCACGAGGACGACGCGCAGCGAGCCGTGCGCGCGGCCGCGAGAATGCGCGAGGCGCTGGCGGAGCTCAACGTCACCCTGCGAGCCGAGTTCGGGGTCACGCTGGAGAACCGGACCGGCGTCAACACCGGCGAGGTCGTCACCGGTGAGGGCGGCGCGTCTCAGCGTCTGGCCACCGGCGACACGGTGAACGTCGCCGCCCGTCTCGAGCAGGCGGCCCCGGCTGGGGAGGTCCTGATCGGCGAGTCCACCTACCGGCTGGTCCGAGATGCCGTCGAGGTCGTGCCGGTCGAGCCCTTGAAGCTGAAGGGCAAGCCGGAACCCGTCCCGGCCTACCGGCTGCTCTCGGTCGCCGAAGGCGCGACGAGCACCAGACCGGTGGACCTGCCGCTCGTCGGGCGCGCCCGCGAGATCGCCGCTCTGGACGCCGAGTTCCGCCGTTCGGTCGCCCGGTCCGAGTGTCGGCTGCTCACGCTGCTCGGCGAGGCCGGGGTCGGCAAGAGTCGGCTCATCGAGGAGTTCGTGCGGAGCATCGCCGACGAGGCGGTGGTACTGCAGAGCCGCTGCCTGTCTTACGGCGTCGGCATCACCTACTGGCCGCTGGCCGAGGTGTTCCGGCAGGCGGCCGGGATCGTGCCGGAGGACGGCGAGGAGGAGGCCCGCGCCAAGCTCGCGTCCCACCTGGGCGAGCAACTGGCCGAGGCGACCAGTCGCATCGAGTCGGTCATGGGCCTCTCGCAGCAGCAGTACGGAAAGGACGAGCTGTTCTGGGCCGTGCGGGCGGTCCTTCAGGAGCTGGTGCGCCGCAGGCCGCTGGTGGTGGTCTTCGACGACATCCACTGGGCCGAGCCCACCTTCCTCGATTTCATCGAGCAACTTCTCGACGCCTCGCTCGGGGTGGCGCTCCTCCTCGTATGCGCGGCCCGCCATGAGCTCCTCGAAGATCGGCCGGGTTTCGCCGCGGGGCGGCGCACGGCGTCCCAGATCGAGCTCGGGGAACTCTCCCACGAGGAGAGCGGCCTGGTGGTGCGGAACCTTCTCGGCGAGGCGAGTCTGCCCGGACCGCTCGGGCGACGGATCCTCCGCCTCGCTGAAGGCAACCCCCTGTTCATCGAGCAGATGCTCTCCATGCTGATCGACGACGAGCTGTTGCGTGAGCAGGCGGGGCGCTGGGTCTTCTCCGGTGCCGCAGAGGACGTCTCGGTTCCGGGAACCGTCGCCGCCTTGCTGGGGACCCGCCTTGACCGCCTGGGACCGGTCGAGCGCAGGGTAGCGGAGTCGGCCTCGGTGATCGGCCTG
>Ga0209488_10004225_pt1 | contig 11291 bp, 11 predicted proteins | sample Rivendell_Oct201_8_FD_188349 | JGI IMG/M metagenome (GOLD analysis project Ga0209488, IMG submission 188349) | Vadose zone soil microbial communities from the Eel River Critical Zone Observatory, Northern California, USA -... | ecosystem: Environmental > Terrestrial > Soil > Vadose zone >... | reverse complement strand
CCCGCGTGGTCCCCCACCGTGGTACTAACTGGGCGGCACTCCGGTTAACTGCGCAGATCGAACGGGATGCGGTGCTTTCGAAGTCCTATGGCCGTGGATGCTCTATATCTCAATGGAAAGGCTTATATGCCATTACTCATGCCCCCTCAAATTGACAAAGTCTGCCTGCGTGTTATGCTCACAGGTGCCACTGGGCGCAGGTCAGTCCCACAGCCAGCCCCCATGACATATCCTCTGGATTTCATGTCTATGTCTTTCGGGCCCTATCCGCCCTCTGAAGAGCCGATGGCCCGATCTCGCCGTTCTCCTGATCACTCATGACCCACCAGAGCCGTCACCATCCTCGAACAGGCCCAATCAACCAGTTCAGTGGCCACATTCGTCATATCGTCTGCATCGAGGGATATGGTAGAAGGATGGGTTTGAGGTTGCATCTTTTCTCTTCGAGCGGTGCGTGGGTGGGATATTCTTACCCGTGCCGGTGCGCACTCCCATCCGAGTTCGCCTCCATGCGCTCGCCATGGCCAACACGACATGACGGTCTGCTGCCGGTCTGCTGGACGGAAGCCCAACCCCGAGAACCCTCCGCCGAATCAAAAACCGGACAAGGACGCCCATGACAATGAAACCGTGACCCGAATGTTGGTTTTTAGGTTTGGGCCCTGACATCGTGAACCACCATCGGATACGATAGAACGGTGAGTCCAAGTCTCCGTCAACATGTTAACGTCGATGGCCTTCATTTGTAAAGGAGAGCCGCAGCGATGTAACGTTGACGACCTGTAGAGCATCCTCAGCCGCTCCTACTTTAGCTGGCGTGAAGGCCCAGGACACGTGCGTTTTTTCTGTGACGATTCCGGGTTATGAAAGAAACCAATCTACCGTCAATGGAACAGGATCAAATTGCTCTCCGAACATATCTCTGCCGCTTCGCCAGCCCCCGGACCTTTGACAGTTCTGACCCTTTTCACCGCTTCTGCTTCGTCCGCCTCTCCTTTTAATGGTGTACCAACCACCACGACCACGACCAGCAAAGGCCTCACTCGCCGTTACCCAGTCTCCGCCTCCGTCACATCCTTAGCCTAAGGTGACAGGCGCCAACGCCTCCCGTCGTTCATCACGTGAGCACGTGGCAAGCAAGGCAGAGCCCGCCTATGGTCAACTTATCAGTCATTTAATGTTAAATACTCTCGCCCATGGTGCGCCATTCGCGCCATGGCCGCCATGTGGGTGGACGAGGCGGCGAAGCCTGAGCCTAACTTACACGCGATCTCCTCTCCTTCATTTCCGCTTCGCTTGGCAGCCAGCACTGGTGATCGCCACGCGGCACTTTTTTCCTTAATTTGCGATGACTCTTCTACACGCACATCCCACAGACATCCTCCATTTCATCTCTCGGAAGAGGTACATAGCTGGGATTACTGAACAACTCTATCCTCGGCTTAACGCCCTCCGCTCCAACTCGACCAGCACACCTTGACATTGAGCACGTCATCCGGTCAAACATCCTCGCCCTGCGCCCTTTATGGATGCGCAAGGGATGACTATGCCTCCGGTATCCTTCTAGAGAATGCCCCACGGTCACTCAATCATCCAGGTAGAGGACGCCCCTCCGGAGTTACACCACGACAGTACAACTCAGCGGGGACGCCCACGTCGATGCAGAGCTCGACCGTTCGTTCCTCCGCCTTGATCTCCACCGCTATCCCGATACATCCCACACTAAAATAAAGCAGCGCACAACAACAGAGTTGCGCGTCTTTCCTTTCTTGGCGTCGGTTCGGATGAGGTCATCGACCTTCTCATGCGTGTCTGTGTCGCACCGGGATGCAAAAAGATCTCCCTCACCCCGCCTACTTATGGCATGCAGTATGCGCCCGGGTCAACGACGTCAGTATCGTCAAGGTTAACACTGGGGAAAGTGGAGAAAATGGACGATTCAGCTTGCGTATGGACGAGGTTCGTCTCCAATCCTCTGCTGTTAGTCATTTTTTCTCCAGCGGGAGCGCTATGCAGGTAAAGAAGGTGTTCGATGCGGATCCGTCAATCAAACTGATCTTTTTATGCTCACGATCATCTCCCTTGCGTCTATTCGGGCGATACTTGAGTACGAACCGGTTCAAGGGGACTGTGGTCGTAGATAAGGCTTAAATTGACTGTTCAGAACCGGGAAACAGCGCAGTATCCCCCGGTAGCTGAATGCGCAAACATTTGCATGATGCAGACGCTGAGTAAGAGCTTTGGACTAGCTCCAATCCGGTGCGCCCTCTCCTCGCTTGTAGGTTTCTCATCACCCGTCTTGCGTAAGACTCGGGATAGCAATCGCTTCACCACCGTTCATCCAGATCCCATCAAACGCCAAGGTACCGTATAACATCGAGACCCCCAGGGCGCCACGGGCAAAACCCCTCTCCAGTCAGCATAATATGGATGGGCTAGGCCTGGGACGTGGTATTGGTACGCAGGACGCAAACTTTATCCTGATTTCGGTGCTAGCGAGGGGAGGCTCTGTGGCGGATAGCGCTCGTGCGATAAGGGTGCATAGGGCACTCGCGGAGGAAGGCGTGGTGGTTCGCTATCGGGAAAGTGAACTGGGGTGCACAGGGGGTTTGCGGACTACTGTCGGGACTGAGGAAGAAAACGCAATCACTCCAACAAAGCTGAAGTAAACGTTGGAAGAGGAAAGAGGGGCTCTACCATATGAAAATATAGTCCTTAACGTATATGGAGAAGGACATTAGCACAGTCCCTCATTCTCATCCTCCATAACATGAGCTCTCTGTCCAAATAGCAGCATTGTACGCAATATCGTTGCTGCTATCGAGCGGACAGGCGCGAAAAGAAACAAAGTCGCCAGATTCAACATTGAAACGACGTGGAGGCCCAATCGCGGGCTGATTTGAATGTCATGTCAAAGAGTTCTGAAAAGTGGTGATGTTCACGTTCATGTTCGGCTATGCATTCAGGGCATGAAAATATTACACGGGCCTCCGTTGGAAGAGTAAAAGAACGGTGCGAGAAAACACCTCGGGGTCAACGCAGATCAGGACTGGGGAGAATCGTGTGGTCTGCTCATTGGGGGGTAGGGCCCGGCCCGGGGGACTCGGAGAATACGCCTCGCAGCCGACGAACTTGAATCAGTGATGCGCCCTGTGGTCTTGGGAAAATTGCGAACGATGGGGCGTTGGATTCGGTGGATGTCTGGCGCTACGACTCGGACAATATTTGTGGTTGCATGCATTTCTGCCAGTGGCACCCGGCACACGTACACGATGATTGGAAATATTGGGCCACGTGACCAACTGGCGGGCCCAGGGCTCCGACTTGCGGCAGACGTTACCAAATCTCATATAGTCGTCTTCTTCATCAAGTCTCTCCATCACTCACCGGCTTCATCTGGTAATTGTTGTCTCCCACCCCCCCTCTCATCGACTCGGATTGGTACCTCATCCGAAGGTCTCGTGATGGGCGGTCATTCTGTACACTTCCGGGAAGAGTCCAAGTCTGGTCTAGCACGGACTCAACGTATGCTGTTTGTACAGTGTCCTGAACAAACGCTGACTTAGACTCTAGGCCTGATGACGATCGACGTGCTCCCCGACGATGTGCTCGTGGAAATATTCTTCTATGTGAATAATGGTGATGGCCAGTGGGACTGGGACTCTGTGGCAAATCCATGGCATGCACTCGTACATGTGTGCCGAAGATGGAGATGCCTCGTGTTTGCATCACCCCGTCGCCTCAACTTACGACTCGAGTACGAAGGACGTCGTCCTATTTCGGAGGTTCTGGACGCTTGGCCAGTTCTGCCTATATTACTACTATCAAGGGCGGAGAATCTACCTAGCGGATTTCCCCATCCAAAGTCGGACCAGCGGTGGAATAACGTGGTTGCTGCACTCGAGTCGGCGCACTACGATCGCATCTCTGAAATAGAGATCTTTAGTATAACCAATTCGCGCTGGGAAAGATTTGCAGCAGCGATGCAGAAACCATTCCCGGAGTTAACAAGTCTGGTAGTGGGGAGTGATGATATGGTACCAGTACTCGTCCTTCCTGATTCGTTCTTGGGCGGATCTGCTCCAGATTTGCGAGAACTCTTGTTGAGAAGCATTTCACTTCCATCACCCCCAAATCTACTTTCATCTGCCAATGGTCTCGTCGCACTCTCCCTTTCGGACATCCCTGATTCTGGGTACATTTCACCCGACGCGATGGTCACTGCCCTGACAGTGATGACCAGACTCGAATTCCTTGATCTTCGATTCCGTTCCCCTCGATCTCGCCCCGATCCAGCGAGCCAACCTCTGCCTCTGCCTACACCCTTTGTCCTCCCCGCTCTCACCCGACTTTCATTCAAAGGTGTTCATGAGTATTTGGAGGTCCTTCTGGCCCGGATCGATGTTCCTCTTCTCGACCACCTCGCCGTCATATTCTTCATGGACCTCAACTTTGACGTCCCACAACTTCACCGGTTTATAGGTCGCACAGAGGAGCTCAAGGCATTCGACCGCGCAAAGGTTTCGATTTCCGATCACTCAATTCAGCTGCTCCTTGACCGCAAAATGCGGGTACTTAATTACCATGGGCTGCTCAGATTAGAAATCAGGTGCAGAGTGTTAGAGCGGCAGCTTTCGTCTCTCGCCCAGGTCTGTAGTTCATCCTTCCCCCTCATCTCCACTTTGGAGGAGCTCGAAATCAGGCACCGGAAAAACGACATGGAGCACGCTCGATGGCAAGAACTTCTGGATCCGTTCACTTCTCTGAAGAATCTCTATCTTCCGGAAAAAACCGCTCCACAGGTTTGCAGTGCACTGCTGGAGCTTTCTGGAGAAAGGGCAACAGAAGTGTTACCCGCGCTACAAAACCTTTTCTTATACGACGGATATCCATTGGAAGGTGCTATTAAGACATTCGTTGACGCGCGACGGCGCTCTGGTCACCCTGTCAGCGTCCACCGTAGGTCATGGAGCGGAGGGTGGAAAAACATCACGGAGGACCTGGCGTCTGGAGATTGATGATAATTACTCTGTCTTTCGTCCAATAGCGTCTGGTGTGTCATCCACTGCCTGCAATTCTCCTCTACGCCCATCATTTGACTCTGAGGATACAGTACCTATTACGATACGGTGCTCGTTACCTTTCCTGTGATCTTGTCTCATTGTATCTCTGCATGCTGTATTGAACCCAGTTCCTGCAAAATTCCGTCGTCGGTTGCGAGGCGTATAGTATCCTCCGAGTTTATCTTGTGCTCTACGATGAGCGGACCACACGATCATGCTGATCGGTGTTCACCCAGAGGTATTTTCTCTCGTACGATTCCCTATTCGTCCAACAACCTGCCAGGTTCACTTCACTGAGGCCCGTGGATTTCCTCTCAAGAAAAGCGCACTAACAGTTGAACCGCTCCGAGCCATTCTTATGTGTGGTTTGTTACTACCCAAATAGCTGAAGGGCATCTGTGATATCCAAATGTCGCATCGAGCCTTGCTGGGTCCCGCAGTCTAGCCAAGCAGATGTCGGTTCGTCGTCACGGTCCCGGGTCGATAAGGTAAGGCCAATAACCTTTTCGATCTTTCCGTTGGGGACATTCCCGATTCGATGAGTTCGAGCCGGTGATGGACTCCCCAAAGCCGCTCGTGGAGAGCCCGCGTTGACAATCGCAGTGACACCACCAGGCACATCCCACGAACGTTCGATCTCCTCCCACGCCCTCGCTTTGTTTTCACCGTAGTGGCCATACCCGCGCGCACTATTGGACGACCGCAACGATATTGTCGAACTCGACTTGCGCTCTTAGTGACGTCGATACATCCGGGCGAAGGCGACAAAATCATAAGGACGGGACGAAGCTGTTTAAGAGAGGAACGGCACGAGCGTACGGGGAGCAGGAAAGGCGGCGGGGGCAGGGTCGGGGACGGTCACTACCACATTTGGTGCGGGTTCCGAAGGAGCTGGTGTAGATGGGACGGGTGACGCCGCAGTTGGACGCGCAGATTGTGCAGAATGCTGGTATGGCAAGGCGCAGCAGGAGGATCAGGGAGCACTTTCTCGGATGATGCGAATCCACGCTGCGGAAGGTGCGGCGTGACGTGGCCCAACGTCTCAGCCGTGCAAATCGTCACTACGCGCCCTCATATTTCCGACGTTGACGGAGATAGTCCAAAGAGGAGGAAATGTCGCCGCGCAGATGCGCAGATGCGCTTTGGCGAACGCGAGGCGGGTACAGAGCTCCGTGCTCACGTGATGAACGACGGGGGCGTTGTTGGGAGGGTAACTGAGGGTGTGGCGGAAGCAAAGACAAGCGAGGCCTTTGCTGGTCGTGGCCGGTGGTGGTGCCATAGCATTGAAAGGAGAGCAGAAGGAGAGGCCGAAGTGAAAAGGGTCTGAATTGTCACATTATTTGAAGGATTCGGAGCTGGGCGAAGCGGTGGGGATGTGTTTGTTGGAGAGCAATTTATCTTCCGTTGACGGTGAATGGAGATCCTTTGTTTTGATTTTGTTCGTGTCCTGGAATCGTCACATGTATAGAAAACGCTCGGGTCCTGGGTCTTCGCGTCAGTTGAAGTAGGAGCGGCTGAGGATGCTCTACAGGTGGTCCAGATTACGAATGAACTCCAAGGTCATCAATTTAGAAAGGCCGTTCAGCTCGACATTAAAATGTTGATCGAGACGTGTACTCACTGTTGTTCAGAGTCCGAGACCAAAAACCAAAACAACACGATTTCATGGACGCCATTGTCCGGTTTTTGATCCAACAGATAGTACCAATGGCGGACAGTTCTTGGTGGCGGGCATTCGTTCAGTTGTCCGTCAACGTAGTGGGAGTCGAGTTGGCCATTGCGACTCGGAGGTGCTTGGCAGTGGCCGCGGTGACCTCGGGTCAGAGTGGGCAGGCAGTCCATTAGACACCCGCCCCTCATCTTCACGACTAGGAAAAGTAACCTGCCTACGCACCGCTCAAGGAGAAAAGACGCAACCTCAACATCATCCTTCTACTATTGAGACACAGATGTGCCAGTGGTTGAACTGGTCGAGGTAAGGCACAGGTAGGTCGCATAGCCCTGTAAAAACAACACAACACTAATAACACAATTACAGCGCGTGATCTTCGTCGAACTATACTGACTTCACTGCACCACAGGCGGATGCATTACATATATCTTCCTCCTCCCAAGAACCTACACCCGTAACTGACGAGCTTTCACATGTACGTCGAGCAGGATTTATGGCCATCAGTCCTGAGTAACTGGTCCCACAGGCATGTTCCCCGCCATCGTCAAGTGCCCCCACCACCCTTTGGCCCCGTTCAGTCATCATCTCCTGTCAACTCCCACTCGTCGACTCCAGTTGATGGTGACCCTCCCGCCAGCTCTTGGAAAGGGGAACATCGTGGACCCCCGTGTACGTTTTTGCGCAGTGTACACAACACCACTGACCAATCTAACCTAGGCCACTTCAGGGTGACAATTGATGTTCTCCCTGACGATATGCTGCTGGAAATATTCCATCTCTATGTAAACGACAAGGGCGCACGGATAACTAAATGGCATACACTAGTCCGTGTATGTCAAAGATGGCGAGGAATCGTATTTGCATCGCCACATCACCTGAACCTGCGACTTGAGTACAAAGGAAAGATTCTCTGGGAGAAGACCCTAGACACCTGGCCAGACTTCCCCGTAGTGATATCAGACAAAAACCTGCGATCTCACTCTCACTTTGACCGACGCTGGTCCAACATAGCTGCTGCCCTTGATTCTCGGTACCACGACCGTATATTTGAAATTGAATTGTCTAAAATTCCGGATTCGCATTTGGAAACAATCGCAGCCGCGATGCAGAAGCCATTCCCTGCGCTGACAAAACTAATCCTTTCGGTTCAAGGTGACACTGACCTGGTGATTCCGGATGCTTTATTGGGCGGACCCGCCCCACGTCTACATACCATCGGGTTGCGAAGATGTTCTTCTCTGGGAATGCAGCAATTACTTTTGTCTGCCAAGGACCTTGTCACTCTTTCCCTTGAGGAGATTCCCGATTCCGGGTACATTTCACCCGATGCGGTGGCCACCGCCATATCGGTGATGACCAGACTCAAGTCCCTTCACCTCGGATTCGGACCTTCTCAATCTCGCCCTGACCCAGAAAGCCAACGGCCGCCTCCGCTCACACCCACCGTCCTCCTCGCTCTCACCCAACTCACATTCAAAGGCGTTCATGAGTACTTGGAGTCCCTCATGACCCAAATCGACGCACCACTTCTCGAGAACCTCTTTATCACATTCTTCAAGTCCACGGACCCCATCTTTAGCGCCCCGCAGCTCCACCGGTTCGTCAGTCAGATAGAAGCGTTCAAGACATTCCGTCGTGCCAAAGTGTTCGGTGGCTATGACAGCATGACTTGTACACTTTCCCCAAGAGGAGATCCAGTCGAACCCTCCATGCAGCTCTCGCTCAAAATTTGTTGCAGAAGGGTGGATTGGCAGCTTTCATCCCTCGCCCAGGTCTGTAGCTGGTCATTGTCCCCCATCTCCGTTGTGGAAGAGCTCGAAATCGAGGTACGGTCTCTATCGTCATCACGACCGCGGGGAGATGACATGGAGCCGGAGAGCATTCGATGGCTGGAACTTCTGCGCCCATTCACTGCCGTGAAGAATCTAACACTATCCCCTAGTGTTACGTCACGTGTCTGCCGTGCCCTGAAAGAGATCGCCGGAGAGAGGGTAACAGAAGTGTTACCCACGCTAGAAAATATTTTCTTATACGATGGATATCCATTGGAAGGTTCTCGGAAAGCTATTAAGATATTCGTTGCCGCGCGACGGCGCTCTGGCCACCCTGTGAGCGTCCACAGTGGGCCATGGGGCGGAAGGCGGAAGGACATCACGACGGACCTGGCGTCTGGGGATTGATAATTACTCTGTCTTTCGTCTAACAGCGTCTGGTGTGTTATCCGCTGCCTGTAATTCTCCTTTACATTTGACTCTAAGGATACAGTACTTATTACATACTGAAGCGCTAAGGTCGACGCGAGAATGAGTTCGGGAGGACAAAGATTAGGAGGGGTCAGAGGGGATCATATTTCCCTTGTGTCTTATTCGTATGGGTATGGATATACTTGTTCTTGCAGGTTATCTAGATGAAAAATGCTAGACCGCACTAAAAGCAGCGAGGACAGGTAAAGTTGTAAGGGACAGTACAGGTCTGAGTGATCAATCAAATAAGAAAGCAGATAAAAATGAAACGAAGAGATTATCACAGGCGCTCCGGTGGGTCGAATAGAGCGGTTCTGAGGGCAACGCGAGGGCTCGCTACAATACGGTGCTCCTTTCCTTTCCCGTGATCAGGTCTCACTCATTGCATCTCTGTACGCTGTTTTGAACCCAGTACATACCGCACTACAGAGTAAGGACCCCTACTTATATCACCTGCCCCCTCGCAACGAGTTAGGGCACCCACACATCAAATAATGACACTGCATCGAATGTCAATACACGTCAGCGCAGGTGTGATACATCGCAAGGATTCATGGACATTGATATCTCGGTACGACGCCGAGGACACGAGCAACGGGAGAAGGAACGGAAAACGCAGGCAACGACTACGTTGTCGCTAGAACAAAAGAGTTTCCCAGTCCACCAAGCCCGCGCACGATATTTCGCCCAAAGTCGATCCACGAACGAGGGGTCCGTCTGTCGACACAAACGCCAGAAAAGGATGTGTGAAGGAAAGGATGTAGGCGTGAAGAAGAAGGGAGGAAAACGTACGTGGATGAGTGTGAGCACCTCCTTCACAAACCCGTTGCGGTCCTTGGCGTGCAACGAATGCGAGTGCACAACCTCGACAATCCCAGCGCTCGCCCCTGACTTGGTCACTGCCGCGCCGTTGGTCTACGCGGTATCGAGCACTGGCATTACGACTTTGCCGTTGAATCCGTTGGCATTCGCATTGACAATGGGCTTCGGCTTCGACTTGAACTTATTCCCGCTGAGGAGCACCGTTGCCTGTCCTCCTCTGGTGGATGATTCGGGAGCCGTCACCGGGGTAGATGTTGCGTTGGATTGGTTGACTTTGAGACTGCCCCGCTGCGGGGGAGGCGAAGCAACGACGTTCGCGGTGACATCTCCAGGCACATCCCAGAAGTGTTCGGTCTCCTCACGTTCCCTCCTTCGACAGCTTTGCTCCATTCTTCCCATCCTGACGCATACGTCCGATCGCATCGCGACATCACTGAGCACGCTCATGTCGGCAAAGTCGAGTTCGACGATATCGTCGCGGTCCTCCAGCGGCGCGCGCAGGTATGGCCACCGTGACGAATCTTCATAGTGGAACAGAACGAGCGCATGGGGCGCAGGGAGAGGCGTCGACAGGAGGAGCGGGTCGGGCGGAGGCAGGGCCGGCAGCGGTCAACAGTACATTTAGCGCGAGTCCCGAAGGAGTAAGTATATATGGGCCGGACGCATAGTTGAAAGTAGATGGCGCGAAATGATGGGATATCAAGGGCACACCAGGATTAGGGAGAACCTTCTGGCATGATGCAAATCCACGGAGCGGAGGGCGAGGGTGAGGCTTGACGTCTCCTGGTTCCTACTTCCTCTGGTAACTTGCGTGAGCATGCGGTCGTTCATTGAGAGACAGGTCAGTCTCATGAAAATTGTCATTATCGCTGATGTAAGGTGCAACGCTGCTCGTGCGACAACTTGAAGAGGGCATGCCAAGCAGCATCGAGATCACGTCTTGCGGGCAGCTGTGAGTTCGTCGACTGCGGAGAATAATTATGCCGTAGCACGACGCAATGTAGGAGACGGTGGTTTGGAAGACTCGGGCTCGGAGGAAATGTCCACGCAGATGCGCTTTGGCGAACTCGAGCGCGTGGATGGGGCTCCGTGCTCACGTGATGAGCGACGGGGAGGCGTTGGCGCCGGGATGGTAATAACTGAGGAGTGGGCGGAGGCAAAGGTAAGCGAGGCCTTTGCTGATTGTGATCGGTGGTGGTGCCACAGCAGTGAAAGGAGAAGCAGACGAAGAATTTCGAGACCAATTTGATCCTGTTCCGCTGACGGTGGATGGAGATCCATCGTTTTTTCGACGTTTTGGTTTCGTTTATGACCCGGAATTATCACAGAAAAACGCTCGCATCCTGGGCCTTCACATCAGTTAAAGCAGGAGTAGCTGAGGATGCTACATCAGATACCCCACCTCTGGATGCATCTGGTGTTCACGATAGATAGGGCCTATGTACTCGTGCACACTGGGCACTGGGAAGAATGACCCACGCACCGCTCCAA
>Ga0209488_10004224_pt1 | contig 11292 bp, 10 predicted proteins | sample Rivendell_Oct201_8_FD_188349 | JGI IMG/M metagenome (GOLD analysis project Ga0209488, IMG submission 188349) | Vadose zone soil microbial communities from the Eel River Critical Zone Observatory, Northern California, USA -... | ecosystem: Environmental > Terrestrial > Soil > Vadose zone >... | reverse complement strand
GTGCACGAGATCACGACCTCTAACGGCGCGGTGGTGCGCGAATACATCTCGGCCGCTGGCAAGGTGTTCGCCGTCAGCTGGCGCGGCGCGGGAATCCCGGACCTGCGCCAGATGCTGGGGGACTACTACGGACAGTACGCGCAGGCTGCGAGCGGGCCGCACCTCGGCGGCCACCATCACCTCGCCATCGAGCAGCCGGGCCTCGTCGTGCAGTCGAGCGGGCACATGCGGGCATTCGTCGGGCGTGCCTGGGCGCCGGACCTGCTGCCGCAGAATTTCTCCGCCAGTGACATCAATTGATACCCGCAACCTGCTCTGGGGAAAACCCGTGCGAAAATTCGTTGCTCTTGCCTTGATCCAACTTGGGTTCCTGGCCGCATGCGGCGGTGGCGGCTACACGACTCCCCCGCGCCCGCCCCCGCCTCCCACGCAGATGATCGCCACTCCGGGGCCGCCCAACGTCGAGACCATCACGGTCGACGCCGGGCCCCCGGCCGCGGCCTTCATAGCGGTCAACACCCCCTTCATCAGCGTCAAGGTCTGCGTGCCGGGCACCACGACCTGCCAGACCATCGATCACATCGAGATCGACACCGGCTCAATCGGGCTGCGGATCCTCGCCGATGCGCCGCTCACCGTCGCGCTGCCGGTAGCAACAGATACCGGGGGAAACCCGATGGCGGAATGCCTGCAGTTCGCCGACGGCACGAGCTTCGGCTCACTCGCGGTGGCGGACATCCAGCTCCCGGTGTCCGGGGAGACCGCGACGGGCGTCACCGTCCAGATCATCGGTGATACGACCTACCCCACCATCCCGCCCGATTGCGGCCCCGGCACCACGACGGAGAACACCGTGGCTGCATTCGGCGCCAAGGGAATTCTGGGCGTCGGCCCGTTCATCGATGACTGCAACAGCACCGGCAACTGTCCGATCCCGACCCCGGGTAACCCACAGTTCGCTACTTACTACAGCTGTCCGACACCGAGCACCTGCGCGGATGCGACGGCGAGCGTCATGCAGCAGCTCCCGAACCCGGTGATCCTGTTCGGCATCGACAACAACGGCGTGATCGTCGAGCTGCCCGCGGTCGGTGCCGCCGGCGCCACGACCGTATCCGGCTCGCTGGTGTTTGGCATCGGCACACGGACCAATAACGCACTGGGGACGGCCACGGTGCTGCCCGCAGACCCGTTTACCGGATTCGTCACCGGGACCTATAAGGGCACTGCCTACATCGACAGCTTTCTGGATACCGGCTCGAACGGCAATTTCTTCACCGACACCTCATTGACGCAGTGCACAACTTCAACGGGCTTCTACTGCCCCGCGTCGACCATGAGCGAGAGTGCGACGCTGCAGGGCACGACCACCACGACGCTCATGGCGAACTTCGATGTCGCCAATGCCGAAACGCTGTTCTCGACCCTGAGCTACAGCGCCTTCAGCAATATTGGCGGCACCAACCCCGATACGAAGGGCTTCGACCTGGGGCTGCCCTTCTTCTATGGTCATAACGTGTTTACCGCCATCGAGGGCAACAGCATCTCGGGCAGCATGGGGCCTTTTTTCGCCTACTGACCCGCGCGCCGCGAGAAGCGCCGGCGGTACTGGGCGGGCGTCGTGCCGACGCGCTGCCGGAAGTGATGGCGTAGGGATTCCGCGCTCCCCATCCCGACCCGCGCGGCCACCTCCTCTCCCTTGAGGCGCGTGGTCTCGAGCAGCTCCTTGGCCCGCTCGATGCGCTCACCCACCAGCCATTCGTACGGGGCTTGGGCCGTGGCGGCGGCGAACTCGCGTTGCAGCGTGCGGGTACTCATCGCGGCGCGCCGGGCGAGGGAGGCGAGCGTATGCGGGGCGGCGAGATGCGCGCGCATGAAGTCCATGAGCTGCCCGAGCCGGCCCTCCTCGGCGGCGAGCGGCCGGGGCACGAACTGCGCCTGCCCGCCCTCGCGGTGCGGCGCGAGCACCAAGCGCTGGGCCACCTGGTTGGCGATCTTCGCGCCGTGGTCGCGCCGCACCAGGTGCAGCAGCATGTCCAGCCCCGCCGCGGAGCCGGCCGAGGTCAGCACGCGCCCTTCATCGACGTACAGGGCGTTCATCTGCACGCGGATGCGTGGATAGCGCGCGGCGAGGCTCGCCACATACCGCCAGTGCGTGGTCGCACGCTTGCCGTCGAGCAGCCCCGCTGCGGCGAGCACGAACACTCCGGAACAGATCGAGCACAGGCGCGCGCCGCGCTCGAAGGCGCGACGGAGCTTGGCGAGCAGCGCCGCCGGCGGCGCCTCATCCGGGGAGCGCCAGCCCGGAATGATGATGGTGTCGGCGCCGTCGAGCAGCCGCAGCGTGTGCGGCACGGTGAGCTTGAGCCCGCCGGTTGCGCGGATCGGGCCGCGCTCGGCGGCACACACCGCGAACTCGTACCAGGGCACCGGCAACTCCGGGCGCGGCAGGGCGAACAGCTCCACCGCGCAGCCGAACTCGAAAGTGCACAGCCGGTCGTAGGCGAGCGCGACCACCTTGTGACCCATGGCGTGATGTTAACGCATACTGGCGTTTACGCCACTGGTGTGCCGCAGCGCCCGGCCCATAATGCCAACCACCATGCCGAGCGTCGTCACCCAGGTGCCAGCGGCGAACAGTGCCACCGCGCTGCGCCACTTCGAGTCGAGCCTCGCCCTCGAGACCGACTGCTGGGACGTGCACGAGGCGCTGCTGCACGGGCCGGATTTCGTGCTCATCGATGTGCGCAGCCCGCAGGCTTACGCGTGCGCTCACATTCCCGGCGCCCTCAACATTCCGCACGCCAAGATCATAGGCTCGCGCATGGCGCACTACCCGCCCGGCCTGTTTGTCGTCTACTGCGCAGGTCCCCACTGTAACGGCGCGCAGCGCGGCGCGATCCGGCTCGCCCGCCTCGGGCTGCCGGTGAAGCTCATGATCGGTGGCATGACCGGATGGCTCGACGAGGGCTTTGCCGTCGAGGGCGAGACCACCACCGCAGCCGCGCGCGGCTGACTCGCTGACCGCAAGAGCGCCCGCCGCGCGCGGTGCGCGTGCGTGGCATCATAGGCCAATGAGCGTACTGCAGAAGGTGGCCGCGGCGGCGCTGGTGGCTCTCCTGGCCGCGGTCGGCTATGGGCTGTGGACCACGAGCCCCACCGCGACCTCGGCGCGCGCGCAGCGGGCCGCGGCCCGGGCGAGCGCCGCCAGTGACCTGCCAGTGATCGACCAGAACATGTATGTGACGGCCAAGCACCTCGCGCGCCTCGCCACCACCGCCGAGGAACAGCCGCTGGCTCAATCCGCAGTACAAATCGCCGATCACGAGCTGGACCTGGCCTTCACCGCCGCGATCCATCACCTCGAGGCGCACCCGCCGGTGCTCAGCGCCGAGGCCCTCCAGATCCAGCAGCGCCTGCTCGCCGCGCAGAAAGAGCTGGAGAGCGACACGCAGGAGGTCAAGCGCCTCACCGCCGCGCTCGCCCAGGCTGCGGATGCCGACAAGGCTGCCTTCCAGGACCGGCTCGAGCTGGCCCAGTCGCAACTGGAACTTGCGCAGGACGAAGTACAGGAAGCGGACAACGATCTGTTGCAGGCCGGCGGCAACCTGCATCAGCGCATCCAGATGATGCAGCAGGAGCACGACGCCACGGAACGCAATGCCGCGGCGATCCCCGTGGCGGCTGCGCCGAGCCGGTTCGGCAGTCTGCGCGGCCTGGTGGGCCAGGTGCGTAGCTGGTACGCGGTGCATGAGAAGCGCGAGGCGCTCGCCGAAGCGCAGCAGCACGCCGCCGACAGCGCCAGCCAGCTGGCGGCGGAGCGCCAACAGATCGCCGCCGATCTCGCCGCGAGCAAACAGACTGTTCCCGAACTCGCCGCGCGTCGCGCCAAGGGCGCCGGCAGCGCGGCCGCTCCCGCGGCACCGGCAAAGCCTGCCGCGCCGGTCAAGGCGGCGGCTGCGAAGCCGGCGGCAGGGCCCGCCGCATCCGACGTCGCCCCCCTCGCTCCTGCCGCGGGCGCGAGCGGCGGCAGCGGCGCCGCCCCAACACTGCTGAGCGTCACCCGCCAGATCGCAGCCGAGCAGCACCGTCTGACGCTTCGCGACCAGCGCATCACCGCGCGCCGGCGCCTCGCCGATATCTACGGCCGGTGGGACGCGATCGTGGCCGGACAGGAGCGCGCCATCCTGCACGCCTGCCTGATCAGCGTGGCGATCGTGCTGGCGGCAATCCTGCTGCTGCAGTTCGCGGACCGCTGGCTGGAACGGCTGCTCGGGCAGGCGCGTGTCGACCGCCGCCAGCTCGCCACGCTGCGCAGCGTGGTAGGCGTCGCGCTGCAGATCGTCGGCGTGGTGGTCATCCTCCTGGTACTGGTGGGAGTACCGGGGCAGCTGGGCACCATGCTCGGTCTCGCCGGCGCAGGACTCACGGTGGCGCTCAAGGACTTCATCGTCGCCTTCATCGGCTGGTTCGTGCTCATGGGCAGGAACGGCATGCGCATCGGCGACTGGGTCGAGATCAACGGCGTGAGCGGTGAGGTCGTCGAGCTCGGTATGTTTCGCACCGTGCTGCTCGAGACCGGTAACTGGACCGACGCCGGTCGCCCCACCGGCCGGCGCGTGACCTTCACCAACAGCTTCGCCACCGCGGGTCACTACTTCAACTTCTCGACCTCCGGCCAGTGGCTGTGGGATGAGCTCTCGGTGATGGTGCCGTACGACCGCGACCCGCACGCGGTCGCGGAAGCCATCCAGAAGGAAGTGACGGCGGCGACGGCGCCGAGCACCGCCCAGGCGGAGCAGGAATGGCGGCGCGCGGCGCGCGGCCAGGGCGGGGCGGCGTTCTCGGCGCAGCCCGGAATTGCCGTGCGGCCGGCGGCCGGCGGCGTGGAGATCGCGGTGCGTTACGTGACCCGCGCGAGCGAACGCCTCGCGCTGCGGGCGCGCCTGTACCAGGCGGCGGTGCAACTGCTCTCGCAGCGCGCATAAACGCATGAGCGCACGCCTGCCGGCGCTGTTCCTCGGACACGGGAGCCCACTGAACGCGGTGCGCGTGAACTCCTGGACGCGCGCCTGGAATGCGCTCGGCGCGGCTCTGCCGCGCCCGCGTGCGGTGCTCTCGATCTCGGCCCACTGGTATGTGCCGGCCACCGCCGTGACCGCCATGGCGAAGCCGCGCACCATTCATGACTTTGGCGGCTTTCCGCGTGAGTTGTACGAGGTGCGCTATCCCGCGCCCGGGGATGCAGCCCTGGCCGCGCTCGTGCAGCAGCTGCTCGCGCCGCTCGAGGTGCTCGCTGATCACTCCTGGGGGCTCGACCACGGCACCTGGTCGGTGCTGCGCCACGTGTTTCCGCAAGCCGACGTGCCGGTGGTGCAGCTGAGCATCGATGAGACACGCGCCCCCGCGTTCCACCATGAGCTCGGCGTGCGTCTGCGAGGGTTGCGCGATGAGGGGATTCTCATCCTGGGGAGCGGGGATGTCGTGCACAACCTGCACGCCTACGCCTGGGGCGGACATCCGCAGGAGCCCTACGACTGGGCGCTGCGCTTCGAGGCCACGGTGCGCGCGCGGCTGCAGGCGGGCGAGCACGCGCCGCTGGTGAATTACGGCGCGTTGGGCAAGGATGCCCTGCTCTCGGTCCCGACACCCGAGCACTACCTGCCGCTGCTGTACGTCCTCGGCGCGAGCTTCCCGGGCGAGCCCGTCACGTTTCCGGTGGAAGGGATGGATGGCGGCTCGGTCTCGATGCTGGCCGTGCGCTTCGGCTGAACCTCGCGCGCTCTGCGGCGCAGGCGCGCGCCGGCTGCGGCATCAGCGAGCCACCGTCTTGTGGTGCGACTTCAGCAGCTCCTGCACCTCTGCCAGCAGTTGAGCCGCTCGCACCTGCTCGCCGCGCACGCAGGCCTCCTCGACCTTGTGCAACCGTCCTTGCATCCAGCGGGCCTGACCCGCCGTGAACTCCGAGCCGTCCAGCGCGAATACGCGCGCCTGGCCACCCTTGTCCGGACGCAGGGAATCCACGATGCGCGCGCGGTCACGATACTGCTCGGTAAAGGAGGCGTCGCAACTCACTGCGGCGTGAGAGAGCGAGACGGCGCACGCAACCAGAATACACCAGCTCCGCCCTGCTGCATGTTGGAGCAATGAAGCGAGTCACCGCGCCATAAGAGCGCAAGACTTCTAAGCAAGCCGGCCGATTCCCGTCGCAACTGTCTGATCAAACACAGATCCGTTTTCCTGGCACGGCGCGTGCTTGTCTTGGTCGCGGGCCGCACTGTCTTGGGCGGCGATTCAGCGCATCTCACGGGGGAGGAGCTTAGATCCATGAAACTGATCACTGCAATCATCAGGCCCCACAAGCTCGAAGACGTTCGCAAGGAAGTCGGCGATGTGGGCGTCCAGGGCGTTACGGTTACCGAGGTCCGAGGCTTTGGGCGGCAACGCGGCCACACCGAGGTCTATCGGGGCGCCGAGTACGTCGTCGAGTTCGTGCCAAAAACAAAGATCGAAATCGCGGTCGACGATGCCCTCGCTGAGCGGGTGATCGATGCGATTACCAAAACGGCGCGGACGGGCAAAGTGGGCGACGGCAAGATTTTTGTTGTCGACCTCGAGCAAGTCGTGCGTATCCGCACCGGCGAGCGCGGCGCCAGCGCCATTTAGCCCACAAGTATCCAGGGGAGATAGTCGATGACTACATTGTCGCGGTCGTTCCTGTTCGCTCTACTGGCACTGTGTGTGCCCTTCGCATGGGCGGATCCGCCCGCTGATGCCACCTCGGCGCCGGCGGCCACGTCGGCACCCGCGGCCGCGCCGCAAGCCGCAGCGGCTGTTGCACCAGCCGTGCCGGCCGCTGCGCCCGCCGCACCCCCAGCACCCTCGACCACTGAGCCCTCGGATATCCTCAACTCCCAGATCAACTCCGGCGATACCGCCTGGATGCTCGCCTCCATGGCGCTGGTGTTGATGATGACCGTCCCCGGGCTCGCCCTGTTCTACGGCGGCATGGTGCGCAAGAAGAACGTGCTGGCGACGCTCATGCAGAGTTTTGCCATCACGTGTCTGGTGACCCTCCTCTGGTACGTCATCGGCTACAGCCTCGCCTTCACGCCCGGGACGCCTTACATAGGCGGCCTGAGCCGCCTGTTCATGAACGGGGTGATCTACGTCAAGGACGTTGCGGCGGCGGCGGCCACGAAAGACACACCGGCGGTGGATGCGGTTATCGGGAAGGTGTCGGTCAGTCATCTCGGTGTGACGATACCCGAGACCGTTTACGCGATGTTCCAGCTGACCTTCGCGATCATCACGCCAGCCCTGATCTGCGGAGCGTTTGCGGAACGAATGAAGTTTTCCGCGATGCTCTGGTTCATGTCGGTCTGGTCGATCATCGTGTATGCACCCATTGCCCATTGGATGTGGGAACCGGGCGGCTGGGGTGCACAGGCAGGCGTGCTCGACTTTGCCGGCGGCACGGTCGTGCACATCAACTCAGGGATCGCCGCGCTCGCTTGTGCGCTCGCTCTGGGTAAGCGTGTCGGCTACAACAAAGAACCCATGGCGCCCCACAACCTGGTGTTGACGCTGACCGGCGCCTCGCTCCTGTGGGTCGGCTGGTTTGGGTTCAACGCGGGTTCCGCGGTGGCCGCAGACGGGCGCGCGGGCATGGCGATGGCCGTCACGCAGATCGCCACAGCCGCGGCAGCCCTTGCCTGGATGTTCATGGAGTGGACCATCAAGGGCAAGCCGAGTGTGCTCGGCATCGCCTCCGGTGCCGTCGCCGGTTTGGTGGCGATCACGCCGGCTTCGGGGTTCGTGATGCCCACACCCGCGGTCATCATCGGCGTAGCCGCCGGGGTCATCTGCTTCCTCGCCGCGACTTCGCTCAAGAAGGCTATGGGTTACGACGATTCGCTCGATGCGTTCGGGGTGCACTGCATCGGGGGCATCGTCGGCGCGTTGCTCACGGGTGCTTTTGCCAGCACGGCGCTCGATGGTGGCCAGGCCGGAAGCATCCTCACGCAACTGAAAGGCGTGCTCGCCACCTTGGTCTACGGCTTCGTCGTCAGCTACATCATCCTCAAGGTGATCGATATGACCATTGGACTGCGGGTCAGCGAAGAAGAGGAGCGGGAAGGGCTCGACGTATCGCTGCACGGCGAGCACGTCGAATAGCGCGCCAGCAAGGATCCGAAGGGTCTCCGCCGCCTGCGGCGGAGACCCTTCCCGCGGCCTCACCATCACATCTCTCACGGGAGCTCTGTCTCATGCACACTCCAGTCACGCCGATCTCGCGCATCCATTCCGAAGAGGTCCGCGACCTCAACCGTTTTCGGCTCGCCCTGTGGGGCGCATTGCTCTGCATCACCCTGGGCGCCCGCGGCGCGCATGCCGAGGATCCCGCGAAGCCCGCCGCACCCACCGCTCCGGCGCTAAGCGATGTGCTGGCGGCATCCGGTGTCGAGGTTCACGGCTATGTCGATGCCGCTTATTCCTACCTATCGGGTACCGGCATTTTCACCAGCGGAACTGCCGACCGGGTCTTCGACACGGAGCCCAGCTCGTTCAACCTGCACCAGGCAGCGTTGACCATCGACTATCGGCCGAAGGAGGGTTTCGGCGCTCTCGTGAACCTCACGGCCGGGAGAGACGCCCGGGTCATCGCCTCGGCGGGCGAGGCAACGAGCAACTTCGACGTCACGCAGGCTTTCGCGCAATACGCGCACGGTCCGCTGACGGTGATCGGCGGCAAGTTCATAACGCTCGCAGGGGCAGAGGTCATCAACTCCACGCAGGACACCAACTACTCGCGCTCCATTCTGTTCGGCTACGCGATTCCCTTCGCGCATACGGGAGTGCGGCTCACCTACGCCGCATCCGATCAACTGAGCCTCATCGTGGGCGTCAACAACGGCTGGGATCAGCTGCAGGACCAGAACAAGCAGAAGACCGCTGAGCTCGGCGTATCGTTCGTACCCAACAAGCTGTTCTCACTCGCAGTGCAAGGCTATAGCGGCGTCGAGCAGCTCGCCGCGGGTGCGTTTATCGGCGCCGGCACGCACGGAGTTCGTGACTTGATCGATGCGGTGGCGACTTACAACGCGACCAGTCAGCTCACGTTCATTCTGAACGTCGACTGGGGGAGCCAGGAGAATTTCACTTCTCTCGTCAATGGAACCTCGATCAAGGCGCAATGGGACGGCGTCGCGGCCTACGTCAATTACCAGGCCAATGATCAATGGCGGCTGTCGGTGCGCGCCGAGTACTTCGACGACAAGGACGGCTACCGCACGGGCGTTATTCAAAAATGGAAGGAAGGAACGCTGACGCTCGCGTACCTACCCGTAAAATTCATCGAATTGCGTGGCGAGGTGCGCTACGACAAGTCGGACTCCAGCGCCTTCGTCAAAGACTCAACCTTCCTTGGCGGGACACCTGGCGCAGGTGTCAGTGACAATCAGACTTCGGTAGGCGTCGAGGCCGTATACAGGTTTTAGACCGCTCCGGTGTGCACCGCTAGTGCAGGGAGCTCATGAGCTCTGCGGGCGTGAACTCGTGCCCGTTCCTGAACACGAAGCTGGCGTGACTTAGGTTCGCGAGATCCACGAGGGGGTCGGCATCCAGCACCACCAGGTCGGCAAGCTTGCCGGCGGCGACGCTGCCGAGGTCACTGAGCGCCATGGTCGCCGCCCCGTTGACGGTGGCGGATCTCAACACCTGCAGCGGCGTGAGCCCGGCGCGTTGCATCAGCTCCATCTCGCGAAACACACCCGGCCCATGCAGCGTGCCGATGTTGCCGGCATCCGTGCCCATGACCACGGTGATGCCGGCATTCCACACCTTAAGCAGGTTCTGCATGGCCACCGTCGGGGCCGCCACCTCGCGGTGCTCGCTGACGAGCTTCGCGACCCGTTCAGGGAGCTTGTCGCGGGGCACCTCATCGAGCCGCAGGCCGGCCAGAACCTGCGGGTCGGCGAGGCGCCGCTCCGCCTCGGTAGCCTGCCAGGTGCCTGAGAGCGCATAGAAATAGCCCATGCGGACGAAGAGTGTCGGGCAGTAGAGGATGTGATGCTCGCGGGCCAGCGCAAGGAATTCCTCGTCCACCGCTTCGTCCTCGACGGAGTGTACGAGGTAGTCCGCGCCGGCGTGCAGCGCGGATTTCGCCACCAGCAGCTCAGTGGCGTGTACCGCCAGTCGCAGGCCCGCCGCGTGCGCCGCCTCCGCGGTAGCGCGTACGATCGCTTCCTGCGCGGCCAGATCGTCATCCGGGCGGTGAATGAACCACACCTTGATGTAATCGGGCTTGCGTTCCAGTTCGCGTGCCACCAGCTGCCGTGCCTCCTCCCCGGAGCCGATCCGCACGATCGGTGGATCGCCCAGGTCCAACTTCGGGTCCTCCACCATGGAGATGAGCGGCCCGGTCACCGCGACACGCGGTGCCGCGGTGCTGTTGCGGGCGGCATCGCGCACCTGGAAATTCCAGAATGGTCCGCCGACATCCGCGACGCTGGTGACGCCGCTCGCCAGCCAGACCCGAAAGGTCTGCGGCAGCCGGGCCTGGTTGCGCTGCACCTCGGATGCATACGGCCGCCACGCGCCGAAGTCTGCGGCGTCCGGCCGCGTGTACAGATTGCCCGACTGGAAGAAGTGCACGTGCGAATCGATCAGGCCGGGAATGACCCACTTGCCGTGGCCGTCGATCACCCGGGCGCCGCGCGGCACCTTCGTCGTGGCAGCAGGCCCTACGGCCTTGATGCGGTTACCCGCGATGATCACGGTCCTGTCGGCTGAGCTCGCGGCCGCGCCATCGAGCTCCGGATGCACGACCGTGGCGCCGACGATGGCCGTGAGAGCTCCGTCGGCAGCACTCGCGGCGCGCGGCGCGGCCTCGGACACTACCGCCGCGGCACCCCAGAGCGCAGAGGCAAGCACCAGCAGGCAACAGCGGAATCGGGACATGGAAGCGGCTCCCACGGATAACGGCGCCGCCAACTGTAGCGCCCGCCCGCCCGGAAACACGAGGATTTTTCGGCACCGTGCCCGCGTAATCCAGCGACGGCGCCAACGCCTGGCCCCACTGCATCGCCTCGCCGGACCCTTCCCGGTCCGCCCGTTGGCCTGGTGCCGTTGCGATCGTCCAGCACCGGAGAGCATAAGAGAGCACCACAGAGTCGCGCAGGAGTCCCGCAGAACTCATCACGGCGGGCCGTCGAACGGGGCGCGCCATTCCCGATTCGACGCGTCGGACAGGTTCCAATCAGCCGGTACTTTGACTTTCAATTAGCCGGT
>Ga0209488_10004223_pt1 | contig 11294 bp, 8 predicted proteins | sample Rivendell_Oct201_8_FD_188349 | JGI IMG/M metagenome (GOLD analysis project Ga0209488, IMG submission 188349) | Vadose zone soil microbial communities from the Eel River Critical Zone Observatory, Northern California, USA -... | ecosystem: Environmental > Terrestrial > Soil > Vadose zone >... | reverse complement strand
CGATGAGTGCAGCACCAAAATTGGCATCCGACCCAACACCTGAGCCGGTACTTCGGCCCGCGAGATCGGGCCCGCGAGCGATTCCTCTTATAGCCATTGTGGGACCGACGGCCTCTGGAAAATCAACATTGGGCGCGTGGCTGGCGCGCAAGTTTGGTGGCGAAGTGCTGGCCTGCGATTCCACGCAGGTCTATCGAGGCTTTGACATTGGCACCGCCAAGCCGACCGGCCAAGAGCGCGAAGGCGTTCCACACCATATGCTGGATTTGGTGGACCCCGGCTTCACGTTTACGGCGGGAGAATACCGACTCCGGGCGATTGAGGTTCTCGAAGACCTGCGCAGGCGCTCCCAGCTTCCGATTCTGACTGTTGGAACGGGGCTGTATCTGCGTGCGCTGCTGGAAGGTCTGGCTGATGCCCCCGCGCGCTCCGAGGAATTGCGAGCGCGTCTGGAAGCGGGCGCGGACAAGCATACCCTCCATTACCTGCATCGCGTTTTGCGGCGTTTGGACCCTGAGGCCGCGCTGCGCATCGGGTCTCGCGATCGCCCCAAGATGATTCGCGCCATTGAAGTATGCCTGCTGACGGGGCGTCCACTTTCGGAGGTCCATCGCGCCGGGCGAGCGCGCCTGGAAGGCTACGCTCCCATCAAGATTGGCCTGCAGCCCCCTCGAGCGGCGCTGTACGAGCGCATCGAACAGCGCGTGCATACGATGCTGGATCGCGGCTGGCTTGACGAAGTTTCAAGACTCGTTCGCAGCGGTGTACCGCTCGACGCCAAACCGTTCGATTTCATCGGGTACAACGAACTGCGAGCGCACCTTGAAGGAACTGTCACACTCGCTGCCGCCACGAAAGCCATCTCTCAGTCGACGCGCCGCTACGCCAAGCGCCAGCTCACCTGGTTCCGCAAGGAACCCCTCGTTCATTGGCTTCCAGGATTTGGCGATGACCCGGCTATCGCGACTGCCGCCGAGCATTTTGTGGCGGGACATCTGAATGCCGGCACGATATCCAGAGCTGAGTCCGCATAACGCTGGGTAACTGGTTGGCTCTTCCGTGGTAAATCCTAAAGTAGCATGCGATTGATCTCGCAACTGATCATTCATTTTGCGCCACCATTTCACTACTGACCTAATCCCGGAGGGACGGATGTATTTCCGGAGGAAAGTGAAGGGGATGAGTCTGGGCTCATCCCCTCGTTCGAACATACTCTTTGGCGGATCATGAGAATCTACTTCCCGGCCGCCATTACTGGCACAGTCTGTAATTGGTCTGCTTGGGCGAGCATTTCGCGTTCAGCATCGGTGGTTGGCCGGTAGATCAGGGAAATGCCACGCAAAGGCAAGTTCAGAGAGCGGACGATTCGTTGGTTCCCGCGAACCAGGACATATAGCGCGGTGTTGCCTGTGCGGCTATAGGCCTTGATCGGGATGGGCGTATAGATCGCGACCTTCCCGTTGGCCGAGCGGACGAGACCTACATTCGCGGACGAGTCCATGGTGACCGAATACTCTCCCGCAGGGAGAAGATTCTTGCCCCAGTGAACTTCGAACGGCAGGTTAAACTTGATCGCCATGGTCTCGGCGTTCGCTGCGCCCGCAAACACGCAAGTTGCAAGCAGAACAGCCGCGAACAGTCTTACCTTAATCGCATGTCGCATCGTTTTGGATTTCATCGTCATTCTCCTCGTCTTAGTGGCCGACGCGTTCCCTGAGAGCCGGAGTCTGCATCGTGCCTTCACTTTCTAAAGCGGAAACCAGTGGGACTTCGGCTCAAATATTTTTGAAATTTTCCCATTTTGATTTCGAATTGCCGTGGCAGCCGCGTTTAGGGAAATCGCTGTACTTTATTTGAGCGGAGTGTTACCGTCGCGCAAACCCCTGCAACAAGGCCCAATGGGAGTCAAAAGATGTACCCAGCGGCGGCCGAACGGGTAAGTGAGTTGCTCCTCAACTGGGGGCAAGGCGATCAAAATGCTCGCGAAGAGCTGATTCCCCTGGTTTACGCTGAGTTACGCCGCATAGCCCGCCGCTACCTTTGGCAGGAACGCCCCGACCACACGCTTCAGAGCGGCGCGCTTGTTCACGAGGCTTACTTGCGTCTCATCCACGAGAAGCCTCCGCAATGGCAGAACCGTGCTCATTTTTTTGGTGTTGCTGCACAGCTGATGCGCCACATTCTGGTGGATCATGCGAGAAGCCGTCTGGCCGCCAAGCGCGGCGCAGGGGTTCCCCGATTAGCACTGGATCCACAAATCGCTCTTCCGCAAAGGCGAGAAGTAAATCTTGTTGCACTGGATGATGCTTTAACCAGGCTCGAAACCCTGGATCCACAACAGAGCCGGTTGATCGAACTGCGCTTCTTTGGCGGGCTCTCCATTGAAGAGACAGCGGTCGTTCTTGGCATTTCTCCGGCCTCAGTGAAGCGCGAATGGGCAACGGCGCGTGCCTGGCTCCAGCGGGAAATAAAGCAGAAGGAAGCGCACAAGTGACGCCTGAAGTCTGGCAACGGGTGAAGGAAGTGCTCGCCGGGGCGCTTGAAAGAGAGCCCGGAGACCGCCCTGCATATCTCGACCAGGCTTGCGCGGAACAATCGCTGCGGAACGAAGTTGAATCGCTCATTGCCACGCACGAAATGGGGGACATCTCGTTTCTGGAGCAGCCTGCCATCGAAGGCGGTGCGCTGGAAACGGGCACCGTGCTGGGCTCTTACGAGATTCTTGCGCCTGTGGGGACTGGCGGAATGGGGGACGTATACCGGGCTCACGATAGGAACCTCAATCGACAAGTTGCGATCAAGGTTTTGTCCGCGAATTTCGCGCACGACCCCAACCTGTTGATGCGTTTTCGGCGCGAGGCCCATATATTGGCTTCCTTAAATCACCCCAATATCGTCACGATCTACGACATCGGACAGGATAGACGCACCGTCTACATCGCCATGGAACTGGTAGATGGGAAGGCCCTGGATGAAATCCTGGCCGCGCATGCAATGCCTACTCGCGACGTACTCGACATTGCCGTACAAACAGCCGCGGGTTTGGCCGTCGCGCACGAGTCCGGAATTGTTCACCGGGATTTGAAACCCAAGAATGTGATGGTCCGGAAGGACGGATTCGCAAAGATTCTGGACTTCGGGTTGAGTAAACTCGCGCCTGGTTTTCCAACGTCGGCTTTGGACGGGACGACCGCAGCTACTGAGCGGGGAGTCCTTCTTGGGACGATAGACTATATGTCTCCCGAACAGGCCAGCGGCCTGCCCACGGATTTTCGCTCGGATCAATTTTCCTTCGGCTCTCTCCTCTATGAAATGATTACCGGGAAACGGCCTTTTCACCGCGAGACGGGATCCCAAACGCTGGCTGCAATCATTGAGGACGAAGCAAAACCGATTGCTTCCCTAAATCCAGGAGTTCCTGCCGCGCTCGAAGCCGTCGTTTATCGATGCATGGCGAAGAAGCCGGAAAGGCGTTACGCTTCAACGCAGGAACTTGCGCGTGAACTTAAAGAGATTCGCGATTCCTCCGCCGCCGGAGAGCCCAGGTCACTCGGCGCAAACGCCAGAGCGGTTTTCCAGCGTCTGCCGCGATGGCTTGAAATCACCTTAGCGGCAGGGTTGGTTGCCGCTGGGATTAGTATTATCGCGCCGCGGTCTGCGGAAAAAGTTCGCGTGTGGTCGGAGTCTTTCTCCCCCCTAACTGAGAAACAGCTCGTGGTTCTTCCCTTCACGAATGTTGGCAATAATCCTGAAAATCAAGGTTTCTGCGATGGGCTGGTGGAAATTCTGAGCAGCAAGCTCAGCCAATTGGAACAGTTCCAACGAAAAGTTCGTGTGGTCCCATCCACCGATGTTCTCCGAGAGGGAATTGTAAGCGTCCGCGAGGCGCGGCAAACATTCGGGGCAACCCTGGCGATTACCGGAAGTGTGCAGCGCACGGAAAATCGCGTCAGGCTAACCATCAATCTGGTCGATCCACAAACATTGCTGCAGCTTAAGTCGAAGACAATCGACACGGAGACGCACGATATCTCGGTTCTGCAAGATGGGGTTGTGCTGGACGTAGCGCAGCTTCTGGATGTGAAACTCTCAAGCGAGGCCAAACAAGTTCTGACCGTCGGCGGGACAACTGTTCCCAACGCCTACGAATATTACATGCAAGGCAAAGGCTATCTGCAACGATATGAGGTGGCCCAAAACATCGACACAGCGATTACGCTTTTCAATCTGGCGCTCGCACACGACCACCGCTATGCCTTGGCCGAAGCGGGGCTGGGCGAGGCCTACTGGCGAAAGTATGAGCAAACCAAGGATTCGCAATGGGCGGAAAAAGCCAGGAAAAGTTCCGCGGACGCGATCGAGCTGAACAATAAACTGGCGCAGGTTTACGTAACCCTGGGGATGATCCATACGGGGACGGGCCGCTACGAGGAGTCGGTTAGAAATCTCCAGAAAGCACTAGAACTTGATCCCATCAATGCAGACGCCTACCAGGAATTGGCGAAGGCTTACCAACGGATGGGGAAACTGAAAGACGCCGAATCGACATACTTAAACGCGATTGCCGTGCGACCGGGCTATTGGGCAGCTCACAATGAATTGGGAGGCTTCTACTATCGCTTGGGCCGGTATGACGACGCCGGAAAGGAATTTCGAACTGTCGTCAACCTTACTCCCGACAATGCACGTGGCTACAAGAATCTAGGTGTGATTGCTTATTCCCAGAAGCGGTACGAGGAAGCGGCCAAGATGCTTGAGAAATCGGTGGCCATCAAGCCCTCCGATGGCGCCTACTCCAATCTGGGCACGGTCTATTACACCTTGGGGCAATATAACGAGGCGGCCCGGTACTACGAGAAGGCGATCCAGATGAATGGTCGCGATTCGATGCAGTGGCACAATTTGGCGGCTGCCTACCAGTGGAGCAGTGAACCGCAGAAGGCAATGGGTGCCTTCCAACGAACAGCGGAGCTGGCGGAGGAGCAACACCGCGTCAATCCTCGCGATCCCGATTTGCTAATCCGATTGGCTGACGCATATTCCTATCTCAACCAACCGCAACGCGCCCGGGAACTGCTTCAGCAAGGTCTGGCACTGGCTCCCGATGACGTTTCCAATATGTTCCAGGCGTCCGCGATCTACGAGCAGCTCGGAGACCGCAAGCTCGCCTTGCAATGGATTGCCAAGGCGATCAAGGGAGGTCTTTCGCGCGATCTCATTGAGAAAGAACCCACGCTGGCACGGTTGCGCCTTGACCCAAGGTTCAAAAACTTCTAGGGCCCTAAATCCAAGTGTTCAAACTCACGAAAGGAGAAACTCGATGCAAAGCGAAGCGGGAACGAAGCTAGGTTTCGATCCAAGATTGGTGGTCACCCTCGAGGCACATAGGATTGGAAAGGACAGAGTTTTCGTCGATCCTCCTGAAGTCAACATCGGCGAAGGGGCATCGCAGTTGTCGACCGTTCAATGGAAAAATGACACCGATGAAGCGGCTTGGCTGTGGATGCCCAATGGAGAACAATATTTCAACCCGCCTGCCAAAGGTAATTTTCCAACTCCGTTTAAGATTGATCCAGGAGACCAACTGGAACTTACGGTCAAGGACAAGCCCGAAAAAGTTCGTTCCCAATATCACGTGTATTGCGAATCCATTGGGCAATATGCGGAGGGCAACTCCCCACCGGTCATGAATTGTCCTTAAGGACGAAATAAAGGAGCATCATCCAGCGTCGGATCAAAATTGAGTGCGGATGTAGGACAGGCATACCTTTCCTGCAGAATTATCATCGCGGCAAATGCGGACCGGAGTCCCTGTTCTACTTGCCGGCTCAGAGACGTTGCCGATTAGATACAGGAGGCGGACCTTTCGGTCCGCCTCTTGGCACAACAACGAAGAAACTAAAACTAAGAACAAGAACTAGGCGGCCTTTCGCTCCCGTTCTCGCTCCGGCGACGCCTGATCCAGCAGCGCAATCAGGCCGCGAGCAGCTTTAGGCGTTCTGACTTCGGCGCCATTGATAATCTCTTCGGCACTTATAGAGCGCCCATAGAGCTCGCGGTTCGCCTTATTGTCTGGCCGTAAAGTTGAACCTTCCAGTGAAACTCCTGCAAAGACGCCGCGCGCGCGCGAATAGCTGAGAATTTCCGAGCGCACGTAAGCATCAGTGTCAGCTTCCGCTGAACGTCCTACTGGGCCCGCTGCTATAGAGGCGTCGGCGCCGAGCTTGACCTTGCTGTGCAAAAGACTGCGTGCGCCGCGATCATTCATCACGAGGAAAAGGTAGTCCGTGGCTTCGCCTCCAATTTGAAACCCAATGCTGCCGCCTTCAAGCGCGTACATTGCCGGCGGGCCCCACTTGCCTGAAAAATCCTTACCTGTGCGGCACGTCATCGTGCCACGTCCATAGCTGCCGCCGACGACGAAGGCGGCTTTCAAAACCGACGGCATGATCACTATGCACCGGGCTTTGGCCAATAAGTCGCGAGGTATGCCCTCATGCATGTTGAGAATTTCCTGCATCGTCGTGGTCGCATCCTCCAGACGACTTGCTGCCTTCGAGTCATCCCGCGTCCCTGCGAACGACGGCGGTGCGAAGGCGAATATTCCCGCTAAAACCAGGAGCCATTTTTTGTGACCCTTGTTCTTAAATGTTTGACGGTTCATTTGCCCCCCTTCCTATTCTCCGGAAACGCCATTGCTTTAATGATGTCTTTAAACTCGCCAATCGGGAGATTGGCGTTCCCGGGAATTACCGATCCTCAAGGCCGGGCTGGCTTCGGAGATCGATAGATCGCGAAATTTGGTGGGCGCAATTCATTAAAGCGGGTTAGCGCTTGCTAGACGCCCCCAATGCGCGTTCGCGAGAAATGCGTGACCAAGGTGACCAGGAACATGATCAGGAAAATAAAGAATAGAACCTTGGCAATTCCTGCTGCCGCAACCGCGACCCCGCCGAATCCCAAGAAGCCGGCGATTAAGGCAACAATCAAAAATACCAGCGCGTAATACAGCATGTCTTTCTCCTTTCATTGAATGGGGAATGGGGCTTAACGCTTTGACTTGACGACTATTTCGTTCGGGCGACTGTGACTGTGTTCATTTTACGTTCCCGTGTTTCTGCAACTTACGACCAGCCGAACGGGAAGGTGCAATATCCGTGCCAAGCCGGAATATCCTAAATCGTTTAATTGCAGGGTTCGGGGAAAACGCGTATAGATTTGGTACGTACTAGGACTAGGTATTATCGTCTTGTCGTGTATTCTATTTTTCTAAGCAGTTTACTTGACCGCGTGCGATGGCGCGCCGCGCACTTCTATTACTCCTTGCACAGCATCCTAGTTACGTTTGTCTGAGGAGTGTATAATGGGGTTGTGAAATTGCGCCGCTCGATGCGTATCTCATCCCGAAAGGCTCGAAGCAAAGCCCCCATCAGTCCCGTGACCTTGCTCGCCATTGTCGTATCCGAATGAAGACAACACGTCCTACAGAATCTCGTGAACGCGTATTCCTGGTTGGAGTGGGCCTGAAGCGGCCCTCCCACGTGACGGGTGTCGAAGCTGGAGAGGCGGAGCGGGCGTCGCTGGCCGAACTTGCGGAGCTGGCGCGCAGCGCGGGCGCGCAGGTTGCCGGAAGTATCTTTCAGATGCGGGATAAGGTTGATCCCGCCACTGTCATTGGCCGCGGTAAAATTGAGGAAGTGAAGATTGAGGCGCAACTTCACAAAGCGCCGCTGATTATTTTTGACCGCAACCTGACTCCCACGCAATTGCGCAATCTTGAGAGTGGCACCGACTGCCGTGTGATCGATCGCACGCAGCTTATCCTGGACATTTTTGCGCGGCATGCGCGCAGCCGAGAGGGGCAGTTGCAAGTTGAGCTTGCGCAACTGAATTACATGTTGCCACGCCTTGCCGGAAGCGCCAAGGAACTCTCGCGACAGGCCGGCGGCATCGGTACACGCGGTCCTGGCGAGCAGAAAATCGAAACCGACCGGCGCCGCATCCGCGATCGTGTAAGTAAAGTAACCAAGGCCATCGAATCAATTCGCAAGCAGCGATCGCTGCGGCGGCAGACGCGGCAAGCCGTGCCGCTCGGCGCGGTGGCCCTCGTGGGTTACACGAATGCCGGGAAATCCACGCTCTTCAATGCCTTGAGTCGCGCCGGAGTGCTGGTGTCATCAAAAATGTTCGCGACTCTCGATCCCACCGTGCGCGCGGTGCGTTTGCCGTCGAACCGGCGCGTGTTGCTTTCCGACACAGTAGGATTTATCCGCGATCTTCCGCCGGGGCTGATCGCCGCATTTCGCGCCACCCTGGAGGAAGTAACCGAATCCGCGCTGATCCTCCTGGTCACGGACATTTCAAATCCGAACCATGCCGAGCAGGATGCCGAGGTCGAAAAGATTCTAAAGGGTTTGGGAGTAGGTGACCGCCCGCGGCTTCATGTGCTCAACAAAATCGATCAGCTGACGCCGGAACAAGCAGCCAGCTTAAACGGAAATCATAATTCGGTGCTGGTATCCGGGATGACCGGCGCGGGTCTTGAAGGACTTCTCAAGCGCATCGACGCCGCCATGCCCGTTGATCCGATTTTGCACCTGCGATTTGAACTTCCGTTGAAGGACGGCCGCGCGATTGCTTTGGTCCACGCCCTCGGCCGGGTACTTCACTCTGACGTACAGGACTCGGTAATGGTCATGGAAGCCGAGTTACCCACATCGGTGGCGCAGCGGCTCAGAATCACCCCCGAACCTGTCTTGGCATGACTTGGAGTCCAACGCAGCGTCAGAAAAATCACGATTCGTGACACAAATTCCGGCCAATCTTACGCTCCGAAAATCCACCTAAAAGCCGCATATTTAGCCTCTTATTGAACGCCGGACCAGGTGCCAAGGGTTGACTGGGCATCTGTGGAAATTCCTGTGTAAATCCGAAGGCGGCCTAGGCTGTGATTTGCTGAATAGATAATTTCTGGGCGAGACCAGTCCCTCGATTTAAGCGTAAGCCATGCAATTACAATGAGATGGGCATTTTCTTGCTTCACCCCGCAGCAATAGGCGCCTGTGATGCACTATCAGGAGTAAGGCCCTGATTTGCACAGGCTTGCATCATTTGTGTGCACTATCAGTTATGAAATTGGACCAGTAAATGGCCCAAAATGGGATTTATTTCAACACTGGATAATCTATGTTTTCACGGCTTTGACTCAACTCTATGGCTCGTAAACGAGTACTTCCGCCTCATGGCTTCCACCCTTCGGAACGGAAATGTACAGGCGATTGAATTGCGGCACCCAGATGGATGGTTGGGTATCGGGTTCGGTTGAGACCTTTACCATGGGTATATATTCGTCCGCGCTCTTCTGTTGGTACACGGCAATAAAGCCGTCGCCAGTAACGTAAATGCGTTTGCGCGTGGCGTCATACCAGAGGCCGTCGATTGAGGGAATGCTTTCGAGCTGCGTAACTTGCTTGCCTGAATCCGTATCGAAGACAATCAGCATCGGCGGCTTGCGGCTGCCTACAAACAGCCGGTGACGGCTTTCGTCCAGGGCCAGTGGACCAAAGTTTTCAGCGCCTGCGACAGGCCAAGCGGCAATCTGTTCTCGCGTCTTGCTGTCAACCACGCCGAGTTTCGTCGCGCTGTTCAGGTTCATGAAAATTCGCGAGCCAGGTTTCTCAAATGTGATTCCACCGGGTCGCGAGGTGGTCTTAATGTCGCCGATATGTTGATTCTTCGACGTATCGACAATCGCCAGCCCTCCGGAATTTCGATCACCGAATCCGGCATAAAGATATTTCGTTTCGGGATCGTAGCCTACCTGATTGGCGTCGGGTCCAAGTTGCAAGCTGTCGATCAGTTTAAAATTGTCACCGCGAAAAATCTTGCAGGTTCCGTCCGTGCCGTTGGTCACAAAAAGCGTCTTGAATTCCTCGGAATAAAATGAGCCTTGCGGCTTGCTCTGCCCTGGAATGCTGGCGATCCGTTTGCCGGCCTGAACGTCAATCACCTCGACGGTGTTTTGATTTTCTCCATTGGCGGGAATAAATAGTCGTTTGCCCTTCAGGTCCACGGTAATGTGGTCCAACCGCCCCTGCACGCCGGGCATGGGAATCGTTTGAACCAATTTCAGCGGAGCGTCACTCTGGGCCTTTCCGGTGAGCGCCGGCAGGAATACCAAAAGACAGAGCACAACCACCGTTGCGTAAAGTTTTTTCATTTGTCCCCCGAATCGATTTGTCCACGCCTGACGTTTCTCAGGGTTCTGTTGTGTGGCCTTATGTATCACAAGTTTCAGAGAGAGGTCCACTGTGGCGAGTCGATTTCCCTTGACATGTTTCGTGATCGAGTGCTAAAAGCCCGGTCATAATTCGGGTGCGTCTTGATACTTTTCCTAAATAGATCTCCGGTCCTTATCCGCAAGTAGCTCGGTAAGGTTACTGAATGTATCGGTCCGTCTGCACGACAGGAGGATTGCGATGCAATTTGGACTATTTGGGAAACGGCGTAGTGTGGGTGTTTGGATTTTTTTGCTTGCGATCATCGGTATTTTGGGGGCCCGCCAGGCGTATGCACAGGTTGCGGGAGCAACGCTTACCGGCACAGTGAAAGATTCTTCCGGCGCAGTCATTCCCAACGCTCAAATCTCGATCACGGATTTGGCCACCAGCGTGAGCCGCAGCATTTCCTCCAATGCGGCCGGTCTTTATACTGCCCCCAACCTATCGCCCGGGAACTATGAAGTGCGGGCGACGTCAACTGGATTCAGGACCCAAGTGCAGAGGGGAATCACGTTGACGGTAGGGGCTCAGCAGCAGCTGGATATCACGATGCAGGTCGGGCAGATCACTCAAACGGTGGAGATTACCACGGAAGCGCCTACGGTCGAGCTGACCTCGTCCGAGCTAGGCGCCACGGTAAACTCAACGACAGTGCGTGAACTGCCGCTGAATGGCCGATCCTGGACAGACCTTGCCGTTCTCCAGCCAGGAGTTGTTGCGGCCACGACGCATGCGGCGGTAGATGTGAACCGCGGCTACGGAGGGCAGTTGAGCATCTCGGGCGCGCGCCCTCAGCAGAATAATTACCGGCTGGACGGCATCAGCATCAACGATTACTCCAACGGAGGTCCTGGGAGCGTCCTCGGCCAGAATCTTGGGGTCGAAGCCATTCAGGAATTCAGTGTCCTGACCAGCAACTATTCGGCGGAGTACGGGAAGACCTCTGGCGGAGTGGTGAACGCCATTTCGCGCTCCGGCACGAATCAATTTCATGGTTCCGTTTATGAGTTTTTG
>Ga0209488_10004221_pt1 | contig 11296 bp, 10 predicted proteins | sample Rivendell_Oct201_8_FD_188349 | JGI IMG/M metagenome (GOLD analysis project Ga0209488, IMG submission 188349) | Vadose zone soil microbial communities from the Eel River Critical Zone Observatory, Northern California, USA -... | ecosystem: Environmental > Terrestrial > Soil > Vadose zone >... | reverse complement strand
TCGCCGACGAAACCGAGAAATGGGCCAAAGTGGTGAAGTTCTCCGGCGCCAAAGCTAGCTGATCTTGGTCGGCGCGATGTCGCCTCATGACCCAGACCATCGAATGTTGCGCCACAACATGACTTTCACTAGAGCGAAGTGAGGTACACTCTGCTTGCGAGGCCCTCGCGGCGGAGGCGGCCAGGAGGTGTTGGGGGCAGACCATCAGACCTCGATTCGCACAGGGTCGCACAAGATCGCACAATATATTTGTTTGACGGCGCCCTCCGTATCAATTATTGGCGAAATGGTCGTGTGGAATTGCGCCCGCCGCTTGGCCGGGCGCATTTTTGTGTCACGGGGATCCGGGCTGCCAGCATCGGGCCGTGCGGCGCGACCAGCGGGCCGGACTCATGCATCATCAACAAATGGTGTTATCTTATCAACATCCGTCAATATATTGAATTCGACGGTCGAGGACTACCAAACGAATCCAACCATTTTGGCCAAAACGAACCCAAAAAAGGTTTCTGCGGCGCTCTTGAAAAACCACCAGGGCGCCCCGCAGTCGAGGGGCCGCCCGCTTACTCATAGTAAAGCGGAAAATCTTTGCCTGGCGCCACGAAAGGCTCGATTCAACTCTGCGACTACGTCGGCAGGGCAGCCGACATTCCTCCGTTTTGTGCCAAATTATGGTTGCTGTACTTTTATCGCATACTTCCGCGAATTTCCGTGCAAACGTGCGTTAGAACTGCATCGACGGCACCGTGGAACGAGCGATGGGTACTTGCGCAATTGAAGGATGAGCTGATGTCACTTCCCTCCCGCATGACTGCAATCGCCATACGAGCGCCCGGTGGACCGGAGATGCTGGTGCCGGAAGATCGCCCCGTTGCCACACTTGGGCTGGGCGAGGTGATGGTGCGTGTCCTCGCGGCGGGGGTGAACCGGCCGGATGTGGTGCAACGGATGGGGCATTACCCACCGCCCAAGGGGGCAACCGATATTCCGGGGCTCGAGATCGCGGGCGAGGTGGTGGCGCTTGGGCCAGATGCCCGGCGCTGGAAGGTGCGCGACAAGGTGATGGCGCTGGTGGTTGGCGGTGGCTACGCCGAATATTGTCCGGCCCACGAAAGCCATTGCCTGCCGATGCCGCCAAATCTCACAATGGCGGAAGCGTCGGCCATTCCGGAAACCTTTTTTACCGTATGGCACAACGTGTTTGAGCGCGGGAAGCTGAAAGCTGGCGAAACGCTGCTGGTGCATGGCGGTTCTTCCGGCATCGGCACCGCCGCCATCCAACTCGCCAAGGCCTTTGGGGCCCGCGTATTGGTCACGGCGGGTTCCGAGGAGAAATGCAATGCGTGCCGCACGCTCGGCGCCGATCTTGCCATCAACTACAAGTCCGAGGACTTCGTTGCCGCCGTGAAAGGCGCGACGGGCGGCCAGGGCTGCGAATTGATTCTGGATATGGTCGGCGGCGATTATATCGAGCGCAACTACGAGGCCGCGGCTGTCGAAGGGCGGGTCGTGCAGATTGCCTTCCAGGGATCGCCCAAGGCGACGGTCGATTTCCGTCGCATCATGCTCAAGCGTTTGACCCACACAGGCTCGACGTTGCGTGCCCGCTCGGTTGCCGACAAAGGCGCGATCGCACGCGCGGTCGAGACTCAGGTGTTGCCACTGATCGCCCGGGCCCAAGTCAAGCCCGTCATGGACCTGCGCTTTCCGATTCGGGACGCGGCTGGCGCACACCGGCGCATGGAGACGAGCCAGCACATCGGCAAGATCGTGCTTGATGTTGCCTGACATAATACGGCCATTGATCCCGTGGCCTGTCCGGTTGCATGTGGAAGATTCTTGATGTTGGCTTTGCATGCATCCGCTTGGCGGCTGCTGTCGTGATTATTTGGTGGGCTCTCGATTGGCGTTCGCCTTTTATGGCGAGCATACGCATTTGGGCGTTGGCGGGATTCGTTCTCATTCCTTTGGGGGTGGTCGCCGTTGAAATAGTGAATTTGCGGCGTGTCCGGGTGCCGTTCGGCATTCGTGCGTTCAACGCGATTTCGTTGGTGCTCTCGGTCCTCAGTTTGCTCTGTGTGCTTTCGCTGGAGGCGCGGTTTCAATGGATACGCTATGAAGTGCTCCACGCCGGCGCGGCGCAGCTGGAAAAACTCGGCCGGCATATTGTCGTCGGCTACCGAAATCGTTCCGAACTTGAGGCCCTGATTGATCGCCGCGCCATTGCGGGCTTCTTTCTCACAGCGCGCAATGTGCAGGCGCGCGACGAGGCCTCGATCAGGCGCGACGTCGCGGAATTGCAGGACATGCGGCGGCGGCATCGGCTTCCAGCCCTCATTGTCGCGACCGACCAGGAGGGTGGCGGCGTGTCACGCCTGTCGCCGCCGCTCAAGCGGTTGCCGCCATTGTCGACGGTCGTCGGACCGCATGCGGACGCCGCAGGCCGTCGCAAGGCCGTCGAGGATTACGCCGCTGCTCAGGCCCGCGGATTGTCTGATCTCGGCGTCAACGTCAACTTCGCCCCGGTCGTGGATGTGGACCAAGGCCTTGACAATCCGGACGACCGCATGACCCGCATCCACATGCGCGCGATTTCGAAGGATCCGCAAGTTATTGCCGATGTGGCAGCCACCTATTGTTCGCAGATGTTGAACCATGGCGTGCACTGTACGCTCAAGCATTTTCCAGGGCTTGGCCGTGTGTTCGAGGACACCCATCTGCATACCGCCGACCTCACCGCTCCATTGGATCAATTGGCCAAAACGGATTGGCTGCCGTTCCGATCGCTTATGTGCTGTTCCGGCAACTTGGTGATGTTGAGCCACGCCCGGTTGGTGGCGCTTGATCCCGACCGCCCGGTGTCCTTCTCACGAGCGGTCGTGGGCGATCTGTTGCGAAAAGATTGGGGGCACGAAGGTGTCTTAATCACCGACGATTTTAGTATGGGCGCGGTCGTCTGGAGCCCCTATGGGATCTCGGGCGCGAGCGTGGCGGCGCTCAACGCCGGCGTCGACCTCATTCTGGTCAGCTATGACCCCGACCAATTCTTTTTCGTGATGTATTCGCTCATCGAGGCGGATCGCGCCGGATTGCTTGAGAATGAACAGCTCGTCCGCAGCCGTGAACGACTGAAAAGGACATTTGGCCAGTGATCGGTGGAGCAGTTGGTGCCTCATTGTGGATTAGTGCCGCCAAGGCTTCGCTATGTGGCTCATAATGCTCAGAGATTTAGTTGACGTCAGGGTGCTTGCCGATACCCCGTAGCCCCGGTACTGATCAGGGACTGGCGGAGTTGGACTGGGAAGCCGGGAGGGTCTCACCTTTGCGCTTCTTGCGCGCGTTTTTAGCTGCAGCATGCCTGCAGGCGGTCTTGTTTGGGGTGTTACCGGCGCGCGCGGTCGAGCCGGTGAACGTGCGCACCGATGCGGCTGCCATCGACCTGACGGCCGCGGTCGACCGCCAGCGCACGGAATCCGACCGCATTCTGGTTTCGACTGCACCGGGGACTGACGGCATCGTGCAGCGCATGGACGTGCGCGCGCGCGAAGGCAACACCTCATGGGCGGTCTTTGCGCTCGCCAATTCCGGCAACGAACAGATTGATCGCCTGATCGTCATTCCCCATTACCGCCTGGTTGGTTCGGGCCTGTTGTGGCCCGACCTCGGCCTTTCGCGGGTGGTCACGGTGACGTCGAGCGGCGAGCGGCCCGAGCGTCAGGAAAACGCCCACGCCGATATTTTCCGCATTACGCTCGATCCGGGCGCCGTCATGACCTATGTGGCGGAGTTGCGCACCAACAATCTGACGCAAATCTACTTGTGGGAACCGGACGCCTACAAGGACAAGGTCAACAGCATCACGCTCTACTATGGCATCGTCATCGGCATTTCGGGCCTGCTTGCCCTCTTCCTGACCATTCTGTTCGTGGTGAAGGGCAGCGTGATGTTTCCCGCGGCCGCCGCTTTGGGCTGGGCCGTGCTCGTTTATATCGGGATCGACTTCGGCTTCTGGGGCAGGGTGTTCGACATGTCGGCCGGCGCCGAACGGGTGTGGCGCGCTTCCGGCGAGGCGATCCTGGCCGCGACGCTGCTTGTGTTTCTGTTCGCCTATCTCAATCTCAATCGGTGGCACGTGCGCTACGTGCACATCACGTTCGGATGGCTTGCATTTCTCGGGTGTCTGGTCGCGTTGGCCTTGTTCGACCCGTCAATTGCCTCAGGCATTGCCCGCCTTTCGCTTTTTGCCGTTGCGGTGCTGGGTCTGGTCCTTGTCATCTATCTCTCGACGCACGGTTTCGACCGTGCCGTCCTGCTCATTCCGACCTGGCTCTTGCTTGTCGTCTGGGTGTTTGCGGCCGGACTTGCGATCATGGGCAGCGTCACCAACGATATTGTGGGGCCGGCATTGTTGGGGGGGCTGGTTCTGATCGTCATGCTGATCGGGTTCACGGTCATGCAGCATGCCTTCGCGGGCGGCGTCACCCATGGCATTGTCACCGATGTGGAGCGGCGCGCGCTGGCGCTGACCGGTGCCGGCGACATGATCTGGGATTGGGATGTCTCCTCCGACAAGGTTTTTACCAGCCCGGAAACCGAGGCTCTCCTGGGCCTCAAACGCGGCGCGCTCGAAGGGCCTGCCGCGCGCTGGCTCGACGTCCTGCATCCGCTCGATCGCGATCGTTTTCGGACGGCGCTCGACAGCGTGCTGGAGCAGCGTCGCGGTCGACTGACGCAGGATTTTCGGCTGCGTACGCCTGACGGTCACTATCTTTGGTTCACCCTCAAGGCGCGGCCCGTGGTCGGTTCCGATGGCGAAGTCGTGCGGTTGGTCGGTACGCTCGCCGACGTCACGGAATACAAGAACGCCGAAGAGCGCCTGTTGCACGACGCGGTCCATGACAACCTGACGGGACTGCCCAATCGCGAACTGTTTCTTGACCGCCTCGAGTCCGTGTTGGCGCTCGCCAAAATCGATCAGGCCATCCGGCCGACGGCGATCGTCGTCGATCTTGATCGATTCAAGCAGGTCAATGATTCGGTCGGGATTGCGGTCGGCGACTCGATCCTGTTGACGTTGGCGCGCCGGCTGGCGCGGCTGTTGAAGCCACAGGATACGCTGGCGCGGCTATCCGGCGATCAATTCGCTCTCATACTGATGTCGGAGCGCGAAATGGACCGCATCACTACCTTTGCGGAAACATTGCGCCGCGCGTTGCGGGCTCCGATTACTTTCAACGACCGCGAGATTTTCCTGACAGCCTCCATGGGGATCGCACTGGGCGATGGCCAGCCGCAACGTACCGAGGAATTGCTCAAGGACGCGGAACTCGCGATGTATCACGCCAAGCGGATCGGCGGAGATCGTATCGAAGTGTTCAAGCCGTCGATGCGCGCTCGCAAAGCAGACCGGCTGACGCTTGAGTCCGAATTGCGCCGCGCGCTTGAGCGCGAGGAGATCACTATTCTCTACCAGCCCATCGTGCGCCTGGAAGACCGGGCGGTTGCGGGTTTCGAAGCGCTGGCGCGCTGGGATCATCCCAAGATGGGCCGGATGTCGCCGACCGACTTCATCTCCATTGCGGAGGAGATCGGTCTTATCGTCGATCTTGGATTGTTCGTATTGGAGCGCACGTCGCGCCAGCTCGCCCTGTGGCAGCGTGCAGCACGCAATCGCGAACCCGTTTTCGCCAGCGTCAATGTGTCGTCGCGCCAGCTCTTGCGACAGGACCTGATCCACGATCTGCGTACCGTGATTTCGCGTTCGGGGATTGCGCGCGGCACGCTCAAGCTCGAACTCACTGAATCGCTCGTCATGGAAAATCCGGAACATGCCGCTCAGATGCTCACGCGCATCAAGGAACTTGGCGCCGGCCTTGCGCTCGATGATTTCGGCACCGGTCACTCGTCGCTCTCCTACCTGCAGCGCTTTCCATTCGATACGATCAAGATTGACCAATCCTTTGTGCGTACGTCGAGCAAAGGAGCACGTCCCGTGATCCTGCGTTCGATCATCGGGCTTGCGCACGATCTCGGCATGGATGTCGTGGCGGAAGGCGCGGAAACCGATTCCGACGCTGTTGAACTCTATCAGCTTGGCTGCGAATACGCTCAGGGCTACGCCTTCGGCGAGCCGGTCAGTGCGGAGGTTGCGCGCAGCCTGTTGACGTCGAACCGGCTGGAAACGGTGCGCTGATGAAGGCTGTCTACATCGAACGATTTGGCGGGCCGGAAGTCTTGATTTATGGCGACCTGGCCGATCCCGTGGCCGCGCCAGGCGAAGTGGTCGTCAACGTGTTCGCCACGAGCTTCAATGCCGCCGACTGGAAGGTACGCCTCGGGCAGTACAAGCAAACGAAGTTCCCGTTGGGCCTGGGGCGGGATTTTTCCGGCATCGTCAGTGCCGTTGGTGACGGTGTTGTGGATCTTGCGCTCGGCGACCCAGTCTTCGGAGTTTTGGAGGCTGGCCGGGAGGGCGCGCATGCGGAGAGGGTCGCGATCAAAGCGGCGATTGTCGCGAAGAAGCCGGATGATTTATCGCATGTCGATGCCGCGGCGTTGGCATTGATCGGAATTACGGCCATCAGTGCGATCGAGGATACGCTGAAACTTCGGCACGGCGAGACGATCCTGATTCAGGGCGGTGCCGGCGGGGTCGCAGGTTTCGCCATTCAACTCGCCAAGCATATCGGCGCCCGCGTGATCACGACCACGAGCGCGGCCAACTCCGCTTATGTGCGAGATCTCGGGGCCGATGAAATTATCGATTACAACACCCAGGATTTCACGCGTGCCGTTTCCAATTGCGACGCCGTCTTCGATACCGTCGGCGGCGACGTCGCACAGAAATCCGTCGCGGTGCTCAAGCCGGGTGGTCGCGCGGCATTCATCGCTTCGGGGCTGCATGCGCCAAAGCCTGAACGCAGTGACGTGGTGTCTTTGCGTCCTCCGGTCGAGCGTACCCGCCGACATCTCGCGCGCATCGCCCAATTGTTTCAAGCAGGAGCGATACGAGTTCCCGAGATCAAGCTCTATCAGTTGTCGCAAGCCGCCGACGCGCATCGCTTAAGCGAGGCGCGCCATTTCAGGGGCAAGCTCGTCTTCAAGGTGCGGTGATTAACTCAAACCTCATTTCGGTTCGAATCCGCCCGTGGTCCAGCGCTACGCGATCGCGGGTGACGTCAGGGCGTTGATGAAGGCGCGTGCCTGGGGGCCGGCTCCTTGCTGCTGGCGGGGATGGCGCTGGCATGAACGTTCCACATCGAGCGCAGGTTCCTGTCATCAATGCGGAGCTACACCTTCCGGTAGGCCGCAGCGACGCAGGCCATCGAGATACTTTTTAAGTGCGCGCGGGTTGCGTCGAAATGGAGCGTTGCAAATCGCCTTGAATGTGGCGACCGTCGCCTGTGGATTTACAACAAGAAGACGGTCCACACATGCGCGGCCTTCGTCTATCCGATCAATCTGCGCACAACTTGCGGCCTTCAGGCTAAGAACCCGAGGATAGTTGGTTCGCTCATTCAAAACGACATCCGCTGCGTCGGAGGATTTTTGGTAGCGTCCGGCAATGAAATGCGCGAGGGAGGTCCCTACCCAATAGTTGTGATGCAACGAACATACTGGATCGAGGCGCCGGGCGCGCGAAAAATGCTCGAGCGCCGTCTCCGGATCGCCGACATGAGCCCTCACGATGCCCAGGGCATTCCACGCGCTTGCCGAATTTGGGTTGAGCGCGATTGACTGCTCGATCAGCGCTTGGCCTCGCTCGAATTCGCCGGCAAGCATCACCATTACCTCACCGGCCATCCACAATGCTTCAGAATCGCTTTTTCCCATTTCCGCCGCCACGTGAGCAAGTCGCAACGCTTCATCAACGCGGCTATCGGAAGGCAACTTGCGGCTGAACATCAGTTGCATACGGTGGCAGAGGGCAGCCAAGCCGTATGGGGCGCCGTAGGAAGGATCAAGGTCGATAGCGCGATACAATAATCGCAGAGCCTCTTGTACTTCCACACTGCCTGGCCTGCATTGCGGCAATGCCTGCAAGAACAGATCGTATGCCGTCAGGTTCTCCGTCGGCTTGCGCCGCGCCCGCTCGATCTCGGCGCGACGCATGGTCGGGGCGATCATCGCCGCCACATGGTCAACGACCTGATCCTGAATATCGAAAATATCGACGAGCCGGCTGTCAAGCCGATCAGCCCAGACCTGGCGGCCATTCGCGGCGTCCGTCAGTTCGACGATGATTCGCACCCGATGGCCGGATTTTCGGACGCTGCCTCTGAGCACGTAGCGCACACCGAGATCGGCGCCCACCACTGTCGCGTCCACAGTCCGGCTTTTGAAGGCGAAGGCGGAGCCGCTTCCGATGACGAACAACCAGGGAATACGACCGAGCGAGACCGTAATGTCCTCCACCAGGCCGTCGGCAAAATAGTCTTGCCCCGAATCGCCACTGAGATTGGCGAATGGCAATACGACGATGGAGGGCTTGTCTGGTAGCGCAAGTTTGAGCTGGCTGAGTTTGCTTGGGTTCGGAGTCGCACACTTTATGTCCGTTTCATCGCCCTTGTCCGCCGCAGTCGTGGGAAAATTCCAACCCAGCTTCCCAACCGCGAGTACAGCCTCGGTTCGATTGCTGACATCCAATGCCTTGAGAATGATGGTGACGTGATATTTGACCGTCGTTTCGGCAAGGTCGAGGACGCGGCAGATTGCCTTGTTGCTCTTGCCCTGCATCACGAGGGCGAGCACCTTGAGTTGCCGTTTGGTCAACCCAAGACTGATAGGCGACGCCCGCTTCCGATTGCTGGCAACTGATTTCTGCACCAAATCCGCTCGCTCGATTGAAGCGCCAATGATAACGCATTTCAATTTTAAGACCAAAGCATCAATCTGATGCTTCAGATTGGTTTATAGCACGTGAATTACCCCGTAGTATCAAGGCGGATTCTAGATATTCTTCTGAGCAAAACAAATGGTATTGAGGGACGAATGCCATGCAGTTCACGAACTGGACCATGAAACTTCCCCACCGAAGGCAAATCCTGCATCTGGCCGCGGGCACTGCCGCGCTGTCGGTAATGCCGCACGTCGCAAGGGCACAAACCTATCCGTCACGGCCGGTGCGCATCATGGTTGGCGCTGCTGCCGGCGGCGGGATCGACATCACAGCGCGTCTAGTCGGGCAATGGCTCTCGGAGCGACTTGGGCAACAATTTATCATCGAGAACCGGCCGGGCGCGGGCACCAACATCGCCACCGAGGCGGTCGTCCGTTCGGCTCCAGACGGGTATACGCTCCTTCTCGTGACCCCGGCGAACGCCATCAACGCGACACTCTATGAAAGACTAAGTTTCAATTTCATTCGTGACACTGCTCCGGTTGGAGGTCTGATCCATGTGCCCATGGTTGTAGTGGTCAATCCATCATTGGCTACCAAGACTATTCCTGAATTCATCGCTTATGCCAAGGCCAATCCAGGCAAAGTCAATATGGGGCTTGGAGGCATCGGCAGCGTGGATCATGTCGCTGGCATCCTGTTCCAGAAGGAGACCGGCACGCGCTTTGAGTTCGTCCCGTATCGTGGTTTGGGGCCCGCGTTGACTGATCTGCTCGGCGGACAGGTGCAGGTGATATTCAGCAGCATCCCCGCAGCAATCGAGTACATTAGAGCCGGCAAGCTCCAAGCGCTCGCGGTGACGAGTGCCGTGCGCGCTGAGGCGCTCCCGAACCTTCCGACCGTGGAGGAATTCGGGCCCGGACTTGAGGCGAGCCAGTGGTATGGCATCGCTGGACCAAAGGGCACACCCGCCGCGATCATTGACAAGCTGAACAAGGAGATAAGCGCTTGCCTCGCTGATCCCAAGATGAAGGCACGGCTTGCCGAGTTGGGCGGTATGGTGCTTGCCGGTTCGCCTGCCGATTTCGCAAAGCTCATTGCCGACGAAACCGAGAAATGGGGCAAGTTGATCAGGGAGGCAAACATCAAGCCTGAATGACGCGGCAAAGCTTGCATTTCATAACTGCGTACTGCGAATTGCGCCAGCACCATGACCGCTCCGGGTCAATCTCAAGCGGGATTCTGGGATAGCTGATCAGATGTTGCTCGATCAGGCGGAACACCCGATTGCGCTTTTCGAGCACCACGCGCTCGCCGAACTTCGGGTAACCCGGCTCGAGCAGGATGTGCAACTGCTGGAAGAACGTTTTCGAAAGGCGCACCCGCCTTATGGGGCGGTCGGATACTTGGCGCGCAAGCCGACGATGAATGCGTCGGACAGCGCACGTGCCTCCTCCATCGTATAGGACCTACCTGCCGCAAAATCAGCTTTCGCTTGCTCGATCAACACCAACTCGCGTTCCGTGAGCGGCCGCACCGCTCCAGCGTCGGCCAAGTCCTCGGCATGCTCGGCCAAGCTCAGCACGCCCTCGTCGTCGAGCGACGCGAGCTTGTCCGCAATCACAGAAATGGCCTCTGAGCGGGTCATCTACTTCGGCGGCTCGAATCCGCCTGTGGTCCAGCGCGGTGCCATTGCGGGTGAGGTCAGTGCATCGATGAAGGCCCTTGCATGCGCTGGCTCTTTGCTGCTGGCCGGGATGGCGCTGGCGTAAACGGTCCAGAGCTGGGTGTCGCCCGGAAGCAGGGCAGCGAGCTTGGCACCCTTGACGACTTCGCTGATGATAATGACGGCGATCTCCGCTTGGCCGTGTGCGACCTTTTCTGCGGCGTCGTCGCCGCCCGTGGCCAGCACGCCCTTCTTGGTGACGATATCGGTGATGCCGAAGCTGTCGGCGATTTTCATCAATTGAATGACGGAGGTGCCGCGGAGCTTAGGGTCCGTATAGGCAATCGACTTGGCATTGATCAGCAATTGCTTGAGCGCTTCGGGTGTCGACAGATCCGGGACCGGGGCGCCTTCACGGACAACGACGCCCATGCCGACGCGGCCCAAATCCGTGCGGCTTCCCGGCACCAGCTTGCCGGTCTTCTCGATCTCGCCCATCAGGGGCGCCGAGGTGATGATCAGATCGGCATGCTGGCCCGACGTGATGGCGTCGCGCAATTGCCCGGTCGTGCCGACGGTGAAGTCGAACTTGTGGCCGGTTTGTTTGCTATATTCTTCAATCATCCCAGCAATTAATGCGCGTACTGCGCCGGCTGATATGACCTTGAGATCGGCGGCACCGGCGGGTGACGCTAACAGTGCTAAGAGTACCAAGCTGATTGCCATCGACGAAGCGAAAGTCTTGTTCATACGTTTCCTCAATAGTTGGTTTCTAGTTCTTAAGTTTCTGA
>Ga0209488_10004220_pt1 | contig 11296 bp, 10 predicted proteins | sample Rivendell_Oct201_8_FD_188349 | JGI IMG/M metagenome (GOLD analysis project Ga0209488, IMG submission 188349) | Vadose zone soil microbial communities from the Eel River Critical Zone Observatory, Northern California, USA -... | ecosystem: Environmental > Terrestrial > Soil > Vadose zone >... | reverse complement strand
GCCGCCGGTGTCGGGAATTTCGACCGAGTAGAGCATGGTCGCCTTGTCGGGCATCTCGGAGTGGATCATGTCGTGGTGGAACATCATCTCGCCGTCCGGCAACGCTCCGATCGGCTCGCCGTTCTCGCGGATGTTCGAAATGAGCATGATCCCCGGCAGGAGCCGCGAATACCCTTTGGGGAAGAATCGTGGCGGTCGACGCGGCATGCCCATCTCGCCGAAATAGGCGGTGGCGCGGACGAAGTCTTCCTGCTCGAGCTTCTGGTCCGGGAAAACGATCACGAGGTGATCGAGCCAGGCCTGATAGATCGCCTTGATGGTCTCGTCGTCGGGCTTGTCGTGCAGGTCCAGACCGCGAATTTCCGCCCCGATATGCCTGCTGAGCGGAACAACGTCGAGTAGGGCTTTTGTCATCGCGACCGGAAGGTCGTGAACGACGCGGGCGTCAAGGTCGAGCGAACTCTCGTCGAAGCCAACTTGCCGGAAAGGAATCCCTTTCCGCGACGAGCACTCTCCGGGAAAGATTCAGTGCGAGCGGCGCCCGTCGGCGACTTCGCGCCGCGCCTTTGCATGGGCGGCCACGCGCGATGAGGTCTTTGCGCGCTTCACGTGGCGCAGGTAGGTCAGCACGGGGGGTGCGAGATCGCTGGCGTTTCCAGCGAGCTCCGCCCCGTGTATGAAGCGGCCGAACAGATACGCCACGCCCAAACCGACAACAGGCCACGCGACCAGTATTGCCACCCACGTGATCCAACTCATAAGCCCACCCCTCTCATCGGGACGCTACGGAGCGGCTTTGACGATATCACGAAGTCGCGGTGCGGCCAAGCACAGCCTGGTGCCGGGCTCCTTTTTGGCGGTCTTGCGGCCGGAATACGCGGGCAAAAGCGGGAAAACGCCGCGACCTGTCTCCTGCGGGCGACAATCCCGTCAGGCAAGCCCCGATGGAGATTGTCGGGTTAACCCGATGGCGCTTCGAGGCGGCGCAAGAAGCGAACACCCGGACAAAAAAAGGCCTGGAGATTTCCCAGGCCTGCCCGGGCGGCCTCTCAGACTCAGTAGTACATCTCCGGCATCGGCTCGATTTCCTTGGCCTGATTCACGAACTGGTCCGGGAAATAGCCGGCGGGGGCTGCGTAAGTCGCGGCGCCGTCGTTCGACACGCCGGGGGTCGCTGCCGCCGGAGCCACTAGGGCTGCCACTGCCGCTACCAGGACGGTGCAGATCGCGATCGCGGTGACGGCGAAAAATGCGGATTCGCCGGAGAGATTTTTGCGGTTGATCATGGTGGTCTCCTTGTCTTGTTTCCGGGCTGGCGGATTGCCTGCCCGATGGAGACCACTTTAGGCTTCCGGGCGTCCGTCCTCGCCGTCGCCTGGCACAGGGATTTTGTGCCGCATGCACATTTCGGCGGCCGGCGCGCGGAGCGCCGCCCGCCCCCTCACCAGTGCGACGGGAGCTTCTTGTGAATCGTGATCTGCTTGGCGTCGACCGAGATGTAGCCGCCCTCGGTGAGGTCCTTGACGATGCGGTTCACCATCTCGCGCGAACCGCCGATTCGCGCGGCGATGTCATGCTGGGTGAGGCGCTCGGGCACCATGCGCGCGCCCTTTTGCTCGACCGCGTTCTCTTCGATGAACTTGGCGAACCGGCCGTAGACATCCTTGAGGGCCAGGTCGAGAACCTTCTGGGTGAGGCTGCGCACCTTGCCGATCAGCATGCGGATCAGGTGCCGCGCGAACGCCGGGTTGCGATCGATCAATCCCTCGACGTCGCCCCGTGGAATCACGAAAAAGCGGCACGGCTCGAGAGTCATGATCGAAGCGGAACGCGACCCTCCGTCGAGCACCAGCTCGCCGAAGTAGTCGCCCACGCCGACCGTGCTGAGCACCACCTCCCTGCCGTCCTCCTCGCTCACGAACGCCTTGACGCGCCCGGAGAGCAGGATGTAAAGGGAGTCGGTTTCGTCGCCTTCGCTGACCACCACCGCATTCTTGGAAAACGAGCGCACAGCGCCGTGGGGCGCGAGCGCGCGCAACGCGCTCTCGTCCAGATTGGCGAACGGACCGGCTTCTTGCGACATGGCGTGTCCCCTCGGCGAAGCGGCGTGAAGCGAAATTCTGGCACGGATGATCCCTTTCATGGCTGCCGCCCTCGGCTCCCGGAACGGTGCAAGAGCGTTGCCTGCTGCACTGCGGCAGTGCGTACGGCATGCTTGCCGCAAAATAAAACGATCGTAGCTTCCCATATCAATCAGTCACATAACTGAAAATGATCGGCTGGCATGGCGTTTGCGGCTGCCCTCTTGGTCGACAAGGAAGCGCACATCATGTACTCCGAAACAATCGAGGGATTTTCGAAAGCCGCGGAAAAAAAATTGGCCTCGATGCGCAGGCATCCGGGTGGATTTTTCGTTTCCAGCATGCTCGCCGGCGCCTATGTCGGTGTCGGCATTCTTCTCATCTTCACCCTCGGCAGCCAGGTCCCTAAGGAATTCCAGAAACTGGTAATGGGCGCTACCTTCGGAATCGCGCTGACGCTGGTGGCGATCGCCGGATCCGAGCTCTTTACCGGCCACACGATGTTCATGGCCTTACGCAGATTCAACGGCACGGGGACCTTGGCGGATATCGCGGCGTCATGGGGAATGACCTGGGCGGGGAATCTCGCCGGTGCCGTGGTGCTGGTGGCGCTGTTCGCCGCGGGCGGCGGCGGCGGACTCCTGTCGGCTCCGGACACCCTGGTCATGAAAGTCGCCGCGTTCAAGATGAACGATTCGGCCTTGAGCCTCCTCGCGCGCGCGATCCTGTGCAACTGGCTTGTGTGTCTCGCACTGTGGATGGCGGCCCGGGTCGATTCCGATTCCGCGAAATGCATCGTCATCTGGTGGTGCCTGATGGCGTTCATCGCCTGCGGATTCGAGCACAGCGTCGCGAACATGACCGTGCTCGGCCTGGCGCTCGCGGGCAATCATCCGGAAACGGTTTCGCTAGCCGGCGCCGCCTGGAACCTCCTCTGGGTCACGCTCGGCAATGCCGTCGGAGGCGGGGTCTTCGTCGCCGGCGCCTATTGGGTCGCGACCCACGGGTTTCCCGGAAAAGTCGACGTCCCCGACGAGGCAGCGCCCGCATCGGCCACGCTGAAGTAAGGTGGACTTCACCGAAGAACAGAAGCTCTACCTCGAAGGTTTCGGCCGCGCGCTCGCGGCGGCGCGCGGGGCGCAAGCCGCACCGAGCGAGCCCGCGGGCCCCGAGCGCATCCATTTCGCCGCGCAGAACCGGGTTCTCGCCGCGGGCGGAAAGCTGGTCAAGGAGGAAGAAGCCAAGCGCGCCAAGCACCCGTTCGAGATGTGGGACGAGATCGCGGCGAATGCAGCCAGGGGCGAGTTTCCCAAGGGCACGGACGTCTTCCTCTACAAATTTCACGGGCTTTTCCACGTCGCGCCGGCACAGAACTCGTTCATGCTGCGCCTGCGGAATCCGAACGGCATCCTCGACTCGCATAAGCTGCGGGCGGTCGCCGCGATCGCCGAGGATTGCGGCGGCAGCTATGCGCACGTCACCACGCGCGCCAACCTGCAGATCCGCGAGATCGCCCCGAAACACGCGCTTCGGGTGCTGGAGCGGCTCGCCGAGGCCGGCCTCACTTCGCGCGGCGCAGGCGCGGACAATATCCGCAACATCACCGGCAACCCCACCGCCGGCATCGATCCGCTGGAGCTCTTCGATACGCGGCCGCTCGGCCTCGAGCTGTACCACACTATCCTCAACCATCGCGAGCTTTACGGACTGCCGCGCAAGTTCAACATTGCCTTCGACGGCGGCGGCCGCGTCGCCTCGCTCGAAGACACCAACGACATCGGTTTTTCCGCGGCGCGCGTAGGGCCCGGCAAGGCGGTGCCGGAGGGCGTGTACTTCCGCGTCGCCGTCGGCGGCATCACGGGACACGGCGATTTCGCCCGCGACCTCGGCGTGCTCGTCACGCCGGAACGCTGCGTGCCGGTAGCCGTGGCGATCGTGCGCGTCTTCATCGACGAAGGCGATCGCACCGACCGCAAGCGCGCACGCCTGAAGTATGTGCTGGATCGATTGGGTCTGGAGCGGTTTCTCGTCGAAACGGAAAAACGCCTGGCGGCGCCGCTCTCGCGCCTGTCCCTTGCCGAATGCGAGCCGCGGCCGCCGTTTGCGCGCGGCACGCACGTCGGCTTTCACGCGCAAAGGCAGTCGGGACGGGTATATTGCGGCGTCGCCCTCCCCGTCGGGAAGATGACCGCTGTGCAGATGCGCGGGATCGCCGACATCGCCGAGCGCCGCGGCAGCGGCACGATCCGCCTCACCCCGTGGCAGAACCTGATCGTATCGGACATCGCGCAAACCGATCGCGCCGCGGTGGCGGAAGCCCTGGTCGCGATCGGCCTGAGCGCCGACGCGTCGCCGATTCGCGCCGGAATCGTCGCCTGCACCGGCAATACCGGCTGCAAGTTCTCGGCGAGCGATACCAAGCGCCACGCCCTCGCGATCGCCGAGCATCTCGATGCGCGCCTCGCGGTCGACACGCCGCTCAACATCCATCTCACCGGCTGCCCGAATTCCTGCGCGCAGCACACTGTTGGCGACATCGGCCTGCTTGCGACCAAGATCGCGGCCGCGGACGCCGAAATCGAGGGCTATCACCTGTTCGCGGGCGGCGGTTTCGGCGACCGGCGGGGGCTCGGGTGCGAAATCCTGCGCGATATTCCTGCGGACGAAGTGCCCCAGGCGCTCGAGGGGCTGCTGCGCGCCTATCTCGGGCGGCGCAACTCGCCGGAAGAAAATTTTCAGGAGTTCGCGAAGCGCCATGGCGCGGAAGCCTTGCGCGATTTCGCCCGGGCAAAGCTCGCGGAGGCTGCCTAGATGCAGCAGCTGGTGTTCCTTCCCGACAGTGCGCCGTTCACGGAATCGCAGCGCGCCTGGCTGAACGGGTTCGTCGCCGGCCTCCTCGGCATGGAACGCACGCAATCCGCGCCCGGGGCGCAAGCCGCGGCGCCTGCAGCCGCGCCGCAAATCGAAGAGGATTTTCCATGGCACGATCCGACGCTGGCGCTCGATGAGCGCATGAAGCTAGCCACCGGGCGCCCCCTGGAGCGCCGGCTGATGGCGGCCATGGGTCAGCTCGACTGCGGCCAGTGCGGCTACCTGTGCAAGACCTACGCCGAATCGATCGCAGGCGGCATCGAAGCCGATCTGGGCAAGTGCGTTCCGGGCGGGCGCGCCACCGCGAAAAAAATCAAAGAATTGCTTGTGCATCGACCGAGCGCTCCCGTGACTCGGCCTGCTCCGATTGCAGCGCCAGTGCCCGTGGTCGAACGCGGCTACGGCCGTGCCGCGCCCGTCCCTGCACGTCTGATTTCCAGCACGCCCCTCACCGCGCCCGGCTGCGAGCGCGAAGTCCGCCACATCGCGCTTGAGCTGGATGAGTCGGGCCTGCTGTACGAGCCGGGCGATTCTCTGGGGATCTGGCCGCACAACAATCCCGACGAAGTCGAGTTGCTGATCGCGATACTGCGCGCCAAGGGGTCCGAAGCCGTGACGCTCCCCGACGGCGCGGTCGTCGCCGCGCGCGAAGCGCTCGGCCGCGAATGCGATCTGCGCGCGCCGAGCGACGCGCTCTACGCGCTGCTCGCGCGCGAAGCGAAGGACGAGGTCGATCGTTCGCGGCTCTCCAAGCTCGCCGAGGACGACTCCCCGGCCGAAGGGCTCGGGGTGCACGACGTGCTCGACGCGCTGCTTGAATTTCCGTCCGCGCGCCCGAGCATCGTCGAATTCGTCGCGGCTCTGGCGCGCATGCAGCCGCGGCTGTATTCCATCGCCTGCTCGCAAAAGCGCCATCCGCGCGAAGTGCACCTGACCGTCAGCGTGCTGCGCTACGAGAAGAACGACCGCAGCTACCTGGGAACCGGTTCGGGATTGCTCTCCGAGCATCTGCGGCCGGGACGCGCGCTATCGGTGTTCGTGCAGCGCGCGCACGGCTTTCGCCTTCCGGCCGACCTCGCCGCACAGGTCATCATGGTCGGCCCGGGCACCGGTATCGCTCCGTTCCGCGCCTTTCTCCAGGAACGCGCCGCCGCGGGCGCCGCGGGCCGCAACTGGCTGTTCTTCGGCAACCATAGACGCGAAGCGGACTTTCTTTATCGAACCGAGCTGGAAGAGTTCGCGATCAAACGCGTGCTTAGCCGTATGGACCTCGCGTTTTCGCGCGACCAGACGAACAAGGTCTACGTGCAGCACAAGATGCTCGAGGCCGCGCAGGAGCTGTGGCGCTGGCTCGCGAACGGCGCCTATCTCTACGTTTGCGGGGACGCCCAGCGCATGGCGGGAGACGTGGACCTCGCTCTGCAGCAAATCGCGGTCGCACAGGGCAGCATGGACGGTGTGGCCGCGAAGAACTTCCTCGCGGAACTGACAAAGGCAGGTCGCTACCAGCGCGACGTGTATTGAGCGCTCCGGGTCGGCGGCCATCGCCTTTCCCGGCTTCCTCGGCAATTTCTCCGGCGCGGTCGCTCGGCGGTCCGATGCTAGACTGGCATGCCATGTCGAACGACATCGTGACGTTCCCGTGCCTGTTCTCCGCGCTCCTTTTCTGCGCCGAAGCCGTCGCGCAGGCACCTGTGCGCGTCGTCGAAGCGGCGACACAGGAACGCGAGGTCGTCTGGTACACCGCCATGAACACCCCCGACGCGGCGCCGCTCCGGAAGCGCTTCCGGGAGAAATATCCCGAGCTGAATCTCACGATCCTGCGCCAGCCGGGCGAGAAGATCCGCACGCGCATCCTCACCGAGATGCGCGCCGGAAAGTTCTTCTGGGACGTGGTCTCGTTCAACCACCTGGACATGGATGCGCTCGCGCAGGAAGGGCTGCTCGCCGCCTACTCGTCCCCGGAGACGCGCAGCGGATTTCCGAGAGGCGCGGTCGACCCGCAGGGCCGCTGGGCGGCGATCTACGTGCGCCAATACGTGATCGGCTACAACACCCGCTCGGTGCCCCAGTCCGACGCTCCGAAGCGCTGGGAGGATCTGCTCGCGCCGAAGTGGAAGGAGAAGTTCGCCATGGACGAAAGCGACGTCGAATGGTACGCCGCCATGCTCGACTATCTCGGCGCGGAGAAGGGGCCGGCCTTCATGCGCTCGCTCGCGCGGCAGAATCCGCAGTTCCGCCGCGGCCACAGCCTGCTTGCCAAGCTCCTAGTCGCGGGCGATTTTCCCCTGGCCTTGGTGCACGCCGCCGAAATGGACGAGGCGAGGCGCGCCGGAGCACCCGTCGACTGGGTGAAGACCCTCGACCCGGTCATCACTTCGCCCAGCCAGGTCGCGGTATCGTCCAGGGCGCCGCATCCGAACAGCGCGCGCCTCTTCGTGGACCTGCTACTTTCGGCGGAGGGCCAGGCCCTTATCCGCGATCGGGGACGGGTTCCGGCTCGCAACGATCTCGCCCGGGACGCTGCTTCGATTCGCCTTAAATTACACTACGTGAATCCGAAGCTCGCGCGCGACGCCGATCGGTACGAAGAGGAATTCCGGGAAATATTTCTGCGAGGTCGCTGATCCATGCCTGCAAAAATCAAGCACATCGCCATCGTCAGCGGCCAATACGCGCTCGAGGGCAGATTTTACGAGGCGGTGTTCGGCATGAGGACGGCGGCCGACAGGCGGCCGGAGCGGGCGGTGACCGTCAGCGACGGCTACGTGGGCCTCAACATCAATCCGCGCAAGGCGGGCCGCCCAGCGGGGCTCGACCATTTCGGCGTGGAAGTGGAGGACGCCGAACAAGTTTGCGCGCGGCTGCGGGAGCGCTACCCCGCCATCGAAGTCCTGAAGCGCCCCGGCACGCGCCCTTTCGCGGGCATCAGCACCCACGACCCCGCGGGCAACCTCTTCGACCTGTCGCAGAAAGACATGGAGAACCGGACTTCGGTCTACGTCGAGCCGCCGCGCGAGCAGGCGCGCGCCATCGGCCATCTCGCCCTGCGCACCCTGCATGCCGACGAGGTCGCGGAGTTCTACGTCGACCTGTTCGGGTTCGAGCGGCTGGAAAAAAAAGCCGGCGACCCGAACCATTATCTGAGCGACGGCCGGATCACCTTGATCCTCATGCCCTGGAGCATCCTCGACTACGAGGGCGGCGGAATCGCGCGGCCCGGTCCGGATCACATCGGCTTCAGGGTGGAGAACCTGCAGGCGGTGAAGGAGCGCCTTCAAACCGTGGGCGACGACAACCCGCATTTGCGCCCCTTCCCCTTGGGCGCGGGACCGGAAGGGCGGGCGCGGCTCGCGCTCTTCGAGCGCTGCCCCTGCGGCGCTCATCACCTCGCCGACCCCGACGGCGTGCTCCTCGACATCGCCGAGAAGTAGTCGAACGACTGTGAAGGAGAATTTCATCGAGGTGGAAGGGCTGCGCATCCGCATCTTCGAGGAAGGAAGCGGGCCGGCGGTCCTGTTGCTGCACGGGGCGTCGCTCGGCTCCTCGGCGGACGTCTGGACGGGCAATCTCTCCGACCTGGCGGCGCGCGGCCTGCGCGTGATCGCCTACGATCAGCCCGGATTCGGCCTGAGCGACAACCCCGAGGACCTTTCCGTCGCCTATCGCACGCGCTTCGTCCTCGCGTTCATGGATGCCTTGCGGCTGCAGAAGGCGCGTCTCATAGGCCATTCCCAGTCCGGGCGCATTGCCGTGAGCCTCGCCCTCGAGCATGGCGAGCGCGTGCCCGGGGTCGTCGTGCTCGGCACCGGAAGCCTGCTGCCGCCCCTGCCCGGTCGCGGAAAGCCGGATGCCGCGGAGGGCGAAGATGGCGGGACCGCGGAACCCACGCTGGAAGATACGCGCAGGCTTCTCGAAGAGAGCCTCTTCGACAAGAGCTTGATCACGCCGGCCGCCCTGCAGACGCGCCACAGCATGAGCACGGGAAAGAACTTCCTGGCGTTCCTCGAGCGCGCGCGGGCGCGCGGCGGCGCCGGGAAGGAATCGAAGCCGCTCTGGCAGCGACTCGGCCAGGTGCGATCGCCGCTTCGGCTGATCTACGGAAAAGAGGACCGCGGCCACGCCGCGGAACGCGCCGCGCTCGCAATGCAGCTCCACCCCGGCCTCGATCTGCACCTCGTCGACCGCTGCAAGCATCTAATCCAATGGGACGCCGCGGAGGAATTCGCCGCGCTGAGCGGATCGTTCTTGGCGGACAAGACGTGAGATGACCCGCGTTTCGCGCGTTCGCGCGTAAGCATACAATATCGCGCTCAAGGGGCGATCATGAAAAAAATACTGGCGGCATCGAAGAGATCGATCTTCCGAGCCGCCGCGGCGGCCTTCGCTGCGCTGCTGTGCACCCAGCTGCCCGCCTATTCGCAGTCCTATCCGGCGAGGACCGTTCGCATCGTCATCCCCTTCCCGCCCGGCGGCACTTCGGACATTCTCGCCCGCACTCTCGGCCAGAAGCTCACCGAGGAGTGGGGGCAGCAGGTCATCGCCGAGAACCGGGTGGGCGCCGCGGGGAACATCGCTTCCGAGCATGTGGCCAGATCGAAGCCCGACGGCTACACCCTGTTGATCAACACGGTCGGCACGCACGCGATCAACCCGGCCATCTATCCCAATCTCCCGTTCGATCCGGTCAAGGACTTCACGCTGATCACCAACCTAGTCAACCTGCCGAGCCTGCTGATCGTCCACCCGTCGGTGCCGGCGGCGAGCGCGCAAGAGCTGATCGCGCTTGCCAAGAAGCGCCCGGGCGGCGGCTTGACGTACAGCTCGGCGGGCAGCGGCTCGCAGCCGCATCTCACCGCGGAGATCTTCAAGACGATGGCCGGCCTGGATCTGCTGCACGTGCCGTACAAAGGCGCCGGGCCGCAGTTGCTCGCCTTGATCAGCGGCGAAGTCTCGCTGACCTTCGCCACCGCGCCTGCGGCCGTGCCCTTGATCAAGAACAAGCAGGCGCGGGCGATAGCCGTCACCAGCGCCGAGCGCGTTGCCGCGCTGCCCGATGTTCCGACCCTGAACGAGGCGGCGCTGCCCGGCTATATCGCGGTCGGCTGGAACGGGCTGGTGGGCCCGGCAGCGATCCCCGCGCCGATCGTCGAGAAGATCCACGCCGCGGTGGCGAAGATCTACCGGCAGCCCGATATGCGCGAAAAGCTGGTCGGCCTGGCGGCGGAGCCGGCGATCTCCACGCCGGAGGAATTCACCGCGCTGGTCAAGTCGGAGATCGGCAAGTGGTCGAAGGCCGTGAAGGACTCGGGCGCGAAGCTCGATTGATCGGAAATCCGGCCATGTCCGCCACTGCTCCAATCGCCGCTCGGGCCGCCGCTCCGACCGCCGAACTCGCGCGCTTCATCGCGAATCTCGAATACGATCAGATTCCCGCCGCGGTCCGCGAGCGCGTCAAGGACATCATCCTCGACACGCTAGCAAGCGCGATCGCCGGACGCCACGGCGACGAGAGCCGGCAGATCCGCGCACTCGCTGCCGCGCTCGGCGCCTCGCGCGAGTCGAGCGTCATCGGCGGCGAGCCGCTCTCGCTCGCCGGAGCTACGCTGCAGAACGGATACCTGATCACCGCCGTCACCGTCTGCGATGTCCACCGGCCGACGCTGTGCCATACCACGCCCCAGGTCGTTCCGCCCGCCTTGGCGCTCGCCGAGCGCAACGGCGCGAACGGCCGCGCGCTGATCCTGGCAGTCGCCGCCGGCCTCGAGACCACCGTCCGCGTCGGGCTCGGAACCAAGTATGCGGCGTTTCGCGCGAAGGGCTGGCATTCACCGGGAGTCATCGGGCCGTTCGGCGGGGCCGCTGCCGCGGGGAAGCTGCTCGGCCTCGACGCCGAGCGCCAGCGCAACGCCTTCGGCCTCGCCGGCAGCCAGTCGGCCGGCACGTTCGCGCACTGGGGCACGCCGACCATCAAGTTCCACCAGTCCCGCGGCGCGCTCTCCGGCCTCATGGCGGGCCTGCTCGCCGAGCAAGGCTTTCTCGCCTCCACGGAAATCCTGACGATCGAGGACGGCGGCCTCTTCAACGCCTACTCCGACGGGGGCCAGCCCGATGCTGTCGTGGCCGATCTCGGGAAACGCTGGGCGCTGGAGCAGATCGCGCTGCGGCTATGGCCAGCAGCGAGCTCGATCCAAACGGTCATCACGGGTCTCTTCGCTCTGATAAAGGCGCACGACCTCAGGCCCGCGCGCATTGCCAGCGTGCGCGTCGGCCTTTCGAAGACCGTCTACGACATGCACGGCACGCTCGCCTGGAACGACAAGTTCAAGGCGCTCCTTTCCACG
>Ga0209488_10004219_pt1 | contig 11297 bp, 8 predicted proteins | sample Rivendell_Oct201_8_FD_188349 | JGI IMG/M metagenome (GOLD analysis project Ga0209488, IMG submission 188349) | Vadose zone soil microbial communities from the Eel River Critical Zone Observatory, Northern California, USA -... | ecosystem: Environmental > Terrestrial > Soil > Vadose zone >... | reverse complement strand
TCACAACGGAAGCGTCAACCGCCACCGAGTCGGTGACGAAATACCCACCCGCGACAGGACGATTCGTGTCCACCGCCTTGCGCTCGAATTTTCCCGGCTCTTTTTCGATATAACACCAGTACTGTCCGTCGTGCAGGATGACTGCCGTTTCCGGAATCAACACACCCGCGACTGCGGCACCCGCGGGCGCCCAAACTTGCAGGCGCTCGCCTTCAGCGATGGAGCGCTCCTTGAGCAATGCAAAAAAACTGCGACCCGGAACACTCGCATCGGCGGGCGCATCCCACACCTTCGCGGAATTCCAACTCGGTTGCGTGGCCTCCGCGTCCAAGCGAGCAACTCGCAAAGTTCGCGGGGCCGCGCCGCTCAGCGCTCCGAGTGGAAACGTGACTCGCACGAGCTTCGATCGTCCGCTCGCAAGCTCATCGAGAATGCCATTCGCGTCGTTCTCGCTCCCTGCCTCGATGTTGCCGAGCGCTGCCGACAACTTGCGCTGCGCCAAGGTAAGCGCGGCCGCATCGCTGAGCGATTGTTTTTTCGCCGTCTCCTCCGCGTCGCCGCCGAATGCGCCCGGCGTTCCCGCCAATCGCTGTGCGCGCGCCAGCGAGGCGCGACTCTGATTCGTCGCCGCCGTCGCGGTCGCCACATCGGCAACTACTTGCGCGATCACGTCATGACCGACGACGACGCCATAGCCGGTCGTTTCAGGGACCCGCGAAATGCTCTTTGCGGGCGACAGCTCGATGCCGATCTTGCCGACTTGTTCGGCGGTCAACTCGATCTCGCGATCGTCTCCCTTCTTTTCCACGGCAGGTTCTTTGTCCGCCGCGCCAGCGGGTACGTCTTTATGGCACGCTCCCAAGACGACGACGGCAAACAGCATTACGAGTCTTATGTACATCTTTTAGATCGTGATTAGGGTAAAGAGGATTCCGCCGTCGACTGCCACCCGCCGCCGAGCGCCTTGCACACGTCGACGATGGCCTGCAGGCGCGCCAACTTGTATTGACTGAATTGATCGCGCGCAATCTGCAGTATGCGTTGCGATTCGTAGAGGGTGAGATAGTCGGTTGCGCCTTCACGATAGCGCAGCCGCGCCCCGTCGAACGCCCGCCTACTTTGGATCAAATTGTCGACTTGCGCGTCACGCTGCAAGTCAAGATGCCGGACCGCGCCAAGCGCTACTTCAACATCCAGCAAGGCGGACAAAATGGCCGCTCGATAAACGGCCAGCAACTCCTGTTCTTTGGCGATCGCTTCATCGCGCTGTGCGCGGCGACGCCCGCCGTCGAAGATCGATTGCACGAGCGATGCACCGAGCGTGAGCGATGAGCCCGATCCGCCCAAAGTAATGACCGCGGCTTGCACGGCGGGATTCTGGAGTCCGCCGCTACCGGTTAGCGTCAACACCGGAAACAGCGCTGCGCGCGCCGCAACCAGATCGGCATGCGCGGCTTTAAGATTCGCTTCCGCCGCAAGAATATCCGGCCGCCGCCTGAGCAGTTCGGACGGTAGCCCTGCTCCGATAGCCGGCTCCGCGATTGCGTCGAGTTGTATCCCCGTGAGTGTGAAGTCTTCAGGGGGACGCCCCACCAAAAGCGCCAACGCGGCTCGCGCTTCGATTTCTTGTTGTTGGAGCTGCGGAATGGCGAGCGCTGCGCTGGCGACGGCGGCCTTCTGAGTTGCGAGTTCCACCGCCGTCGTCGCGCCGGCATCGTACCGCGCTTGAATTGCCCGTAAAGTTTCCTGCACCGATTCCAAATTGAATTGCGCAATATCCAAGCGCTCGTGCAGCGACGCCACTTGAAAGTAAGTTTTCGCAACGCCGGTCAAGGTCGTCAGCGCGACGGTGTCGCGATCGGCTTTGCCGGCGACGGCCAGCGATCTTGCCGAATTCGCGGTGGCTCGATTGCGGCCCCAGAAGTCGACTTCATAGCTTGCCGACACCAACGCCGACCAGTCCGTTTCGCGCGCACTCTCGCCGCCCGAACGGCCGCGCACATGCGCAATAGTGCCGCCGATGTCGACTTGTGGCAGCAGCGCCGCGCCGGCGGCGCGTGCGCGCGCATCGGCCTGACGAACACGCGCCTGCGCCGCGATCAGATCCAGATTATTTTTTTCCGCCCGGTCGATCAGCGAATTCAACTCATCGCTGCCGAATGCCGCATACCACTCTTTGCTCGGCCATAGAGACGGACCGTCGGCTCTATTTTCAAACGCCGCTGGAAGTTCGTTCGGGGGTTTGCCGGCGGCGGCATGAATACCACTAGTGCCGTCTGAAGTCGCACACGCACCGCAGAGCAGCGATGGAACCGCCACAAGCAAAACCCTGGCGCGCGTTGACAAAATCATGCCCGACGCTAGCACGCGATTTCAAAGCCAAACTGTACATTTCTGTAAGGATTGCGCCGCGCCGGCGGCGTCGCGTCAAATTGTTAGCGCCAGCGACGCGCGCAATCCGGGATGATTGTCGGCAAGCTCGATTCTGGTTCGATGCAGTGCCGCAATTGCTGCGGCGAGCGCAAGACCGAGCCCATTGCCGGGCGCGGAGCGACTCGATACAACTCGGTAAAAGCGCCGGAATACTTTTTCGCGTTCCGCAGCGGAAACACCCGGACCGTTGTCGCCCACACTCGCGACAGCCAACGCGTCGACGGCTTTCAATTCGATCGCGATGACCGTACCGGAGGGCGTGTGGTGGATCGCATTTTCGAGCAGATTACTGAATAGCTGCAGCAACAATTCCGCGTCGCCATGAATGACCACGTTCGGCTCGATCGCACGACGCAAGGTATCGCCGTGATCCTCCGCTACGGGCAAATAGGTTTCAAAGAGCCGCTCTAAGAGATCGCTGAGAGAAAACGGCGCGAAGGTCGCTTGCCGAGTTCCCGCCTCGATCTGCGAAATGCGCAGCAGTGCCGTAAAAATCGAGAGGATCTCGTCCGTATCCCCAATCGCTCGCGTGACGGCGCTCGAATAATCCGCAACGCTGGCCGAATTCGTGCGCGCGTCCTCCAAACGTTGTCGCAGATGCGTGAGAGGCGTGCGTAAATCGTGTGCGACGTCGCTCGAAGTCTGACGCAGATTATCGAGCAGTGCCGCAATCCGGTCCAGCATGCTGTTGATCGCCTGCGATAGACGATCCAGTTCATCGCCGCTGCCGCGCAGTGCGATTCGATCGTCGAAGCGACCCTGCATGATTCCATTGCAGGTACGAGTGATGGCATCGAGACGCCGCAGAAACTGTACGCTGAAGAACACGCCGCCCAGCGTGGCGAGAATGATCGTGATTGCAGTAAGCCAGGCGAAGGCATTCAGAATGCGCGCGCGTGTAGCGGCAACGCTCGCCGTGTCGCGACCGACAAAGAGATAGGTTTCGGCGTCGAGAAATTCCCCTTTGCCCAGCACCGTGCTCGGCTTCGAGTCGACGCGGCTCCCCGCATCGCTTGGCGCCGGCAATGAAACGATGCCGGTTTGGGGCTGCAGCACGGGAAGATTACCGGCGAGTTTTACTCGATTGGGACCTTGGAGAAGTACGTAACTCTCTGGCCGCCGGGCCGGCGCTTTATCGGAAACGCCCAACCGCTGCTGCACCACTTCGATTGCTTCGGGCACTCCCTCTTTGAGATAGCCGTTCCGAACCGTGTTGAGATCCGCATCGATCGTGGTCAGCAGCTCCTGCGTCTGCATATCGTCGACGATCAAGAAGACGGCAGTGAACAACACGGCGGCGAAACCGAGAAATAGCACGGCGAAAAGCGCCGCGAGACGAAAGCTCTCGGTCTTGAGAACTCTCGTATTGAGAAATCTATAACTAGAGACGCTATGGCGGCGCAAGCAACTTATATCCTGTGCCACGAACCGTCTGGATCAATTCCGTGTCGGCGTACTCGTTGAGTTTAGCGCGCAATCGGCTGATATGACTCTCCACCACGCTGGTGTGCGGATCGAAGTGCATGTCCCAAACTTTCTCGAGTAGCATCTTGCGGGTGACAACGCGATTAGCATTACGCATGAGGTACTCCAGAAGCCGGAATTCCTGCGGCAAAAGTTCAAGCGCTTTGCCGCCGCGCTGCGCGCTCCGCGCGACAAGGTCCATCTCGATCGCACCCACACGCAGCCGCGTCGCCGCGTCCTGCGCAATCGCGGGACGGCGTGCCAGCACGCGGACGCGCGCCAGCAATTCGACAAACGCAAAGGGCTTAACGAGATAGTCGTCGCCGCCCGCTTCCAATCCATGAACGCGATCGTCGATGCCGCCCATGGTCGTCAGATAAATCACCGGCGTCATGATCGAGAGCGAGCGCATACGCTTAACGACCGTCAACCCATCCATGTGCGGCAGCATGCGATCGAGTATCACGACTTGATACGCACCACTCGACGCCATGCGCAAACCGCTTGCGCCATCGCCGGCATGGTCGATGTCATCGTGCTGATCGCGAAATCCGCCGATCACGGATCGCGCGAGTTCGAGATCGTCTTCGACGAGTAGAAGATTCATTGCGCGCCACTCCGCATGCGACCCACAGAATAGCAGGGCCGCCGCTAGGATGGGCTCTATGTTGCTTAGCAGTTAAGCCTTTGCTATGAACGCCGTCGAACCGATCGCCGCAAACTAGAGGCTAGCGGCCAATCCGATGTGAAAGGCCCGCGGTGAACCGGGCGAGATATTGTTGTTATTGTCGGCGTTTACGTAGTACTTCTTATCGAGCACGTTTTCAATATTCACCTGCAATCGAATTTTGTCGGTGAGAGTAAAAAATGCGGCGGCATCCACGCGCGTGTAGCCCGGCAATATTGTCGGCGCAGGCGGCACTCCACTGTCGGTTGCGGCAAACATGTCGCTGCGTCGAATCACTCCCAATCCAACACCGACCTTCGGCACAATTTGATACATGTTCCATAGCGAGAACGAATTGCGCGGAACTTGAGCGACGACCGCACCGACTCTGGCGGCCGCCGTGGCGCTCGTAACGGCTGCATCCTGGTACGCGTAACCGGCCGCGATCCGCCAAGCACTGGTGACATTGCCGGTGACTCCCAATTCCGCGCCCTGGGTCCGTTGACTTCCCGTCTGAACAATACGCGTGGGATTCAGCGGATCGACCGCGCGAGTATTGGTGCGATCCAATTGATAGACCGCCGCAGTCATCGCCACGTCGGGACGAATATCCCACTTCACTCCTACTTCATAGTTCGTGAATTTTTCCGGCTTGACCTGTTCGGTAATTGCGGTGAGCGAAGAAAACTGATCTCCCGAACTGGGTAGATACGACACACTGTAGCTGCCGTACAAAGAAATCGCCTCTACCGGTTTGAACACGACGCCCGCTCGCGGCGACACTAGATTGTCTGTGCGATCGAGAGCCAACGTGCTGCGATTGTCTTGGTAATCCAAGTCGAAGCGATCGAAGCGCAACCCTGCAATCAGTTGCCACTGCCGGGTCAGCTCGATCTGATCTTGCAGGTACGTTGCGGAAATTTTCGTCGCCAAGTGATTATCCGCGTCGGTTGCGGCTTGCCGGAACGTTACCGGAATGCCGATAGTCGGATTCGAAACCGGCACCAAAATGCAGGTGATGTTCGCACCTGCGCCGCCGCACGAAGCGAAGCCGGTTCCTGCGGTATTGAAGAACCCGGTGTTACGGAAATTGTCGGTTGTCTGACGCCCAAATTCCGCCCCGACGAGGAACGTATGCGTCGCGCCTGCCGTATCGAAAGCAAACGTCAGATCGGTCTGATTGAAAATGTTTTTTCGTTTCGTGGCGTTGTTGTAAGCCGTTAACAGCGCGTTGGCGCCGGTCGCATCGACAACACCGGGAACATAGTTCTGGTAACCGCGATCGTAGTCGCCATACAGAGTGCGATTGCGCAGGCTAAAGTTGCCGAAACTGTGTTCGATCGTCGCGCTCGCAATGTTGACGCGCGCGCGAACATAACTGTTGTCCGGACTACCATAGAAAGTCGCAATGTCGACGTCTACGGGCAGACGTTGAAACGAAGGGATGCCGCGATCCGCGGTTCGGTAGTCGCGGAAATACTCGTAACCCAATGTTACCTTCGTGTGATCGTCCGTTTGAATGGTCAAGGTAGGATTGATTCCGTAACGCTTGAGGTCATCGACGCCACTGCGGAAAGTGTCCGACATTTCGTACATCGCGTCTAAGCGAACCGCGATCATGTCGCTGAAAGGCTGATTGACGTCGACCGTTGCGCGTTTGTCGCTGTAGGAGCCGCCGACCAGCGTCGCTCGCTGCGACGCATTGAAATTTGCTTCCTTCATCACTCGATTCAGCACACCGCCGCCGCCGCCGCGACCGAAAATCATCGCGTTGGGTCCTTTCAATGCTTCGACGCGCTCCACGTTGTAAAGGTCGCGGTAGTACTGCACGTCGTCGCGAACTCCGTCGCGGAAAAAATCGGCCGAGGAATTGTTGCCGCGAACGATGATCTGGTCGCGATTGTTCTCGCCCTGCGGAGCGGTGATGCCGGGCAAGTAACGAACGACATCGCCAATGCTCAGCATTTGCTGATCTTGAATTTGCTCGCTCGTCACGACGATGATCGATTGCGGCACGTCGCGGATCGGCGTGGATGTTTTGGTTGCCGAACTCACTTCGCTAACGCCGTAGCTAGTCACGTCGTCTTTCACAGTTACTTTCGGCATGATCTTTGGTTCGCCGTCCTCTGCCGCTGCCAAGCCTCCACACAGCGCACCGAAGATAGCGACGGCGACGTAATGAGTTTGCCCATTGCGGCAAAACCGGCGAACACTTCGGCAAGTATCGGACATCGCGATTCCTTGAAATGCCTTCGACGGTTGCTAATATAAATGAGAAGTATTCGCATTTGCAAGTAGAGTTCGATTATTGCGGCAAAAAACCGCCTTTCACTGTCAAATCGACACTCAATTCCCGAGTGCGTCAACCTGACAAAGAATCGTTGTGTCGAGTGCGTCGCGATCATGCGATCGGCGCAATGTCTCCAGCAGCGAGCGAGCAAAGACGGAGCAGACCGTGTCGCCGCTGGACGTTACTTTGAGATCGACGCAACTCTCCGGCGGCAAAATATCGCGAAGTGAATTGTCGTCAGCGATTAAGACGATGCTCGATGTTTCCTCTCCTCAACATTGCTTAACACTCCGAGTCGACATTCCGTCGTCCGACGGCAATCGACAAAAAATTGGAGTATGTTACGCAACGTTAAAAAAGCGGTCGCGAATGATTCTTCCAACCATCGAGGTCGTCATGCGAGTCATTTCCACTACGTTGATTTCTACCGTCGCCGCATTCGGAGTGGGTTCGCTAGCGCTAGCGGATGCTTCCGGTGTGTGCGATGTCGCCGCCTTGCAAAGCAAAGCGCCCGCCGATACGAAAATTACGGCTGCGAAAGTCGTGGCCGAGAAGGAGCGCATGCCGGCTCATTGCTTTGTCGAAGGCACCGTTGCGACTCCGGGCAACACCGTCGATTTTCAACTGGGCCTTCCGGAAAAATGGAACGGCAAGTTTATTTTCGAAGGCGTCGGCGGATTTGCGGGAGCGATGGGTCGCTTGAATCAAGGCCTCGAACGCGGCTATGCAACCGCGACCACCGACACCGGTCACAAGGGCGGCGGCACTGATGGCCGCTGGGCCTTAAATGACCGGCCGAAGGAACTCGATTACGGTCATCGCGGTACGCATGTCACCGCGGTTGCGGCAAAGAGCGTAACCAGCGCGTTCTTCGGGTCGAAGCCGAAGTATGCCTACTTCAACGGCTGCTCGAACGGTGGACGCCAAGCGTTGATGGAAGCGCAACGCTATCCCGAAGACTTCGACGGTATCATCGCCGGCGATCCGAGCTTCGGCGCGCTCGGCTATGTGCGCCGCGCCGTGATGTATCAATTCATGTTGAAGTCGCCGGATCATGTGCTGCCGGCGGCGAAACTCGACGTGCTGTCGAAAGCGATCGTTGCGGCATGCGATGCGAAAGACGGCGTGACCGATGGCCTCGTCAGCGAACCGCGCAACTGCAAGTTCGATCCGAAGGTGTTGCTTTGCAAAAGCGGCGATGCGCCCGACTGCTTAACGGCGGGACAAATCGAATCCGTCAACATGATTCACAGCGACACTAAGTTACCCAACGGCGATCACATCCCTGGATTTCCGTTAGCCCATGAGTCGGGTACGAGCGGATGGCCGCTGTGGATCAGCGGCAGCAAGGATCCGATCAAACAAGCCGACGGTTCCGTGTGGTTCGACGAGGCGACTTCACCGACCGGCTTTCGCTTCGCTGACGGCTTCTTTCGCTACCTGGCGTTTGAGAAGGACGATCCGAATTACGATTGGCGCAAGTTTCAACTCACCGATCTGCCGAAGATCAAAACCATTGCCGAGATCCTCAGTCCGACCGATTCCGACTTGAATAAGTTCGGAGCGAGCGGCAAGAAGCTGCTCATGTATCACGGCTGGTCCGATCCGGCGATCAGCACGTACGGCACGATCGACTACTACAACAAAGTGGTTAAGACCGCCGGCGGCAAGCAAAAGGCCGATGACTTCGTGCGTCTGTTCTTAGCGCCGGGTATGCATCACTGCCGCGGCGGCCCCGGCCCCGACAATTTCGACACGCTCACGGCGCTCGAACAATGGGTGGAAAAAGGAACGGCGCCCGCCATGATGGTGGCGTCGCACTCGACCGGCGGCAAAGTCGATCGCACTCGCCCGCTCTGCCCTGAGCCGCAAGTGGCGCACTACATCGGCGCCGGAAGCACCGACGCCGCGGAAAACTTCAAGTGTGAGATTCCGAAGAAGAGCTAGCGGTTAATGGAGGAGCGTCGCTCTGACGCTCCCCTTCTCTTCATCATCCATTTCGTTTTGGGAGTCGCTGCCGATTCTCGATCGACGGCCTTGAAAAGGCCTCGTTGACAGCTAGTTGCGGCGAATAGCCCTTGTCGTAAAGCGATCGCCACGCGTCCCAATCGAAGTCCTTATGCTGCACACTGGCGAATAAGGCGCCTAACTCGCACCGCACCGTGATCACAACACTCTGCTGCCATTGTTCCCATTTTTCTCGATAAGTTTTCATTGCTTCAATCCGGCTGCGCCATCTGCGCAAGTTGCATTTCGAGAGAATGTTAGTCCTCGTCGGACTGCAATGTCAGTCGGAAAAGGGTGACATTTTTGTAATCCATTTGCGCGTGCGCAATACGACCGGGAACACGCAACCGACTTGACTATGTAACCAAGGCACTACCTCGCTTCGACTTCATTGTTATGGCAATAGTTCTACGCTGGCGCTCAGATTCCATAGGAGAGTGCTATGCCGGTACTTCGTGCTACTGACAGCATGCCCATCCGTACGATTGTAATTGTCGGCGCAGGATTTAGCGGTACCGCCGTCGCGCGCGGACTGTTGAAAAATCCCTTCGCCGAGCGGCTGCACATTATCTTGGTGGAACGCGGAGCCGCGTTTGCGCGCGGACTGGCCTATGCGCAGCGCGACTTCCCTTACTTGCTAAATGTTCCCGCGCACCGCATGTCGGCTTGCGCGAGTAACGCGAATCAATTTTTGGAGTTCCGCCGCCGGCATGGCGACCCCACCCAGCCGGAAGATTTCTTGCCGCGTGCGTTGTACGGCGACTATCTCAGCGAACTTCTGGATAGCGCCGAAGCGACGGCGCCGAGAAACGCGCAACTCGATCGATGGCAGGATGAGGTGGTTGCCGTCGAGCGTCGCGGCTACTCGGCATCGTTCACTGTCAGATTGCGTTCGGGTCGTACGCTCACTGCGGACGATGTGGTCATCGCGTCCGGAAATCCGCCGCCCACCGAACTTCCTGCCGCCGACGCGGTCCGCTACCGGCCGTCGTATGTCCAAGATCCGTGGAACACGAATTTGGAATTCGTGAATTCGGCGCACGTTCTCGTCGTCGGAACCGGGTTGACGATGGCCGACATTACCACGAGGCTCGCCGCGCACAATCCGGCGGCGCAGATTCACGCGATATCGAGACACGGTCTCGTGGCGCCCGTACAAACTCAAACGCGGCCCGACGCCTTAAGCGGCGGAGTTGTAACGCAACTGCTCAATTCGAATACGTTGCGCGATCTGCTGAAGTCGGCGCGCTTCTTAGCGCAGGCCGCCGATGCATTGGGCGGTGATTGGCGCGAAGTAGTTACCGCGATCAGGAATGTCGCGCCGCGATTCTGGCAGCATTTTTCCAGCGAAGACCGCGGCCGATTCCTGCGTCATCTGCGTTCGCACTGGGACATTTTGCGTCATCGCTTGGCGCCGCCCGCGTATCAACGACTCCATGCCGCTCGCCAACGTAAGCAGTTGCACATCGCCGCCGGAAGAATTTGCGAAATGGTGCCGTCCGACCGCGGCATTCGGATACGCTGGACACCGCGCGGCGTGCCGGAAACGCGCGAACTCCAAGTGGATACCGTCATCAACTGCACCGGCCCCGATTACCGACCCTCGCACCTACGCGATCCGCTATTGCGCCAGCTATTGGAAACGGGGCTGGCAAGCGGCGATGCGCACGACGTGGGATTGCGCACCGGCGGAGTCGGCGAGCTCATCGGCCGCAATGGGGTTCCCAATTCAAATCTCTACTACATCGGCCCACTCTTGCGAGCGGAGCACTGGGAAACGACCGCCGTGGCTGAACTCAGTTTGCATGCCGCACGGCTGGCCGCCCATCTCGCCGCGAAGAGTCGCGTTCACTATGCGGCTCTAAGTGCATAAACATGGGCGCATAGACGACGCGCCGCGATTCTGACGAGATTTTTCGCCGCCCGCTTGACAGCGGTTCCGCTTCGATTGTATTTTACCATCTAGTTAAATAACTACTTGGTTAAATTAATGGCGGCCGATCGTCTCAGCGTCACGTTTTCAGCTCTCGCCGATCCCACACGGCGAGCGATCCTCGCGCGTCTGAGCACCGGGGAAGTGTCGGTCGGCGAATTGGCCGAACCGTTTCACATCAGTCTTCCCGCGGTAACCAAGCATTTGAATGTTCTGGAGCGCGCAGGACTTATCGCTCGCGGGCGCAATGCGCAATGGCGGCCGTGCCGCCTGCAAGCCGCGCCACTCAAGGCGGCCGCGAACTGGATCGGGGAGTATCGCCGGCACTGGGAACAACGCTTCGATCGTCTCGATAGCTTCTTGCATGCACTGCAAGCGAAGGAGAAGAAACATGCCCGCAAAGCAAAATAGATCGACCGACACTAGTAAAGACACGGGCGATCGCGAAATGGTGATCGCGCGCGTGATCGCTGCGCCGCGCGAATTGGTATTTCAGGCCTTCA
>Ga0209488_10004218_pt1 | contig 11308 bp, 11 predicted proteins | sample Rivendell_Oct201_8_FD_188349 | JGI IMG/M metagenome (GOLD analysis project Ga0209488, IMG submission 188349) | Vadose zone soil microbial communities from the Eel River Critical Zone Observatory, Northern California, USA -... | ecosystem: Environmental > Terrestrial > Soil > Vadose zone >... | reverse complement strand
CTGATCGGGTAATTCAATAGCGATAGTCATGGCTGACGAAGGCTAGCAGTTTTTTTTAATTGAGGGAGCGCACCGACTGACCGGCAAATCGCGACCCGAAGGCGACGGTCGCGAAAGGCCGCTTCCCGCCGTCCCTTCGATCGATCGACGAGTGCGGGGCGTGTATCAGTTCGTGAGAAGTAAACCTCAGGAGCTTTTGGCGCCGGCGATCAATTGACGCTGGTATTCCGCGGCATCGAAATGGCCTTTGGATTCGGTAACTAGACCGTTGGGACCGAAGCGCCACTGTTCGAACCCGCTGATCCGGACAAATTTGCCAGTGCCGCCGGGACCGGTATTGGTTCCAGTCAGCGTCCAGTGGTATGTGATATCGGCTCCCGACATGTTGACGCTATCCATCTTGATCACGAGATCGGGAAAGGCGGTCATGAAGCTCTGGGCAGCGTCGGTGATTGCGGCGCGTCCGACGGCAGGGGCTCCATCGTTAATCTTGAGGGATCCTTTCTCCCCGAAGAATGAGGCGACGCTCGCGGCGTTTTGGCTGCACCAGGCGGCAGTGTATCGGGCCGCGAAATCATTCAGCTTATTCGAATCCATGAAACTCCTCTCCGATGTGCAGGCGGTCGCGACGACAAGGAACAGGACCAGGAGGCTGGGTCGAGGCGTCACGTGGGCTGCTGCCCGTCGGTTAGCCTATCCACCATCATCTTCGCCTGCGGCATGCTGAAGCCGTACAGTTTCCGCGCAATGTAGATGGCGGCGATGACCTCGCCGCGGACAGCGAGGTCGCGCAACTGTTTCTGCTGCTCTTCGTGGCTTAGGGATTGCAGGCGCGTGAAGTCCTGCTTCAGGGACACCGGGTCGGCGATTCTGGTGTATTGCCGCAAGTAGGCAAGGAACCTCGCCGCGCGGGGCACCACGTCCCAGCGTATCCGCAAAAACGGCGGCGTGCCCATTGTGAGCGGATAGTCGCGGTACAGCGTCGATCCGCTGCCGTACCAGTGCTTCTTCATCAAAGGCTTCGCGGACCTCTCTAGCTGCAGGGCGCTCGCGAGCGACGCGGTGTCGCCTGCCAATTCCAGTTCGATGTATCTCAGGAATTGCGTTTGAGTGCCGCCAGGGTGCGCCAGATCGGGCGTCTGCACACGCTCGCGGATGAGACGCGCCGCCGCGATCTCGCCGTAAGAGATGAAAACGACCGAGGGCTCATCGGCAGGCAGTTGATAGTTGAGATACGAACGATACTGTGCGAAAAGCCCGGTCTCGTTCGCCCGCACTAGCCAATTGGAGGGAAGGAAGCGCGAGGTCACGAACCTGAGGAATAGCAGGAGAAACAACAACAATGCCGGGCCAAAGATGTAGCCAGGCTTCCATTTGCCGGTGACGGCACTGAAGAACATCGCTGCGTCCCCGCAGAACGCGGCCAGCCACAAGAGCAACGCCCGCAAGCGCGCGTGGCGGAAGACGCGGTCATTCACGCCGATTTCCACTTCGCTAAGGCGCAGTAAGTGCATGGGTGCTCCCGGCTAGCCGGACGAGTGTACCGCAATGGGGAGAGCCGCCTCCTCGCGCGGGTGGCTGCTCCCGGGTATTGAACTAGAGAGCTTGATTCGGCCGCTGCGTCGTCTCGCAAAGTATAAATTAGGGATTCAAACGCTGACGGCGGCGAAAATCAGCCACCTTGGCCTTATTGCCGCAGCCCGCCATGGAACACCAGCGTCTATCGCCCGAGCGCGATGTATCGAGAAACAGTAACGCGCAAGTTTCGCCTTCACATTGACGTATCCGCTCACTCTTTTCGCAACCGAACAAGACTATGGCGTCACGCGCAATACTGATGAGGAAGCCTCGCGACTTTCCTGAATAGTGAATCCGGCTGTCCTTGGCAAGTTGCGGAACCGCAGATGCTTCTGCGGCGATCCGGTTTAGCTGGCGGCGCGCTTCATCGGGCAAAGCTTTGCGATGAATGCGTGCTAGAGCCAAACTGTAGATGCTTTCCCGTAAGATTCGCGCGAGAGAGAGATCGGATTGCGTCACCTCTGGCATTTCGTCGGTCATTCCGGCTGCGCTCAGCCACCGACCCAAATCGCTCGGATGGGCTAAGAGTTCCCGCGGTGAGGGCTTGAGTCGTGCCGCCATCGTAGCGGGCAAATCCAGTGCCACATGCCCGGCGCGAAACTTAAATCCATCTCGGATCTCTGGCTTTTCATTTTTCATGTCGGTTCACCCACATAGGCCAATCGCCGTTCACTGACGGTCATTCGTAACTTACTTGACAGGTTACATGACTATAGTACTATCGGTAACCTATTGAACAGGTTTCAACATTTTAACACGGAGAAACACGATGTCGTTCCAATTGCGCACCAGCCAGGGTTTGATCGGCATCGCCGCCGCTCTATTAATGATAGGAGCATCTGCTATGGCGAACGAAACACAACCACTTTCGCTGGAGGGCACTTGGATTATGACCTCCGCCTACGAGATCCTTGCGGACGGTACGCGCACCACGCACTACGGTGAACATCCCAACGGACTGATGATCGTGGACAAGGTTGGACGCTATTCAATACAGATTTTCCGCCCCAATAGGCCCAAGTTTGCCTCGGGTGACAAGACTCGCGGGACGCCTGAGGAGTATCGCGAGGCCGTGTTGGGTGCGAGCACCAACACCGGTCGTGTCGTGGTTGATCCGGTCAACGGCAAGCTGATATTCAAGATTGAAACCGCCGTTTATCCAAATTGGGAGGGGACTGAGCAGGTTCGCAACTACACGTTCAAAGATGGCACATTGACCTATTCGGTGCCCGCGAGTGCGTCGGGCAATGGCACTGTTGCGTATTCCATTTGGCAGCGCGTGCCGCAATGATATTCTTGAAGAGCGCTATTTCCCGAACTTTGATGGCGTCCTTGTCAAGCGTGGATGACGGGGCGCACGAAAGTCGATGTGGGGAACCGTGCGCCATTGCATCGCCACCGAGTTCGGTGGACGAGCGCATCACCGCCGCGTTGGCCGGCGCGAACCGCGCCGTGCCGATCGCCGAACTACGGGCAATCTGCCGTCTCCCTCAGACGACATCTGCGACCGTTCGGTATCGGGAGGCGCAACCTGAAGCCGCGAATCACAGAACCCGAGGCGAGAAGACAGCCGACAGAGTGTCGAGGCGCCCTTCGATGCGCACGAGGTGGGGATACCGCGGCCCGTCGTAGTACTCAACTGAAAGCGTACGGTAGTAATCGCTGTTTTCAACCAGCAGCGCGATTGGCCTGCGCGTGTTCTGCGCCTCGGTAATTGCAGCATCCAGCACTTTAGCCGTGAACCTTTGACCGTTCACGGCGATAACCGACATGCCCGGGCTCGCGCCTGCTCGCGCGGCGGCACAATCTTCAATGGCGTCGATGATCTTCGCGTCCTTGTCCAGAATCAGACCGATAGACCATTGACGATTAGTCTGTTTCTTACGTTTCTGTCGGGCTTCAACATAGGCGTTCGTTTCGGCCGAGTAGACCAGTTTCCAGCCGGTGCGCTCGAGCGCCCCCAATAGCGCCGTAGTGCCGGTCGGATCGACGTGACGATGAATGAAACGTCGCCAGTCGCCAGGTGCTACGGTGGCGAGCGTGTCGTACACGTCTTGTTCGACATAGGGTTTGACCTGAGGTGCGCCGCTCGCGCCCGCGTAGAAGCGCCTCACATAATCGTCCAGCGTTATTCGGCCCTGACTCCGGGCACGAAGTTCGGCGTCAACGTCGAGCCAAAGGAATACGGAAGCCTCGTAGTAATCGACGCTGCGGCGGCTAGCTTCCCAAGCATCGGGTGCGCCGTAGAGCACTTGGGCAGCCACTGCCGTGTCGGCCATGGGGCGCCATCGCGCGCCCGGTTCCGTGTCGAAATGACCCGCCCAGCCCGCGAGCGTGTCGCGGAAATACTCGGGGGTGATGAGACCGGCGCGGGTCGGCAGTACCTGGCCCCAGAATTGCGTCATGCCCTCATAGACCCACAACAACGAACCGTCCATGGGCTTTTGGTAGTCGGGGCTCAGTAGGCCCTTGGGACGGCGGTATTTGCCGTTCCAACTGTGCACATATTCGTGGCCAAGGAGGCCTGCGATACCCATCCGCAGATCGGCTTCGCTGAGAGCGTTCTCATCGGTACGGTCGTCGCTCGATTCGTGGTGTTCGAGCCCGAAGTGCGCGATGTGATCCGACAACGACAGGAGCCAGGTATAGTGTCGGTACATACGCGAGCCAAACAGCGCGCCGCTCTCGGCGACCAAACGGCTGTACCCTTGTGCGAGCCCATCCGGTAACGCGAGTGCCGCTGCACTGTCCGCCATGATTGACAGACGGTGCGTGATGTCGGCGTGTGGCTCGGAGCCCTTGAGTTCGATGAGCTTCGCATAGAGCCCCATCTGCACCGGCGAATCGATGAGTTGCGCGACTGTGCTGCTCTCGAACTCGTAGGCGCCGCCCGGGCTGGCCTTCGACTCGAGTGCGCACACTACGGTCCAGTCCGCGGGCGCAATTATGGTTGCGCTGACCGATACTTTGTCGGCATCCACGCCTTTTGGAAAGAGCAGAAACTGATTCCAGGACACGATGGCCAGCTGCGCCGAGCTAGTCGGCGCGGCCGTGGACCCGGCTCCTTCTGTCGCCAGGCCCGACTCCATCGACACGTCGAGATGGTTAACGCTGCGTGGTACGGCGACTCGCAGCGCATACATGTCAAGCGGATCGCGGGACCAAGTGAGTCGCTCGCCGTTGGCTTTGATCTCGAGGCCGATCATCGACTCGAGTGGGCCGGTCGGACCATGTTCGCCCGGCATCCATTTGGCATAGACGAGGGTGAGTGGTCCTGGCTTTACGGCAAGCGTCAGTTCGGTGTGAACGCGCTTGCGAGCGACCTCACGCGCATCAACTCGAACCGCGAGGTCGGTCGCCTGCGCTGCGCCGATCGATAGGCCCGCCAAGAGGAGTGTGCATGCCCACACAGCCTTTTGTTTCATGTTGATATCCCCTACGCGGGCGAGATTCTCGCCGGCCGTTGTTGTTTGTTCCGGAAACCCGGAAACCTCAGCTGCTGCGCTTGTTTTCCTCCCTGCAAGCCTACCGCATGTTTCGGCCGTCTGCTTCGGAGCGCGCAATTTACCAGGCTGATTGGCCGGTCCTGGCCGTCAGTTGCCCGATGCAGTCAATTCCCGGTCGACCCTGAGTTGCCTGTCGCGAGCGGCAGCTTGCGGGTCGCCCATTACCGGTGTCCCCCCGTGAGCTCGCTCAGCGCAATGATTCCCCTTCCCTTCCAGGAGGCCTCACCCGCTCACGCCCGGATTCTTGAACACTACGGATCCTGTGTGCCCTGTTCCAGGTCCACAGCAAGTCCACCAGGAGTGAGCAAGAGCGAGCTTATCGAGCTGCGCTCGACGGGTTCATTTTGTCCTCAGAGGCCTGTTCGAGCTTGAGAAGCTGCGGGCCGACGACGGCCAATAGCGCGTAAGCAACGGCCCCGACCCACAGCGAATCATTGAGCGACGTATTTACACTCACCAAAACCACAGCGCCGGTCGCCAGCACTCCGGCGGCGCCGTTTACGGCCCATACCCAGGGCGTGATGCGGGAGTCAATGCGGGTGCAAAGCCGCATACCCGTTGGAAACATGAAGCCCATAAGCACGCCGGCCGGGACAGTCATCGCAAGGCAAACTGAAGCACGCTCGATCAGCGAGCCCGTCTCCGTCTCGTCCAACAACTTTCCCCACCACAGCGGCAGCAGGCCCAGGTAGACAGCCAGTACCAACGGCCATCCCACCAGCGAACTGACGGACAACGGAACTGCTCTATGAGAGAACAGGCTGCCGACCCCAGTGGCAAGGACAACGCTGAACAGCACAATTGCGAGACTGTATACTGGGTGCCCGAGGAACAGCGACATGCGTTGGATCAGAGTGATCTCAACGAACATGAAAGCCACTCCGATCAGCAGGAAATACGCGCTGCTCCACAGGGTGATGTTCGCACTGGACCGACGTGTCGAACTCAATGCCGGACCAATGATGACCATCGCAACCACAACCATCGATATGAACACCAGAGTCAACAATGTTAGGGACGCGTTCAGATTTCCGTGAAGCACACCCGATTCCCTAAGGGCCGCGTGCAGCCTCGAAGTGGGAAAGGAGGGATCGGGAAGACGTAGCTGATTGAAGAAGAACGGGTTTGCATCCCACGTCGGTGCGAGATTGAGCGGTGTCTCCCTGCCAATGCGTATTAGTTCATCGACCGTTCCGGCGTGCAGGATACGTTCGATAACCGGGTCGGCCGACACTCGATTGGGCGCAGCGAGCGTCTTGTAGTGGAGCCACCGAACTGTCTCGTCGAGTGTACTGAGGTCAGTCGTCGAGAGCGGTGCGCGCCCAACGATCAGCGTGGAGAGCCTCCCGTTTGCTGCAAGATATAGATGTTCCGCCGGCTTCGGTTCTCCCATCTCAATCAGCGTTGCCATCGCCAGAGACAGGACGCGCGCAGCCTCATCCGGATGCTCTGGGTGGTACCACCGAGAAACAGTGAACACGCCGTCGGGGGTGAGACGGGAAACGAACCGCTTCCAGCCGTTCACCGTGTACAATGGGTTCGCGGAAATCGTGAACGCTCCGGCCGTTGTCCCTGCCCAGCTGTCGATCATACTCATCTGAATAAGATCGAACTGTTCGTGGCTTCGTGCAAACCAGCTGCGCGCGTCATCGACAGCGAGCCGCAACCCGGGAATCTTCCGGGCGCCGCTAAAGTCGCGGTAGTTGTGAGCGAACAAGCGCACGAAAATGGGGTTGTATTCTACGCCCGTAATATCTCTGAACCCGAAAATACTTGCGGTCAATAGATCTCGACCGCCGCCAATTCCGATGACGGCGGACCGTCCCTGATGTCGGATGAAATAGGCGAGTGCAGTTGCATCAAACCGTAGAAAATCCATCTCGCGTGGATCGCCACTGAACCTGTACATCGCCGTATTCGCTTCTGCATCTATGGTCATCATCCCTTGATCCAACTGCACGTGCGGCGCGATCTCGGATGCGCTGAACATGAAGGCATCTGACTGCGGTTGCATCGTCATTGCGATTCGAGAAAATGAATTCCACCGTTCTTCAGTGAGCTCATGGGACCGTGCTATCCAGCCCTTCAGCAGGGTTGGGCGCACGCCATGGGTCCCCAACAGAGCATTCACCCCTGCTACAAGCACCAGGACACCGAGCGCAAGACCAGGCATGTTTAGGAAGCTCGGCGTACCTTTTAGTTCCGTCGCCTGCGTTCGGACTCCACCAATCCGGCCGGCAACGCTGAACGCGCTCGCGGCAATGGCTCCGATGGCGCCAACGACCAAGATCGCGTCATACGAATCGATGGCGGTCAGCAGCGCCAGCGTTACAATGCAGCCTGACGACGCACCTATCAGGTCGACGCCGTACACCAGACTTATATTCTGCGAGCTGCGCGTCAATGCGAGACTGACAGCGACGCCCAGCAGAACGTACGGCGGTAGCAACACTAGGAGAGCGAGCGTCCATGAGGCGACGAAGCTCAGCGTCGGCTCGAAGGTCGGTATGACGGCCAGATTCAACAAGACGCCGAAACTACCTAGCACAGACCAAGCGAAGTAGGACATCACGCGCGCCATCGCGCCGGATAATCGGGCGGGGGAATACGTCGTTTCGAATCGGTAGAAGACTAGGAGCGCGCCTGCCGTCATGCCGAGCATAGCAACGCTGATTGCAACAAACGCCAACGTATAATTAGCTAGCACGGACAGCACGCGCGTCTCGATGATCTGCAACATCAGACCGCACATACAAGTCAGAAAGACACCGACGAGAAACCAAAGTCGGTGCGTGTCGATTGTCTTCACCATGACAACAACCTGATTGTTACTCCGAGAAGGAACCGCACAGCGAGGCACGGTGTCCCGCGCGGCTGGGGTGCAGTGAACTCCCCAATGCGAGCGCTGCCGTCGCTTGCGGAATTCCGTGGCTAACGCGAGAAAGGGCTGTAACCGCCCGGAGGTACGCGGTGCGCAGTAACGCAACCCTGCCGGCCAAGGCACGATCTAGCGCTACACAAAGCGTTGCGACCGAACCGGGATAAACCAAGGCGAGGCCAGTATCCGACATCATTGAGATTGCGACTTTTGGCATCCCGCCGGCTCTCGTTGCGTCCATTGCTGCCACTAGATCACTTACGGCTTGGCTCGTCAAACCTCATGCGAACGTCTGCAATCCGCAGGGCAGTCAAGCATGCCGAATTACCGGTCTTGGCCCAAAGTTGGGCGCCAAGGTGGTGGATCGCCTCGAGCGGTGGGTGGTGATGGAGGCGCCGACCGGCCAACGCTTTTGCGTCGTAAGGGTACAACGTCCCGGTTTCCCGAAAAACGCTACCCGGTGGGGCTAACCCCGGACGCTCGCTTCGAGGATGAACTACTCCCGATGAGAATTGGCGCCGCCGTCCGGCCGCAACCGGCGATCTCCCGAGCAGAGAATGGTGACGGTGATCACAGTGGCCGTCCCTGCGTCTGCGGTAGATAAGGAATGGTTTGGGCGGTGCGGCGGCCGGGTGAGGTGCCTGGTCTGCGGTTCAAGCGGGTGGGCTTCTTTTGGATGCACTGATTGCCCACGACCCATTTGAATCGACGGGGATTTACGCCATGAACGGTTTCCTGAGAGCGACCTTTAACCGTGAAAAATTCCACGGACTCTTTATCAACACGGCCCTCGGCAATTTTGCGGGCTATGTCGCCGGCTCACTGGTCACGCTTGTATCCACTCATCACGGGGTTGAACGCCGTGCGATCAGGAATCTCTTCGGCGTCCTGCCGAGGAAGAAATTCGTCGTTCACGTGGTGCCGCACTGGCTCGAGTGGCTGCTGGCGCTGATTGTGGGCTTCCTCGTCATGGAAGCGGTGCGCTACTGGTTCAATCACCGCAAGTACGCCGCGTTGCTGAGTGCATTGCGGCCGAAGCGAGGGACTGAGAGCGGCCGTCCAGTTACCGGCCGACCCGAGGCGGGAGATCCGTACCTTTCTGACGGTGGCGCGGCGAAGGAAGCACCAGCCAAGAGCGGGGAAATGAATCCGCTCGAACCGACTTGAGCAGTGTGCTCGGGGCGCGCCCGTGTCCACGACAATCGCTCAGGCACGCCGTGCGCATACCATCCTCGACCTCAAAACGTGGCAACGGCCACTGAACGGCAGCTTAGAGACCTGCGACTGGTAGGCACGAGCCCTGGAATTCACTCACCGATGTATCCCTACGCAGCCCCACGTGGCCCCACATACCGCGAAAATTCACACGCCCATCACACTTGGGATCCCGCTATCGCGTCAAATGGCTTGTTTTCGAACTCCGGAGGCGCTGCCCGTGTGGGTTCGATTCCCATCGCCCGCTCCACTCTCCGGCTAGCCTCAGGACCCGTAGGGATACGAGATAGGGGTCAACACGTTGATCCTGTGGGAAAGCGTTGGGAACGGACGTGGATTCGGCGGCGGTCTCGTGTCCCCACATATCCCCAAGTAGCCCCACTAATCACACGTACAGTCACACGCAGCGATCTCGAAAAAATACTACGTGTGATTCCTGCACGGCGATGGCGATCGCATTTGGCCGGACTCGACCCCGTATAGATATTCCGTCCTGGCTTCAGTGATATTGAGTCCGGCTGGCAGGTAGCTGCCGGTGAGGTCGGGACATGCACCCGCGGACTACGAATATCTCGACCCGATCATTGGATGATCCCAGCTTTATTTTCGAGTCCGCGGGTGCGCTTGGGTTCGTCAACGAATACTCAGGGCATGCCGTGATATCGGCCACTATATTGCCTTCGCAGAACCCAGGCATGCATGGACCGGATGACGAGCTGCATTGATATGGGAGGTGTGCCATGAGGTCCGGATCCGATCAAGCCTTTACTGCCTTCGTCGGGATCGACTGGGCAGACACCAAGCATGACATCTGTGTGCAGGCAGCTGGAAGTGAGCGGCGAGAATTGAGCTGCATCGCGCACGAAGCGGGGCAGATTGAGTCTTGGGCCTGCTCTTTGCGGGAACGCTTTGGAGGTCATGTTGCAGTCGCCTTGGAGTTGACCAAGGGTCCGATTGTGTATGCCCTGCAAAAGTACGATTTTATCGTCCTGTTTCCCATCAACCCTGCAACCCTGGCGCGCTACCGCCAGGCGTTCAAGCCCAGTGGGGCGAAGGATGATCCGACCGACGCTGAGCTCGCCCTGGATCTGCTGGTGTGCCATCGCGACAAGTTCACACCCCTGCAGCCACAGAGCGCTCCGATGCGCACCTTGATCCATCTGGTCGAACAACGCCGCCAACTGGTCAACGACAAGCTCCGCTTCACGAACCGCCTCGGTAACGCACTCAAGCAGTATTATCCGCAGGCGCTCGCTTGGTTTGATCAGCGCGATACGCCGTTGTTTTGCGATTTTCTAGTCCGCTGGCCAACGCTCGCCCAGGTCAAGCGCGCTCACAGGGCCGGTCTGGAGCGGTTCTTTTGGAATCACAATGTTCGCTTCGCCAACGTCGTCGAGGAGCGCATACGGGCCATCAAGGCCGCCACGGCACTTACCACTGATGAGGTCGTAATCAGTGCCTTCCGGCTTCAAGTAGAGGTCTTGGTCGAGCAGCTGCGCACGACGCTCAAAGCGATCGATCGCTTTGATCGACAAATCGCCAAACTTGCGCCGACGCTCCCCGATTATGCACTCTTCAGTGCACTGCCCGGGGCAGGACCGCACCTGGCGCCTCGTTTGCTGGTCGCCTTCGGTGAGCAGCGCGAGCGCTTCGCCAGCGCCGCTGAGTTGCAACGATACTCAGGCATTGCGCCGGTCACGGAGCGCAGCGGCAAGAAGAGCTGGGTGCACTGGCGCTGGCAATGCCCCACCTTTCTTCGCCAAACCTTTGTCGAATGGGCCGCCCAGACGATCAACAAGTCCTTTTGGGCGGGCGCGTTTTACCGACAGCACCGCGATCAAGGTAGCACTCATCAAGCCGCCGTCCGCGCACTTGCCTACAAATGGATACGCATCCTGTATCGCTGCTGGCAAACGCGTACTTCCTACAACGAAGTGACCTATCTCAATGCCCTTCAACGCCGTGGCTCACCGTTGTTCAGACACATCGCGGCTGCGACCGAAACAGGTTGACGGACTGACTCAGGGCGTGATGCTGCCAGTCGCGAACGTCGGCTTCCGCGCCGTCAATTCAGTCGATCGGTCGATCCGTTTGTTAGACGGCCTCTAAAATTGAGATGCCTGCGCCAGTG
>Ga0209488_10004217_pt1 | contig 11309 bp, 11 predicted proteins | sample Rivendell_Oct201_8_FD_188349 | JGI IMG/M metagenome (GOLD analysis project Ga0209488, IMG submission 188349) | Vadose zone soil microbial communities from the Eel River Critical Zone Observatory, Northern California, USA -... | ecosystem: Environmental > Terrestrial > Soil > Vadose zone >... | reverse complement strand
GATGCAGCGGGTCGACAATGACCGGCGGGTTCTTGATCGGGCCAATTGGGCCGACGACGACCGGAGGATGCAGCGGGTCGACAACGACCGGCGGGTTCTTGATCGGGCCGATCGGGCCGACGACGACCGGAGGATGCGCCGGGTCAACAACGACCGGTGGGTTCTTGATCGGGCCGATCGGGCCGACGACCACGGGCGGGTTGTTGACCGGCGTGGCGTTGACCGGCGGGTTCTTGATCGGGCCGATGACGCCGCCGGGAAGCAGCGGCTGCGGGTTGAGTGTGATCTTGTCGCCCTTCAGGAGGGAGGGCTTGATGCGGTGGTCACGCACCACTGGCGTGGTCAGCTTGGTCGTGGTCAGCTTCTTGACGGCCGGGGTCGTGGCGGTCTTGAACTGTCTGATCACGACCGGGGAGGTGCGCGCGGCCGAGAATGAGCGCATTCCGCCGCCGCCACCGCCCGACTTGGCCAGAGCTTCGGTGGAATTGAGAGTGACGGTGGCCAGCGCCGCGATCGCGAGACTGGACAGCATGGTGGTGCGCGTCTTCATGATTCGTCTCCGTGATCCCTCTGGAAGAGCGTCAATCGCTCTTCGATGGTTGGAGACTATCGGGGCCGCGCATCCCCCGATGTGATGACAGTCACTCGGATGACGATTCCGTAATGTTGTCTCTGGAGGTGCGGCGCTCAAAAAAATTGGAGCCGCCCGAAAGGCGGCTCCAATATAGGTTCGAGCGTAAAGACCGGCGCTGACGATTACGCGTCGGGGCAAATCTTGACGATGACACGCTGCAGGCCACCACCGGGAAGCTTGCGCACGCTACGCTCGTAGACGCAGCCAGGCGGATCGACAGCCACGGCGGCCGGTGCTGCTCCGATCCCCACCGCCGGGTAAATCGGGCGGAGGCGCTCGACGATAATGGGTTTCTCCTTCTCGATCGTTCCACCGTGGTCCTTGCCTGAGTCCTTGGGCGGGTCCTGCTTGGGCGGGTCCTGCTTGGGCGGGTCCTGCTTGGGTGGGTCCTGCTTGGGCGGGTCCTGCTTGGGCGGGTCCTGCTTGGGCGGGTCTTGCTTGGGCGGCTCCTGCTTGGGCGGATCGTTGGGCGTCCCGCCACCACCACCACCGCAGCCATGCGCAGTAACCTTGGCGTTACACTGAGTGGGAGGGCGTTCAGTTAGCTTGGCTTTCAGCTTGTCTTCCTGTTTGTTCTTCAGCTTGTCTTCGTGCTTGTTCTTCAGCTTGTCTACAACCTGCTTGTTCCTCAGCGTGTCGCCTGCCTGGAAGTTTTTCAGCTTGGTTTGGCTCACTGTCTGCTTGCGAACGGTAGAAACACTGGTGGTTCGAGCCCTGCTGATAACGACCGGGCTGGTGCGCACGACGCTGAACGAGCGCATTCCTCCCCCTCCATGTCCGCCCCCGGCTGACGCTTCTTCGGAGCTGAGAGGAACAACAAACAGCGTCGCTGCAGTGAGCGCGAGGCTGGAGAAAATTCGCATCTTGGTCGTCATGGTAATCTCCCTGATCCCATCAAGAGCGCCATCCGCTCTTCAGTGATCAGCGACTTACCGGGGGTTGCGGCCGTGGGATGTGATGGCAGTCACACAAGGTGCGATTGCGACGCGGATTATGAAGATACAACAATAGCTTATCATCCAAACGGGGGACACTTGCGGCTTCTCGCCGTACTATCGGCGGTAGAAAAACACCTGATATGGCGATCTACTCAGGGGCGCCGCGTCGAGCTCACAGTCATGCGCAATCGACGCCAGCCGATCGCGACGCCGCTCAGGCTGAACGCCAGCCCGACCGCGCAAAATGCGATAGTACGTGGGATCGCGCGCTCACCACTTGAACGCGGCCGAGACCTCGAAGCTACGCGGCGCGCCGAGCAGAATCTGATCGGGATATCCCGGATCGCCCCAGACCGCGTATTTTTTGTCGGTCAGATTGCGCACCCGGAACCCGATCCGTGTGTCCTTGACACCTTGCCAGCCCAAGTCCCTGGGATTGACGTCCACGAACGCAAACGCGTCAAAGAGCGTGTAGGCGTTCATGATGAGCAGGTTGTCGTCGTTGTTGAAACGGTCGCCGACGTGGCGGACAGTGCCGCCCACTTCGACCGGCCACCGGGTCGGGAAGCGATAGGACGTGCCTGCATTGAAGACAAACCGCGGCACGTTCGGCGGGGTCTTGCCGCTGAACACGTTCTGTGTCTGTGTGCCGTCGTCTTGCACTATCACTTCAACGAAATTCTCGTACTTTGATTCAACGAACGCCGCGTTGGCGAAGAGCTTCCATTCGTCGGTCGGACGCCACGCGCCAGCGAGCTCGATGCCCTTAGCGTGCACCTTCGCTGCAACGGCCACCCGGTGGCCGCTCTTGCTCTGGTACACGTTGTCGCGCTCGATATCGAATGCCGAGATTGTGAATTCGGCGCGCTTGTCCCAGCTCAACACTTTGGCGCCGGTCTCGAAAGTGCGCGATGTCGTCAGCAGCAGCGGATCCGTCGGGCGCAGAATAAAGATGTTGGCGACGGCAGGATCGGCGCCAGTGGCGTATTGGCTGTAGAGGGTGAGCCCGGGGAGCGCTTCCCACGTATAGCCGATGCGGCCGGTCACAGGGGTGAAGTCCTTGGAGAACGGATAGCCGGCCTTAAGTTTCTCATTCTCATCAAACCGGATGCGAGATAGCTCAATCCCTTCGACGCGAATTCCTCCGATCAGCGCAAAGGTCGGCGTGATCTTCAGCCGATCCTCGAACGACAGCGCGACGTTGCTGACGCGCGTGCGAATATGCTCATCCTTTTCCGGGCCATAGACGTCTCGATCCGGATTGATCAGATCCACATTGTCGGAAAAAAATACGGTGTCCTGCGCGACGTTGAACTGGGTCCTGTACGCCGACAACGTCACGACCGACCGATTCTCCATGCCGGAAATTCTGCTGTTCCACGAGAGGTCGGTGATGTTCCCATAAGTCCTCTGGTCGTGATCGACAGTGAGACGCTCGCGGTAGACCTGACCAGGGACCTGGCAACAGAAGACCCCGTCCGTATCGTTGAATGCACTGATCTCGTTGTTGTGCCAAAGGCGCCTGGCACCATAGGCATAGAATTGGCTCCTGAGCGTGACGTTGTTGTCGAAGGCATATTCGAATCCGCCGCGCAGCCAGAGTTCCTTGCCATAGCTCTTGTTGTCGAGAACGTTATAGTTGGTCGTGAGCGTGCGGGCGTCGATCGTGGCCGGCTTGAGCGCGACGCCGGCAGGACCGGCGAAGTCGGGGCCGGGGTAGTTCTGCGTCCACAGCCCCGACACGATGCCACTGGTCGGCACGATGCCGGCGGCATTCGCCGGCACGATCGGCGTGCCCCAGTAGAAGCGGTCCCTGTCCTCCTTGTATTCGGCGGCGCCCCAGACCTTGAAGCTGTCGTTGACGCGATAATTCAGCTGCCCTGACACATTGAACAGCTTGGTGTAGGTGTCGTCGATGAAGCCGTTGAGGTTCGTGCGGCTGACATCGAAGCGATAGTCGAGCCCCTTGACGTTCGTGCTCCCGCCCGAGCCATACCCGAAGCGAAAGCCATTGACCGAATCCCAGCCCGTGAACGCCTCGTTCAAGATCGGCCCGGTGTGCGGCGCCTTGGTCACGTAGTTGACCGCGCCCCCGGTCGCGCCTTCGCCCGACAACAGCGAAGCCGGCCCTTTCAGGATTTCCACGCGATCGAGATTGTACGTGTCCATGATCCGGTTCGTCATTTCAGACGGGCCGATCTTGATGCCGTTGTAGAGCGTGTTGATCTGCGTGCCGCTGAATCCGCGCATGGAGAAGTTGGCGGCCGCGCCGGGCCCATCGCCGGCCGTCACGCCGGGGAATCCTTGCGCGGTCTCGGTAGTCGTCCGATAGCCCTGTTCCTTGATCAGCTGCTGATCGACGATCTCCACGGTCGCCGGTGTCTGGCGCGCAGTCAGCCCCAGCGGGCCGCCGACCTCGGTGACTGTATTTGTATTGAGCGGCGTCGTGGTTGGGGTGGTCGGCGTGACGACGGGCGTCGCGGGCGCCGCCGGCGGCCGAACTGCAGGCGCTTGCTTTGGTCGCCCTGCCTTCGAGCGGCCGCTCGGCGGCGGCGAGGTGACGACAACGCGCGGCAGCTCGGTGCCCTCGGGGGGCTGGGCGGTCTCGGCCGCACTCGGGCTCGCCGCGAGCAGCGCCAGCAACGTCAACGATGAGCTCTTGCGAAATGAATGCACGCGACCGCACTTGCGGCCACCACGTCGTGGCGACATGCCCCACACTCCACGGCGAACCCCCCGTCACCGCGACATCCGTTCGCTGCTGCCCTTCGCCCCTCGGCAGCGTAGCGACGGCGCTTAATCCTTCGTCAGAAACACCCCGTCCCGACGCTGTCGCGTGTGACTGCGCTTAGGTGGCAGGTCTCCTGGCTCGCGGGTCCTCGCCCTCAGGCGACCGCTTACAGTTGCGGGGGCAGCCACGGCTTCGTACGCCATTCTGGCGCACCCACCGCATTCCCTTTTGATCCCACATAAGGAACCACCTGCGGTAACGTTCGCATCCGCAGAGTCGAACGGTCAAGGAAAATCCGCTGATCGTTCTAGGACATACCCTAGGGGGGTATCCTACTTGAGATCCTGTGCGACGAGCGACGCGCCCCAGCTTGTCGGCGAACCACCGATGTAATCGTCACATCGGCTGCGCCGCACTGTCAACGAAACTGCGTCAAGGCACCACAGGCCAGCCTACGCAACATAATACCTCCGCGGCACTTCGCCGGGGCTGCAGCGGAAGTCAGTACAGACGGCCCTTGCTGCAGGGCACTCGCCCAAATGGTGACCATGATGGCGAGCATCCTGACGACGATAAGCGCGCGCGTTCACACCAGTTGTCTGTCGCGATCATGAGGAGCGCGTCGCGCCGTGGGTCATCCAGGACCCCATCACGTCCTGACGAGTTGTTAAGCGTGCAAGTCGAGTCGTGAACTCAAGCAACAGGAGACAGCTATGAGGATGGTCGTATTGGCCGGGCTTGTGTGTGCGCTTGCGGCCAGCAGCGCCTATGCGCAGAGCTCAACCTGCAAGGCGCAGGCGGCGGAGAAGAGGCTCGCGGGCGCGGCGCTCAACAGCTTCATGAAGAAGTGCGAGACCGATGCGCAGAAGGCGTGCAATACGTCGGCGGCTGACAGGAAGCTCGCGGGCGCCGCCAAGGCGAGCTTCACCAAGAAATGCGTGACCGACGCGGTCGGTGCCTGAAGACGGGAAGCGATGCCGGCGGCTGGATTGAATTCCGGCTGCCGGCATGGAACTTTTATTACGACGTGGGGTTCGTTGCTGCGTATGGGCTGCAATCCCGCCCCGGCAGCAGAATAGATAAATAGAAAATTGAATAGTGGCGTCGGACCGCCACACAGGAGGCGCAGATGGGACTGCTCGACATTCTCACCGGCATGCAGAACGGCCCGCACGGCAACCAGAGCCAGCCTGGTCAGAAGAGCGGCGGCATGTCGCCGATCATGATGGCCCTGCTCGGCCTCCTGGCCTACAAGGCATTCAAAGGCGGCAGCGATCGGCCTGCCTCGGCGCCGACAAGCGGCGGCGGTGGGCTTGGTGACATTCTGGGTGGGCTTCTGGGCGGCGGTCGCCCAAGCGGTATGCCACCAAGTGGCATGCCGTCGCCCGGTGCCGGATCGGGTGGACTCGGCGACATCCTCGCGGGCGGCCTGGGTGGCAGCGTGCTGAGCGGCGGCCTCGGCAATTTGATCAAGCAGATGCAGCAAAACGGCTACGGCCGTCAGGCGCAATCCTGGGTAGGGCACGGCGAGAACGAGACGATCCCGCCCGACGATATGGCCAAGGCGCTTGGCGCCGATGACATTGAGACGCTGACGCAGCAGACCGGCATGAATCGCGACGAGCTGCTCTCGGGCTTGAGCCAGCATTTGCCGAACTTGGTCGATCAGCTCACCCCCGAAGGGCGGCTACCGACCGAGCAGGAAGCCACCGAAATGGCGTAGCGTCGATGGTCTAGTGTCTACCGGCGCTTCCTGTCGATGGCCGGAATGCAGATGCGCTGTGCGAACGTGCCGCTCCATTTGACGGCCAATCCCGCGCGCGCGAGCTCCTCGACAATCACGGCGCCGATGCGCGGCCCCTCGGTCTCTTCTTTTTTCGCATCCATCGGACCGAACGCGAGGTAGAGGCTTTCGCCCTGCACGGCGCGCTCCAGGTCCTGCCCGTGATAGAAGCAATAGCCGATGACGGTGTCGCGATCGGAACGCTCGCGGTAGCTTTCCCGAACATCGTCATAGCCATCGCTCTGGGTGTATCCGGCGTTCTGCAAGGCGATGATGCCCCGCGCATTGAGCGCCGCGAAGACGCCGTCGAGCCGGTCGCAGTCGGTGATTGCCGGCCACGTCATTTTGTGTTGCGCAAGGGCTGTGAACGCCGCGTCAACGGCGGCGATGACCTCGGCCCCGTCGAGCTTTCCGGGCTCATACATCTCCTCGCAGAGGATCTCGATGATGCGCGCGCGCTCCTCGAAGCCGCCGCGGACCAGGCCGTCGATCTCGCGCAGGGTTTCCGGGTTCAAGGACATGTTCAGTGCTGTGGGGGACGAGTAACCACACTACACGTAGAGTGCGCGCGTACCGGCTTCTGCATTTTGGGCACGTCGCGCGAAGCCCTCGAAGAAGAACGGCACGTTGTCGGCCGTATCTCCACTTAGTCGACCCTTCACCTTGTCCCAGGTGATCATTGCCACATGGAACTCCGGTTCACCGACCACCAGGACAGGCTGCTCCCTTTGCTCGTACCAGAGGTAAAGTTGCGCCGTCCCACCTCAAGCAGATAGCAGCCGAACCAGTGGACCAGTTTGCTGGCCTCCTCGTTTGGCAGGTCGGCGAAATAGTGCGAAGCCTCGTCAAGAGTTTCTTCGACAATACCGAGGCTTCCCTCCGAGAAGTCGAGAGTTTCGCCAGTTCGATCCTTCACGACTCGGACGGCTTCCTCTGCCATCAGGCCGATTTCATCTTCGAGACCGCTCATGCATGTCTCCCAGTCGACAGCATGACGCATTCATGGCAGAGCGATTGGCAAACTTTGTGGCGGACGCGATGGCTAACTTAAGGCCAATCCTAGATCTGTCCCTTCTCGCGCCATTGCGCCTGCCATTTGGCGCGCAGCCCCGCGCGGTCGACCTCCTGTCCGCGCAGATAGACCTTGTTGATCTTGCGCGCGTTGGCGACGTTGTCGAGCGGATTGGCGTCGAGCACGATGAAGTCGGCGTTCTTGCCAGGTGCCACCGTGCCGAGCTGATCGAGCCTAAGCGCCATCGCGGACTCGCGGGTCGACGCCACGATCACCTCCATGGGCGTGAAGCCTCCGGCCGCAAGGTTCTCCAACTCCACCAGCCCTAATGAAACATCAGTGAGGGATCGTCGGTAGAGATACCCGAATGCGCTGCGAGAAATCGGGTGCGCCATCGGCGGCCTGAGCGGCGTCGTTTATCTGGGAGCGCCGCCGCAGTTCGTCAAACGGCAGCGTCGTGTCCACCCGGCCCGAGTGGTAGAGGTAGCTATCGACCAGACCATTGAGGAGATGGCGGACGTCGAACCGGCCGACCCGGCCGGCGGCGTTCGCGTACCGGAAGATGTTGATCGTGCAGCTGTTGGTCAGCAGGTGATAGAACTCCGGCCGATCGGCAAGTTCGTTGATCCGCGTCAGGTAGACCAGCAGGAGCCGGCGCGCATCGTCGGCCGAGGTGTTGAGGTGATAGAGGTACACCGCCTCCCGGCGGTGGTTGGTGCGCACACCCACGAGGTCACGCTCGTCACCCACCACGTAGATCAACTCGAATTGCTTGAAGAGGGAGGCGACGGGCGCAAAGCCCTCGCCCACCTCTGGCCGCGTCTCGATGGAGATACTCAGCGGCGGGGCGTTGTCGAAGATGAAACTCAGGAACGTGTGTGCGACCGGCCCTTCGCTAAAGTAGGACACGTAGAAATCGAGGGCGGCCAAGTGCGACAGCCACACCTCGCGCTCCTCATAATGCACCGTGAAATCATTCCGCGTACGGTAGTCGAAGTTGCGGACACCGGTGAGGCGCACGCGGTCGCCGTCGATAGCCGCCCGCGGCATCATCGCGACTTCCGGTCGCCACTCACGATCGTGCGAGGGCCTGATAGAGCTCCACCACACGACCACCCCGAGAAAAAGCACGATCAAGACCACGGACATACGCCGTTGGCGCGACAGCCAGAGCGCCCAGATCGCGAACGCCGCAAAGGCCCCCGCCAATCCCAGACGCATCCCGGCCCACGGCAGATTCGAATAGTAGATGGCCAGGGTGGCCCACGCGATGAGCGCGACTTGGCACAGGAACCAAATTCCCGCAATCAACCAGCCGAGAGACCTGGAAAGAAACCCGCGATCTGAACTCAGTGACTACTCCCGCTCGTCTCAACTGCCGAACGCGTGCTTGGGCGTCGCCGCTCGGTACCGCGACAAGGCGTCATTTCGCGGCAGATCGGCGAGTGCGGTTTGTCGATATGCTGCTATTGACGCCGAGGTCCGAGAGGCCGTCGTTGGAAAAGCGAGAACCGGCGGCGTTCACCTCCATCGTGGCGTAGGGGGAATGCCCGGCCCGCTGTTCTGCTACGCTAAGCCGGTCTCGTAAACCCGACATTGTCGCCGATGACCGTCGTCGGGCCGATCGGCAACGGTTCCGGATTGGCAATGTCGAGCTTCACGAACTCGATCTTGTCCTTCCACACTTTCCTCAGCAAATCCTCGAATGCGTTGATGGTGAGCTGCTCACCCGGGCACCGCCTGTAACCGAACCCGAACGGTGCGAACCCTGCATCGTCGCACACGGGCAGCGGCTTGCCTTGCACGACACCGAACACGGTGCCGAATCCGCTGTTGTGCATCGCTGCCGCTCGCCCGTCCTTGAGGTCGAACGCCGTCCTGTCGAACGGACATTTGGCAAGGCCGATCTGACGGGCCTTTGTTTCGTCGATCTTATCGCTCGTTGGCGCGCTCTCGTAACGCGATGGGTCGAAGACCTTTGGGTTGGACCAGTGAACAGGATCGAAGCTTGTTTGGGTATGCGGAGTGACGATGTAGCCGTGACGCTCGAAACGCGGTGGCCTGGTCTCCGCGAGAGCGGACATGCTGCCGCCGTTGGGCGAGATCGTGCGGAACAGTTCCATAACGAAGCGCTCAAGCGGCGTGAAGGCCGCTCCCTTCGCGTCATCAGGATTGCCCTCCATCGTCGTCCTGAACCACGCGCGGGTATCAGGATCGCCTGTATTCCGGCTCAGTCTCAGCATAATATTATATAGCGTGTTGCCCCACTGGCTGAACGCAACGAAGTTATGGAAGCATTCGAACACGACGTCCTTGTGATCGAAGTACTCGCTGCCCGCGCCATTCTTCAGCCAGTACCACGCGAAGGTCCGATCCGGGTTCGGCGTCTTGCCCGACGCCAGGTCGCCAAGCTTCTGATCGATCCATGACTTCAGCAGGTCGAGATGCGATCGAACCGTCATGTAGTTCTCGTAAACGATCCGCTGCGTCGGATCGCGATAGGCCAGCACTGTGTTGAAGCTCTCTCCGATCTGGCGGACGGGGCGCGGAATGGCATCGGGCTGCACGCCGAGATGTAGATCCCAATACAGATCCCAATACGCTTCGAGATAGGGCCGCATCAGCGGCTTGCCTGCATTCTGGCTGCTGAGCAGCTTGTCAAAGAACTGCATCACCTTGTCGCCGTACTTCGGACGATACAGATCCGGCGTCACCGCCGACATGTAGATCCGCTTCCGGCGGTTCTCGGGTCCACGTTTTTCCAATCCCTGCAGGAAGACCGTCACCCCGTTCTCGGGGCTTGGCTTCCAATTCTTGCTCAGCAGACCCCAGAGATCATTCGGCAAAGCGTTCTCTTTGGTGAGGGTGACGTCGATCAAAGGCAGCAGCGGCCGCTCGCCCTCGTAAACGCTGACGAGAAAATGCGGAATGATGACGTTTTCCACGTAGGCCGGATCGAAGTCCTTGAGGAACTGTGCCCGCAATCGGGCTGCCGCCGACGCCAAGTCGCCGGCGGCTAGCGGCTGGCCCGGCACTGGCGGTGACTGCGACGATGCCGGCTCGCTGGTTACTGCCGCGACGGCGCTCGCGCTGCCGATCAAGAACGCTCGTCTCTTCATGGCGGCCTCCCAAAATTGAGTTGCCTACGCAAGACTGGCCCGAGCGCCGGGCCGGGCAACAATCAGGCAAGTCCGAAATGCGAGGCTAGGCCACGAGAGAGCGCAGGCGATATTGCACCTTGAGATAGCGCCGATGAACCAAAGTGCAATATCCCAACGACGTTCCGCACGTATGAATTGGTCCCATGCGATTGGCCCGAGGATCGTGAAAGAGGAGGAAGCGATGCTCTTCGAAGGAGGTTTCAGTTTCGCCAACTTTCTTGTCGACGTCATCTCGGTATTCGTGTTCGTCGTATGGTTCTGGCTGCTCATTACAGTCTTTGGCGACTTGTTCCGGCGTCATGACATTTCCGGCTGGGGCAAAGCGCTCTGGGTGATCGTCCTGATCTTGATTCCGTACATCGGCGTTTTCGTTTACATGATCTCCCAAGGAAGAGGCATGGCGGAGCGGAATGCGCAGTACGCGCAACAGGCACGCGACGAGATGCGGCGTGTCGTCGGGTTCAGCGCTGCAGATGAGATCCAGAAGCTCGATGGGCTTAAGAGGTCAGGTTCGATCAGCGAGGACGAATTCAGGCATCTTCGCGCCAAGCTGGTTCAATAGTCGGACCATTGCCGGCTGCGGAGAGGCTCGGTGCTCGGCGTTCGGATGGATCCAGAGATGTCGATCCAGAGATTGCGAGCGGAGCGCAGGAGCCGCGTGCCGCTCCTGTTTGGAAAGGGCGGTGCCTTTTGGGCGGGACTGTTGGACTGGGGTCAACGCACAAATGAGAAGGAGAGGCCCCGATGTTACGCAAGATGATCCTCGTCATCGCCGCTATGGCGGCGATTAGCGGCGCAGTGGCACTTTCCAGCACCGAGGCATCCGCCCGCTGGGGCGGCCGCGGTTGGGGTGGTGGCCACGCCGCTTTCGGCAGTGTTGGTGTCGCCCGCGTCGGTGGATGGGGATGGCGTGGCGCAGGATGGCGTGGCGCGGGATGGGGTTGGCGTGGCGCTCGCGTCGCCGGATGGGGATGGCGTGGCCCAGGGTGGGGTGTCGCCCGTGTCGGTTGGCGTGGTCCAGGATGGGGTTGGCGTCGTGCAGGGTGGGGA
>Ga0209488_10004216_pt1 | contig 11309 bp, 9 predicted proteins | sample Rivendell_Oct201_8_FD_188349 | JGI IMG/M metagenome (GOLD analysis project Ga0209488, IMG submission 188349) | Vadose zone soil microbial communities from the Eel River Critical Zone Observatory, Northern California, USA -... | ecosystem: Environmental > Terrestrial > Soil > Vadose zone >... | reverse complement strand
GACGCCGACGCCATAGCGGATGGCCCGCCCACCGCCCTCTACGAAATACAGAAAACGGTTCTGCGCATTGATAATGATCGTTCCAGGCGCTTCGTCAGTCTGGACATTGACCCTCTTACGCAGATACTGCGGGTCGATGTCGGACAAGTGCACAGCCGGGACCGCGAAGGGTTCGCCATTAGCGGGCGCGTAGAGCGCAGCATATTGGCGCGCGAGCGCCGGATCGACCGGCCGCTCCATGTTGTCGGGCCGCAGCGGCATTTGTCGCGGCTCGGGTTGGGGTGGGGGCGGTGCCGCCTCCCGCGGCTGGAAGAGCCCGAATGGAAACGGCAATGGAGGCGGCGGCGGTCGGCGATCGCAGTCTTGGAAGCGCTCGTCGCAATAGTATTGGGCCGATGCTCGGTCGGCGATCGCGATCATTGTGAGACCGGCAATCAATGCGCCGGCGCCAAGCAGCTTACCATCAAGCAGCTCACGAGGTTTCGACATGACACCACCATCGAACGGAGGACCATCACGATAATGGTATTGTCGAAGAAGGGCTTGGCGAAATTGCGATCAATCTTGGCGCAGGGTTAACGCTTGGGGACGCGGCTGGGCCGGAACGCGTGCTATCACGCCGGGCTGCGAGGCTCGATCTCCATTCTTCCCGCCGGATTTCAGACAATTGTCTGATAGCCGACAATTGCCATGCGCGGACCTCGATCGCGCACCCCTGACTTCCTGAGATGCTTGTCTAAGAAACGCGCGATCTCCTCGAATGCGTCCTTGCTCTCGGGCGCGCTCGCGTCGCGATACCAGGCGCCGTGCGGCTGGCCCTCAAACACTTCCAGCATTGACTCGACGCCCGCCCGGCGCAGCTTGCGATGCATGCGCACCGTGTTGCTGAGCAGGAGATCGCGCGTGCCGCTCAACAGCAATGTGGGCGGAAAGCCGCGCAGGTCGCCATAGACCGGCGAGAGCAGTGGATCCCTGAGGTCGTGGCCGTTGGCATAGAGCCGCGCCCGTACATCGCAGCTTGCCGCGCGTGCGATCAACATGTCGTCGATCATCGACCGCTGCCGAAAGGCGCCGTTCAGCTTGAATTGCCGCGGGCTTTCGGCCTAGAACCAGCGAGCTCGCGGGGTATGCATTCCATGCGTTCCCGCCATTGGGATTGATACTGGTGAGCAAGCCCGTCGATCAGGCCACGCGCCTTCTAGCCCTTTCCGATCTTCGTAAATGCCTCGACGTTGCCGACGAGATCGGGGCGCTCGAAATTGTTGAGGGCGCCGACCCGCATCTCGAGATGGGCGCGCTTTATGAGCTGAGCCTGCAGAAGCCGGTGCCGCCTGTCCTCCTGTTCCGCAAGATCAAGGGCTATCCGGACAACCATCGCGTTGTCTGCAATGTGCGCTCCTCGAAAGTGCTGAACGAGGGCGTCGGCATCGAGCTTGTGCAGAACTATCGCAAGCACAAGCGCAAGCAGTCGGAGCCAATACCCTCAGAGTACGTGAGCGACGGGCCCGTGCTCGAGAACGTGCTGATGGACAACGAGGTCGACATCCTCGCGTTTCCGGCGCCGAAATGGCACGCGGGCGACGGCGGCCAGTACATTGGCACCGAATGCATGGTGATCGCACAGGATCCCGATGATGGCTGGGTGAACGCCGGCACCTATCGGGTGTCGGTGCGCGACAAGCGCACGCTCTCGATCTTCATCGAGCCGGGCAAGCACGTCGATCTGATCCGGAAAAAGTGGTGGGCGCGCGGGCAGCACTGCCCGATGGTGGTGACGGTCGGGCAGGCGCCTGCGCTGGGCGCCGCAGCGGCTGCGACGGTGCCGAAAGGCGTCAGCGAGTTCGACGTTGCGGGCGGACGGATCGGGCGGCCGATCAAGCTGGTGAAAGGCCGCATCACCGGCGTGCCGTTTCCCAACGATGCGGAGCTTGTCTACGAGGGCTTCATGCCTTCGCACGAAGAGCTCACCATGGTCGAAGGCCCGTTCGGCGAATGGCCGGGCTATTACACCTCGTCGGGCCCGGAGCCGGTACTGCAGGTCAAGGCGATCTATCACCGCAATGACCCGATCCAATGCGCGACGCCGCCGGCGCGGCCAATCTATCCCGGCACCTATTTCGGCACCGCCGGCTCCGCGCTCATTCGCGCCGCCTCGCTCTGGGACGATCTGGAAGCCGCGGGCGTGCCCGAAGTCAAGGGCGTCTGGAAGATGCCTGGCGGCGGCTCGCGCTTCATCAATGTGATCGCAATTGACCAGCAGCATGCCGGGCACGCCAAGATGGCAGGTCTCGTTGCCGCCGGCTGCGGCTCGAGCACCTATCTTGGCCGCATCATCATCATCGTGGATGACGACATCGACATCACCAACCCGGCGGAGGTGATGTGGGCGGTCGCGACGCGCTGGGACCCGAAGACCGCGACTGACATCATCGATGGCGTGTGGACCGGCCTGATCGATCCGATGCTGCTGCCGCAACGGCGCGCGCAGCACGACCTCACCAACAGCCGCATCATCATCTACGCGGTGCGGCCGTTCGCCTGGAAGGACGAGTTCCCGAAGGTCAATGCAGTTGATCCTGGCTATGCGGCCGAGGTCGCGCGCAAATGGGCCGGGAAGCTCAAGTTCCTGGACGACATTTGATGGTCGATATGATCGGGCACACTGAAGAGACCGTCGCCGCCAAATAAAGCTACGACACTCCATCATCGGGTCATTCGTCATGCGTCGGTATCGAATTGCGGCCATTCCGGGAGACGGCATCGGAGCCGAGGTGATTGCGGCCGGTGTTGAGGCGCTGACCGCCTGCGCCCGGCGCGACGGTGCCTTTGAGATTGCGTTCGATCACTACGATTGGGGCTCCGAGCGCTACAAGAAGACCGGCGCCTTCATGCCTGAGAATGGCCTTGACCTGATCCGGCATCACGACGCGATCCTGTTCGGCTCCGCTGGCGCCCCGGACGTGCCTGATCACATTACGCTCTGGGGATTGCGGCTCGCGATCTGCCAGCCGTTCGATCAATACGCCAACGTGCGGCCGACCCGCATTCTGCCCGGCATCGTGAGCCCGTTGCGCAGTGTGTCAGGGCCGGAGCTCGACTGGGTCATCGTGCGCGAGAATTCGGAAGGCGAGTATGCCGGTGTCGGCGGCCGCGCGCATCGCGGGCTGCCCGAGGAGGTGGCAACGGACGTGTCCGTGTTCACCCGCACTGGCGTCACGCGCATCATGCGCTTTGCCTTTGCGCTTGCCCGCTCACGGCCGCGCAAGCTTCTGACCGTCGTCACCAAGTCCAATGCCCAGCGCCATGCCATGGTGATGTGGGACGAGATCGCGGCCGAGGTGGCGCGCGAATTTCCCGATGTGACCTGGGACAAGATGCTGGTCGACGCCATGACGATGCGGATGACCTTGCGGCCGCAGACGATCGACACGATCGTCGCCACCAATCTACATGCCGATATTCTCTCCGACCTGGCCGCGGCATTGGCCGGCTCGCTCGGCATCGCGCCGACCGGGAACCTGAATCCCGAACGCAAGTTTCCCTCCATGTTCGAGCCGATCCACGGCTCCGCCTTCGACATCATGGGCAAGGGCATCGCAAACCCGATCGGCACGTTCTGGTCCGGCGTCATGATGCTGGACCATCTCGGCGAGAAGGCCGCCGCCGCGCAGCTGATGCGGGCGATCGAGCGCGTGACCGCTGACCGGTCGCTGCACACGCCCGACCTCGGCGGCAACGCGACGACCGCGCAAGTGACCAGGACCGTGTGTGAGGCCTTGGCAGGAGATAACCGATAAGAGCGACAACCGATCAGAAGCGAGAGAGGCGACCATGGCTCTTTCTGCTTAATTCCCGCTTCGGCGGGCGATCTCCTTGGCGCGCTCGATCAAGGCCGTGGGATAATCCTTGGCGATGAACGCCTGCAGGTCCGCCCCCGCCATCGGCTCGAGATCGAAGTTGAGCTTGGCGATGTCGGCGAGGAAATCGGCATCCTTGACCGTCGCCATGAAGGCGTTTCGCAGCTCGTCGACGCGGTCCTTTGGCACGCCCGGCGGCGCCACGAACGAGCGTCCCACGACCGACGACAGGGCGAAGATCTCGAGCACCTTCCGATTGTCGTCACTCTTCGGCAGGTCGACCATGCGCGGCAGGTCGGGCAGCGTGCGGTTCTTCTCGAGCCCGGTCTGCAGCAGCAGATTGATCTTCTTGTCACGCAGCCATTCGGGGTTCTCGGCCTGCAGCACGGCCCAGGGCAGGCTCATCGCTTCGACCTCGCCGCGCTCCATCGCGATCTTCGCGCTGGCCGGGCCCTCGTAACCGGTGAGCAGCCTGAGCTTTGTTCCGGCGAGCGCATTGAGCGCGGTCCAGTTGAGCCGCGAGGACGAGCCAGGCGCCGCGACGATCAGCTCTTGCGTGAAGGCGTCCGCGATGGATTTGACCTTCGCGGTGTGCCAGGCAAACAGCACCGCGCTATTGCCCATCATGCGCCCGATCCAGTTGAACCTGGCGGCGTCGCCGCGCAGCGTTGCAGCCCCGAGCAGCTGATCGAGAAACACCGCCTGATCGAAGATGCCGATGATGGTGCCGTCCTTGGCGGCGACATTGTAGATGTGATTGGCCGAGCGCAGCCCGCCGGCGCCCGGCATGTTCTGCACCACGATGGCGGGATGGCCGGCGATGTGCTTGCCGATATGGCGCGCAAGCAGCCGTCCGTAAGTGTCGTAGCCGCCCGAGGTGTTGGAGCCGATGATCAGCGAGATCGTCTTGCCGCGATAGAACGGATCATCGGCGTGGGCTGCGGATGTGGTCATCAGGGCGGCGAGAGCCAGCGCCGCCCCAAGCTTCACGGCATCAACAACCATCATGCGGCAGCCATCGTTCCTTAGTTTACCGCGAACACGAACAGCATGGTCGCGTTGTTCTGGTTCTTCATCTCCGGCGAGCGCGCAAGCTTGGCACGCGCGACCGGATTGAGGCCCGACGCAATCGCGATGTACTGCTTGCCGTCGACCGCATAGGTCATCGGCGGAGCCACGAAGCCCGTACCCACGTTGATCTTCCAAAGCTCCTCCAGCGTCTCGTCGTCATAGGCGACGATCGTGCCGTCAAGAAGCGCGGTCACCACGATGCCGCCCGCGGTGGTCAGCACGCCGCTGTGGTTCGCATAGGCGTGCTCCTTGCGCCGCTTGACTTCGCCGGAGGCAGGATCGAGCACGACCAGCCCTGAGGTGATGCGCGCCTCGTTGACATAGCCGCCGCCGCCGAACTTGCCGCGCACATGCGCGGTCTGGTCAGGCACGATGTTGGCGCAGCCTTCGTTGCCGGTGATGTAGAGCAGCTTGGTCTTCTGGCTGTAGGACGGCGGCCAGAAGTTGGTGCCGCCGTGCACGTCCGGGCAGGCGTTCTTGAGGATGTCGGCGCCGCCCTTCCACTCGATCGCGAAATTCTGCACGTCCTTGCGCGGATCGTAGTCGACCGGCTTGCCGGTCTTTTGATCAATGCCCTTCGTCCAGGTGACCTTGTCGGCGTATTGCACCGCCTTCAGGAACTGGCCGTTCTGGCGATCGAGCGTGTAATGGAAGCCGTTGCGGTTGGCGTGAACGAGGAGCTTGCGATCGTCGCCGTTGACTTTGCCGTCGATGATGATCTGCGGGCCGGAGGAATCGTAGTCGCGGTTGTCGTTGGCGGTGTGCTGGAAGAACCACTGCATCTTGCCGGTCGCGGCATCGAAGGCGACCGAGCTGTTGGTGAAGAGATTGTCGCCCGGCCGATGAGCGGAGTCATAGCGCGGCGCCGGGTTGCCGGTGCCCCAATAAGTGATGTTGGTCTGCGGATCGTACGAGCCTGTCACATAGAGCGCGCCACCGCCGGTCTGCCAGGCGTTGTTCTTGTCCTTCCAGGTCTCGCTGCCCGGCTCGCCGGGGGCGGGGACCATGAACGTCTTCCATTGCTGGTCGCCGGTCTTGGGATCGAGCCCGGCGAGCCAGTTGCGCACGCCGTTGTCGCCGCCGGAGGCGCCGATCACGATCGTGTCCTTGAGCGCGAGCGGAGCACCCGAGAACTCGAGGTCGGGCTGGTCGCCGTGTTTCTTGTCCCAGACGATCTGGCCGGTCTCGGCATCGGTCGCGATGATGCGCCCGTCATAGCCGGTGACGGAGATCACCAGATTGCCCCAGAGCGCGACACCGCGGTTGCGGTCGGGCTTCTGCTGGCCGGGATCCATCTTCCACAGCACCTGGCCCTGCCGGCCCGGGTGCACGTCGATCTTGTAGACCACGCCCCAGACGTCGGTGATGTACATGAAGCCATTGTCGACCAGCGGCGTCGCCTCGACGTACTCGTTGCCGGCCTTGCCGCCGAGCGGCACCGCGAAGGCGAGCTTGAGGTTCTTGACGTTGGTCTTGTTGATCAGGTCGAGCGGAGAGAACCGCTGCGAGCCGAAGTCGTGGTGGTTCATGAGCCAGTTCTGCGGCTCAGGATTGCGCAGGCGCTCATAGGTCACGTCCGCCGCGTAGGTGGCAGCGGTTCCGGCCATGAGGAAGGCGATGGTGAGCGAGGCGAATGAGGGGGTTTTCAATGGAGTCTTGGACATCTGCGGTTCCTCCGTTCGGCGGGATGATGCCACGCCGGCCGCGGGCTGAAAACCGAGGCTCCAGCTGATTTCAGGCCATCACACTTGTGCCGGTATCGCACGCGGCCTACGCTGACCAGCAGGCAAGATGACGCGTTGAAGCAACGTCACAAGTCGCGGGAGGGCGCCATGGCAGCGAAACATTGGTTGCTGGTCACGTCGGCGGCACTGGCGATGAGCTGCGCGCAGGCGGGACTTGCGCAAGCCGCCGGCAGGCTTGCCGGGCAGGTCACCTCCGCCGAGGAAGGCGCCATGGAAGGCGTAGTGGTGAGCGCCAAGAAGGATGGCTCGACCATTGCGATTTCGGTGATCAGCGACGCAACCGGCAACTTCACGTTCCCCGACGCGAAGCTCGAGCCTGGCAAATATACGTTGGGCATCCGCGCGATCGGTTTTGAGCTTGATGGCCCGAAGACGGTGGACGTTGCCGAATCGGGCGCCCCGGTTACGATCAAGCTCAAGAAGGCGGGCAATCTCGCGGCCCAGCTCACCAGCGGCGAGTGGATGGCGAGCTTCCCGGGCACGCCGCAGCAGAAACACTTCATGGACCGCTGCACCAGCTGCCACACCTACGAGCGGATCGCGAAGTCGAGCTACAACGCCGACGAATGGATTGCGGTGCTGCAGCGCATGGCGAGCTACGCGCCCGGCTCGATTGGCGTCGAGCCGCAGAAGCGCAAGGAAGTGCGCGAGCGCACCGTGGTGGATGCGGAGCGGCTGCGGCCGCGCGCCGAATTCCTTGCGTCGCTCAATCTGAGCGGCGCACCGCAATGGCAGTATCCACTCAAGCCGCTGCCGCGTCTCAAGGGCCGCTCGATCAAGGTGGTCTTCACCGAATACGACCTGCCGCGCTCGAACGCGATGCCGCACGACGTCATTCTCGATGATCAGGGCGTGGCCTGGTACACCGACTTCGGCCACCAGTTCCTCGGCAAGCTCGATCCCAAGACCGGCAAGGTCACCGAATACACGGTGCCGATGCTCAAGCCGGACTATCCGACCGGCATGCTCGACATTCAGATCAAGGACGGCGACATCTGGCTTGGCCTGATGCTGCAGGGTGGCATCGCGAAGTTCGATCGCAAGACCGAAAAGTTCACCATGTTTCCGCTGCCCAGGGAGATCAACAATCCGGCCTCGCAGCAGGCGATGGTGATGCCAATGTCGTCGCATGTCGACGGCAAGGTCTGGATGAACAGCGTCGGCATTCCGGGTGTGCATCGCGTTGAGCTCGCCACGCTCAAGTTCGAGACCTTCGAGCCGTTCAAGGACCTGCCGCGCGGCACCGATCGCAGCGTCTACGGCATCAAGGCCGACTCGCAGAACAATCTGTTCTTCATGGACTTCAGTTCGGAATATATCGGCCGCATCGACGCCAAGACCGGCAAGTTCGGCTTCTACAAGACGCCGACACCGAACTCGAACCCGCGCCGCGGCTATATGGACCCGCAGGACCGGCTCTGGTTCACGGAATATCGCGCCAACAAGCTCGCGATGTTCGACACCAAGGCCGAGACATTCACCGAGTGGGAGATGCCGACGCCGCTCGCCTATCCCTATGACGTGATCCCCGACAGGAATGGTGAGCTCTGGACTGCCGGCATGGCGAACGACCGCGTGGTGCGGCTCGATCCCAAAACCGGGCAGGCGACCGAGTATCAGTTACCGAAGAACACCAATGTGCGGCGCGTGTGGATCGACAACTCGACCACGCCGGTGACCTTCTGGGTCGGCAGCAATCACGGCGCCTCGATCGTCAAGGTCGAGCCGCTCGATTGAGAGACGGTGATCGCCACAGCAGGCGCCCTTTATTGAGGGCACCTACTCTCCACGTCATGGCCGGGCTTCGTTCCGGCCATCCACGTCTTGCTTACCGCAGTCAAGGGAAGAAAGACGTGGATGCCCGCGACATAAGCGCGTTCACGCGCGTCTTCGACGCGCTAGGCGCGGGCATGACGCATCAATTGGCCTGGCTGCCCAGCCCCAGAATCTCGCGCGCCTCGGCAGGGCTCGCGACGTGGTCGCCCAGGACCTCGATGATGTGCGCGGCCTTCTCCACCAGCGCGGCGTTGCTTGGCGCGAGCTTGCCCTTCTCCAGATAAAGATTGTCCTCGAGTCCGACACGGACATGCCCGCCGAGCAACACAGCCTGCGCCACCATCGGGAACTGATAGAGCGAGATGCCGAACGCGAACCAGGGCGAGCCCGGCGGCAGCAGGTTGCGCATATAGGTCATCGCCTCGGGCGTCGCCGGCTGGCCCCACGAGATGCCAAGGCAAAGCTGGAACATGCCCGGCGCCTTGATATGGCCGGTCTCGATCATGCGCTTGGCGAGGAGCAGGTGCCCGGTTTCGAAGACCTCCAGCTCCGGCAGCACGCCGATGTCGCGGATCGCGACCGCCATGGTCTGCAGATGCTGGGGCGTGTTGATGAACACGCGCGAGCCCATATTGAGGCTGCCCATGTCGAGGCTGCAGATGTCCGGGCGAAGCTCGACCACATGGCGCACGCGGTCTTCCGGACCCCGCAACGTGCTGGCGGGACCGGGCCTGCTCGGATCCTGGGGGTCGTGCTCGAAGCGTGCGCCGGGCCCGGTTGTCAGGTTGATCAGGACGTCGGTGCCACTCGCCCGGATGCGCTCGACCACCTCGCGATAGAGCGCGCCGTCCATGCTGGGCTTGGTGGTCTGCGGATTGCGCACGTGGATGTGAACGACCGCGGCACCCGCTTTGGCGGCGTCAATTGAGGACTTGGCAATCTGCTCGGGCGTGACTGGCACCGCCGGATTCTTGCCTGGGGAGTCGGCGGAACCCGTGACCGCACAGGAAATGATGATCTTGCGTTGCATGTTGCCAATCCCTCCCCACGCTCTAACCTGCAGTTCCGCAAGGAATTCTAGGCGAGGATGACGGACAAGCCTACTGTGATCGAAGGCAGTCCTGCTGCTCGGAATCTGGTCACAATCAAAGCGGGCCGCCGACTTGCCTCCCTTTGTGCGCTGCGCTAAGCCTGCCCAATCCCGTCCTTGGAACGAATCTGAACGGTCAGGGGCGTTTTGTAAGCCTGCGGCGCCTTGTACGGCGGCCGGGGAGGGGACGGATTTCCAATCGGGGGCTCCGAAACGGCGGAGAGCGAGGGCCGATGAACGAGCTTTTGCTGGACTACCTTCCACTCGCGGTGTTCATCGCGGTGGCGTCTGGTATCGCATTGGCGCTTCTCGTCATCCCGTTCCTGTTGGCCTACAAGCGGCCCGACTCCGAGAAGCTGTCCGCCTACGAATGCGGCTTCAATGCCTTCGATGACGCGCGCATGACATTCGACGTGCGCTTCTACCTGGTCGCGATCCTGTTCATCATCTTCGATCTCGAGGTCAGCTTCCTGTTCCCGTGGGCGGTTGCGTTCGGTGAGGTCGGCGTGCTCGGCTTCTGGTCGATGGTGGTGTTCCTTGGCGTTCTGACCATCGGCTTCATATATGAGTGGCGCAAAGGAGCACTCGAATGGGATTGACGCCGCAACGTGAGGCGGCGGTCGTCGCTCCAGCGGCCAGCGGTATCCTCGATCCGCGCACCGGCCGGCCCGTAGGCGCCGACGACCCCTATTTCATTGGCCTCAACAACGAGCTTGCCGACAAGGGCTTCCTCGTCACCGCGACCTCCGACCTGATCACCTGGGCGCGCACCGGCTCGCTGATGTGGATGACCTTCGGGCTCGCCTGCTGTGCGGTCGAGATGATGCAAATGTCGATGCCGCGCTACGACGCGGAGCGCTTCGGCTTTGCGCCGCGCGCCTCGCCGCGTCAGTCGGACGTGATGATCGTCGCCGGGACGCTCACCAACAAGATGGCGCCTGCGCTGCGCAAGGTCTACGACCAGATGCCGGAGCCGCGCTATGTGATCTCCATGGGCTCCTGCGCCAATGGCGGCGGCTACTATCACTATTCCTACGCGGTCGTGCGCGGCTGTGACCGCATCGTACCGGTCGACATCTATGTGCCCGGCTGCCCGCCGACCGCGGAGGCGCTGCTCTACGGCGTGCTGTTGCTACAGAAGAAAATCCGTCGTACCGGCACGATTGAGCGCTGAAGGCCTGCAAGCATGGATGAACTCGAGAAACTTGGCCAGACGATCGCGAACGCGCTCGGCAGCGCAGTAACTGCTCACCAAGTCGTCCTTGGCGAGCTGAGTATCACCACCACGGCAGCCGACGTGATCCAGGTCATGCGCTTCCTGCGCGATGACGAGCGCTGCCAGTTCGTGAGCTTCCTCGATGTCACAGCGGTCGATTGGCCGAGCCGCGAGCGGCGCTTCGACGTCGTCTATCACCTGCTCTCGCCGCGGAAGAACTGCCGCATCCGGGTGAAGCTCGAAGTGGCCGAGGGCACGTCGGTCCCTTCCATCATCGACATCTTTCCCGGCGCCAACTGGTTCGAGCGCGAGACCTACGATCTCTATGGCGTGCCGTTCACGGGCCATCCCGACATGCGCCGCCTCCTCACCGACTACGGGTTCGAAGGCCATCCGCTGCGCAAGGACTTCCCGCTCACCGGCTTCGTCGAGGTGCGCTACGACGACGAGGAAAAGCGCGTCGTCTACGAGCCGGTGCGACTCGCGCAGGAGTTTCGCAATTTCGATTTCCTCTCGCCCTGGGAGGGGCCGGACCATCCGCTGCCGGGGGATGA
>Ga0209488_10004215_pt1 | contig 11310 bp, 11 predicted proteins | sample Rivendell_Oct201_8_FD_188349 | JGI IMG/M metagenome (GOLD analysis project Ga0209488, IMG submission 188349) | Vadose zone soil microbial communities from the Eel River Critical Zone Observatory, Northern California, USA -... | ecosystem: Environmental > Terrestrial > Soil > Vadose zone >... | reverse complement strand
TAGCTGCGTCTTAATCGCCAGCATTAAGAGATAAAAATAGAACGGCATTCCGCCGCGGAGGTGCGCCACATCATTGAAATAGAAATGTCCCATCATCAAGTAGCCGTGATGAGTCATCGTGCCTTCCCCAACGTAGTGCAGCATGTATGGGATAGTGCCGGGAGCAAGAATGACTGGGTTGGCGATCAAGAACACCAGGGCGCATGTGCCCAGCAAGAGCACGAAGTCCCGCCTGCAAAGCGGTGGATATTCCTTTCTGTTCAAAGGCAGGACGTAATAGATGAAAATTAGAGCCAGATAATGTGGAAAATATTTTGATGCCAGCATCAGACCAAAGCTTGCGCCAGCAGCGGCGTACCATTTCGCATACGGTTCCGCGTGCTGTCGAACATGGATCGCGCTGGCCTTCTTCGCCCGAATATAGAAGTAGTATCCAAGCCAGGCAAAGAACACGAGCAGGGTGTCCTCTTTCGCAAGGCGGTTATCCATGATCGCGATGGTTCCGGCGGACCAAAGCATCGCGCTCAGCAACGCAACGTCCAAACCGAAAAATTCCCTCGCCAGCCCGAAAATCACGATCGCCGTCAAGGCCCCCAAGACAACATTGGGGAAGCGGACCGCCATTTCGTCGGATACGTGATGAGACCGGCCCAGTCCGCGGTTCCAACTGTCAGCGGCGGCTAGGGAAACTGCGATCATCGACTTCAAGAGCATGGGATGCTCCAGGTTGCGGGAGAAATCTCCATGAAGATACGCGCGGGCCGCGTTTACCTTTTGGATTTCGTCTTCGTTGAAGCCCGCGCGATCAAGCCCCCGCATGCGCAGGCAGAAACCCAGGGTGGCGATTAACAGAAGTGCAGCGAGAGCATGCCGTTCCAGCAACCTCGCAAGCGCACTCTTCTCGCTATCGGCGGCAAGTGCCATCGTTGGTGCTGCGCTGTTAACTGACGTCACGATTTGTCCGCGCCCTTTCTTGCCTACGCCTCAGCCCGTTCTAAATGATGGCAGCGCATCCCATTTAATTGACGATCTCGACTACCAGACCGTCGACGCGGCGGTTGTAGCCCGCAAATTGCCCAAACAGGGGCGATGCAACGTTGTTATAAATGTCGTGCGGATTCAGGTGATTTGTCAGATTGAGCGAGTACACACCGAGCCGAATTTTCCGCTTCGTCGACCGGCCTATCAATGGCAAGCGCAGCGGAAACTCGCGATAGATTCTTGCGTCCAGTGAGAAGAACGTGGGGAAGCGCAAGCTGTTTGGCGCGCCCACATAATTCTGCAGGACGTCCACGTTAGAATACGGCAGCCCCGTGTGCACGTCGACCACCGGACTCAAGGTCAATTTCCATGGAAGATCTACAATCCCCCAACTCACAACCCGGTGGGGCACATCGGAGGAGAGCACGCCTGCCACATTCGGGCGGATGACCGGCTGCTCAAAGGGCACAAAGGTATCCGACAGGGCGTTCAGGTCGCCTCGCGCGCGGCTCCAGACGTAGGAAACATTCAAATTGGCGTGCTCGAAAGGTCGAGCATTGACGGTGGCTTCGACACGGCGGTAACGCGATGTGCCGGCATTCGCGAGAGCAAGCATCGAGCCGCTCACGGTTGTGTTGAGGAGTGGATCTACTACAAAGAGATTTCGGGTCTGGCTATCCAGATAGCTCACCTTCAGGCTGACATTTCGCAGCAGCTCCCGTTCTACTTCGAAACTCCACGTGAAGGTGCGCGGACTGGTCCGTGGAATTCGTGAAAACGTCTGCGAGGCGGACCCGGTGTCCGATTGCAGGTACGTGTTTTGGAGTAAGACTGGTTCGCCGATCATTGTTCCGGAGGGATCAAAGAAGCTGATCACCCGCGTGGGGTTGTCGACGAAATCCGAGGCGAGCAACGGGATATGGCCATAGACGGCGCCGGCGCCAGCACGAATCACAGTCTTTCCATCCCGCCAGGGCGAGTATGCTACGCCAACATGAGGCCCGAGAGCCGCCCTGCGACCAATGGATTGACTCGATAGGCGCGTTCCCATATCTAAAGCCAGATGGGTATTGAGGGTCCAATGGTCCTCAATAAATTCCCCGGCTTCAGTCACCGCCCCGTTGAGGGGACCTGCGCCTTGAAACGTAATTTGCTCGGCGACGGAATCGTTTTGCCTCAGCACTTGAATGGGGCGTGAGAAAGAGTTCCCCACGTAAGACCTGCGCGAGAGATCCAAACCGATTTTCAGTCCATGGCGGCCGTGCCAGGATTTGTCCGGAAACTGAAACGCCGGCCGAATCTCGAACTCGTTGGCATTCCTCGACCACGAATTGAAGAAATTGCCGCCCCAACCGTCCGGAGTAACCAGCATGTCTTCCGGTCCCTGACCGTGCGCGTGGCTGTCGAATCTGGTGTAGCGAAGGACCGTGTTCAGCAGCCCCCCTGAACTCAACTGGTAGCTGTCCGATACCCCGACGGATACTCCGTTCTGTCCATAGTTGGACGATGCGGTTTGGGGAACGAGCGAGTTGATGTTTGCGTAGCGTCTTTGCAGCGGGAAAATGTTGAGATTTACGTCTACCAGGTGGCGCGGAGACACAATCACCTGGAATTCCGTGAACGAGGTGACACTTCTCGTTTTTGTTTCGTTAAACGGCCAAGACAGCCCGCGTACCGGCTGATTTCTTACTTCATAGGTCAATTCTTCAGTGAAATTAAGTTTCCCGTTGACCAAAGGGCCGCCGAACAACAGCCGCGGGGTAAAATCGGCGATTCCTGCGATGTGTCCGCTCTTCCCTCGAATCCCGGGAATGAAATCATGCAGCTTGAAATTCCACGCGTCGAGTGGCGGTACGGTTTCGATTTCCGTCAAGCCTCCGGAAAAACCACCGTATTCGGCGGTATCCGGAGCACTGTGCACGCTCATCGATTGAATCACATCGACGGGTACCGGAATTGCGAAGCTGCCCGTCACAGGATCGACCGTCTCGGTCGAGTTGAGCAGCAGGATCCCTAGGTTCTCCGCCTGGCCGTTAAAATTCAGCTTCCCTTCCGGCGTGCGAACCACCCCAGGAGTGAGTGGCAGAGCGTCCGTGAACTTCTGTTGTGCCAGCGGCAGAGTGTCCAACTCCTTGTTGCTTACCGTAGCCGTCGTCTCCGCGCTGTGAGTGGAAATCTCGAAGGTTTCCCCTCGAACTTCAATTTGCTGCTCCACCGCGTTGATCTCGAGAGTGACGTCTTCCGCCGCAGCTGGGCCCTGCCCCACTGCGATCGTCTTGACCCAGGGCTTGAAACCCTCCACGCTGACTTCCAGCGTGTAAGTTCCAGCCAGCAACTGCGTAAATTGAAAACGACCACCCTCATCGGTGAGCGTTGATTGCAACGTGGATCCCGTCCCCGGCTCGGTTAATTTCACCGTGACACCCGCAAGATTGTTTACCTGGCCCTGACCCGTGATTACATTTACGTTTCCTGCGATCGGTGATGCGGCGGCTTGTGCGTCATTAGTTTTTGCCTTCTGTGGAAATCCAAACGTCACGGGTACTAACGAGAGGCATGACAACAGCCCCGCTAGAAAATGCAAGGTGATCTTGCGTGCACGGTCATGACCGGATCGCTGTTCGGTCAGGGACGGGAGGCGGCGCTTTGCAAGGCTTCTCTTATTTATATTCATTTGAAAGCACCTCATTGCCTCTCATTGGCACACGGGCTGCTTCCTCCTGGCCAACGACTATATTCGTTAGTTCAATTTCAAATTCCAGCGACTCCACGCTCCGAAGGGTGGGATCAAGTTGTGTCGACTAGTTGCTCATGGCCTATCTCCTATTCGAATTCCCGAATGGCCGATTCGCTCTGTTCCGGACGTGATTTCATGGTTCCAGGATTCCGTCCCAGGGCGGACAATTCCGAGCTTCTTCATGCGGAAATAGAGAGTTGCCCGGTTCAATCCCAAACGTGTCGCTGCACCCCTTGGGCCGGAGAGAACCCAGCGCGTCTCTCTCAGGGTCGTGACTATGTGCTTCCGCTCGACCTCTTCCAGAGTTTGGCTCCGCTCATGTTTGTGCCCCGGCGCAATACGGGTATGAAGGTCTTGGAGCGGGACCCGCAACACTAGGCCGGGAGAGAGAATCACCGCGCGTTCGATTACATTCTCCAGTTCGCGAATGTTTCCCGGCCACGGGTATTGCGTCAGGGCGTCCATGGTTTCGCAGGGGATCGCATCGATCGCTTTGTTCATCTTCCGCGCGGCGTGTTGGACGAAATGCCGCACGAGCTGTGGGATATCTCCCGGACGTTCGCGCAACGGTGGAATGGAGATGGGGAAAACGTTCAGACGATAGTAAAGGTCGCTGCGAAACTGCTTCTCCACGATCATCCCTTCCAGGTCGCGATGGGTCGCAGCTACCACCCGAACGTCGACTCTCTGCGTCCGCGTGCTGCCCAAACGCTCGAATTCCCGCTCCTGCAATAGGCGCAGGAGTTTTGGTTGGAGCTCTAAGGGGATATCTCCGATTTCGTCTAGGAACAGCGAACCTCGGTCTGCCAACTCGAGCCGGCCAACCTTCTGCGCAATCGCGCCGGTGAAGGCTCCTCGCTCATGCCCGAACAGTTCACTTTCCAACAGACCCGTGGGGATTGCTGCGCAGTTGAGTTTGACAAAATTCCGTTCCTTGCGACGGCTGCGATTGTGAATGGCGCGTGCGATAAGTTCCTTGCCGGTGCCCGTCTCGCCCAGCAAGAGCACGGTCGAATCACCCGTGGCTACGGTTTCGATTAATCGGAGCACCTGCCGAAGAACTGCACTCTGACCCACGATCCCTTCAAAGCCCGCCTCGTTGCAGATCTCTTCGTCCAAATGGAGATCCTCATTCACACCGTTCGATCGCGGGGCAATAGTTTCAGTGCCGGAATGTGAGACGGTCTCCTTGGTGATTGGCGGCTCGTTATCCACCAACCAATGCGATGGATTCCCCTTCAGTTTGAATACAGGATCACTCGTGGACCGCGAATCTCCACCATGCACGTGCGGAAAAGCGAAACTTATCGATGCCATGGCAATCCTCCAGATACTACTAGTCGTCTGTGCTGCCGAATGCTTAGGGCCACCCAGCGCTTTCGCCGATTGCTTTGGCTCCCTTCTTTGTCAGTCCACTCGTGGATAGTGCCAGGCAATTCTCGAGCGCGATGCTGTCCGTTTCACATCGCTTCAGAACCTTGGCGGCATTTCGATCCATGGCTGGGCGTCTCCCGAGAAAATAACCAGGTTGTATCCTGACGTCTCCCCCCCGATTTGATTTCATCCTCACTCAACTGGATTCAGAATTCTCCGAATGCCACATAACCGGCAGATCGCCATAAATCCGGCATAGGCACACGGTCAGACCTTTCAACTCCAAAATGATGCGGCGACCACTGGCTCCCATGACTCCACCCCTGACCGAAGCAATATGCCGGATCGAAGGACGCCAAGGCATCACATGATCGAGTGGTTTTTCACTACCACAGAAGTTAGTGGCGGGAATACCACCATTGTGTTATGCCCGCGTGAAGTGAGAGTGGTATGGCCTGCTCGCAAAAGGACGGGCGCCAGCCGACATTCAAACTGTCGGCCGGGAATCGCGTTGACAAACTCGATCGCAGTACCGCTCGAGAGGCCAGCATCCTCCAAGTCGGCTTCCCGCCGCGTTGGACAATACGCCTGGTCATGCCGGAAACCGCGATCGAGACGCGCGCTCGCCGACCCCCGCTCCAATTGGCCCAGTAATAGATCCGTCCTCTTCACATTGTTGGTCCTCCTTCCGGCCTCGTTCTTCATGGTGTAGCTTCTCATTGCCCATTTGCCTCTCAGTGAATGATCTTCAGATCGAGCACGAAGACGCTGTATAGAACCGGCATGAGATAGATCCAGTTCTTGTTTGAGTTGTAGATCGCTCGTGGCCCGCGAATCTCCGTTATGAGCGTGCGGAAAAGCATCGTGTGTGCGTACCCACTGAATGCCAGCGGCCACTCAGCACTTTCGCGATTTTCGCCGATTGCTTGGGCCTCTTTCTTTTTCAATCCATTCGCGGATGTAGGCCGGACAATTCTTGATCTCGATGCTGCCGACTTCGCAACGCGCGAGGAACTTCAGTGCGTCCCGATCTACGAGCGTTACGTCTTTCAAGTCCAGAATCAAACCACGGCCCACTCTTTCTAGTTCGAGCAGTCTCTGCAACTCCGCCACGTTTTCTGCCTGAATTCGGCCGCTCAGCGTAAGGACCACCTGTCCATTCGCTGATCTCTGAATCTTTAGCATCCGCCCTCTGCGCGAAGCCGAGATCCCTACCATTGCAATGCAATCTCGGCTCCAATCGTAAGCGACTGAAAAATGATGGATTAGGAGATGGCGAAATGGCGACGTTTCGCCATTTGGCGAACTCCTGTACAAAGAATCTGTTTTGCAATCTCCAATTGGATTGCATTCAGTCGTACGACGTGTATCCACCCGTCGCCTTGAGAGCACATGATCGCAGAGACCTTTTTGCAAAGGTGCCTTGCAAAGGATCGATGCTCGACGCCAGAGCAGAGGCCCTGGCGAGGTGGCACCTACGACCAGATCCGAGAAGTGATGCCCTTACAAGGCCTCTTGAGCATCGGGCGAGTGTGTGAGCTGGTCCGATTCAGCCGGGCAAGCGTCGATCGGCCTCTACGGGAGTAACGACCAGGAGGGGAAAATCGGAAGGACGGTCTGCAAATCAGCTATACAATTTGCTTTCGGGGTTCTTGAGAATAGGTATGAAAAGTGACTACAAGCAATCTCCTAAATGGGCTTTGTGGGTTGCGGCTCTTGTGGTGAGACGAATAGAACCATTACGAGATCAAAACGCCAATAAAAACTGCGTATTAGCCTCTGAAGCGTGCGTCACGCTTCAGGCGAGTAAATTTATGACACATGTTTTAGTTGCTCTTAGAGGGATCTGCTGTTTTGAAACGATTCTTGTTGATCTTGAGTGACCTAATCTTGGATTCCAGGGTAGATCTTGGCATGCCCAGCTTGGCAGCCGCTCCCGACGGTCCGGATACCCGCCCGCCGCTTTGACGCAGGGAGGCCTCAATCATCGCTTTCTCCTGAGCAGCAAGTTTTTCCGAGATGTCAGACTGGCTTTTCGGCTCGGTAACTACAGGCTGCCCCGACAGCCAACTCTCGTCGACCGGGAAAGTCTCTGTTTCGCACACGATAACAGATCGCTCAATGACGTTCTGCAATTCGCGAATGTTTCCCGGCTAGGGGTAGAACTGAAGCAAGTCCAAGCTCTTCTTGTTTACCCCTCGTATGCTCTTCCCTGCTTTCCTTGCGTAACGATCGATAAAGTACTCGACCAGCACAGGGATGTCCTCTTTTCGTTCGCGGAGAGCAGGAATCTCGATTGGGAAAACGTTGAGCCGGTAAAACAGGTCCCTACGAATGGCGCCCCCGGCGATCGCAGCCTGCAAGTCACGGTTAGTGGCAGCAATCACTCGAACGTCAGTCCGGATGGATCCGGTTCCGCCGACACGCTCAAACTCGCGTTCCTGCAGAACACGCAACAGCGCGATCTGGGTCTCGGCAGGAAGCTCCACAACTTCATCAAGGAAGATCGTGCCGCCTTCGGCCAATTCAAATCGGCCCAAACGTCGCTGAGTTGCTCCCGTAAAGGCACCCTTCTCATGGCCAAGCAATTCTGAGGCGATCAAATCGCGCGGGATGGCGGCACAGTTTACACTCACAAATGCGCGTGAGGAGCGCTTAGAGCGCTTGTGTATGGCGCGGGCCACAAGTTCCTTGCCAGTCCCGGTTTCGCCGGCGATCAGAACGGTGGAGTCGGTGGGAGCGACCTTAGATACACGAGAAAGTACTGCTTGCAGCGCGGTCGAAGTTCCGACGATTTCCTCAAACATTGACAGTATGTCGATTTCTTCGCGCAGAGCAATGTTTTCATGCTGGAGCCTCTCTTCAGCAGAGTTGCTTCTGGCTGGGTATCGGCAAATCAGCGGTAACAATATTGCTGCGAGTGCGACCATACTGGCACTAAACGTCTAGCATGGGGTCACGTCACGGCCGTAAGGCATTGTTGGTCAGAGACTTCGGTATTCGCTGCTCCGGCCCATGAAGTGCAGTTTTTCGGATTGGAACGCGCCGCCTAGTGCTCTCATTTGCCCGAATCACAGCGCCGAGTTCCATGAAGGTAAATATCGATGGTAGGAAGAGCATCGAGGTGATGCCCGACAAACGAGCACCGACCGCGTTGATTAAGACGTGACCTCATGCCCCGACGGTAAAGTTGGCGAGTGTCTTTTATCCATCCAATTATCCCAATCGGCGCCATCCGAAAGTGGGCTTGGTGTCGGGTCAGGTGCAGACTCTGGCGTAGGCAGCGACTACCTTCAAGAACAACGAGGAGTGCAATCAACAGAACAAGTTAGTGGTGGTAGGACATGCCGACGTGCGTGGCCCTGAGAAATACAACATGGCCCTGAGCGAACTGTGCCGGTGTCAATGCTCCTGCACATGGGAGCATGCCGACGGCAGTCTGCGCCCCAGCAGGGTCGCCGTCACAACCCCGATTGACAGCCCTAGCGCCTGTCAGCATCTGGGCAGCTGCCAGCATATCGACATCGGATCTGGAACGCACGAGCGCGCCACGGCCACAATGCTTTTCCTTTCAGTGGCATCACGCAGAGTCCAGTCTGGACCGTCAAATGCCCTTCATTTGCAGCGTAAGGCGACGTCGCAGAGCCGAGGATCGGGCATCGATGCGAGTAAAAGACATACGAAGGAATACTTATGTCGTGCCATTAATAAGTCCAGCCTGCGCCAGGGGCCCCCTCCAGTTTGTAAACCGTCAATTCGTCATCGAGCCGACAGCTTCTGCTGTACCTGAAACGCTATGAACAGAACTGGGGAAGGATTATCTCGACCGAACATCATTATCGTCGGTGGAGGGTTTGGCGGGTTGGCGGCCGCTAAAGCACTCAGAAATACTCCAGCGCAGATCATTTTGATTGATCGCACCAACCACCACCTGTTTCAGCCACTGCTTTATCAGGTGGCGACATCGGTCTTGTCCCCCAGCCAGATTGGGTCTCCAATTCGCGGGATCCTCCGAAACCAGGAGAACACGGTTGTGATCCAGGGTGAAGTCATCGGTGTGGACAAACATCAGAAGCGCGTGTTCGTCAGTGATGCTGACCGGCAGGGAGTCCCGATTGCCTACAATTACCTGATTCTGGCGACAGGGGCAACTCACAGCTACTTTGGCCACAACGAGTTCCAAAAATATGCACCGGGGTTGAAGAGTCTCGCTGACGCCGTGGCGATACGAAACAAGATCTTGCAGGCGTTCGAAGAGGCGGAGGCCGAAGAAGATCCGAACCACCACCGGGACCTATTGACATTTGTTTTGGTTGGAGCGGGTCCCACGGGCGTCGAGATGGCGAGCGCAATCGCTCTGTTGGTGCGTAGCACGCTGAAATCGGAGTTCCGGCGGATCGATCCAGCCTCTGCGCGAATTGTGCTCGTCGACATGGCGCCACGAGTCCTTGGAACCTTCTCAGAGGACCTTTCCGAGGCCGCGAAAAAGCAGCTTGAGAAATTGGGCGTCGAGGTTCGGCTCGGGCAAAGCGTCGATCAGATCGACGCGGACGGGATCGCGGTGGCGGGGGAGCGTATTTTGAGCAAAACCGTGATCTGGACCGCGGGTGTGGCGCCCTCGCCAGCAGGCAAGTGGCTGAGCGCGGAGACAGACCGCGCCGGTCGGGTACGCGTCCAGAAGGATCTGACTGTGCCCGGCCATCCCGAGATCTTTGTGGTTGGCGATACCGCATCGCTCGATCAAAACGGCAAGCCACTGGCAGGTGTTGCACAAGTGGCGATTCAGCAAGGGCGCTATGCAGGGAGACTGATTCACAGCCGCGTTATCGGCGATCACACGCCGGGCCCATTCAGCTATTTCGATAAAGGGAACATGGCCGTCGTGGGCAAGGGTTTTGCTGTGCTGCAAAGCGGCAAGTTCCGTGTAAGCGGCATCGTGGCTTGGCTCGCGTGGGCGGCCGTGCACCTCCAGTTCCTGGCGACATCGAGCCTCCGTTTGAGCGTCTTCCTGCAATGGGTTTGGACGTATTTTACCGGTCAGAGGGGTTCCCGGCTAATCGTAAATCATCACGGGTCACAACTTGAGAAGACAGTGGCAGACCCGGGTATAAGAGCTGTGGTTTCTGGCAAGTGATAGTGCTCCCTACACGCGCAAAGGATCAGAATGTGGCGGAGATGGCGATGGCGAGCGCCGGAGAGGCAAAAACCCAAAGCAAATGAAAGCCGCAAGGCACGAAAAGGAATCGGGAAGAGTTGTGGGGCCCGTCGCCGGTATTTTGATACTACTGGCAGCGGTGCTTCTTGCTGCGAGTCTATGCTCGGCGGCGACCGGTCCCGCGGTTCCCAGCATTTTCAAACCGGAGTCTACACCTGCCGACTCGATTTATGGTTTGTCACTTTTGGTGGTGGCCGTTACGGGCATCATTTTTGTAATTGTTTTCAGTTTGCTTGCGTATGTTGTTACAAAATTCCGCAGGCGCGCGAGCGATGGCCCTGAGCCTCCGCAGGTTTACGGCAGCAACCAGATAGAGATCGCCTGGACTGTGATCCCAGTGCTCATTGTGCTGGTGCTCTTCATGGCCACGGCCCGCGTCATTCATGCCATTCAGGATGCCCGCGAGCCTAAGGGAGCGATTGAAGTCACCGTCATAGGCCATCAGTTCTGGTGGGAATTTCGATACCCAACGCTGGGGATTGTCACCGCAAATGAATTGCATGTTCCGGTAAGCGATCCCTCGCATCCGACGCCCACTTTCTTGAAATTGCTTTCCGCGGATACGGACCACAGTTTTTGGGTTCCGCGTCTTGCAGGAAAGACGGATTTGATTCCGAATCGTGTTAACAAGATGTGGATCGATCCGCATGAAGTTGGGGTTTATGTCGGTCAATGCGCCCAGTACTGCGGAATGCAGCACGCCAAGATGCTCCTGCGAGTTTACGTTGATTCACCGGAGCAGTTCGAGCAATGGGTCCAGGAAGAAAAGAAACCGGCACAGTCAAGCGACGCGGTGAACGAAGGCCGCCGGATTTTTGAAACAACTGCATGCATTAACTGCCACACCGTCTCTGGAACGGTAGCGGATGGGCGGTTCGGCCCTGATCTGACTCACTTGATGAGCCGGGATACGATCGCCTCGGGGGCGGCGCCAAATACTCCTGAAAATCTCAAGACGTGGATTCAAGAGCCCGACGCCATCAAGCCCGGCTCGTTGATGCCG
>Ga0209488_10004214_pt1 | contig 11313 bp, 12 predicted proteins | sample Rivendell_Oct201_8_FD_188349 | JGI IMG/M metagenome (GOLD analysis project Ga0209488, IMG submission 188349) | Vadose zone soil microbial communities from the Eel River Critical Zone Observatory, Northern California, USA -... | ecosystem: Environmental > Terrestrial > Soil > Vadose zone >... | reverse complement strand
GACGGCGTCGGCGTTAGCGGGGCTAGAGTATGGGGGTGGGCGTGTCCGTTGCTGTGGCCTTGTCCCGGCTTTGATTTCGATGCGCGCGGGTGTGGGTTCGCAGGTACTGCCGTGTGCGTCGAGTTGGTTGATGTGGAGGCATCGGAGGGCGTTGGAGAGGATGGACGCGAGGGAGTTGGCGTGATGGATGAGGATGATTCGGTTTGTGAGTTGGTGGTGCTGCTGGATGATGATCGATGGATGGATGAGGGTAAGGCAAGCGTCGACTTGGGCGTAGCAGGTGATGAGGACGTGGCTGGTGACACCGGTGGAGGTGATACCGGCTTGAGAGATGCAAGGTGCTGCCCGTGCAGGGATGCGAGCGACGCAGCGAGATGCTGGGGTAAGAATGAGCACCAGTTCAAACCGCGGTGTCACTCAGAGATACATACCTCTCTGCTGCGCACAGGTAGCTCATTCTCATACCCGAGGAACTGTCTTGCATATGTCCACTCCCCCAGTGCGGGCAAGATACTTAGAATGTATACCTCGAGCACCTTCTCGTATCCGTCCTCTGACGTGGCCGCAGTCACGGGGGCTGGGGCTCTACATGCCAACCATTCTTCGATGATGCCGCGGCCCGCAGCGGGAAAGCCGACCTTTGCGCTGGAGAGAGCGAGGGTCACAAGGACCTGAGGGGGAAGAAACGCGGGGTTAGGGGCAGGAACGTCTGCAGGCGCGAAGAGGCGGACAGAGCGCGCGTGGAGCGCGGCGAGGAGAGCGGCGGCGGAGAGCAAGGCATTTGAACGTAGCGCGGCGGGGATGTTCGCTGTGTCAGCGGGAGGGGCGGTATAGACGGTGACATCGAGGGTGATGCGGAGGACGTCCCACTTGCGACGGTGGTCTGTAAGGGAATCGGGTGCGGCGGTCAAGGGCGGGGTGATGAGGGCAAAGGCGGAAGTGAGGAGTGAGTGAGTGAGGACGATGTCGCGGTGGAGGAAAGCGCGAACGGCACGGGTGTACAGTGGGCGGAGGGTTGCCGCCGTGTTTTGCTGTGGCGGTGCGGGCGGTGATGGAGTGGAGTTGGCGGTTGTGGCTTGTGGCGGCGGGGCTGTTGTGGCAACCTTGATAAAGGGCGTTGATGGGATAGTCGGAGAGGGAGACATTGTGAGAGTAGTCGTGGGCATGTTTAAGATGAGTGTGAGGGTTATCGGGCTTGGACCTGTTACCGGTCTATCACGTGTACCGCGCCCAATAGTCACGCAGTGTCACACGACAAATTTGGGCGAGGTTGGCTCGGCTAGTACTAGTATGATCATCGTTACCAGTTATGTAATGGCCTTTTTCGTTCGCGTCAATCTACCAAGGTTGGTACCTTGTTACTCTCCCGCGACATTAACACTTCAACATGGCATTGGTTGGCAGGCGTGACAGACCATCCATTTCGTCCCAGGTGTGTCTTTATCTATGTATGTTGATGCAATGTTCTAGATAAATGTATGTAAACTTTTATAGCAATCCAGCAAGAATTGAAGGGAATTCGAGGTGATCGAACACGAGGACCCATTTTATGTTTGCGCCAGTGTCAATGGTGGGCGCGGGCGCAACAACAAGTATGGCTTGGCGTGTGTGTGTGAAGAACTGTCACCCTTCTTCCGTCCACATGAAATGCCGTCTCTCGAATTCAATCACCCTTGCCCCCCCTTCATCCCTTTTCCCCCATCATGGCCGCCTCCCGCGATCCGTTCTTGACTCCCGAACCCGTCACGTATAATGTCTCCACACCGACACCCCCCCAGAGCGCATTGGGTCCATCAGAATCAGAATCGAAGCAGATCCTTGGAGAGGGTGGGGACGGCACCAATCTATACCCATGGGAGGATAGGTACACCAACCCTTGGTATCGCCGGCGCAAGTGGATCGTACGTATTCCATCTTCCCTCCCTCTACGCGTAATATAATCTCGATCATAGGTCTTGGGCTCTGCTATAGTTATCATCATCCTCATCGCCGTTGGTGTTGGTGTGGGCGTCTCCGTCTCGAATAATAATAAAAAGAACAAGAACAGCGAGAAATCTACCTCGCCTGACAACGTCAACTCCCCGTCTCCGGCTCCGGCTACTCCTTCTCCAGTCGTCCCGGAGAAGGACCCCAATGATCCCAGTGTATTCGCCAAGGATCCGAAGCTCCACCAGAGCTTTTGGGGTTTCGCATATACACCTCAAGGCACAGTCCCACCTAACTGCACTGCCACACTCGGTACGTCCACTCCCTTTCATGTATTCTTTTCCTGTTGTGCACTGACTCTGGTACCCGCCATCTAGCTGGTGTGATACAAGATATCCAAGTATGCTTTCGCTCGTTCTCCCTCCCGAGGTTGCGCGCTGACACGTTGCACAGATACTGTCACAACTCACCAAAGTACGCAGCTGTCGCCACCCCATCGCTCTCCCATACTCATCCAACATACAAATATTTGATAGCGTATCCGTCTCTACGGCGCCGAGTGCAACGCATCAGCCCTTGTGGTAAGTTCGATGTACTTTTGGTCCCACCCGACGCTCACTGGTCCATAGTTGGAGGCAATCAAGCAAACCAAAGTGGATATGACTGTCTGGCTGGGCAACTTCCCCAATGCGGACGACGCTGGCGCTGCATACGTCCGCCAGCGCGATACAATTGAGGATGCGATTAAGACGTATGGCACAGACCAGATTGGAGGCATCACCGTTGGCAATGAATTCATGCTCAAGTACGTTGAGCTGTTACCCTCCCAGTTGTCCGGCAGATGTGTTGATACCCGCGTATCTAGCTATCTGACTGAGAACAATGCAACTGACGCGAACGGTGCAGTTGGGGACCGGGGCGCTCAGTTGTTGTTACTGAACATTACCGATACCTCCACCAGGATCAAGGCGATGAACCTCGCAAAGCATATTCCTATTGGCACTTCAGACGCGGGCGCATTCTTCAACAAAGCTGTGCTTCAGGGCATTGAATATGGTGTGAGTTTCCCGTCTCGTAAGTTTTGCTCCCGGATGTGTGATCCGCCTCGGGTTAGATGGCAAACGTACATCCGTGGTTTGCTGGCACGGCAATCGATACAGCCGCTACGTGGACCTTCGACTTTTTCGAGACACAGAATGTTCAACCGGCGGCAGCGCTTGCCAACAAGCCGACCATGTATATTGCAGAGACGGGTTGGCCAACGGTAAATTCGTTCAATCTTTGTCGATTCGGTGATTCAACGAGTTCTGGGTAGAACTCGCTTGATGCAGCGCACATGAGCCTCGGACAAGCAACGGCGTCAGTTCCAAATCTCCAAATATTTTTGGATACCTTTGTATGTCAGGCGAACAAGAACAACACAGGCTACTTCTTTTTTGAACTTGCGGACGAGCCTTGGAAGGTCAGCTGCTAGTAATGGATGAATTTGGATCAGGGTCATAACCTTTTTCCCCAGAGCACGTTCGGTGGCGTCGAGCCTTTTTGGGGTCTTTTCAACTCCGAGTGAGTTTTTTTTTCCATTTATTCGAAGGGGTTTGACCCTTTTTTCTCTCAGCAAAACGCTCAAGAACGTAACCATCCCTGACTGCCCTTCGACATGAACATTAATGGACTCTTGATGACTTTGGACACTAGTTTTGGATTTTTTGTGTCGGCTGGACTATGTGGATTTACGTATACCACGGATTTGTCTCGCTCATTTAGTCACTTCCTTCCTAATACGTAGTGCGAGTTTTGCTACCGCGATCTGCACGGGCAAGCACCGTCGGCAGTGTTGGGTTGGCTCTGGCTTGAGCCAGCTTGGAACCACGAGCCACGAGTCGAGCCAACTCAACTTAAGTCACATCATTGATTGAGATGAGCCAACAGCTCCAGAGCTGGAGTTGAGCCACTGAGCTGGTTCCGAGCCAGGTGCAAGTGCCATTCAAATATTCAACACCTCACGTGACATTCACCAACAACACAACCTTTCCTCCTACTGCTGCCATCTATACTAGTACCAGAGAAGTATTCAGAAAGTGAGAGAAATCATAGAGGTGGAAAGTTGGCGCGGGTCGCAAGAAACGCCTCGCGGTTTACCGACGTCAGAAAGCGTAATAACACACAAAGTTGAAAGACGAATGTTTGCGATAATAATCTCGACATCTACAGCGGCTCAATACATGGATAGATTCTACAAGGTACTGCCGTACTGGGATTATTTTTTTACACCCAAACATGTTGGGTACCAAATTAAACCTCGATGTGAGATACTGGATTCCACTAGACCCCTAATTTGGACCTATTTTGGAGGACCCAAATCGGGATGCAACCCCTTAGTCGGAATATTCAGGGGTCCCACCATTCTCTTAGAAACTCCGACACGGCATTGGTCAGCAGGAGTGACAGACCATGCTTTCTTTCCTTTCGTCCCAGTTTTTTAACATCTATTCAGTGTACAGTATGTTGACGCAATATACTTGTTAGTCTATGTAAAATTTAAGCAAGAATTAAGTGATGGATTCAAGGTGATCGAACGATCTACCATGTTCTATTAATAGCGTGTGTGGTGTGTGAACGAGCTGTCACCCATGCCGCTTCTCCAATTCAACCGCCCCTGCTCCTTCATCCTTTCCTTTTCCTCCCCCCATCATGGCCACCTCCCGTGATCCATTCTTGACCCCTGAACCTGTCACGTCCAATATCCCCACAGAGACCCCCTCCCAAAGCGCATTGGGTCCATCAAGCTCGAGGGAGATCCTTGGAGACGGCACCGATCCATACCCATGGCAGGAAAAATATACCGACCCCACGAATCGCCGGCGCAAGTGGATCGTACGTATTTTCTCTTCCCTCCCTCTACGCACAACATAATATCGACTCGATCATAGGTCTTGGGCTCTGTCATTGCTCTCGTTATTATCATCGCTATTGGTGTCGGTGTCGGTGTCGCCGTCTCAAATAATAATAAAAAGCCCAAGAACAACAGCAAATCTAGCAACGGCAATCCCGCGTCTCCGGCTGTTAATTCTTCAGTCGTCCCGCAGACGGACCCCAATGATCCAAGCACATTCGTCAAGGATGCGAGGCTCCACCAGAGTTTTTGGGCTTTCGCGTATACACCTCAAGGCTCAGTTCTACCTAACTGCACTGCCTCTCTCCGTACGACCACTTCCTTTCACGTCTTCTTTTCCTGTTCGACACTGACTCTCGTCCCACCATCTAGCTGATGTCATACAAGATATCCAAGTACGCTTTTGCTTGTTCTTCCTCCCGAGGTTGCGCGCTGACATGTTGTACAGCTAATGTCTCAACTCACTAAAGTACGCAGCTGTCGTCATCCCATCGCTCCCCCATACTCATACAACATACAAATACTTAATAGCGTATCCGTCTCTATGGCTCCGATTGCAACGTGTCGGCTCTTGTGGTAAGATGGATCAACTGGTCTGCTTTGATGCCACCAGGCGCTCACTGGTCCATAGTTGGAGGCAATTAAACAAACCAAAGTGGATATGACTGTCTGGCTGGGCAACTACGTCAATGCGGACGACGCTGGCGCTGCGTACACCCGTCAGCGCGATCTAATTGAGGCTGCGATCAAGACGTACGGCACAGACCACATTGGAGGCGTCACCGTTGGCAATGAATTCATGCTCAAGTATGTCGAGCCCCTCCTAGTTCTCAGACAGATGTGTTGATGCCCTCGTATCTAGCTATTTGACTGCGAACGGTGCAACTGACCCGAACAGTGCAACTGGGAACCAGGGTGCTCAGCTGTTGTTGGCGAACATTACAGACACCGCTACCAGGCTCAAGGCGATGAACCTCGGAAAGCATATTCCTGTCGGCACTTCAGACGCGGGCTCCTACTTTAACACCCTGGTGCTTCAGGGCGTTGAATATGCAGTGAGTTTCTCGTTTCTCGCGAGTTTTTCTCCCGGATATATGATTCGTTTCGGTTCTGAAATCGTTAGATGGCAAATGTACACCCGTGGTTCGCTGGCACGACAGCCAATGATGCCGCTGGGTGGACCCACGACTTTTACGAGACGCAGGATGTACAACCGGCGGCAGCGCTTTCCAACAAGCCGACCGTGTATATTGCAGAGACGGGTTGGCCAACGGTAAATTCGTTCAATCTTTGTCAATTCGATGACCAAATGAGTCCTGGGTAGAACTCGCTTGATGCAGCGCATCAGAGCGACGGAGCCTCGACGGCGTCGGTTGCAAACCTCCAAATATTTTTGGATAAGTTCGTGTGTCAGGCGAACGAGAACAACACAGGCTACTTCTTTTTTGAACTCATGGACGAGCCTTGGAAGGTCAGCTAGTAATGGGGATGATTTGGATTAGGGTCATAACTTTTTTTTTCACAGAACGTGTATGGTGGCGTCGAACCTTTTTGGGGTCTTTTCAACTCCGAGTGAGCTGTTTTTTTTTTTTTCATTTATTCGAAGGGGTTTGACCCATTTTTCTCTCAGCAAAACGCTCAAGAACGTAACCATCCCTGACTGTACTGCACCGTAAACAATGGACTCTCAGTGGGAGAGTAGTTTTTGGATTTTTTCTGTATATTGTCTGGACTGGACTATGTGGATTAGCCACCGATTTGTCGCTCATTTAGTCACTTACTTCCTAATACGTCGTTAAGTTTTTGCTACCCGCGATCCGCACGGCACGAGCACCGCCTTGCTCACCTCCGAGGACTTCGAGTTGGTTGCAACTGCACAGCTTTCCCTTTCTTATTTTCTTTTTAGCCTTTGACTATCGTAATAATTAGAGCGACCGCTCACAACCTACCTCGCTCTGGCAACCCCGAGCCGCGCAAGCCGAGTCCCGACTGATAATAAGCGCCCCTTGAACTTTACCCTCAATACTCTTTCCTGGCCCCGTCATCAACAACCATCCGAGCACGAGCAGCGGCACCAAACGCAGCAGCGACCGTCAACACAACCTCACTCGACTCGCAGCCGTCGAGGCTCCGAGCCTTTATCCGAACCCGAACTGGAAGGTGACCTCACATCCCGCTCGCCACGGCCCACCGCCACGCCCCCGCAGACGTATCCACATACCTACCCGCCATCCCGCAGCAGAAAACCAAAGGCGAGCAAGTCCCAATCTGGACAGAGCCGCAATCAGATCCCAAGCGGTAGTACGCGTTCGAGAGAGGTCAAGCCCAAACCCAAGTCCAAGTCATCTGTGCCAGCCAGAGCTCCGGCGGTGCCTGCGCAACAACCACCAAAACCAAACAACGACCCTCCCACTGCCACCGCCTCCATTCCTCCTCGCCTTCCCTATCCGCCTTCTTCTCTTCCCCTTCCCGACGGTCCCCCTCCACCCCGTCCCATAGCCATCCCTACGCCCCTGCCCCTCCTCCTTCCCCAGTCACACCGAGAGCAGAGACGCATGGGCAGCAACGAGAACCGCGATCATCATCATCAGTATCACCACCACCACCGCGAGGGCAGCAAAGACGTCAAGCCCGGTTTGCGCACGTGGTGGCAGCACATCACTACGACGCAAAAGCCGCGCACGTCCTCGGCAGCAACACACGCGCACTCAAAGTCGCTCCCGTTCGCCCAGGTACAGCCGATGGAGTATGCGCGCCCTCCGCCCGGCACGTTGTTCGGACGCCCGTTGAAGGAGAGCGTGAGGTATGCGAGTGTGCAGATATCGACTGCGGACTCGAGCGGACGGCTATACGTTTGGGGGTACATTCCGGTCGTCGTGGCCAAGTGGTGCGTATGCATTATCCTCTTTCTCTCTCTCGTTCCCTACTCCCTTTCTCCTTCCGTCTCTCCGTCGAGTCTAGTAAAGAGTAATACTAATATGCCCGTGGATCATATAGCGGTTTGTTTTTAAAGGAGAACGGTGAGTGAGGGCCCTTCCTTTGGATCTGATGGTAGTCTGATTCACTCTGCCCGCCCTGCGTAGCAACCGAAGTAGAGGGTACGTTCCGCGTCAGTGGTTCCAACAAGCGCATGCGCGACCTTCAATCTGTCTTCGAAACTCCACCACGAGTACGTATTCACTCTCCTACTCCCCCGTCCCCTGTCATCGACCGCAACATGCAGTATGGCAAGTCACTCGATTGGAAACAAGAGCATTACACGACGCATGATGTCGCAAGTGTCTTCCGTCGCTACCTCACTCAGATGCCTGTACGTGGCCAAACGCGTGCGCGTGGCAGCCATACTTTTTTTCCCACCCCCTTCTATCGCTGACGTGCACGTGCCTTTTTTTGTGACAGGAGCCCGTGATACCATATGACCTCTATTTCCCTGTACGTGTTTAGCACATTTCATCTGTCCACCTTCATTGATCCATTCCTTTTTGTCTCCCTTGATTTGATTTGTGGTTCCGTACTGACATCAGTTCCGAGATGCGATCGGTACGCAGCTTGCGGCCACTATGCTTTATCTAGCTTTTCTAACCGAACGAAATGCGCCACAGCGGATCGGCCGTACAATCAAGAAGTGGTGATCGCCACTTACAAGCGGCTCATCCTCTCGATGCCACCCGCAAATCAATATCTCCTTCTCTATGTCCTTGACCTCCTGTCCGTCTTTGCGCGCAAGTCAGAAATAAACTTGATGACGGCACAAAGTAACCATCTTTTCCCATCATTCTTCTGACCTTTATTAACAAGCGAGCCTTTGTACAGATCTAGCAGTGATCTTCCGCCCCGGCCTGATGTCGCATCCCTCACACGAACTTGAGCCTTCCGAACACAAATTAAGTCAAGACGTGCTCGAGTTCCTCATCGCGCACCAAGATTGGTTCATGCTCGATACCCAGTCCCCACCCGTGCTCCCAGCACCACCTTCGCGCTCACTCACGCCGCCCTTAACGGCCCACAGCGTAGGCGGGAGCATGACGGTGAGCGACGACGATGGGCCTGACGACTGGCGCCTCGTCGACCGCCACGCACGGGCGTCGGCGACGGAAAAGGCGCAAATGACGCCCGCCTCCGCAGCAGCGAGGAGATCGCCAGGGTCGCCGGGGGGTATCATTCGCAGCCGGACGCTCCCGACGCGTAAAACGCGCGCGAATACGGTAGAGCCTGGGGCTATCCAGCGCGCGGCTGTTGCGAGCGGGAGCGCAGCGGGCCCCGGTGTGCTGCGCAAGGTACGGCGCGCGTCAGCACAGCCTGTTGGATAGGTGGGGTGGGGCCCGATGCCCCTCGCCCTTTTTCCCACACTGGTCTTCCTCCTCCGTCCCCCAGTTTTTTTGCGGCAGCTGATGTCCTTTCTGACGTCGCCTTCCGTCTTGCCGTTCTCGTTCGCCCCTGGTTTATCTGCGACCTCTCCATCTTCTACCTTGTCACCACCCATCCTCGTCCTCGCGTCTCTATGGACGCTTGGCCCTCCTACGTTCACCTCTACCAACAAATCTACGGGTGCCATTGCCGTACGGATACCGAAACACGACACAGCGTACCTCGAAATTTTGAGGTGCCTCTCCGACAACCGCCCATCGTTCCCCACTATCTCACCCCCCCCCTGTTCATCCAGCCGGGGGGGTCTTCCTATTCCCTTTTCCCTGGCTTCTTTATGTGGCTTCTTACCTGGCGTTTTTCCGTCTCCTGTAGTATCTCCCTCCCCCCCCCTCCCCGTCTTTCCTCCCACGTTTCTTTTTGTGCACTAGTATCATGATGTAGGTGTAAAATCTAATCTCTTGGGTGTGCATTAGAAGAGTAATTTTTTTTGTATGGGACACTCTAATCCCTCTTTTCCCCCCAGTTCTACTTGTAGTGCGCACGGACGGATGGTTGAGGACTGTGTAAACGGCGCTTTCCATCGGTCTCTGTCTTGATGAAGACAAGACATCACTACAAGCCTGCGTCCTGAAGTGTATGGGTGGGTCAAACCTGCTGTCTACACTACAAGCTATTTCCATGATAAGGCGTACTGTATCTGACCCTGGGAAGACTCGAGGTTTCAGGTGTACAGATCACACACAGCGCTATGGGTCGCAATCTCAATATCAGAGTAGCTCGCCTACAGCAACGCAAACAGTGTTTCATATATTCAAGAGCTGCTGGTTTTTCTAACATATTCGCCAGGCTCGGAGACTGCGCCGAGGACCCTCCTCGACGAGCTTCAGCGCATACCCATCAGTCAGACAGTTCCCGTATCCATCAATTCTCGGCGGTACAGTATTTCAAGGCGCGTGCCGTCACGAGCATGGCCATACGTAGGTCCCCAAGGTGTGTATTGCCAGTGGCCACTTTTTAGGGTGTAGTTGTTCTGTCATACCAGCACCGGTTCTGAGGGTTGAGGGATGCCATCTGTGTAGATTAGCAGCAATGTCTCGGTCGTCGTAAGCCACAATTTCATGGCCCATGTACTACCCCAAACGCCATTATGATTATACTACAAGATGTAGCGTGTTGCTGAAGTGCGAGCAGAGGACTTGTGCTCGCGTGAGTTGGCGAAGCGGGCCGAGAAGGCTAGAGAGTGAGAAGGGGTGAGATAAGAGCAAACGACCCGAGTCGAGAGTTGGACTTGGACAATCAGGACAGTCGAGGGAGTCTGTCATTCCGGAGCATTCGAGACACTCACGTTGAATACACTTTTGAGATTGGGAGCAGGAGGTATACGTATAGTAGCTGGAGTCAAAGGTAAAAAGGAAAACAAAGGTCAGAAAGACTTCGAATTCAAGGCGAGCCAAAGGGAATAAGGTAGTGCAAAGGGCGATATGATAATGATATCAAGAAAGAGCAGCCACACACGAAGCCACTACCAAAGGAGCTCAAATTTGTAAAACACATCTATGAATGAAAAAAAAAGTCAGAAAAACAGAGATACAAGAAAATGAGGATGGATAAGGCCTGACGAGGCAGGTGCCCAGCAGTGGGACGCGCGGCTGCGAAACGCCGAGGGCTTTTGAGAGCGGCCTGTCATACTGTGGAGGCAAAATATGGCGAGGCCCACGTGGGGATCATCTCGGCCTCGGCGTCGGTCGGTCAGTACTGCAGAAGGAAAAACTGGGACCTGAGTGACGATGGATGCAGACGACGACGATCCCATGTCCTGGTGATCGTTTTTTGCCATTGGGTCTTAACTTCACTGCCCCCGGGCCGCAGGATTCAACTCCAGTTCCCAGCCGCTCCACTGGCAGATAACGTGGATCAGGGATACAAAAACCCTCAAAATAGGCAGGCGCGATGCCACATTAGTAACCTGTCTCACCTTTCTGGTGGTACCCGATTCCGGCCTTCTTTTTAAATTAACAACAACGGAGACACCGCATATATAGGAGCTGACGGTGCAAAAGTATTTAAGGCGAGCCAGATCCAAAACCCTTACTTCAGCCTTCTCATCCACTCGCGGCCTCAGGGTT
>Ga0209488_10004213_pt1 | contig 11313 bp, 8 predicted proteins | sample Rivendell_Oct201_8_FD_188349 | JGI IMG/M metagenome (GOLD analysis project Ga0209488, IMG submission 188349) | Vadose zone soil microbial communities from the Eel River Critical Zone Observatory, Northern California, USA -... | ecosystem: Environmental > Terrestrial > Soil > Vadose zone >... | reverse complement strand
GGATCCACACAGGTGATTCAGTGTGCGTCGCCCCGGCTCTGACCCTCACCGACAAGGAATACCAGCTGATGCGCAACGCCGCGATCGCGGTGCTGCGCGAAATCGGCGTCGATACCGGCGGATCGAATGTGCAGTTCGCTGTCAACCCGGTCGATGGCAGACTCCTGGTCATCGAGATGAACCCGCGGGTCTCACGTTCTTCCGCACTCGCCTCAAAGGCGACCGGATTTCCGATCGCCAAGGTCGCCGCCAAGCTTGCCGTAGGTTACACGCTCGATGAACTGGATAACGAGATCACCGGCGTCACTCCGGCGTCGTTCGAGCCGACGATCGACTATGTGGTCACGAAGATGCCGCGCTTTACGTTCGAGAAATTTCCCGGGACCGAGCCACTGCTGACGACCTCGATGAAGTCAGTGGGCGAGGTGATGTCGATCGGCCGAAGTTTCGCCGAATCGGTGCAGAAGGCGTTGCGCTCGATGGAGACCGGCCTTAGCGGCTTTGACGAGGTCGCGATCGAGGGTGTCGAGAGCGCCGGCAAGGACGCGGTCAAGGCGGCGCTGGCAAGACCGTCGCCCGATCGGCTGTTGCTGATCGCCCAGGCCTACCGGCACGGGCTCACCACCGCGGAGGTGCATGCCGCCTGCCGGTTCGAGCGCTGGTTTCTCGACCGCATCCGCGAGATCGTCGAGACCGAGGAAGGAGTGCGGCGCGACGGGTTGCCGGACGATCGCACCGCGTTTCTCCGGCTCAAGCAGATGGGCTTCTCGGACGCCCGCCTCGGCAAGCTCACAGGACTCGCCGAGGAAACAGTGTCCGCGCGACGCCGGGCTTGCGGGCTGACACCCGTATACAAGCGGATCGACACCTGCGCGGCCGAGTTCGCCTCACTCACCCCATACATGTATTCCTGCTACGAGGGGGACGGGGTTGACCCACCCGAGTGCGAAGCTGCTCCGAGCGACCGCCGCAAGGTTGTCATCCTCGGCGGCGGACCGAATCGAATCGGACAGGGAATCGAATTTGACTACTGCTGCGTGCACGCGGCCTACAGCCTGCGTGAGGCGGGCATTGAGACCATCATGGTCAACTGCAACCCGGAAACTGTCTCCACGGATTACGATACCTCCGACCGGCTCTATTTCGAGCCGCTGACCGCCGAGGATGTTGTCGAGATCGTGCGCGTCGAGGAGCGCCGAGGCACCCTGCTCGGCGTCATCGTGCAATTTGGTGGCCAGACCCCGCTCCGGCTCGCGGCAGCGCTGGAGCAGGCGCGAATTCCGATCCTTGGGACCCCCCCGGACGCCATTGATCTCGCCGAGGACCGCAGCCGCTTTCAGGGGCTTCTGAATAGCCTTGGGCTGCGCCAGGCGATGAACGGCACCGCGTTCTCGGCGGCGGAGGCGGAGGAAATCGCGTCGCGCGTCGGCTATCCGGTGGTGATTCGTCCTTCCTACGTTCTCGGAGGGCGGGCGATGGAGATCGTCCACGACAGCGCTGCACTGCGTCGCTACATCCGCCACGCAGTCAGCGTGTCGGGGACGAACCCGGTTTTGATCGACCGCTATCTTCAAAATGCCATCGAGGTCGATGTCGACGCCGTCTCCGACGGCCGCACCGTGGAGGTCGCCGGCATCATGGAACACATCGAGGAGGCGGGAATCCATTCGGGCGACAGCGCCTGCTCGCTGCCGCCCTACAGCCTCGCGCAGGGGACCATCGCCGAGATCGAGCGGCAGACCGACGCCCTTGCCCGAGCGCTCGAGGTGGTCGGGCTGATGAATGTCCAATTCGCGGTCAAGGGCGACGAAATCTACGTTCTCGAGGTCAATCCGAGAGCCTCGCGGACAGTTCCGTTTGTCGCCAAGGCGACCGGCGTCCCGATCGCCAAGATCGCGGCGAGAGTGATGGTCGGTGAGCGCCTGCAGCCGGGTCTTTCAGGCTCCATTCATCGGCGTCGAGGTCACGTCGCGGTCAAGGAGGCAGTCTTCCCGTTTGCGCGCTTCCCCGGGGTCGACCTGATCCTCGGCCCGGAGATGAAATCGACTGGCGAGGTAATGGGTCTCGACACGGATTTCGGCCGGGCCTTTGCAAAGTCGCAGCTTGGCAGCGGCACCAACCTGCCATTCGAGGGCCAGGTTTTCGTTTCGGTGCGCGACCAGGACAAGAGGACCCTGGTTGAGCCCTGCCAGCAGCTTGTCGAAATGGGCTTCACGCTGGTTGCCACCAACGGTACCGCCCGGGTCTTGGCCGCTGAGGGGCTCCCGGTAGCACAGGTCAATAAGGTGAGCGACGGCCGCCCGCACATCGTCGATCTGATGTTAAGCGGCGAGGTGCAGCTGGTGTTCAACACGACCGAGGGGGCGCAGGCGATTGCCGACAGTTTCAGCCTCAGGCGCACGGCCCTAACCAACAACATCCCCTACTACACGACCGTCGCCGGGGCGCGGGCAGCGGTCCAGGCGATTACGGCGTTGCGCGCCGGCAGCCTTGAAGTTGCGCCGCTGCAATCGTACCTTTGAGTGCTCCGCGGCGGCCGTCCCGCGGATTTGACAGCAGAGTGCGAACTCGTTTTCGATGAACAAGATCCCGATGACTGCCGATGGCTACAATCGCCTCCAGGAGGAGCTGAAACGCCTGAAGACCGTGGACCGGCCGGCCATCATCCGTGCCATCGCCGAAGCCCGCGACCACGGAGACTTGGCGGAAAATGCCGAATATCACTCTGCCCGCGACCGGCAGAGTTTCATCGAAGGTAGGCTAGCTGAAATCGAGGACAAGATCGCCCGGGCGGAGATCATCGACGTCTCCAAGCTGTCGGGCTCGGTGATCAAGTTCGGAGCGAGGGTAACCCTCGCCGATGAGGAGACCGACGAGGAACAGACCTTTCAAATCGTCGGCGAGGACGAAGCCGATATCAGCCAGGGTCGACTGTCGGTCACGTCGCCGCTGGCGCGCGCGCTGATCGGCAAGCAGACCGGCGAAAGCGTCGAAGTCGCGACGCCGCGGGGTGCAAAATCCTATGAGGTGGTCACCGTCGCTTTCGGCTGAACCTCAGACCGGCTTCAGGTCATGTAGGGCTGCCCGGTAGCGGGTGACAGCCGCGGGCGATTGGGCCTGCCTCCTTGCCGTGTCTGACCGGTTTTCGTAAACCCGACCGATGGACTCCCTCGCGCCGACCGATGGCCCTGCACAGCTTCACATCCCGAATGATCCGTTACCAATTGCTTGGGTACTGCACGACGGCAAAGCGGGGATGGCGAGCCAAGCCCTCGGTCTCGCGGAAGCGACCGGGTTTCCGTTTATCGAGAAACGCCTCGCGATTCGTTTTCCTTGGACCTGCCTGCCGCCGCAGCTATGGTTTATGCCTTTGCGCGCGGCCGGGGCTAGCGCGGCGAGCCTGGTACCGCCTTGGCCCGACCTCGTCATCGGCTGCGGCAGAAATACGGCGATGCCGGCCCTCGCGATCCGGCGCGCCAGCGGGGGGCGTACAGTGGCAGCGCAGGTCCAGTACCCGGGCGTTGGCCGCTCGGAGTTCGATCTGCTGGTCGTACCCGAACACGACCATGTAAACGGACCACGGTTCCTCGTTACGCGGGGTGCAGTCCACCGGGTCACGCAAGCCCGGCTGGCGGCTGAAAAGCTCCGCTTTCCGGCGCTCGCCAAAATGCCGCGGCCGATCCTATCGGTACTGATCGGCGGGACGAGCAAGGCTTATCGGCTGACGCTGGGGCGGCTCGGCGAGATCGCCGAGACGCTGGCCGCGATCCTGCGGACCGATGGCGGGTCGGTGCTGTTGACAGCATCGCGGCGGACCGGAGCAACCGGACTCGCGCTGCTTCGCCGCCGGCTGGCAGGTCTTTCCGCAGCGATTTGGGACGGCTCGGGAGAAAATCCTTATTTCGCCTATCTCGCTCTCGCCGACGCGTTCTTGGTGACGGCCGATTCAGTCTCGATGATCAGCGAAGCCGCCGCGACCGGGAAGCCGGTGCACATCCTCGGTCTCGACGGCGGCAATGCCAAACTCGTTCGTTTCCACGAGGCGATGCAGGAGGCCGGTATCACCCGCCCGTTCGCTGGCCGCATCGAGTCCTGGTCCTATCCGGTTCCTGATGATACGGCGCGCGCCGGCGCCGCGCTGCGCGCGCTCGCTCTGAGCCGGTTCGAGCACCGGGAGCGCCGATGAAGCAGTTCTCGATCTATCTCGGCGTGGCCGCCTTGGCGGTGGCGCTCTTCCTTGTCGCCCCCGAGATCGATCTGGCGACGAGCCGGCTGTTCTATGATGCTAAGGGCGGCTTTGTGCTGTCCGACTGGCCGCCGGTCGTAGTGCTCTATCGCGCGGTGCCGTTGATCAGCTGGGGCATGTTCATCCTTGCCGGAGTCGGCGCTGCTTGGCTGTTTCTCCTCGACCGTCCGCTGTGGCGGCTCGACCGTAAGGCGCTTGTGTTCCTCGTCGTCTCGATGGCGGTCGCTCCTGGGCTCCTCGCCAACTCTCTCCTAAAGGATCATTGGGGACGCGCGCGGCCTGTCCAGGTCGAGGCATTTGGCGGACCACACCGCTTCACGCCGGCCCCGCTGCCCGCCGCGGAATGCGACGGAAATTGCTCTTTCGTCTCCGGTCACGCCGCGCTCGGCTTCTCGCTCGTCGGCTTCGCTTTGCTGCTTCCGGCCGGGCGCACCCGGCGTAGCTCGATTGCCGTTGCCATCGGCTTTGGCGCGCTGGTCGGTCTCGGCCGCATTGCTCAAGGCGCCCACTTTCTGTCGGATGTCGTCTTTGCCGGCTTGCTTGTCTATGGCGTGACGGCGCTGCTCCACTGGTGGATCGTGCAGCGCGACGGCCTTGCGGCGCTGCCCTTTGTCCGACTTGGTCGGTGGATCGGTCGCAACGCCCGGGCGGCATGGGCCGCCGGACGCGTTGCTCTGGCCTCGCCGGCTATCCGCTTGGCGCTCGCAACCAGCGCCGCCGCGATCCTCGTGGCGCTCTCAGTCGCTCTCGTCGACCGACCTCTCGCCCTATCGTCGCATGCTGGCGATTCCGACCTGCGCTCGCTGTTCGAGGTCATCGGACGGCTAGGTTTGGCCTCCGGCTACCTCATCGCATTTGCGCTTGCCTTTGCGGCGCTCCACTGGGGCGGCCGATTACCGCGTCTGCGGCGATTCGCCCTGCCTATGCAGGCGCTGTCGGCGATCCCGGCCTTTCTGTTCCTTGCGATAGCAGCCTCGGGGATCGTGGTCGATGTGCTTAAGGTGGTTTTCGGCCGAGCCCGGCCAAAGCTTTTTATTCAAGCCAATATTTACGATTTTTCTTGGCTCAGTTGGCGGCCTGACCATTGGTCCTTTCCGTCAGGCCACAGCGCTACGATCGTCGCGCTGATGACAGCCCTCTGGTATCTCTGGCCACAGCACCTCCTGTTTTACATGCTCGCAGCGCTGATCGTGGCGGCAAGTCGGATAGTCGTCGGTGCTCATTACCTCAGCGACGTTCTTGCGGGCGCGCTGATCGGCGCAATCACCAGCTTCTATGCAGCGCAAATGCTGGCCAAAGGGGGTATCGACTTGACAGCGGCGCGCCTAGGGAGGAGTGCTTCGGGGGAAGCCCTGCCATGGCCCTGCCGCCGCCTGGTCAGAGCACCCGCTTGGCTCGGTGAAGAACTCGGGCGATTGCTTGCGGCGACATCGCAGGGTGTAATATCGAGCCGAATCCGCCCGCATTTCCCGGGATTGGCTCGCCGTTATGGCCTTGCGCATCGACACTTTCGACAACGTTCGGGGAGGGAACACCCTCTATAAGGCGCTGACCCATCCGCGCGCCGCCCAACCAGGCCATGCACTCGTTGGCACTTTGAGGCGGAACGCACCCATTGCGGTATACGATCCCGACGGCGCCGCCAATGCCTTCAACGAGATCTTTAGTCTAGAAGGGGTTGAAGTCGCCGGCGCTTACGTCCAACAAACGGCTCGCGTCGGAGAGCGCGTCCTCGGGCGCGCAGCCGCGCCGGTAACCGAGCTTTCCGGGTCGGCGGCCCGCGCAGTCTTCATCGCCGCATTTGACGCTGAGCGGATGATTGTTCAGCTCCAGCCCTGTTTCCCCGAGGGCGCACGCGCTTTCAGCCTCGACGCCCTGCGTATCCCGGGAGATCGGCTGACCAACCCCACCAGCTATCTCGACAAGCTCAACTTCGCCACCAATTTTGCGTTTTTCCGTGACGCGGATGGCCTGCATACCCGGCTGGTGACCGTAAATTACTGGTCGGGATATGGCGCCCAAACAGTTACCGGTTGGATGACGCTGTTCGCCGGCGATGGCGAAATCCTTGCAGAGTGGTGCGAGAGCTTCGGATCGACGACCAATGTGGTCGTTCTCGACAGCCGCGAAATCCGGGCTCGCTTCCGGCTTCCTGAATTCTGCGGTCAGCTCTTCATCCATATCGTCGGCGCGGCGGGGCACGATATCGTCAAGTATGCTCTCGACACGTTCGGCGATGCCGGTCCCGAGATTGCCGGGCCCGATGGCAGCAACGGCACGAATTGCTCGCTGTCTTGCACGCACGACGCGAACGCGTGGCCGGCAGAACGCTACGCCGGTCTGCCCGCACCGGCCCCCGGCGAGCAGGTGGTGCTGTGGCTCCAGAACAGCCATCCCGTTCCGATTCCACCCGCCGCGATCGGCTTCAACCCGATGGGCGAGGAACAGATCGTTCCAATCTCCGAGCTGATCCCACCGTTTGCTACCAGGGCGGTCGACATCGGCAAGCTCCTGCCTGAGCTCGCTTGGCCCGCCCAGGTCGAACTGCGCGCGGGCAAGCATACCGTACGGCCGCGCTATGAGGTCGTCCAGCATCGCCGCCGCCGTATCGCCCACGTCAATGTCGAACGTGGCGATTTGAGACCCGATCCCGAGCTTCCCGGCCTCGGGTGCATCCTCGGCAAGGGATATCTGCTGCCCGCTCCGATCATGCCGCTTGCCGAATGGCAGACCGTTGTGCTGCCGACGCCGATGGCGGTCTGCCAAGCCGAACTGCCGATCGCTGCGCGGGTCTATGATCCCGAAGGCAGAGAGATCCTGCGCCATCCCCTCGGGCGATTGCCGCGGGCGCACGAGACGGCGCTCGAGATCGATGCGGTCGCCGGCATTGACGCCTTAGGCAGGGGCTATGGCCACGTCGAGCTCGTCTACGACTTTTCTGCCGGGGGCGAAGCCGACGGCTGGCTGCATGCGCTATTCCGTTATCGCCACCGGCGGAGTGGGCATGCGGCCGAGACCAGCTTTGGCGCGCATGTCTTCAACACGATTATGACCTACCGCGACGAGCCGCAATCCTACAGCGGGCGGCCGCCGGGACTATCGACCCGTCTGTTCCTCAGGCTCGGCGGGGCGGGGTACGATACCTTATGCCACCTGATCTATCCCGCATCGCGCCCGTGGCGGGCGGTGAGCTCAACCGACATCATTCTTCACGATGGCGCGGGAGGCGAGGTTGCTCGCATGAGCCTGGCAATCCCCTGTTCGGGCTCGCGTCTGTGGTCTTACCATGAGGTTTTCGACGCAGCGAGCCGCGCTCGAGCGGGGGCTGGCGGTTATATCACGATCCGCGACACGACCTGCCGTCTCTTCGGCTATCACGGTCTCGTGGGCGGCAACGGTGCCTTTAGCCTCGACCACATGTTCGGCTTTTAGCCCGCACCTTTTCGTTGCACCACGGAAGAATGATATAATCCAAGAGTCAAGGAGCCGGGGTCGCCCGAATGTCAGAGAGTCATCACAGCAAGGTCCTAATCATCGGCTCGGGACCCGCCGGCTATACCGCGTCGATTTACGCGGCGCGCGCCAATTTGCAGCCTCTCCTCGTTGCCGGGCTACAGCCTGGCGGGCAGATGACCATCACCACCGACGTCGAGAACTATCCGGGCTTTGCCGAGATCATTCAGGGGCCGTGGCTGATGGAGCAGATGCGGCAGCAGGCTGAGCATGTCGGGACGCGGGTCATCATCGATCTTATCGTCGAGATCGATCTCGGGCACCGGCCTTTTGTCGCCACCGGGGATTCGGGGGATCTCTACATCGGCGACACGGTGATCATCGCGACCGGCGCCCAAGCTCGCTGGCTCGGCTTGCCCAGTGAGGAAATCTTCCGAGGCTTTGGGGTTTCTGCTTGCGCGACCTGCGACGGGTTTTTCTTTCGCGGCAAGGATGTCGTGGTCGTCGGGGGCGGCAACACGGCCGTCGAGGAGGCGATCTATTTGACGAACCATGCCCGGCGGGTGACGCTCGTTCATCGCCGCAATGCCTTGCGGGCGGAGAAGATTTTGCAAGACCGCCTTTTTCGCAACCCGAAGATAGAGATCGTCTGGGACAGTGTCGTTGACGACATCCTTGGAGTGCGCGAACCACCTATGGTCACCGGGGTGGCGCTACGCAATCTGCGCAGCGGTGCCGTGCGGGAGCTTAGCTGCGACGGCGTCTTTGTCGCGATCGGACATACCCCGGTTACGGGCTTTCTTACCAAGCAGCTCCCGCTCGATCCGGAGGGCTATGTCATTACCCGACCGGATTCGACGCAGACCGCGATCCCGGGAGTGTTTGCCGCGGGCGACGTCAAGGACAAGGTCTTTCGTCAGGCGGTCACCGCCGCAGGAATGGGCTGCATGGCTGCGCTCGAGGCGGAAAAGTTTCTCGCGGCACAGGAGGAAGCCGCGGATGCGCGCGCAGCCGAATAACGGGCGAGCGGGCTCCGTGGGGGCGCTCCGGGGGAAATGGCAATGGATTGGGATAAGTTGAGGGTATTCCATGCCGTGGCAGAGGCGGGAAGTTTCACCCATGCTGGGGAATCGCTGAATCTCAGCCAGTCGGCCGTAAGCCGGCAGATCAGCGCGCTCGAAGAAAGCTTGAGCGTTCCGCTGTTTCACCGCCATGCGCGCGGGCTGATTTTGACCGAGCAGGGGGAACTCCTCTTTCGCACGGCCCGCGACGTGTTTTCCAAATTATCGATGGCCGAAGGCCTAATCTCCGAATCGAAGGACCGACCCAAGGGTCCGCTCAAAATCCAGACTACGGTTGCCTTCGGCTCTACGTGGTTGACACCGCGGATTCGGGAATTTCTCGACCTCTACCCGGAAATCCAGGTCAGCCTGGTTGTCGATGATGCCGAGCTCGATCTGTCGATGCGCGAAGCCGATGTCGCGATTCGCATGGCGCCGCCGCGCCAGCCGGATCTGATCCAGCGTCACCTCGTCAGCGTTCAGGTCCATCTCTATGCCGCGGCCGACTACATCAAGAAGCACGGCATGCCGCAAAAGGTCGAGGATCTGGACAAGCACCGCCTCATCGTCTACGGGGAGGATTCTCGCCCTCCCGTGCCGAACATCAACTGGTTGCTCGACGCCGGCACTAAAGCTGGGCAGGAGCGTAAGCCAATCCTGACGGTGAACAATTTCTATGGAATGCTGAGAGCAGTGATCAGCGGGCTGGGGCTCGCGGCACTCCCCGATTTTATGGCCAACGAACATAGCGAGCTCGTGCGTCTCTTGCCGGAACTGACCGGCCCGCCGGTCGAGGCATATTTCGTGTATCCCGAAGAACTGCGCTCTTCGAAGCGAATCAGCGTCTTCCGCGATTTTCTATTGCGCAAAGTAGCGGAGACTCGGCTGAGCTGATGTCGCGCTGTAGCGCTGACGCAAAATTCTCGGCCGCAATGCCCCAGAGCATTGCGGTTTTTGCAGACGAGCCAGTAGAAATTCCGAGTGGTAAGCGCCGGCCAATTGGTACATACTGCCTTTACTGAGTTTCGGCGGCGACCGTCGCCGGCACGATTTCCGGGACTAGTGCCCGGAAAGAGGGTCTGCGGACCCTCACGTCTCCCAGACGTGAAGCCTCCCTGTTCAAACTTGGCCGGAACCCTCGGTTCCGGCCATTCTCTTTGAGGGATCGCGGGAACGTTCGAGGGGTCATCACCTTTATCCCTCGGTGCTTTGCGCCGGTGCGATCCGCAGCCGGGCATCGAGAGCGCGGGTGCCATCGGCATCTACGAGCAACGGGTTGATTTCGAGCTGCCGGATTTCCGGGTGATCGGCGGCGAGCAGGCCGAGCCGGATCAGCAATTCTACGACGGTCTCGATGTTTGGAGCCCCTTGGCCGCGATATACCCGCAGTAGTCGCGACACCCGGGTGCGCGCGATCAGCCTGCGCGCCAGCAAAGAGTTCAGCGGCGGCAGCTTGAGCGAGCTGTCGCGCTGGATATTGATCGAAGCGCCGCCTTGGCCGAACGCCATCAGGGCTCCGAACACGGGGTCTTCGACAAGCATCGCGATTGCTTCCTGCCTGACCCGGTAGGTGTACTCGAGATTGAGCGCTACACCGCCGACATCGCTTTTGGGCGTAATATCTAAACAGCAGATCTTGAGGGCGACAGGGAAACCAACGCTCGCAGCAATCGCCGCGGCGCCTGAGGGATCCGCGGCAAGGTAGCTGGGGACAAGCCGAAGACCGTAAGCGGCGAAGACGACGCCGATTTCCATCTGGTCGAGCCAGGATTTTCGGCGGCAATCGCGGCCGTGACAACTCGCCGCGCCGAGGCCGAATCCGTCTCGAACGCATCCGTCCGCACCGGCGGTGTTTCCATCAACAGCTCTTGATTGTCGCGATGGCGTACCCTATTGACGAAACCGCTGACGGCGCTGTCCGGGCTTTCGTAGGTGGCATTCGGGCGTCAGCAAAAAGCTGCCGTGCCGGCCGCGCAGTATCCTCTCCGAGCCAGGCGGGCATCACGTTGCGGCCGCGCAGTGCCGTGGGCTCTGCCGCTTTCAGCGCACCGATTACCGCACGCGCTGCCTCGTCGGGCTGCGCCAGTCCAGTGGGGCAGTTTAGCACCAGAATAGCATCGACCTCGCGATCGTCGATCAGCACAGCGAGCGTATCGGCGTAGCGCTTCCCCGACGCGTCGCCGAACCCTTTCGGGATGATGATCGCGACAGTGGTCCTGCCGCGCTTCACGGCGTCGCGTGCGTCGGCTTCAGCGGGCATCGTCAGCTTCAGGTTCCTGTCGGCCTGCGCGCCGGAGATGATGGCTTTCGAGACCGCGCTGTCATCCTGATCGATGATCGCGACCGCGATCCGTGCCGGCTCCCGGTTGTTGCCCGGACCTGAAAAAATCGACCCGAAGAACGACCCGATCGCGATCGGCACGACGAAGCTGACGATCACGGAGCGGCGATCGCTGAAAAAGAGCAGCAGGTCCTTGCGAATCATCGCAAGCAGCGGGATGAGGGCCATCAGTCGCGCAAGCTCCTTCCAGTCAGCGTGAGGAACACGTTCTC
>Ga0209488_10004211_pt1 | contig 11318 bp, 9 predicted proteins | sample Rivendell_Oct201_8_FD_188349 | JGI IMG/M metagenome (GOLD analysis project Ga0209488, IMG submission 188349) | Vadose zone soil microbial communities from the Eel River Critical Zone Observatory, Northern California, USA -... | ecosystem: Environmental > Terrestrial > Soil > Vadose zone >... | reverse complement strand
CGTGCGAGTCGGGCACGGGGCTGCAAATCGGCAACGCCCAGATGAGAACCGCGGTCGGACCGATGTTCGACGCGCCGCTCGTCGCGTACCGTCTCTCGATCTGTCCGACGAGCGGACTCGGCGCGCTCGACGACTTGATCAAGCAGGAACCGCGCTACAAAGAGGGGGCGTTCTACCGCGGGCTTCGCGCGAGCAGCGCGCAGAAGCTTGACGAAGCGGACGCGGCCTATCGCGAGGCGTACGCGTGGCGCAAGACGTGGCCCGCGGCGACGTTGTCACTGGCCAACCTCGCGATGACCGCGGAGGAGTTCGACGGCGCGCGCCAGTTCTACGACGAGACGCTGGCGCTCGCGCCCGACTTTCCGGAGGCGCTGCTCGGCAAAATGCGAGCGCTCACGTATCTCACCAAGTCTGAAGACGCCATGGCCGTCGCCGACCGGCTGCTGGCGCTCGGCCGGTATCCGGGCGACGCGTACTACTGGAAGGCCTACAACGAACTGGACCTGACACGCCTCGACCCGGCGTGGATGGACGTCGAAGCCTCGGACCGGCTGCTGATCAACGCCGACGTGCCGAAACTGGCCGGTATCATCGCCATCGATCGGAAGCAGTACGACGTCGCGCGGCAGAAGCTCGAGATTTCGCGCCAGCGCAACTCGAACGACTGCACGACCCATTACTACCTCACGCTGGTGCAGGCGGAACTGCGGCTGTGGTCCGATGCGGCGCGAAGCGCGGTCACCGCCGCGGGCTGTCTAAGCGCTTCGGAAGTCGGTCTCCGCGCCGAGATCGAGCGAATCCGCGGTGACCAGAAGCTTCCGGAGGCGCGGAAGGCGCGGATGATCGCCGGACGCGAGCGGCAGATCGGAAACGCCATCCGCATGCGCGCGTCCTCCTGGTTCAATGGCGCCGTCGCCAACTACAACCTGGCCAGGAAAGATGACGCGCGGGAACTCGCCCAGAAGATCGCCGACGACGAGCAGTTCGGCGAGCGGGCGAAGCAGTTGCTAGGGCTTCTCCGATAGGACGACGTAGAGCGCGACCGGCGCGACGACCAGCAGCGTGCCCATCGCGACCAGCAGCGGCAGCACCATCGGCGACATCGTTTGCGCGGCCGACGCCGCCGGCACGAAGAAGTCGTGCACGGTCGGCCACGCGAACCAGCCCGCGACGCCGGCCACGCCGAGTGCCAGCACCGCGGCCACGCCCTGCGCCACGGCGACCGGACGCGCCGCCTCGCGGACGGCGTCCTGCCGCGCGCGCATCTCGGAACGCCACCACATCTGGCCCGACGAAGGCACATTCGCTTCCCGATACGCGGTGTCGTGATCCTCGCGCATGGCCGAGGCAACGGCGATCACGTCCTGGCAGATCTCGCAGGACGAGACGTGCGACGTGAGTTCGGCATCCACGCGGCTGGGCCAGCGTGCCGACGCCAGCGCGTCGAGGATCTCGCTCTCGCGCGGGCACTCGATAAGCGTCGTCATCGGGCACCTCCAAGCGCCGAGGCCAGCCGGCGGCGCGCGCGGAATAGCAGGATCTTGATGCTGCTCTTACGCAGGCCGAGCGACTCGGCAATCTCTTCGTGCGACGAGCCCTGCGCGTAGGCGAGCCACAGCATCTCGCGCTCGCGCGGCTTGAGCGTGGCCATCGCGCGCGCCAGGTCCGTGCGGCGTTCGGTCTCGGCCGCCAGATCGCGGCCGTCCGACAGCGCGCCAGGCGCGTTCTCTTCGGGCATCGGCACATGGACGGCGACGCGCCCGCGGCGATGCCGGTCGTGCGCCAGGTTGGTCGCGATGCGGTACAGGTAGTTGCGGCGGTGCGAGTCGCTCGTGAACGCCCGCTCCGCCCGGAGGAACCGGTAGTAGCTCTCCTGCAGCAGGTCGTCGGCCACCGTCCGGTCGCCCGTGATGCGGGCGAGGTAGGCCCACACCTGGCGCGCCGTCCTGTCGTAAAACGCGCGGAAGGTGTCCTCGTCCATCTGAAGCGCTTCTACGGCCGCGGTTGCGACCCGCTCCAAGCGTTCGATGTCACTGACGGTCAGTTCACGCGAGAACATGTGCTCACCATAATACGCCTACGAGGCCTGGTCGGAAGGGGAGCTGGACGCCGGCCCGCCGCTCCCAAACAGGCCCAGCCGGGACGACAGGCCGTAGGCCGCGAGCGCCGAGACGAAGAAGCCACAGCCAATCGCGAGCGCCGCAATGCCCACCACGAGGAGCGGAATCTCCCCCTCGGCATACGTGGCACTGGCACCAAGCCGCACGCTGGCGTAAATCAGACCCATGCCGAGCGCCGCGACGACGACGCCGGCCTGAACCGACCAGAGGATGCGGCCAAACGGCGCGTTGAGCATCTTCGGCCCCCCGTCGAGCGGAATGGGCGCGGCTTCGAGGAACCGGCGGCCGGCAGTCGACTGCATATACGCGATGAGATCCTCGTTCGACGTGAGGCGATCCATCAGCTTCGTGTGCGTGTCGACGTGCGTCGCTGAGGCCCGCAGCCATTTGCGATGCTGGATCACCGTGCGGATGATCCACGCGATAGTTGTGACCACCACGATGAAGCCAATGAGGACGGCCAGCCCCGCAAGAGCGCCGTCGACCATGCGGATTACCTGAATCTTCGGCTCGTTCCAGCTGTTGTCGTTGCGCCGGTTGAACTGCTGAAGCTGGCTCTCGAAGTAGAACCCGGGATTGTGGGAGACGTCCGGGTGCTGCGCCAGAAACGTCGAAAGCTGAGGATACGGCTGCAGGTACGTTTCGTTGTCGAGCAGTGTCGGGTCGACGGCGAGCACGGTGCCGAGCGTCGGCGGGTAATGCTGGAGCATCTCCTGGAGCCGCTGCCGGGTCTCGTGCGCGTTGGAGTCCTCGATGCGGGCGGTCCGGCTGGGGGCCGGCCGGGCACGATCCAGCTGAATCCGGTCGGCCAGCTGCCGCTCTGACAGGGGCCGCTCAGCCCGGCCGCCGCCCGGCTCCTGGGCCGCCGCAGGGGCAGCGGGGACGAGGACCAAGGACCAGGCGCCAAGGACCAGGGACCAAAAGACTCGTTTCATGCCCGATATAACGGCCCTGTTGCCGGGGGGTTAACAGGCCCCAGTCGGCCCTGAGGTCGCCTATTTCCACAGCTCGCGAGACGCGAGCGCGGCCCCTTTCCGCCAGTGCCTGCAGCCTCGCCCACGCGATTTGCGGATGCACGCGGAAGCCGAGGCCGCAGTCCGTGCTCAGCACGCGGTCATTGCTGCGCCTCATCGTGTCTCCTCCGTTTCAGAGGCCTTCAATTCTCGTGGCGCGCTTCACGCCTGCGTCGCGCGCAGCCGATCCCGGACGCGGAGAATCGGGCGCTCGACGACGTAGTACGACAGGCAGGCGGTGGCGAGTGCCGCGAGCCACCAGACCCGCCAGTCATAGACGGGCAACGCCGACAGCTTCGGGCCGGCGGCCCAGCTGATGAAGAGCTCCTGCCAGACGTACAGCGAGTAGGACAGCACGCCGAGGCGTACCACGAGCGGCGCGTTCAACAGGCGGTACAGGACACCGGACCGGCGGTCGATGGTGGCCAGGATCGCCCACAGAATGGCCGCGGCCTCGATGAGCGGAAGCACCGCTTCGGCCGGGCCGACGCGTCCCGTCGCGGCGGCGGCCGAGACGAAGATCGCGAGCGCGGCCCCGAGGCTCGCCCGCGACGCGAGGCCGTGCAGCCGGTCGCGGTACTTCCAGCAGGCGAACGCGCCCAGGCAGCCGATCGCCAGGCTGTCAGCGTAGATCGCCGTCGAGTACAGGTTGAGCGCGCGCGCGATCAGTGCATTCGTCGTGTGCGCCTGAATGACGCCGGATCGGAAGATCGGACAGAGCACGACAGGGACAAGCAGCAGGCCGACCGCGAGCCGCGGACGGTCCCATAGCCTCAGCGCGACGAGCGTCACCGGCCACGCGACGTAGAACTGCTCCTCGACCGACAGACTCCAGTAGTGTCCCGTCAGGCTCTGTGCCTGGCCGATCAGATTTCGAGTGAAGGTAAACGATCCGATCCAGGTGCCGGGCGTGTCCGTGTAGAGGCCCGCGGCGGCCAGCGCCAGCACCACGCCCAGATAGAGGAAGTACACCGGAAAGATCCGGAGCACGCGGCGCGTGTAGAACGACCGGAGCGATGGACGTCCGCGCCGATCGGCCTCGACGAGCAGGAGATAGGTGATGAGCAGTCCGCTGATGACGAAAAAAATGCGGACGCCGAGGTTGCCCTGAAAGACCTCCGTCCACCACCACGGCGCCTGAAATCCTCGCGTCGCCGTGAAGTGGCTGAGGACGACCATCGCGATGGCCACGGCGCGCCAGCCGTCAAGCGACGGCAGGCGCGATGGGTCCGATCCCTCGCGCTGCGGCGTCCCGCTCATAGGCCCTGTCGATCGCGCAACCGGTCGCGGATCCTGAGGACGGGGCGTTCTACGAGGTAATAGGACAGGCAGGCGGCGGTCAGTGCCGCGAGCCACCAGACGCGCCAGTCGTAGATCACCAGTCGCGCGAGCGCCGGACCAGCGAAGTGCGCGAGAAAAAGCTGCTGCCACACGTACAGCGAGTACGACAGCGTGCCGAGCCAGACCACCGGTCCGGCGTTCAGGAATTTGTAGACCACACCGGATCGCCGCTCGATCGTGACCCAGATGGCGCCCATCATGGCCGCGGCCTCGACCGGCGGCAGCAGCGCCGCCCCCATCGCCCCGAACCGCCCGTCGTCGACGGCCATGGCCGCCACGAACACGGCCAGCGCGAACACCAATGCGCCAGCCGAGGCGAAGCGACGGCCCGTGCCGCCGTACGCGCGATAGAGGAATGCCCCCAGGCAGCCGATGGCGAGGCTGTCGGCGTACAGCGCGATCGAGAAGCTGCCGAGGGCGCGGAGCACGAATGGGTTCGGCCAGCGTGCCTGGATGGCGCCGGATCGCAGGATCGGGCACACGAGGATCGGCACGAGCAGCAGGGCGGCAGCGAGACGGGGCCGCTTCCACAAGCTCAGGCCCACGAGCAGGGCCGGCCAGACCATGTAGAACTGTTCTTCGACGGCGAGGCTCCAGTAGTGCACCGTGACGCTGTTGCCGCGTCCGATGAGGTCGCGCCTGAAGGTGAGCGTGCCTATCCAGGAGGAGGTGGCGTCGCTGTAGAGGCCGGCCGCGACCAGCGCCGCCAGCGCCGCGACGTAGAGAAAGTACACGGGAAAGATGCGAAGGGCGCGCCGCACGTAGAACGCGCCGAGCGACGCGTGGCCGCGCCGATCCGCCTCGGTGAGCAGGAGGTACGTGATCAGCAGGCCGCTGATGACGAAGAACACGCGGACGCCGAGATTGCCCTGAAACGCCTGCTTCCACCATGCCGGCACGACGGCCCCGCGCGTGTAGTTGACATGGTCGAGCAGGACGACGGAGATGGCGACGGCCCGCCAGCCGTCGAGCGAGGGAAGACGCATTCCCTGTATTGTCACACGTGACATTGATACACTGGGAGGATGTCCTCGTCCGAAATAGCCAATCCCTTACGCCGCAACGTCGCCATCATCGCCCACGTCGATCACGGCAAGACCACGCTCGTCGACGCGCTGCTGCACCAGAGCGGCGTGTTCCGGGCCAACGAGCGCGTCGCCGAGCGCGCCATGGACAGCAATGAGCTCGAGCGCGAGCGCGGCATCACGATTCTCGCCAAGAACACCGCGGTCCACTACAACGACCACCTGATCAACATCGTCGACACGCCGGGCCACGCCGACTTCGGAGGCGAGGTCGAGCGGACGCTGTCGATGGTGGACGGCGTCATGCTGCTCGTGGACGCGTCGGAAGGCCCGCTGCCGCAGACGCGGTTCGTGCTGCGCAAGGCGCTCGAGCGCCGGCTGCGGCCGATTGTCGTCATCAACAAGATCGACCGGCCCGACGCGCGGCCGCAGGAAGTGCTCAACGAGATCTACGATCTCTTCATCGACCTCGACGCGAGCGAGGACCTCGTCGACGAGTTTCCCGTGCTGTACACGAACGCCAGGACCGGCACGGCAAGCCTGACGGCGGACGACGCGGGTCAGGATCTGCGGCCGTTGTTCGACGCGATCGTCAAGCACGTGCCGCCGCCGCGCGGCAATCCCGACGCGCCGCTCCAGCTGCTCGTCGCGAACCTCGATTCGAGCGACTACCTGGGGCGCATCGCCATCGGCCGCATTTTCAACGGACGGGTGAAGATCGGCGACCCCGTAGCCGTCGTGAAACTCGACAAGGCCGTGCAGCAGACGAAAGTCACCAAGCTGTACACGTTCGACGGTCTCAAGCGCATGGAAGCCACCGAAGCGGCGGCCGGCGACATCGTGTGTCTGGCCGGCATCGAGGACATCACGATCGGCGAGACGATTACGGACATGGAGCATCAGATTGCGATCCCGCCGATCGCGATTGACGAGCCCACCGTCCACATGATCTTCGGCGTCAACACCTCGCCGGTCGCCGGCCGCGACGGGCAGTACGTCACGTCGCGCCAGCTGAAGGATCGGCTCGATCGCGAGCTGCTCGGCAACGTGTCGATTCGCGTCGAGCCGACCGACACGCCCGAGCAGATGAAGGTGGTCGGCCGCGGCGAGCTGCAGCTCTCGATTCTGATCGAGATGATGCGCCGCGAAGGCTTCGAGCTCCAGGTCTCGCGCCCGGACATCGTCACCAAGGAAATCAACGGCGTCGTCGTCGAGCCCGTGGAAGAGCTCGTCATCGACGTGCCCGAAGATCACCAGGGCGTGGTCATCGCGCAGGTCGGTGAGCGCAAGGGCGTGATGACGAAGATGGTGAACAACGGGAGCGGCCGCGTGCGGCTCGAGTTCCGGATTCCGGCGCGCGGGCTCATCGGGTTCCGCTCGCAGTTCATGACGGATACGAAGGGTACCGGCATCATGAACCATCTGTTCGCGAGCTGGGAGCCGTGGCACGGCGCGATTCCGTCGCGCCAGAACGGCGCGCTCGTCGCCGATCGTTCCGGCCCGGCCACGTCGTACGCGATCTTCAATCTTCAGGAGCGCGGGGAGATCTTCATCGATCCGATGACGCAGGTCTACGAAGGCATGATCATCGGCGAGAACGCGCGCCCGAGCGACATGGACGTCAACGTCACGAAGGAAAAGAAGCAGACGAACATGCGCGCCTCGTCAGCCGACGAAGCGATTCGCCTCATTCCGCCGCGCAAGCTCGGCCTGGAACAGGCGATCGAGTTCATCAACGACGACGAGCTGGTGGAAGTCACGCCCGTGAGCATCAGGCTGCGGAAGCGCATTCTCTCGTCGAACATGCGCCCGAAACAGGCCAAAGACTGACTTCATGTTCAACCGTCGCACGAGCGGCTCGGTCGTGTGCCCGGGATGCGGCTCCCTCGTCGGGGTCAGGGACCCGTCGTGCTACATGTGTGGACGGGCGAACCCGGGGCTGTTCGGCTACGGTCCCATGCTGCGGCAACTCAGCGCGCGGTTCGGCTTCGCCGAGTTCGTCATCGCCGCGTCCTCCGTGCTCTATGTGATTTCGCTGCTGCTGTCCGGGTCGGAGCTGCAGGTCGCCGGCGGAGGCATGTCGATTCTCGCGCCGTCGAGCACGGCCGTGCAGATCCTCGGCGCGAGCGGCGCCTACCCGGTGTTCGTGCGGGCGGCGTGGTGGACGCTGCTGAGCGCGAGCTGGCTGCACGGCAGCTTCCTGCACATCCTCTTCAACATGATGTGGGTGCGCGATCTGGGACCGGCGGTCTCCGAGCTCATCGGCATGCCCCGGACGGTGATCATCTACGTGGTCGCCGGCGTCACCGGGTTTCTGCTGAGCTCAGTGCTGCCACTCGCGCCCATCCACGTCCCGCTGCTGCACGGAGCGGCGTTGACACTGGGCGCGTCGGCATCGATCTTCGGCTTGCTCGGCGCGTTGGTGCACTACGGCCGGAAGAGCGGCAGCAGCTACACCTACAGCCAGGCGATGCGCTACGCGGTCATTCTGTTCGTGATGGGTCTGATTATGCCGGGCGTGGACAACAGCGCCCACCTTGGCGGGTTCGTGGGCGGCTACCTGATGTCGGCGGCGTTCAATCCGCTGACGCGCGAGCGCGGCGACCACATGATCATCGCGTTCGTCTGCATCGTGGCGACGTTTGCGGCGATCGCCTGGTCGGTCCTCTCGACGCTGCCGCTGCTGGTCAGGTAGCTAGCGCCGGGCCAGCTCCTCGTCGATCACTTTCTTGAATTCATCGTACGGCTGGGCGCCGCTGAGCAGGCGGCCGTTGATGAAGAACGCCGGTGTGCCGTTCACGCCCACTTCGTTGCCGGCCTGGGTATCGGCATCCACGCGCGCCTTGTACTTGTGCGAGTCGAGGCACGCGTTGAACTTCGCGGCGTCCATGCCGAGGGCCGCGGCCGACGCCTTCAGATCGTCGTTGCCGAGCTTGGTCTGGTCGGCAAACAGCCGGTCGTGATACGGCCAGAACTGGCCCTGTTCGTTCGCGCACTGCGCCGCCTCGGCCGCCGGCCGCGCGTTCGGGTGATTGGGCAGGGGGTAGTTCCGATAGACGAACCGGATCTTGCTGCCGTAGGTGTTGAGCACCTGCTTGATCACCGGATGCGCGCGATAGCAATACGGGCACTGAAAATCCGAGAACTCGACGAGCTCGATCGGCGCGCTCGCGGGGCCCTGCGCCGGGCTGTCGGCAGTCGCGATCTTCTGACGGGGCGGCTCGAGCGTGATCCGGACCGGCACCTTCGTTTTCAACTGCTCGACATACGACTGGTAGGCGACCGAGCTCCGCTGCTGGATCAGCAGGTTGCGGATCGGTGTCTTGACCTGATCGAGCTGGGCGCCCTGGACCCGCGACTGGTTCGCGTTGTACCACGCGGCGATGTCGCCGTCGGTCACCGTCTGAATCTTCGACGTGATCTCGGAATCGATGAGGGCCGTGCTCGTCGTCCCGCGCGACTTCGCTTCCATGTCGATCAGCTTCTCGCCGGCGATCTCGTCGATCGCGGTCCGCCGCGCTTCGTAGAGGGCGAAGATGAGCTTCTCGGTGCCAAACGCGTTGGCCGGCTGCTGCATCGCCTTCACGTCCACGTCAGCGAGGGTGATTGAGACCGTCCCCACGGTGGCCACCACGTCGGCTGGACCCTGCGTTCTGCTGGTCTGCTGGGCGGAACTTGAACAGGCGAACAGGACGAATGGCGCGATCCAGAGGACGCGCCAAAGCTTCAGAGTCATAGGGGCAGTATATCGTGGCTCTGACTCGGGGCTCGGGGCTCGGGGCTCGGGACTCGGGGCTCCGGCCGGGGACTCGAGGCTCGGGGCTCGCGGCTCGGCAAGAAATGCGATCGTGCCGGATTAGTAGCGCCGCAGAAAATGCGATCTTCTGCTGCTGGCCAACGAATTCCCGAATGAATCTGCGCGGAACAAAAGATGCTTCGCCGGCGGCATGACGATTGAGACTTATCGAGACTTGGAGACCTGACAAGCGTGTATGGACGTGGTCGAGCAGACGTACTTGCTGACTCGCCGATTCCCGGACTACGAACGTTTCGGGTTGTGTTCGCAGATGCAGCGAGCATCGGTGTCGATGCCGTCAAACGTCCCGGAGGGTTGGGCCCGCGATTCGACGAAGGTCTACATCAACCACGTCGACATTGCAGTTGGTTCACACGCAGAACTCGAGACCTGTGCAGAAGTCGCACGGCGGTTGAAGTATGTCCCGCAAGCAAGCTCTGATGACTACATGAAGGTGCTGAACAGAGCGGGCCAGCTGCTGAATGGACTGTTGCGATCACTTCGAGCAAAGAAAGCGTAGGCCCCGAGCTACGACCCGAGTCGCGCGGGCATGTCGGCGAGGACATACGCCATCACGCTCATCGCCGCCGCGCATTTGGCCATTTCGGCCGGATCGATTTTGTCGATCGTGTCGGCCGGCGTGTGATGGACGGAGAAGTACTTCGAGCTTTCCACTTCGAGGGAAAGCGCGGGGATGTGTCCCTCGCGCGTGCTCGGCGTGATGTCGGCGCCGTCGCCGCCGGCGACGATTGCGGATGTGCCGATCGGTTCGAGGAGTGACGCAATCGTCGCGAGCGTCTGGCGGGCGCTCTCGGTGCCGTTGAACCCGAAGCCGAGCGGGCGGAACACGCCGTTGTCGCTTTCGATCATCGCCGCGTGCCTGCTGAGCTCGGCGCGGTGGGTGTCGCGATAGGTGTTGCCGCCGCGCAGGCCGTTCTCCTCGTTGGTCCACAGCACGACGCGCACGGTGCGGCGCGGACGCAGCCCGAGCTTCTTCATGATCCGCAGCGCCTCCCACGCGACGACGCACCCGCCGCCGTCGTCTGTCGCGCCGGCGCCGACGTCCCACGAGTCGAGGTGGCCGCTGACCACGACGACTTCCTCGGGGCGTTCGCGTCCGCGCAGCTCGGCCACGACGTTCGCGGACTCGACGTCAGGCTCCGCGTGCGCCTCCATCTTCAGGCGGACGGCGACCTTGTCTCCGCGCCTGATCATGCGGTCGATCAGGTCGGCGTCCTCGCTGCTGATGGCGGCGGCAGGAATCTTCGGCGCGCCGGCCGCGTAGTCGAGCGCGCCGGTGTGCGGCAGGCGCTGGCCGTCCGGCCCGATCGAGCGCACCAGCACCGCGACCGCGCCGTGCCGCGCGGCCCGCGAGGCGCCGGCCCGGCGATACCGCGAGCTCTCGCCGTACGTCGTGAACGCGCCGTTGATGAAGACGATCTTTCCGCGCAGCTCCGCCGCGTGCGCCTCGAGCTCTTCGAAGCCGTGGACGACGGCGACGTCGGCTTCGATGCCTTCGCGCGGCGTTCCCACGCTGTCGCCGAGGCCGAGCATCGCCAAAGAGTGCCGCGACGGCCGCACGATCTCAGCGCTTTCGGCGCCGCGGACCCACTTCGGGACCATGACCTTTTCCGTGTGGACGTTCTCGAGGCCGTCGCGCTTCATCTCCGTCACCGCCCACGCAATGGCGCGATCGAGCTGCGGCGATCCGCTCAGGCGATGACCGATGGTGTCGGTGAGAACGGCGAGGCGGTTCCAGGCAAAATGATCGCGCGTGGCTTCGTTGATGAGGCGGGTCGCAGGCGCACGATAATCGTCGATCCAGTTCGGCGGGCTGTCGGCGGCAATCGCAGCCGGCAGAACGAGGACTGCGAGCAGCAATCCTGCAATCCTGCCGTTCTGCAATGCTGCCATCACAACGTGTTGCTGGTGCGAACGGGGCCGGCGACGGCGGCCGGCTCGGGCGTGAAGTCTTCGCCGGGGTTGATGAACCGGTCGCGCTCGAACCGGTACTGCTTGTCGT
>Ga0209488_10004210_pt1 | contig 11321 bp, 13 predicted proteins | sample Rivendell_Oct201_8_FD_188349 | JGI IMG/M metagenome (GOLD analysis project Ga0209488, IMG submission 188349) | Vadose zone soil microbial communities from the Eel River Critical Zone Observatory, Northern California, USA -... | ecosystem: Environmental > Terrestrial > Soil > Vadose zone >... | reverse complement strand
CCGTCCACCAGGCCGCGGCCAGGCCCCCGTCCGCCCTGGGGAGCACCGAAAAGAACTTCCAGCCCTCGCGCTGGCGCAGCCGCTCGATCACGCCCGCATTGTGCCGCAGGCGCGCACCGATCTCTAGCCCCTAGGTTCTTTTTAGCGAAGCGCGCGCCCGGCGGATTTGGTCCGCGTGGTCGTGCGCGTGGGCGCTGTAGATCTCGAGCCACGTGTCCATGCCGTAACGGCCATGCTCGGTGTGGGTGCCGACGCGATTCCAGTCGGCCTCGCTCAGCCGGTCGAGAAGTTCGGCCGTCGACTCGCGCGCGCCTTTGACGGCCGCGAGCGATGCCGCGATCGGGCGATCGTAGTACAGGCGCTTCGCGAACACCTCCTGGTCGTACCCCTGAATCGCGACGTTGTCGGTCGCGATCACGTTGCGGAAGCGCACGGCGGACGTCATCTCGCTGTCCGCGAGATGATGCACGATCTCGCGGGCGCTCCACTTGCCGGGCGCGGGCTTCGCATCGAGCTCGGCGTCAGTCGCACCGGCCAGGGCATCCGCCACCGCGCGATACCCCTCTTTGTATTTCGCGACGAGCTTCCGGCGTGTTTCAAGGTCCATGGCGTCAGATTAACTCCAGAACAGGTGACCTGCGGGTGACCCGGTTGTGACCGCTGGCCCTTAGCCCCTGGTCTTCGCGATCCCCGGGGCAGCTTTCTCCTGCTGTGTCGTGGGCTCGAGGTGGTGCGCTTCGAGATGCTCCCGGAGTTGCCCGAACGCCTCGTCGGGTGAATCAGCCCAATGCAGCAGGTCTTTGTCCTGTTCAGCGATGGCGCCCCACTCGGCCATCGGGTCCAGGTTGAGCACCTTCTTCCAGTACGCGCGGCCGTACAGGATGACGGCGATCTTCTTGGAGAGCTTGTCGGTCTGCGCCAGCGTCAGGATTTCAAACAGCTCGTCGAGCGTGCCGAAGCCGCCCGGGAACACCACCAGCGCCTTCGCCATGTACGCGAACCAGAACTTGCGCATGAAGAAGTAGTGAAACTCGAAGTGCAGGCCTTCGGTGATGTAGTCGTTGGCGCCCTGCTCGAACGGCAGCCGGATGTTGAGCCCGACGGTCTTGCCGCCCGCCTCCGACGCGCCTCGATTGGCGGCCTCCATGATGCCCGGACCGCCGCCGGAGGTGACGACGAAGCGGTGATGCTCCGACGGGAGCGCCGTGCTCCACACCGTCAGGCGGCGCGCCACTTCACGCGCATCCTCGTAATACCTCGCCCAGTCCACGTGCTTGCGCGAACGGACGAGCTCGGCCTGAAACTGCGCGTCGCTTTCGCTGACGCCACGGGCGCGCAGCGTCTTGAGCGCGAGCGCGGCGCGCTCGCGTGAGTCCACGCGCGCGGATCCGAAAAACACGACGGTGTCCTGGATGTTCTGGTCCTTGAATCGCCGGAGGGGTTCGAGATACTCGGACAGAATCCTGAGCGGCCGGCCTTCTTCGCTCTCGAGAAACTGGCCGTCCAGATAGGCGAGCGGCTGCTGCGACATACCGCCACTCTACCATCCGGGTGTTATGATCCTCAGGCTCTTCCCATGAGCAAGGTCACGCCCGCACCCCCACCCGCGCTCGACATCACCATCGTCATCGCCGCGCCCGTCGGCCGGATCCTGAGGGCGTTCTTCGAGCCCGAGGCGCTCAACGCGTGGCTGGAGGTCAAGCACGCGGTGACTGCGCCGCGTGTGCTCGGGCCGTATGCGATGGCGTGGGCGCCGACGGACTTTCGCGACGAGACGCTGGGGCGGCTGGGCGGCGTGTTCCGAGGCACCGTCATGCAGTACCAGCCGACGCACGGGTTCTTTGTCGCCGACGTGTTTTTTCTGCCGCCTGACGGCGATCCGATCGGGCCGATGGCGTTTGAGGTGTCGTGCGCGTCGGACGGATCATCCACCGAGGTGCACGTCAGCCAGCGCGGATTCGAGGAAGGCGCGCGCTGGCGGCGCTACTACGAAGTGATCGCGCCGGGCTGGGACCGGGCGCTGCGCGCCCTCAAGGGCCTGCTGGAGAGATAGATGGATCGTACGTTTCTGCTGGCCGGCGGCGCCGCCGGTTTGATCGCCGTGGCGTTCGGCGCCTTTGGCGCGCACGGCCTGCGCGGCCGCCTGACACCGGACATGCTGGCGGTCTTCGAGACCGGCGTCCGCTATCACATGTACCACGCGCTCGCGCTGCTGCTGGTCGCGGCGCTTCTCCCGCGGATGCCCGGCAAACTCCTGGCGGCGGCCGGCTGGCTGTTCGTCGCCGGCATCGCGCTCTTCTCGGGCAGCCTCTACCTGCTCGCCGTCACCGGCGTGACCATCCTCGGCGCCATCACGCCGATCGGCGGCGTCGCGTTTCTCGCCGGCTGGGCCGCGCTGATTGTCTCGGCGTTGTAGGCAGGCCTGAAGGCCTGCACTACCCTTTGAATCTGCGAACGTCGATCGCGTACTTCTTGATCTTGTAATTAAGGATGCGTTCGGTCGCATCCAGCAGCCGCGCCGCCTTCGCGCGATTCCCCCTCGTCGTCTTCAGCGCGTCCTGAATCAGATCTTTCTCGTAGGCGACGACGGCGTCGACCAGGGACACGCGGGTCACGGTGCCCGAGGCCTCGGCCGTCTGGAGCGACGGCGGCAGGTGATGCGCGTGAATCACCTGGCCCTCGCACATGAGCACCGAGCGCTCGAGCGCGTTTTCCATTTCGCGGACGTTGCCCGGCCAGTGATAGCTGACGAGCATGTCGATGGCCGGCGTCGAGATCCGTTTGATGCTCTTGCCGTGCTCGCGCGAGAACTTCTCGAGGAAGTGATCGGCCAGCAGCAGCAGATCGGCTTTCCGGTCGCGCAGCGGCGGCACGAAGATCATGAACACGTTCAGGCGGTAGTACAGGTCCTCGCGGAACTTCCCCTCCGCAATCGCCACCTCCATGTCCTTGTTGGTCGCGGCGAGCAGCCGGACGTTGGACTTGATGGTCTCGGTGCCGCCGACGCGCTCGAACTCGCGCTCCTGGAGCACGCGCAGCAGCTTCACCTGCGTGTTGAGGTTGATGTCGCCGATCTCGTCGAGAAACAGCGTGCCGCCCTCAGCCAGCTCGAATCGGCCCTTCTTGCGCTGGTCGGCGCCGGTGAACGCGCCCTTCTCGTGGCCGAACAGCTCGGCTTCGATCAGGCTGTCGGGCAGCGCGGCGCAGCTGACCTTCACGAACGGCTTCTTGGCGCGCAGCGAGTTGTAGTGGATCGCGTGGGCGATGAGCTCCTTGCCGGTGCCCGACTCGCCGCGGATCAGCACGGTCGTGTTGGTGGCGGCCACCTGCGCGACCTGTTCGTACACCTGCCGCACGGGGCCGCTGGTGCCGATGATGTTGCTGAAGTCGTACTTCTCGCGCAGCTCCTGACGCAGGTGCTCGTTCTCGTCGACGAGGCGTCGCTTGTCTTCCTCGATGAGCCGCTGAATCTTGACCGCCGTCGCCAGCATCGACGCCACGACGCCCAGGAACTTGACGCTGCTCTCGAAGTCGCGCTCGGCCTTGTAGCGGAGGTCCACGCCGAGGGCGCCGACCGCCCGCCGGTTCAGCAGAATCGGCACGCAGACGAAGCTCAGCTCCTGCTCGTCGCTTTCGGCGCGACGGGCGGCGCGGTTGAGCATCGTCGGCTCCCGGCTGACGCGGGGGACGACGATCGGCTTGCCGGTCTCGACAACCCGGCCGGTGATGCCCTCGCCCAGGCGGTACTGCACGGCCTGGGATGGCCGGTCGAGGCCGTCGCTGGCCTCGACGAACAACTCGCCGCCGTCGCGGAGCATGACGACCATGCTGCGCACCGCGCCGTGATGCCGGCCCAGGATTTCGAGCACGCGATGAAACGCTGATTTGATATTCAGCGTGCCCGACAGGGCCTGACTGACTTCAAGCAGCGTCGACAGCCGGCGCGCTTCCCGCCCCTGTGACGCTGCAATCGTGGCCGCACTCGCCTTCATCCGATGGTCTCCGTCGCCTCAGTACATTCTTGTGGAATGACGTCCTTCTTACAACAGAATTGTCCAGATCTTCTTTAGCCCCATCCGGGCTCTTCCGCCTGCATAAAGACCGAATCTAGACACTTTCGTTGAATCACTCATTTTCTCGTACCTATTTGTAGAAATGGCAAACAGCCCCGTTTGCCCACTCCGCCAAAAACAGGCCGGAAACAGCGTGTCAGACGCAATTTCAGAACGACGACGCCGGACCTGCATCAGGTGGACTGCATTTTGCTCTCCACTTCTCCAGGAAGGCAGGAAGTGATGACTGAATTGGTTGGCCGAATCCGCTCGGAGTTCCTCGAAATGCCCGGTCTGCGGCTGACTGTTACCCAGGCGTCACGTCTGTGGGGTCTCGACGAGGGCTCGTGCCGGCAGGTGATTGACGTCCTGATTGGATCGTCGTTCCTGCGCTGGACGACCGCCGGCGCGGTCGCCCGCGCCGAAGACTGAGGATGCGTCGGTAGTGTCCGCCTTTAGGCGGACCTCCGACGCGCGAGGTTGGCCGCGAAGAAATTTCTCGGCGCGGATTCGCCAGTCGAACATGATGTCGACGGCGGGTCCGCGCCGGCTCAGAGTTTCTGCACCTTGAGGTAGTTGGCGTCGGGACGCGCGAGGTCGGCGTTGACGCTGACGAGCACCACCGACGCACCCGCCGGCACGAGGCCGCGCGACACGAGCTCCCGCCCGACCAGCGCACCGGCCGCGTCCATGTTGTCACCGATGTCCATGCACACGGGCAGCACGCCCCAGTGCAGCGTGAGCCGGCGCGCGATGTCGTCGCGCTGGCAGGCGGCGATGATCGGCACCCGCGGACGCAGCGCCGCCAGCCGCCGCGCCGTGCTGCCGCCGCGCGTGATGGCGACAATCGCCGCCGCATCGCCGCGATTCGCCAGCGTGACCGCCGCTTCACAGAGCGCCTGCGTCTGATCGCCGCTGACGCCGAGGCTGATGGCCGGCGTCACCGGCTGCGCCGACTCGGCTTCGCGGATGATCGCGTCGAGCACGTGCACGGCCTTCACCGGAAACGCCCCGGCCGCCGTCTCGCCCGCCAGCATGATCGCGTCCACCCCATCGTCAACGGCATTGGCCGCGTCGCTGACCTCGGCGCGCGTCGGCCGCGGCTCGACGGTCATCGACTCGAGCACCTGCGTCGCGACGATGACGGGGACGCCGTGCAGCCGGGCGAGCCGCGTGATGTTTTTCTGCGCGGTCGGGACTTTTTCGAGCGGCATCTCGAGGCCGAGATCGCCGCGCGCGACCATCACGCCGTCGCTGGTGCTGAGGATTTCCGCCAGGTGGTCAATCGCCTGTGGACGCTCGAGCTTCGCGATCACCGGGACATCGTCCGCATCCGCCTCGATGAGCAGATGGCGGGCGTCGTCGAGGTCGGTAGGCGACTGCACGAAGCTCAGCGCGACCATGTCCACGCCGAGCGAGAGGCCGAGCTTCAGATCCTCGACGTCCTTCGGCGTGATCGCCGACGCCGGCAGCGGGACGCCCGGCGCGTTGATGCCCTTGTGATCGCCGATCTCGCCGCCTTCGACGACGGTCGTCTGAATGTCCCGGCCGTCGGTCGCGTCCACGCGGAGCTCCACGAGGCCATCGGCGATCAGCAGCGCATCGCCGGGCTTCACCGCTCGCGCCAGCCCCTCAAACGTCGTCGAGATGATGCCGGGCACGCAGGGCGCGTCGCCGGTGACGATGCGAAGGCGATCGCCGGTCTTGACGCCGATGGGACGGCCATCGCGCGTCGAGCCGGTCCGGATTTTCGGGCCGCCCAGATCCTGCAGGATGGCGACGATACGGTTGGCGCGGGCGGCGGCCGCGCGGATGCGCGCGAACGTCGCCGACTGCGACGCGTGCGTGCCGTGCGAGAAGTTGAGCCGGAAGATGTCCACGCCGGCGGCAATGAGGCCGTCGAGTGTCGCATCGGCGTCGCTTGCGGGGCCGACGGTGGCAATGATCTTCGTTCGCCGCATGTACAATTCACTCATTATGGGGCCAATCGTTCCGGTGGCCGTCGAGGAGTACCTCGCCTCGCTCAATCAGCAGAGCGACGCGGTACTGACGGACATCGCGCGGATCGGCGAGCGCGACCATCTGCCCCTCGTGGACGCGGAAGTCGGCGCTCTGCTGCGTGTGCTGGCGTTGACGACACGCGCGACACGCGTGCTCGAAATCGGCACGGCCGTCGGGTACTCGGGCATCTGGATGGCCGGCGTCCTGCCGGCCGGAGGCATGCTGATCACGATGGAAGTGGACGAGTCGCGCGCGAAGACTGCCAGAGACAACTTCGCGCGGGCGGGCCTCGCCGATCGCGTCAGCGTCATCGCCGGCGACGCGCAGCGGATGCTGCACAAGATCGCCGGTCCGTTTGATTTGATCTTCCAGGACGGCGACAAACAACAGTACGGCCCGATGCTCGACAAGCTGGTCGAGCGGCTCCGCCCCGGCGGGTTGCTCGTGACCGACAACGTGTTGTGGAGCGGAGACGTTGTGCCGGGCTTCAACGCGAAGCCGACGCAGAACGCCGCCGACACGCGCGCCATCGTTGCGTACAACCGGCAGATTCATGCGCACCCGTCGCTTCTGACGTCCATCGTTCCGCTGCGCGACGGCGTGGCGATTTCCGTCAAGCGATGACCGTCGCCGAGTTTGCGCGGGCGTTTCGCGCGCGCGAGATCACATCGGAACAGGCGACCGAACACTGCCTCTCTGTCATTGGTGCGAACAACGACGAGCTCCGGGCGTTTACGCTGGTGCTGGAGAAGGACGCGATCGAACAGGCGCGCCAGGCCGACCGCGAGCTCGCATCAGGTCGTGATCGAGGGCCCCTGCACGGCGTCCCGATTTCCATCAAGGACCTGATCGACGTCCGCGGGACGGTGACGACCGCCGCATCGGCGGTGCGGGCCTCCGCGCCGGCGGCCACCGAAGACGCTCCGGCCGTCGCCCACCTTCGCGACGCGGGCGCGGTGTTTGTCGGCAAGACGAACCTCCACGAGTTCGCCCTCGGCACGACGAGCGAGGACACGGTGTTCGGGGCCGTGAGAAACCCTCTCGACACGACTCGCTCCGCCGGCGGCTCGAGTGGCGGCTCAGCCGTCAGCATCGTCACCGGCATGGCGCTCGCCAGCGTCGGCACCGACACCGGCGGCTCGATCAGAATTCCCGCCTCGGCCTGCGGCATCACCGGCCTCAAGCCGTCGTACGGCGAGGTCTCGACCGACGGCGTGATTCCGCTTTCACCGCGGCTCGACCACGTCGGCCCGCTGGCCCAGTCGGCCGGCGACGCGTGGATGCTCTTCCGCATTCTCGCGGGCGAAACACACCCGGCCCCTTTGACGGCCGCGATGCCGGGCGACATCCGGCTGAAAGTGCTTCGCCGCTACTTCTGCGATCTGCTGGATGACGAGGTACGTTCGCGATTCGAAGGCGCGCTCGACGCGCTCCGCGGCGCCGGCATGCAGGCGGGCGATCACGCGCTGAGACGCGCGCAGGTCACGTCCCCCGTTTATCTGAAGATCGCCCCACGCGAGGCGTTCCTTCTCCATCAGCCGACGCTCGACGCGACGCCGGAGAAATACACACCGGCTGTCCGCCAGCGTCTCGAGCTTGGCCGCGGCGTCTCACACGACGATTTCCTGAAGGCGCTCAACGTCCAGGCCGACTTGCGCGAAGACGTAGACAACGCGTTGAAGGATTGCGACGCGCTCATCCTGCCGACGATGCCGATTCCAGCGCCACAGCTTGGCGCCGAGAACGTCCGCATCGGCGACGCAGACCATCTGACGCGCGGCATGACGCTGCGCAATACGCAGCTCTTCAACTTGACCGGCCATCCGGCGATTTCCATTCCGTGCGGAAAGACGGCCGGCGGATTGCCAGTCGGCCTTCAGTTGGTCGGCCATCACGGCCGAACGGATGCGCTCGTCCGCGTCGCGCTTGCGTGTGAGACGCTGTTGTCGTAGTGCAGGCCTTCAGGCTGTTGTCGTAGTGCAGGCCTTCAGGCCTGCCTGAGGTACCGATGGATCGAATGCCACCCATTTCCAAAGAGCTGTGGACCGACGCGCAGGCCAAGGCCGCCGCGGAGTTCGCGAAGATGCGCGGACAGGAGGTCTTCGGTCCGTTCGCGCTGATGCTGCGCAGCCCTGAGGTCATGCTGCGGGCGGCGGCGATGGGCGACTACATGCGCTACAAGACGTCGCTGCCGCGGCCGCTGAACGAGATGATCATCCTGCTGACTGCGCGCCACTGGAGCCAGCAGTTCGAGTGGCACATCCACCAGCCGATGGCGCTCAAGGCCGGTCTGAGCGAGACGATCGTCGCCGCGATCTCGAAGGGACGGCGGCCGGAACAGCTGTCAGCGGACGAAGCGATCGTCTACGACTTCGCGACGGAGCTGCTGCGGCTGCAGAACATCAGCGACGAGACGTACGCGAAAGCGCGCGAGCGATTCGGCGAGCCCGGGATCATCGACATGGTCGGCGTCGCCGGTTACTACTCGCTGCTCTCGATGATGATGAACACCGCCAGGACGGCCGTACCGGCAGATTCCGACGTGCCACGCCTTCCGTAGGCACGCATTACGCCGTTCTCTCCCCAGCCGCGACGATGGAGAAGCGAGCATCGAGCATTCTGCGGTCGTCCACGAGCGACTGCAGCCGATAGGCGCGATACGCGGCCGCGAGCCTCCGCTTGAGGAATTCCTGCTGAGCCCGATCTCCGGCGTATCTGTATCGGCAGGTGCGAGGGGGAAGATCGGCCGGATCCGGTAAGGTCAACAGCGCACAGAGCGCGTCGTAGCGAAGGCTCTTCTCCGGAGCCTCGTAGAGTTTTTCGATTGGTCCTGACCCGGTAACGTCCATGAAGTAAGTGCAACACAAACTGGCGGGACGCGAGCGCCTAATCGCGACCTGTGTTGCAAACTTTACAAAATCGAGGCGACCAAAATCCGCCGCCGAAAGGTTTGTTCCAGCGCGTGCAACATAGTTCAACCGATCCGCGGACTTAACCCGCAGCTCAAGACCACCAGCGGCGCTCCATCGTCTACACAGGAGGCGCGATGAAGACGAATCTGGCCGTCGCAATTCTGGGGTTGGGTTTGGCGGCCTCGGTAACGCCGCTGCGGGCGCATCACTCGGTCCCGGCGCAGTACGACATCGACAGGGAGATCGCCATCCAGGGCGTGGTCACCAGGGTTGAGTGGCTGAATCCGCACGCCCGCTTTTGGGTGGACGCGAGGAATGACGACGGCACCGTCTCCAGCTGGGAGATGGAGTTGCCACCTCCGAACGCTCTCAAGAGAGCGCGCGGCAATCTCGACTTCATCAAGCAAGGCGATCAAGTCACCGTAAATCTCTGGCGCGCAAAGAATGGGTCGAGGCTGGCGCATGCCTTGACGCTGACCGTTCCGAGCGGCGAAGTTATGAACTTCCCTCGCAATTGGGGAATGCCGGCAGCTTCAAAGTAGCTCCTCTGATCAGGTGCGGGAGTGTCCGCTGACCTCGGCGCCTGCGTTAGGATCCAGGCTGAAGCAGTCGACGACCGCGAGGACGGCGACGATCGACACCATCCCAAACGCCCGGTGAAAGTCCGTGATGGTCGGGGCCGACGATAGCCCGCCGCGCAGCCACGCCGCCAGCCGCAGCGCCACGGCTCCGGCCGCGACGCCCATGCCCATGCTCATCTGCGTCATGACCGTGAAGAAGCTGTTCGCGGAGCTCATCTGCGACTGAGGGATATCCACGAATGCCAGCGTGCTGATGCACGTGAACTGCATCGATCGCGAGAGCCCGTGTGCGAAGAGCAGGACGATCATGAGGGCCGTCGGCGTGCTCGGACCGAGCAGGGTGAACGACGCGATCAACGCCGCCGTGATCAACCCGTTGACGACCAGTATTCGCCGGAAGCCGAAGCGTCGAAGAATGGGCGTGGTCGCCGCTTTCATGAACAGGTTGCCGGCGAACATCGCCAGCACCAGCAGCCCGGACCTGAACGCGCTCAGGCCGAACGCGACCTGAAACATGAGCGGAAGAAGAAACGGCGACACGCTGATCGCCAGCCGGAACAGCGATCCGCCCCAGATGACGACGGCAAACGTCCGCTGCTTGAGCGTGTCGAACTGGATGAGCGGATGCGCCGTGCGGCGCATGTGCCACACGCCGGCGACGCCTGCGGCCACGCCGTACCCGAGAAACCCTCCGGCCGTCGTCCAGCGAACGTTCTGCTGCCCGAGCAGCTCGAGCGCATACATGATCGACGTGCACGCCGATCCAGCGAGCGCAAATCCCAGCCAGTCGAACCGCCGGCCGTGCCCGGGCTCGTTCTTGATCCACACCAACGCGAGAGCGATGCCGACGAGGCCGAGCGGCACGTTCAAGTAGAAGATCCAGCGCCACGACGAATACGTGGTGATGAAGCCGCCGACCGGCGGACCGATGACCGGCGCGGCCAATCCCGGCCACGTGATGTAGGCGATCGACCGTACCAGGTCCTTCTTCTCCGTCGTCCGCAGCACGACGAGCCTGCCGACGGGCACCATCAGCGCGCCGCCCATGCCCTGCAGAATCCTGGCCGCGGTGAACTCCCAGAGACCGTTGCTCATGCCGCAGAGGATCGAGGCCAGCGTGAAGATGGCAATCGCCGACGCAAAAACCGTTCTGGGGCCCAGCCGATCCGCCACCCAGCCGCTGACCGGGATGAACACCGCCAGCGTCAGCATGTACGAGGTCATCCCCACGTTCAGATCGACCGGGCTGACGCCAAATGTCTGCGCCATCTGAGGCAGGGCGGTGGCGATGACGGTCCCGTCCAGGTTCTCCATGAAGAAGGCGCCGGCAACAAGCAGCGCCACGAGCGTGGACGGCGGAAACCGGATCGGGCTGCGTGGTTGCGTTTGAATGTTCAACGTCGGCGTGGCGGCCCTTTTATGAAGAACGTTATCGGCGGCCGCTCACTCACTGGTCCAGCGCCGCTTCGAACGCCAGCTGATGCGCGTCCTTCGCCACTTCTCTGGCCGACAGTTCCTGACTCAGGCTCGCCGACACGGCCCAGTAGAAGATCACCAGCGAGAACACGATCACGACGACGAGGTCGATCCAGTTCGGCAGGAGGTTCTTTCCACCTCCGTAACGGCCGATCCAGCCGATGACGACCTGGCCGCCAAGCCACGGCGCCATCCAGAAGGCGTGTTTGAGCATGCGCTGCGCGCCGGTGCGGGCGCGCACCGCGCCGATGGCAAACAGCACGAGACCGACGACCATGGCGACCGTCAGTTTCCATGTG